>FWWL01002682.1_pt1 | contig 35436 bp, 29 predicted proteins | sample 2228331 | NCBI WGS metagenome assembly FWWL01 (sample SAMEA103939775, study PRJEB20133) | metagenome
GGGGCTCGCGCTCGGCTTCGCGCCGGTCAGCGCCGCGGCGCTGGCCGGAGTCGCGGCGCTGGCAGCCCTGCTCGGCGCGGTCCTGACGCCGCTGGTGAGCGACCGCCGCCTGCTGGAAGCCTGCGGCGTCGCCTATGCGCTCGCCTTCGCCCTGATTGCGCCGGCGCTGCGCGGCGTGCCCGAACTCGGTCTGGCGCTGATCATCTGGAGCTTCGCCGTGGTCTGGCTCACCGATATCGCGGCCTATTTCACCGGGCGTCGGCTCGGCGGCCCCAAGCTGATGCCCAGCGTCAGCCCAAAGAAGACCTGGTCCGGAGCGTTGGGCGGCGCGCTGGCGGGAACGCTCGGCGGCCTTGCGATCTGGTGGCTGGTGCCAGCGGCGGCCACTCTGGTCGGTCCCGGGACCGCCATCGCGGCATCGCTCTTCGCCTCGGTTGTCAGCCAGGCCGGCGACCTGTTCGAATCGGCGATCAAGCGCCGCTTCGGCGCAAAGGATTCGAGTCGGCTGATTCCCGGCCATGGCGGCTTTCTCGACCGTCTCGACGGCTACTGGGCGGTGCTCGTCTTCGCCGGTCTCGTTCTCTTCATCTCCCGCATCGAGGGGTGAGGCTGCATGCGCCGAACCGTCACTCTGCTGGGCGCGACAGGCTCGATCGGCCGCTCGACGCGCGATGTCGTCGCCGAGAATCCCGATCGTCTCGCCATCCTCGCCGTGGTCGGCGGGCGCGACGCCGCGGCTCTGGCGCGGGTCGCGGTCGAGACCGGCGCGCGCTTCGCGGCGCTGGCCGACGAAGCCGCCGGCCACGCATTGGCCGAGGCGCTGTCAGGGACTGGCATCGCCAGCGGGGCAGGGCGGTCGGCGGTGCTTGATGCCGTTGCGATGGAGAGCGACATCGTCGTCAGCGCGATCTCGGGCGCGGCCGGGCTGGAGGCGACGTTTGCGGCGCTGACGCCGGGCCGGGTCGTGGCGCTCGCCAACAAGGAGAGCCTGGTCTGCGCGGGCGCTGCGGTGATGGCCCGCGCAAAGGCGGTGGGCGCACGCATCCTGCCGCTCGATTCCGAGCACAACGCGCTGTTCCAGGTGCTGGGCGCGGAGCCGGTCTCGTCGATCGCCAGCATGATCCTGACCGCCTCGGGCGGGCCGTTCCGGACTTGGGACGCGCAGCAGATCGCGGCCGCGACGCCGCAGCAGGCGTTGAACCATCCCAACTATGCGATGGGCGCCAAGATCACGATCGATTCGGCCAGCATGATGAACAAGGGGCTGGAGCTGATCGAGGCCTGCTTCCTGTTCGGGGTCCGGCCCGACCAGCTCGAAGTGCTGGTGCATCCGCAGCAGATCGTCCACGGGCTGATCGCCTTTCGCGACGGCTCGGTGAGCGCCGGCATGGCCATGCCCGATATGCGCGTCGCCGCCGCCCATTGTCTTGGTGTCGATGGCCGGCTCGACGCGCCGCCGGCGCGGTTCCTCGATCTGGCGAAGACCGCTCCGCTGAGCTTCGAACGGCCCGATCTCGTTCGCTTTCCGGCGCTCGGCCTGGCGATCGCGGCGCTGCGGGCTGGCGGCGCGACGCCGGCGGTCCTCAATGCGGCCAACGAGGTCGCGGTCGCCGCCTTCCTCGCCGGGCGCCTGCCGTTTCCAGGCATAGCGCGGCTGGTCGAGCAGGTTTGCTCCATGGCCTTCGCCGACCAGGCCTCGCCCGCCGATGTCGCCGCTGCGCTCGCCATTGACCAAGAGGCGAGAAAACGCGCGGCGGTGCTCTTGCCGCAGGCCGCGACGGCTGTCACCTAAAGGCGGCGGAGGGACGATCGGTCGTCTTTTCGCGCCAATCCTGAGCTAGCCGCTCGCAAGAGCGGGGTCGGGATGATCCGCCGCTGAGACAGTTCTGGAGACGATGATGGACATTGCGGCGGCGATCACGGGCGCGGGCGGCTTTCTGCTGACCTATCTGCTGCCGTTCCTGTTCGTGCTGACGGTCGTGGTCTTCGTCCATGAACTCGGGCACTTCCTTGTGGGCCGCTGGTGCGGCGTCGATGTGAAGGTGTTCTCGATCGGCTTTGGGCGCGAGATCTTCGGCTTCGACGACAAGCATGGCACGCGCTGGCGTTTCGCGCTGATCCCGCTCGGCGGCTATGTGAAGTTCTCCGGCGACGCTGATGCGTCGAGCGCGCCCGACAATGCCGGGGTCTCGCAAATGAGCGAGCAGGAGCGCGCGCGCTCCTTCCCGGCCCAGTCCATCGGCGAGCGCGCCGCCATCGTCGCGGCCGGACCGATCGCGAATTTCCTGCTGGCGATCGTGATTTTTGCCGGCACCGTCTTCTTCTTCGGCAAGCAGGTGCTCACCCCGCGGATCGAGCAGGTCGTCGCCGGCAGCGCCGCCGAGCGCGGCGGCATTCGCGCCGGCGACCTTATCCTGTCCATCGACGGCAGCCCGATCCGCAGCTTCAACGACATGCAGCGCGCCGTCTCTGGCCGCCCCGACGAGGTGCTGCAGATCATCGTCGAGCGCGCCGGCGAACGGCTGACGCTGCCGGTCACGCCCAGCCTCGTCGAGACCGCGACGCCGGTCGGCAAGCAGCGTATCGGCGTGATCGGCGTCCAGGCCTCGCGCAAGGCGGAGGACTGGACGACGCAGCGCTACGGGCCGCTGGAGGCGCTGAAGGTTGGTCTGTCGGAAACCTGGTATGTCGTCGACCGGACCTACGACTATGTCGCCAAGCTGGTGACCGGGCGGGAATCGACCGACCAGCTTTCGGGGCCGATCCGGATCGCCCAGGTCTCGGGGGTGGTGGCCACCAGCGGCGGCATCATGGCGCTGATCAACCTCGCTGCGATTCTTTCGGTCTCGATCGGCCTGATGAATCTGCTCCCGGTGCCGATGCTCGATGGCGGCCACCTGATGTTCTATGCGATCGAGGCGCTGCGTGGCCGGCCCCTCAGCGATAGGGCCCAGGAACTCGGCTTCCGGTTCGGGCTCGGCCTCGTGCTGATGCTGATGCTTTTTGTCACCTGGAACGACCTCGTTCACGTAAAATCGCTGCTTTGAGACCATTCCAGACGCGCGATCGCCGGTTTGCGGCGGAATCGCGGCAGCTTCCGTGGCCTCATGGCCACGCGGGGGCTAAAAATATTTCGTTAACGACAAACCCGGTTTGCACCCTGCGGGAAACTTTGTAGAAGCGATTGGACTGCAAAGTTCCCGAGCTTCGGCTTAGTGGCCGGAACCCCCGCTTGGGGTGGCGACCTTAGAGATGGAATAGGCGACCCGATGACGTCGACCCAAAAGAGCCGGCCCTCCAAGACTCGGCTCTCTCGATCAGTCGGACTTTCGGCCTTCATGCTGGCCGTCAGCGGCGGCGTGGCGTTCGCGCAGGCCGTGATTGTCCAAGGCAACAGGCGAGTCGACGCGGAGACGATCCGCTCCTACGCCAATCAGGGCGGCCCTCAGGAGGTTCGCCAGAGCCTACTGGCGACTGGGCTGTTTTCCAGCGTTCAGGTCAGCCGTCGCGGCTCGCAGACCGTCATCTCCGTCCAGGAGAACGACACCATCAATCGCGTGGCCTTCGAGGGCAACCGTCGCGTCAAGAGCGACCAGCTTCTGCAACTCGTGCAGACCAAGGCGCGCGGGCCGATCAGCCAGGCGCTGATCGATTCCGACGTCGAGCGCATCAAGGAAGCCTATCGGCGGTCGGGATATGGCGCATCGTCAGTCACCGCCCGCGTGGCTCCACTGCCGAATGGCCGGCCCGACGTGGTGTTCACCATCGTCGAGACCGGCAAGACCGGCATCAAGAGCATCAACTTCTCGGGCAACGGCACCTACTCGTCGGGCCGCCTGCGCGGTCTGATGCAGTCGACCGAATCGAACTTCCTCAGCTTCATCAAGACCTCGGACGTCTATGACGCCGACCGCATCGCGGCCGACCTCGAACTGGTCCGGCGCTTCTACCTGAAGAACGGCTACGCCGACTTCCAGATCGTCTCGAACACGGCGCGTTTCGACGACGCCGCCCAGGGCTGGATCATCGACATCGTCGTGGATGAAGGCCCGCAATATCGCGTCGGCAGCGTCAACGTCGATTCCCGCCTGCGCGACCTCGACCCGAACGCGCTGCAGCGCCTTGTCGCGACGTCCGCGGGCGACACCTACAACGCCGAGGCGGTCGAGAAGTCTCTGGTCAGCCTGACGACCGAGGTCTCGCGCCGTGGCTACGCTTTCGCCCAGGTCCGCCCGCGCGGCGACCGCGACGCCGCCGGTCGGCTGATCGGCATCACCTATGTCGTCGACGAGGGCCCGCGCGTCTATGTTGAGCGCATCAACGTGCGCGGCAATACCCGCTCGCGCGACTATGTCGTGCGCCGCGAGCTCGATCTCGGTGAGGGCGACGCCTACAACAAGGTCCTGATCGACCGCGCCGAGCGCCGGCTGAACAATCTCGGCTTCTTCAACAAGGTCCGCATCACCAACGAGCCGGGCAGCGCGCCTGACCGCGTGGTGGTCAACATCGATGTCGAGGACAAGGCGACCGGCTCGTTCTCGATCGCCGGCGGCTATTCGACCTCGGACGGCGTCATCGGCGAAGTCTCGCTGTCTGAATCGAACTTCCTCGGCCGCGGCCAATTCGTCCGCATCGCGGGCACGCTCGGCCAGCGCAGCAAGGGCGTCGATTTCTCCTTCACCGAGCCCTATTTCCTCGGCCGGCGCATCGCGGCGGGCTTCGATCTGTTTTCGAAGTTCAACGACAACTACAACACCGGCCGTTTCGAGAGCCGCGTGACGGGCGGCCAGATCCGCGCGACCTTCCCGATCACGGAAGAGTTCTCGATCACGCCGCGCTACTCGATCTATACGACCGAGATCGAGATCCCGAATACGACTTCCAATCCGTTCAACGATTGTACGCGGCCGCTCATCGGCGTGACGCCTGGAACGCTCGGCTCTGGTCTGCCCGAGAACGCCGCCATCAACTGCCTGACCAATGGCGAGGCGACGATCGCGGTCAAGGAAGCGCAGGGCACCACCCTGACATCGCTTGTCGGCGTCAACTTCAACTACAACTCGCTCGACAATGTGCAGAACCCGCGCAACGGATTTGTCGCGGAACTCAAGCCGGAATTCGCTGGTGTGGGCGGCGATTCGAAGTTCCTGCGAGTTTCCGCCGATGCGCGCTACTATCGCGAGATCTTCGACGATGTCGTCGGCTTCATCCGCGGCCAGGCCGGCCATGTGCAGGCCACCAGCGGCAATCTGCGCATGATCGACCACTACTTCCTCGGACCGACCCTGGTTCGCGGCTTCGCGCCGTCGGGCATCGGCCCACGCGACGTGCTGAACGACCCGACCGCGAACGCACTCGGCGGCACCACCTATTTCGGCGGTTCGCTCGAGATCCAGTTCCCGATCTTCGGTCTGCCGCGCGATCTCGGCCTTCGCGGCGCGGTCTTCGCGGATGCCGGCACGCTGTTCAATTACGATGGCGGGTCCAAGACGATCACCACGCCGACAGCCTGCCCGGTGGGCTCGGAGGCGCGGCAGTTCAACGTCGCCACGACGTCGATCTACCAGACCAACGTCGCCTGCGTACGCGACAAGAACGTCATCCGCTCGTCTGTCGGCGCGAGCCTGTTGTGGCAGTCGCCGCTTGGCCCGATCCGCTTCGACTACGCCTTTGCTCTGTCGAAGGATGATGGGCAGCGCGATGCGTTCGGCCGCAAGTTCGGCGGCGACCGTCTGCAGGCGTTCCGTTTCTCGGGCGGCACGCGCTTCTGACGCGGCGGGGCGCTCTCGCGCCCCGTCCCGGACCTCTCCTGATGGCAGAGCCAAATTTCTTTCCGGCCGCGACAGCGCTCGATTTCGGCGAAGTCGCGGTCATGTCCGGCGTCGCGCTGCCTGACGGCGTCGATACCGCGCGCCGCCTCAAGGGCGTCGCACCCCTCGATACGGCGGGGCAAGACGACCTCGCCTACATGGACAACGCCAAATACACCGATGCGCTCGCCGCGACGCGGGCCGGGCTGTGTCTGGTCTCGCCGCGCTTCGCGGCCCGCGTTCCCGCCGGAACGGTCGCGCTGGTCACGCCGGTTCCTTATCATATCTTCGCAAAAGTGCTGGCTCGGCTGTTCCCGCAGGCTTTGCGGCCGGGCTCCGTGTTCGGATCTCAGGGGGGAGTCGCGCCCGGCGCCTTCGTCCATGCGACGGCGGTTCTCGAGGCGGGCGTCAGCGTCGATCCTGGCGCCGTGATCGGCCCCGGCGCCGAGATCGGCGCGGGAACGGTCATCCAGTCTCATGCCGTGATAGGGCCGCAGGTGCGCATCGGCCGCGACTGTGCCATCGGCGCTGGCGCCACGCTGCAATCCACGCTGATCGGCAACCGCGTCATCATCCATCCCGGCGTCAGGATCGGGCAGGATGGTTTCGGCTTTGCGATGAGTCCGAAAGGGCACATGAAGGTGCCTCAGATCGGCCGGGTCATCATCCAGGACGATGTCGAGATCGGCGCCAACACCTGCATCGACCGCGGCGCCAGCCGCGACACGGTCATCGGCGAAGGCACCAAGATCGATAATCTGGTCCAGATCGGCCATAATGTCGTGATCGGGCGGCATTGCGTCATCGTCTCGCAGGTCGGCATCGCCGGCTCGACCACGCTGGAGGACTTCGTCGTGCTCGGCGGCCAGGTCGGCCTTGCCGGACATCTCACCGTCGGCATGGGCGCGCAGGTCGCCGCCCAGAGCGGCGTCGCCGGCGATGTTCCGCGCGGCGCGAAATATGGCGGCTATCCGGCGCAGCCCGCGCTGAGCTGGGCGCGCGAAGCCGCCTTGCTCAAATCGCTCGTGGCCAGGCGCGGCAAGACCACGGACCGCCCCGAAGGCTGAGATGTCCGCCGGGCGACGTGCTCATCGGGCGGCCCCCTTATGTCGATTTGTCTTGCCGGCCGGGTGCTGTTTCCGGCACATCGGCAGAGATAGCATGCTGTCGGGCGGCAGAGATCGCGGCTTTGGAACGCGGCCGTGAGGCGATGGGCCAGGTTGCGGCCCGTTTGGGAGAGTGAGAGACGATGAACGATCCGCAGACGACGCTGGGCGTGGTCGATATCCAGAAGATCATGGCCTGTATTCCGCATCGCTACCCGTTCCTGCTGGTCGATCGCGTGGTCGAGATCGTCGGCGACGAATCCGGCGTCGGCATCAAAAACGTCACGATCAACGAGCCGCAGTTCACCGGCCATTTTCCAGGCCGGCCTGTCTTCCCCGGCGTGCTGATGATCGAGGCCATGGCGCAGACGGCGGGCGTTCTGGTCGTCAACGCGCGCGGCAGCGTCGATCCTGGCGTTACCAGCGTGCTGTTCACCACGATCGACAAGGCGAAGTTCCGCAAACCCGTCGTCCCGGGCGACCAGTTGCGCTTCCATCTGACCAAGATCACGCGCAAGCGCAATCTCTGGTTCTACAGGGGCGAGGCGCGGGTCGATGGTGCGCTGGTGGCGGAAGCGGACCTCTCCGCCATGGTCGTCTGAGCCGTCAAGAAACCAAAATCAGGACAGCCTCCGCATGAGCGCCACCATCCATCCGATGTCGGTCGTCGATCCTCGCGCGCGCCTCGGCGCGGGCGTCGTCGTCGGCCCTTTCTGCACGGTCGGCCCCGAGGTCGAACTGGGCGATGGCGTCGAACTCGTCAGCCATGTCGCCGTCGCCGGCTACACCACGATCGGCGCGCGCACGAGAATTTATCCCTTCGCCTCCATCGGCCATCCGCCGCAGGACCTGAAATACCATGGCGAGCCCTCGACGCTGACGATCGGCGCCGACTGCATGATCCGCGAGGGGGTGACCATGAATCCCGGCACCGAGGGCGGCGGGATGAAGACCGTCGTCGGCAACAAATGCTTCTTCCTGGCCAATTCGCATGTCGCCCATGACACGCAGATCGGCGACAGCGTGATCTTCTCCAACAACGTCATGTGCGCCGGTCATGTCAGGGTCGGCAATTTCGTGATCGTCGGCGGCGGCACCGGCCTGCACCAGTTCATCCGCGTCGGTGACCACGCCTTCATCGGCGGCGGCGCCGGCGTGATGCACGACGTTATTCCCTTCGGCATGGTGCGCGACAATCCGGCCCATCTTGCCGGGCTCAATCTCGTCGGCCTGCGCCGGCGCGGCTTCACGCGCGAGCAGATCCACGAATTGCGCCGCGCATACCGGTTGCTGTTCGCCGACGAGGGCACCTTGTCGGAGCGCGTCGAGGATGTCGCGAGCGAGTTCGCCTCGCACCCGCTGATCCACGAGATCCTCGACTTCATCCGCAATGGCGGCGAGCGCGCGATTTGCGTGCCCCATGACGTCAACACCGCCGACCGGTGACCGCCGAACCGGCAGATGCGCTGCCGCTGGGCGGACCGCTCGCCATCATCGCGGGCGGCGGCGATTACCCGCCATTGCTTGCGCGGCTGGCCGCTGGTCGTGGCCATGCCGTCTTCGTCGCCGGACTTGAGGGCGCGGCCGATCCCGACGCCTTCGCGCCGTCCGATATCCAGATGTTCCGGCTCGGCCAGCTCGGCCGCCTGCTCGAGGTGCTGCGCCGGCGCGAGATCGGCGATCTCGTTCTTCTCGGCTCGCTGCCGCGGCCGAGTTTTTCGGGTTTACGCCCTGAAGCCTCGACGCTGAAATACCTGCCGCATTTCGCCCGGGCCTTCAAAGGCGGCGACGACCACCTGCTGCGCGGCGTCGTCGAATTCTTCGAGGCGCAGGGCTTTCGCGTTCATGGACCGGCCGCGATCGCACCGGAACTCACGGCGCAAGCCGGCGCGCTTGGCCGGCGCACTGCAACGACAGAGCAGAAAGAACTGATCCAGCGCGGTTTTTCACTGCTGTCAGCCCTGTCGCCCTTCGATGTCGGACAGGCCGCGATCCTCGCCGACCACCGAGTCATCGCGATCGAGGCGGCCGAAGGCACCGACGCAATGATCGCGCGTGTCGCCGGCATGGTGTCCTCGGGCCGGCTGAAGATCGCCAAGGGTGACGGCGTCCTGGTCAAAGCGCCAAAGCTGGGCCAGGATCTGCGGGTGGACATGCCGGCCATCGGCCCGCGCACGCTCGAGCACATTCACGATGCCGGACTGTCCGGCATCGGCCTGCGCGCCGGGCAGGTTCTGGTCGGCGACGGGGCTGCACTGGCCGCGCTCGCCGATCGCCAGAACATCTTCATCGAGGGCGTGCCGTGACGCGCCCGTTCCGGCTGGCGATCATCGCGGGCGAGGCCTCGGGCGATGCACTGGCCCTCCGCTTCGTGGCGTCTCTACGCGAGCGGCTCGGCGAGCGCGAACTGGTGATGGCGGGCGTCGGAGGGCAGGGCCTCATCGACGTTGGCCTGTCTCCGTTGTTTCCGCAGGCCGACATCGCCGTCATGGGCTTCGGCCCGGTCGTCGCCCGCCTGCCGCTGCTGCTGCGTCGGATGGAGGATGCGGCCCGAGGCGTCGCGGCCTTTGCGCCCGATCTCCTGCTCACCATCGACGCGCCCGATTTCTCGCTGCGCGTCGCGAAGAAGCTGCGCCGGCGCGCTCCATCAATTCCGATCGTGCATTGGGTCTGCCCCAGCGTCTGGGCCTGGCGCTCGGGCCGGGCGAAGCGGATGGCCCCGCATGTCGACCGTATCCTGGCGCTGCTGCCCTTCGAGCCTGCGGCGCTGGCGCGGCTGCACGGCCCTGAGACGGTCTATGTCGGCCATCCGCTGATGGAACGGCTCGGAGAAATGCGGCCCAACGCGATCGAAGCGGCCCAGCGGGCTGATGCGGACAACCCGCTTGTCCTGATCCTGCCCGGCAGCCGCCGCTCCGAGATCAACCATCTGTTGCCGGTCTTCGGCGAGGCGATCGCCCGCGTGGCGTCCGCTTTGCCGGGCGCACGCTTCGTTCTGCCGGCGGTGCCGCATCTGGCGGCGCTGATCGGCGACATGACGGCGCAATGGCCGGTCCCGCCGGAGATCGTCATGGGCGAGGCGGCCAAGCTCGCCGCCTTCCGCTCGGCCCGCGGCGCATTGGCGGCATCGGGCACCGTCACTTTGGAGCTTGCACTGGCGCAGGTGCCGACCGTCGCCGCCTATCGCGGCGCGAGCTGGGAGGCGGCGCTTGCAAGGCGTTTGATCAAGCTGCCCAGCGTCATCCTGCCGAACCTCATTCTCGGCCGCAGCATCGTGCCGGAGTTTATCCAGGACACCGCGACCGCCGATGCGCTCGCCAGCCACCTCACGGCGGCGCTCGCCGAAGGCGCCGCTCGCGAGAGCCAGCTCGCCGGCTTCGCCGAGGTCGAGACGATCATGGCCGCGGCGGGCCCGAGCCCGGCCGCGAAAGCCGTCGCCGAAGCCCTCGCCGTGCTACGGGACCGGCCGGGCAAACTCTGAAGACGAAAAGGCCGCGGCGCTGATGCCGCGGCCCTGTCATGCTTGAGGACGGCCTGCCGGTCGCGTCAGCGACGGCCGATCGGGGTGTAGTCCCTCTGCGGCGCGCCGGTATAGAGCTGGCGCGGCCGGCCGATGCGCTGGGACGGATCCTCGATCATCTCCTTCCACTGCGCGATCCAGCCGACGGTGCGCGCGAGCGCGAAAAGCGCGGTGAACATCGAGGTCGGGAAGCCCATCGCTTTCAGCGTGATGCCCGAATAGAAATCGATGTTCGGATAGAGCTTCTTCTCGATGAAGTAGCTGTCGGACAGCGCGATCCGCTCCAGCTCCATGGCGACGTCGAGCAGCGGGTCGTCCTTGATTCCGAGCTCGGCCAGGACTTCATGCGTGGTCTTCTGCATGATCTTGGCGCGCGGATCGTAGTTCTTGTAAACGCGATGGCCGAAGCCCATCAGGCGGAAGGGGTCGTTCTTGTCCTTCGCCTTGGCGATGAACTTCGGAATGTTCTCGACCGAGCCGATCTCCTGCAGCATCTGCAGGGCAGCCTCGTTGGCGCCGCCATGGGCCGGACCCCAGAGGCAGGCGGTGCCGGCCGCAATGCAGGCGAAGGGGTTGGCGCCCGACGAGCCCGCGAGCCTAACCGTCGAGGTCGAGGCGTTCTGCTCATGGTCGGCATGCAGAATGAAGATGCGGTCGAGCGCGCGCGAAAGCACCGGATTGACCTTGTAGTCCTCGGCCGGTACCGCAAAGCACATCCGCAGGAAGTTCGAGGTGTAGTCGAGCGAATTCTGCGGATAGATGAAGGGCTGACCGATCGTGTACTTGTAGGCCATCGCCGCCAGCGTCGGCATCTTGGCGATCATCCGCATCGAGGCGACCATGCGCTGATGCGGGTCGGAGATGTCGGTCGAGTCGTGGTAGAACGCCGACATCGCGCCGATCGAGCCGACCATGACCGCCATCGGATGCGCGTCGCGGCGGAAACCCTGGAAGAACCGGGCCATCTGCTCGTGGACCATGGTGTGGCGGGTCACGCGATAGTCGAAATCGGCCTTCTGCGCGGCAGTCGGAAGGTCGCCCTCCAGCAGCAGGTAGCAGGTCTCGAGGAAGTCGCCATGTTCGGCCAGTTGCTCGATCGGGTAGCCGCGATACAGCAGCACGCCCTCGTCGCCATCGATATAGGTGATCTGCGACTCGCAGCTCGCCGTGGAGGTGAAGCCCGGATCATAGGTGAACATGCCCGTCTGCGAGTAGAGCTTGGCGATGTCGATGACGGAAGGGCCGATCGAGCCCTTCTTGATCGCCATGTCGACGGTCTTGTCGCCGACCTGGAGCTGTCCGTTGTTTCCGCTCATCGATGCCGATCCTTTCAGGCTCGCTGTAGTCAATCGCCGTTCCTGGCGGCCCGGGACCGAACGGCCGCGCAGGAGACATAACCATCATTCGAGGGCCCCGAGGTGACGGCCCGGTGACGGAACGGCAAATGCGCATACGGACGGGAGGACAGGAGCATCCGACTGATATTCAAGCAATATTCGTGCCCCTCACGCCGGCTGGCGGGAGGATTCACATGACGCGTCACTAGACCATTTGCGATAGCGCTTCAACCGAGCCGAAAGGCGATCGCGTCGCCGATTGCTCAGCTCTGGTCAGTGAGGCGAGCAAGAGTTTCCGCGCGGCCGAGCACCGCCATTACGTCGAAAAGACCTGGCGACATCGCCCGCCCGGTCAGGGCCGCGCGCAAGGGCTGCGCCGCCTGTCCGAGTTTCAGCCCCTGCTCTTCGGCAAAACTGCGCACCGCCGTTTCGAGCGCCCCGAGCGACCAGTCGTCGACCGCGGCCAGCTTTGCGGAAAGGCCCGGAAGGCGCTGCCGCCCGGCCTCATCCAGCAGTGCGGCGGCCTTGGCGTCGAGCTGAAGGGGGCGGGCGGCATAAAGGTAATAGGCCGAATCGAGCAGCTCGATCAGCGTCTTGGCGCGCTCCTTCAGGCCGGGCATCGCGGCGAGGAAGCGGGCTTCCAGCTCGGGCGACATCGCGGCGGCGATTCCCCGCGCCGGGCCGATCTCCGGCAGGATGACCTTCAGCGCCGCCAGCAGTTCGCGGTCGTCGGACTGGCGCATATAGAGCCCGTTCAGGTTTTCCAGCTTGGCGTAGTCGAAGCGCGCCGCCGAGCGGCCGATCGAGGAGAGGTTGAACAGCGCGATCATCTCCTGGGTGGAGAAGATCTCCTGGTCGCCATGGCTCCAGCCCAGCCGCAGCAGATAGTTCCGCAGCGCCGCCGGCAAATAGCCCATCGAGCGATAGGCATCGACGCCGAGCGCGCCATGGCGCTTCGAGAGCTTGGCCCCGTCCGCGCCATGGATCAGCGGGATATGCGACATGCTCGGCACGCGCCAGCCCATCGCCTGATAGATCTGTGTCTGGCGGGCGGCGTTGGTCAGGTGGTCGTCGCCGCGAATGACATGGGTGACGCCCATGTCGTGATCGTCGACCACGACGGCGAGCATATAGGTCGGGTTGCCGTCCGAGCGCAGCAGCACGAGGTCGTCGAGGTTCTCGTTCTGCCACACGACCCGGCCCTGAACCTCGTCCTCGACCACGGTTTCGCCGGTCTGCTGCGCTCGGAGGCGGATCACCGGCTTGACGCCGGCAGGCGCGGTCGCCGGGTCGCGGTCGCGCCAGCGCCCGTCATATTTCATCGGCCGGCCCTCTGCCTTGGCCTTCTCGCGCATCTCGTCGAGTTCGGCCGGCGTCGCGTAGCAACGATAGGCGTTGCCCGACGCCAGCATCTGATGCGCCACCTCGCGATGCCGCTCGGCGCGGGCGAACTGGTAGACGGTGTCTCCGTCCCAATCGAGCCCTAGCCAGGTCAGCCCGTCGAGGATCGCCGCGATGGCGGGCTCCGTCGAGCGCTCGCGGTCGGTGTCCTCGATCCGCAACAGCATCTTGCCGCCATGGCGGCGGGCATAGAGCCAGTTGAACAGCGCCGTCCGCGCCCCGCCGATATGCAGGAACCCGGTGGGCGAGGGGGCAAAGCGCGTGACGACGGCATCGCTCATGAAGGCTAAGGCTCCGGCCGGCTTTTGGCTGCCGACCCGCTGGAATGACGCCCGCGAGGGGACGGGAACGAATTCGGCCGGAGACCGCATGACATCCGGCGCGGCCCCTGTAACATGGCAAACCCGGCAACGTTAAGCTCAACCTCTGTAGCGCCGGAAACCTGCGGACACCCGCATTCGCCAGCCTCCCGAAGGCCAGTCCGGATCGCGCGCCGCGCCTGCGGGCGCTGTGCTGGCTTGGCCGCAGGGTTGGCGATTGCGCGGCGTCAACCTGTCGCTCCGGCTCGCGGAAGCTGGCCAGACCCTGCACGCCGCGCTCGAAGCCGAAGCCGAACGCCGCCGACTCTTCCTCTGGCTCCCGGTGATGATGGGCGTGGGCATCATGCTCTACTTCGCCGCCGACCGGGAGCCGGCACTCGCCGCGCCTCTCGCGGGTCTCGCGGCCTCGGCCGCCGGAGCGCTCGCCTCGCGCCGGAAGCGCTTTGTATTCATCGCCTGCATCGCGCTCGCCGCGATCTTCGCCGGCTTCGCCGCCGCGACCTGGCGCACGGTCGACATCGCCGCGCCGATACTGGACCGGCCGCGAATCGGGGTCGTGACGGGATTTGTCGAATCGGTCGAGGCGCGGGACGCCGGCGCGCGGATCGTGCTCCTGGTCACCGGCCTCGCGGGCGTCGAGGCCGGCAATCAGCCCAGGCGCGTGCGCGTCAATGTCCGCAGCGGCACTGTCGCTCCCGGCGACCACATCTCCGCCGTGGCGCGCCTGCTTCCCCCGCCGGGACCGGCAAGGCCGGGCGGCTATGATTTCGGCCGCGACGCCTTCTTTCGCGGGCTCGGCGCGGTCGGCAGCGTCGCGGGCAAGATCACGCTGACGCCGCCGCCGCACCCCGCGCCACCGGGTCTTGCTCTCGCGGTCACGATCGACCGCGCCCGCAACGCTCTGACGCAACGCATCGCCGAAATCGGCGGCGGGCAGGCGGGCGCGATGGCGGCAGCCCTGGTTACCGGCAAGCGCGGTCTGATCACCGAGACGACCAATGCCGATCTGCGCGCTGCCGGCATCTACCACATCGTCTCGATCTCCGGCCTGCACATGGTGCTGGCGGCGGGCACGATCTTCTGGCTGGTGCGGGCGCTGCTGGCGCTGTCGGCAACGCTCGCCCTGCGCTGGCCAGTCAAGAAGATCGCGGCGCTCGCGGCCATGCTCGGCGCGACCGCCTACTGCGTCTTCTCCGGCGCGGAGGTCGCAACCGTGCGGTCGCTGATCATGACGCTGGTCATGCTCGGCGCGATCCTCGTCGACCGGCCGGCGCTGAGCATGCGCAATCTCGCGCTCGCCGCGATCATCGTGCTGCTGCGCGAGCCCGAGGCGCTGCTCGGCCCGAGCTTCCAGATGTCCTTTGGCGCGGTGGCGGCGCTGGTCGCGTTCGCCGAGCGCTGGGAGGGCAGGGACCGGACGCAGCCGCCGTCGCTGCTGCCATGGCCGCTGCGGACGATCTGGCTCGCCGCCATCGGCATCATCGTCACGACGCTGCTTGCCACGGCCGCGACCGCGCCCTTTGGCGCATATCACTTCCAGACCTTCAACCCGTTCGGCCTGCTCGGCAACGCGCTGGCACTGCCCTTCGTCTCGCTCTTCGTCATGCCCGCAGCGGTGTTCGGCGTGTTGGCCTATCCGTTCGGGCTCGACTGGCCGGCATGGAAGCTGATGGGGATGGCCTCTGAGGCGGTGCTGAAACTCGCAAACTGGGTCGCGAGCATCGACCATTCGACTCTGGTGGTTCCGGCTTTCGGGGCGGCGGCGCTGACCTGCTTCGCGCTGGCTTTGCTCTGGGCGACGCTGTGGACGACGAAGCTGCGCCTCCTCGCCATCCTCCCGCTGGCGACGGGCGTCGCCGTCGCGGCCAAGCCGGAACGGCCGGAGATCCTGATCGAACGCAGTGGATCGGGCATCGCCGTGCGGGGCAAGGACGGGCGTCTCGTCGTCGCCGGGCGGCCGAGCGCCTTCGTGCTCCAACAATGGCTCAACGCCGATGGCGACAGCCGCAAGCCCGGCGATGCCAGCCTGCGCGAGGGCGCGGCCTGCGACGGGCAAGGCTGCGTGATCGCCACAGCGGACGGCCGCAGCATCGCTTATGTGCGTGAGCGGCCGGCGCTGGTCGATGACTGCCGCCGCGCCGACCTTGTGGTGACGCCGATCCCTTGGAGCGCACCCTGCAGGGCCATGCTGATCGACCGGGGGGCGCTGAGCCGCGACGGAGCCACCGCATTGATGCGCTCAGGCGCGATACTGCCCGGCCAACAGCCCTGGCGCAGGCTCGCTGCTGAAAGCGGCGAGGGCGACCGTCCATGGAACCGCACCCGGCCGTCAGCCGCAGCTCCGGCATTGCCCGCTGCACAGCCCGTTGAAGACGAGACCGCGGACCGCCTCTAAAAAACACTCTCCCAAACCGACCTGTCATCCCGGACAAGCGGCGAAGCCGCGCCGATCCGGCATCCATTCCAGAACACGTCCGGACAGGTTCCGGAAGGGATCCCGGGTCTGCGCTTCGCTCGCCCGAGATGACGGCGTGCTTTCGTATGAACCCAGCCTGTTCAGTAACGCCGCATCAGATTGACCAGCCGGCCCTGAATCTTGACGCGATCGGGTCCGAGCACGCGGGTCTCATAGGCTGGATTGGCCGCCTCCAGAGCGATCGAAGAGCCGCGCTTGCGCAGGCGCTTGAGCGTGGCCTCCTCGTCGTCGATCAGCGCCACGATGATGTCGCCGGTGTTGGCTGTGTCCTGCTTGCGGATCACGACGGTGTCGCCGTCGAGGATGCCGGCTTCGACCATCGAATCGCCGCGCACTTCCAGAGCGTAATGCTCGCCGGCGCCCAGCATGTCGGCCGGCAGGGAGACGTTGTGGCTGCGGTTCTGGATCGCCGAGACAGGCGTGCCGGCCGCGATCCGCCCCATCACCGGGATCGCGATCGTGGCGCGCGCATCTTCCTCGGGAGGGCTGCTCGCCGGCTTCACCTTGCCGAGCCCGCCCTGGACGACGGACGGGCTGAAACGCCCACGCGGCGCCTGCGCGCCGGCGACGCCGTCGGGCAGCTTGATCACCTCCAGCGCACGGGCCCGGTTCGGCAGCCGGCGGATGAAGCCGCGCTCCTCCAGCGCCATGATCAGGCGGTGGATGCCGGATTTCGACTTCAGGTCGAGCGCGTCCTTCATCTCGTCGAAGGAGGGCGGCACGCCGCTCTCGCGCAGGCGCTCATGGATGAAGCGGAGCAGTTCGAACTGTTTGCGTGTCAGCATGGTTCCCGCCGGTTCGCCGGAAGCGAAGAGTCGAAACAAATCACGAACATCGTACAGGTTCGCCTTGTGTTCCGCAAGGGCCTTCAGCGCAGCCGGATGATCCGGCAGGGCTCGCCCTGCTTTGCCGGCTCGGCAAATGGCGGACGGATGGTGAGCGCCCTCGCTCTCGCAAGCGTGCCGAGCATCGAGGAATCCTGCTTCTGGAAGGGGGTAACGATCCAGCCGGCCTCGGAATAGCTGAGATCGGACCGAAGATAGTCCTCCCGCTCGTCATTAGCCGGCATATCGATACCGGCAATAGCGGGCTCACTGCGATCTTTTTCGGGATCGGCGAGGCCGAGCAGGGCCTCGATCAGCGGCACGATGAACAGATGGCCGCAGACGATGGAGGAGACCGGATTTCCCGGTAGGCCGACAGCGACCATCCGCCCGAGTCGGCCCATCATCATCGGCTTGCCCGGCCGCATCGCGATCTTCCAGAAGCCGAGGTCCATGCCGGCGCGCTTCAGCGCCTCCTGCACGAGGTCGTGCGCCCCGACCGACGCGCCGCCCAGCGTGATCAGCACATTGGCGTCGGCGTGCCGGGCGCGCGCAATGCGCTGGGCGAGGTCGGGATGGTTGTCGCGCGCGATGCCGAGATCGAGCACGGTTCCACCGGCCGCCTCGACGATCGCGGCGAGCGAGAAGCTGTTCGACGCCACGATCTGGTCCGCACCGACATGCTCCCCCGGCAGGACGAGTTCGTCGCCCGTGGCGAGGATCGCGACGAGCGGTTTCTTTCGCACCGCCAGCGTCGGATGACCGCCCGCGGCCGCGAGGCCCAGAGCCGCGCTGTCGAGTGCGCGTCCGGCGGGCAGCAGGACGTCGCCCTCGCTGAAATCGAGACCGGCGACCCGGACATGGCGTCCCTTGGGCGTGCTCTCGCGGACGCGGATCGTCGCCTCGCCGACACCGTCGGCGTTCTCCTGGATCAGGATGGTGTCCGCGCCCTCCGGAATCGGGGCGCCGGTGAAGATGCGCACCGCCTCGCCCTCGCCAAGCTTTCCAGCAAAACTACGCCCGGCAGCCGATTCGCCGATGACGCGCAATTCATTTGCCGGCACGAGATCGTCGGCGCGAACCGCGTAGCCATCCATGGCGGAATTGGCGAAAGGAGGCTGCGTGCGCAGCGCCGCGATATCCTGCGCGAGCACGCGGCCGGCGCATCGCGACAGCGGCAGCGTCTCGGCCGGCGTCGCGCCGGGCACGCTATCGAGCAGCGCCCTCAGGGCGACCTTGACCGGCGTCAGCGCCATCAGGCGGGCTCCGCTTCTGGAGAATCGGCTTCGAACACGCCCGACTTGCCACCGGATTTGTGCAAAAGCCGAACGCCCTCGATCCGCATGCCGCGGTCAACCGCCTTGACCATATCGTAGACCGTGAGGCACGCGACGGAGACCGCCGTCAACGCCTCCATCTCGACCCCGGTCTGGCCCTTCATCTTCACCTCGGCGGTGACGCGCACGCCGGGCAGCGCCTCGTCGATGGCGAGATCGACCGAGACCTTGCTGATAAGCAGCGGGTGGCAGAGCGGGATCAACTCATGGGTGCGCTTGGCGGCCATGATCCCGGCGAGCCGCGCGGTGCCGAGCACGTCGCCCTTCTTCGCATCGCCGGCACGCACGATGGCGAGCGTCTGCGCCGCCATCACGACGCAGCCCTCGGCGACCGCCATGCGGTCCGTCTCGGCCTTGCCCCCGACATCGACCATATGGGCCTGGCCCCTTGCGTCGAGATGGCTGAGCCCGGTCACGCCGCTTCCTCCTGCGCCGAGCCGGTCAGCAACTGACGCGTGGCGGCGGCGACGTTCTCCTGACGCATCAGGCTTTCGCCGACGAGGAAGGTGTTGACGCCGCAGCGTGCGAGCCTCGCGATGTCGGCGTGGCCGAAAATGCCGCTTTCTCCGACGATGACGCGGTTGCCCGGCACGCGCGGGCTGAGCCGCTCGGTCACGGCGAGATCGACGGCAAAGCTGCGCAGGTCACGGTTATTGATCCCGAGCAGTTTTGCCCCCAGCGGCAGCGCCCGGTCGAGTTCGGCCTCGTCATGCACCTCGATCAGCACGTCCATGCCGAGTTCGAGCGCCGTTTCGTTCAACGCGCGGGCGGTGGCGTCGTCGACGCCGGCCATGATGATCAGGATGCAGTCCGCACCCCAGGCCCGCGCCTCGTAAACCTGATAGGGCTCGTAGAGAAAATCCTTGCGCAGGGCCGGCAGGCCGCTCGCCTCGCGCGCCTGCATCAGAAATTCGGGCCTGCCCTGGAAGGACGGGCCATCCGTCAGCACGGAGAGGCAGGCCGCGCCGCCATCGGCATAGGCGCGGGCCAGCGCGGGAGGGTCGAAATCGGCGCGGATCAGCCCCTTGGACGGGCTCGCCTTCTTGATCTCGGCGATCAGGGCCGGCTTGCCCTGCGCATGCTTTACTGCGATCGCCGCCGCGAACCCTTTCGGCGGCGGCGCGGTCCGGGCCAGTATCTCGATCTCCGCTTGTGGGATCGCTGCCTTGGCCGCGGCGATCTCCTCGCGCTTATAGGCCTCGATCCGGGCGAGGATGTCGCTCATGGCCGCCTCACGCGTTCGAGACCGAGACGAGCGCCGCCAGCGCGGCCTTGGCGCGGCCCGAATCGAGCGCACTTTCAGCCTGCGCCAGCCCGTCGCGCAGGTCGCTCGCCTTGCCCGCCACCAGCAGCGCGGCGCCCGCATTGAAAGCGGCGATATCGCGAAAGGCGGTCCTCTCGCCATCCAGCACCGCCGTCAGGGCGGCTGCGTTCTGCGCCGGTTCGCCGCCGCGCAGATCCTCGGGCTTCGCTCGCGCCAGGCCGACATCGTCGGGGCCGATCTGGAAGCTCTCGATCTTGCCATGATCGAGGGAGACGACGCGGGTCGGCCCCGTGGTGGTGATCTCGTCGAGCCCATCGGAGCCATGCACGGCCCAGATCCGGGTCGAGCCGAGCGAGGCCAGCACCTTGACCATCGGCTCCAGCCAGGTCTCCGAGAACGCCCCGATGAGTTGCTTCTTCACGCCGGCGGGGTTGGAGAGTGGGCCGAGCAGATTGAAGATCGTGCGCGTGCCCAGCTCCGTGCGCACCGGCGCGACATGGCGCATCGAGGCGTGATGCGTTGGCGCGAACATGAAGCCGACGCCGGCCCTGGCGATGCAGGCTTCCGTGCCCGCCGGATCGAGCCCGACCTTGACGCCGAGCGCGGTCAGCACGTCGGCCGCGCCTGAGCGCGAGGAGGCGGCGCGGTTGCCATGCTTGGCGACGGGCACACCGCAGGCGGCCGTGATGATCGCGGCCAATGTCGAGACATTATAGGAGCCGGACGAATCGCCGCCTGTGCCGACGATGTCGATGGCCTCGGCCGGGGCCTTCACCGTCAGCATTTTCGCGCGCATGGCCGAAACCGCGCCGGCGATCTCCTCGGCGGTCTCGCCGCGCACCCGCAGCGCCATCAGGAAGGCGGCAGCCTGTGCGTTGGTGACGCCGCCCGAGAGGATGGTTTCGAAGGCGTCGCGCGCCTCGTCGCGCGAGAGCGTGGCGCCGGTCGCGACCTTGGCGATGAAGGGTTTGAAATCGTCCATGGAACTCTGGTCTGCTCAGGCTGTCTCGGAAAGGGCGGGCGCGCGGTGTTTCTGCGACCATCGTTCCGCCATTTCGAGGAAATTCCGCAGGATCGTCGCGCCATGCTCGGAGGCGATGCTCTCGGGATGGAACTGCACGCCATGCACGGGCAGTTCGCGATGCGACAGCGCCATGATCAGCCCGTCCTCCGTCGTCGCCTCGATATCGAGTTCGGCTGGACAGCTCCGGCATTCGACGACGAGCGAATGATAGCGCGTCGCCTTGAGTGGGCCGTTGATGCCGCGAAAGAGCCCGCGAGCATGATGGCTTATGGTCGAGATCTTGCCGTGCATCGGCAGCGGCGCGCGGATCACCTCGCCGCCAAAAGCCTGGCCGATCGCCTGCAGGCCGAGGCAGACACCGAACAGCGGCACCTTGCCCGAGCCCTCGCGCACGACGTCGAGGCAGATGCCGGCCTCGTTGGGCGTGCAGGGGCCGGGCGAGAGCACGATCGCATCATGCCCGCCGGCCAACGCCTCAACGACCGTCAGCGCATCGTTTCGCACGACATCGACCTCAGCCCCCAGACCGCCGATCAGGTGGACGAGGTTCCAGGTGAAGCTGTCGTAGTTGTCGATCAGCAGGATGCGCATGGGTTCGGTGTCGCGTTTCGGTCGATGGTCATGCCCGCTGACAGGGCAGGCGGTCAAGTTTGCCTCGCCGTCATTGCGAGCGCAGCGAAGCAATCCAGAGGTTTGCGCGAGACGCTGGATTGCGTCGCTGCGCTCGCAATGACGGGATCGACGTCCCTCTCGGTTTCACTGCCCCCGTCGCGCTACGGCCGCGAAGCGCACCGCCTCTTCTGCCGCCTTGAACAGCGCCTTGGCCTTGTTGACGCATTCCTGCTGCTCGGAGGCCGGGTCTGAATCGTAGACGATGCCCGCGCCGGCCTGGACATGCATGCGACCGTCCTTGACCACCGCCGTGCGCAGCACGATGCAGGTGTCCATCTCGCCATTGGCGCCGAAATAGCCGATGCAGCCGCCATAAGCGCCGCGCGCATCGTGCTCCAGTTCGTCGATGATCTCCATGGCGCGCACTTTTGGCGCCCCCGAGACGGTGCCGGCCGGAAAGCCCGCCGCGAGCGCGGCCAGCGCGTCGTGCTTCGGATCGATCGTCCCTTCGACGTTCGAGACGATGTGCATGACCTGGCTGTAGCGCTCGACGAAGAAGGAATCCGTCACCTTCACCGTGCCGATCTTGGCCACGCGGCCGACATCGTTGCGGCCGAGGTCGAGCAGCATCAGATGCTCGGCCCGCTCCTTGGGGTCGGCCAGCAGTTCCGCCGCCAGCGCCTCGTCCTCGGCATGGGTCGCGCCGCGCCGGCGCGTGCCGGCGATCGGGCGGATCGTGACCGTCTCGTCGCGCAGGCGGACGAGGATCTCCGGACTCGAACAGACGATCTGGAACTCGCAAAAATCGAGATAGCACAGGAAGGGCGCCGGATTGACCCGCCGCAGCGCCCGATAGAGCGAAAAGGGCGACATCGCGAAGGGCGCCTCGAAACGTTGCGACAGCACGACCTGAAAGATGTCGCCGGCGCGGATATAGTCCTGCGCCGTTGCGACCATCGCGTGGAATTCAGTCTCGCTGGTGTTGGAGGCGATCGCCGGCTCGGGCAGGCCCGCGATGTCGATCGCCGCCTCGGGGGGCAGGGGGCCTTCCAGCGCGGCGACGACCGCCTCGATCCGCTCCATCGCCTGTTCATGCGCGGCGCGCGCCGATAGGCCGGGCCTGGGCCTGACCGGAGTCACGACATGGATCTCGTCGCGCACGGCATCGAACACCACCATCGCGGTCGGCCGCATCAGGATGGCGTCTGGCACGCCCGTCCCGGTCTCCTTGGGCTGCGGCAGGCGCTCCATCAGCCTGACCATGTCGTAGCCGAGATAGCCGAAGACGCCCGCCGCCATCGGCGGCAGCTCGACGCTGGCCGGGATCGCGCTTTCGTCGAGCAGCGCGCGCAGGCTCTCGAAGGCCGGGCGCGGATCGGCGGCGAAGACGTCCCCGTCAGCGAGTCGGCAGAGCGAAGCCTGCCCGCGCTCGCAGCGCCAGATCAGGTCCGGCCTCAGCCCGATCATCGAGTAGCGCCCGCGCACCGCGCCGCCTTCGACCGACTCGAGCAGGAAGGCGGGGCCAGCCATGGCATGGCGCAGCTTCAGGAAGGCCGCGACCGGCGTCTCGCAATCTCCGACCAGCACCTGCCGCAGCAATTGCGGCGCGCCGGACTCATAGTCTCGCGCAAAGCCCTCGAACTCCGGCAGCGCGCTCATGGTCAGTTCTGCGCGCCGCCGGTGGCGTTGCGGAAGGCGGTCTCGTTGATCGAAACGCCGAGATCGGTCTGCAGCCGCGCGACATATTGCGTAAGGATGTCCTCACTGACGCTGTTGCCGAGCAGGCGGGAGAAATTCTCGGCCTCCTGCGTCGTGCGCGCATAGGGCGGCACGAAGGCCGCATCGACCTTGAACAGGATGCGTCCACCATCCGCGACCGAGGCCGAATTGCTCTTGCCGGCGACCGTGCCGAAGATCAGGCTGACGACATTGGCGGGCAGATCGGGCCGCTGGTCCTGCCGGCCGAGACCCGCCGCCGTCTCGATCGTCAGGCCGGCCGAGGCCGCGACCGCGTCGAACGCCTCGCCCTTGTCGAGCCGCTGCACCAGCTCGCGCGTCCGGGCCGAGAGCCGCGTCGCGATTTCGTCCGCGCGCCACTGCGCTTCGACCTCGGCCTTCGATTCCTCGAAGGTCCGCTCGCGCGCCGGGTCGATCTTCGTCAGGTCGAACCAGACATAGCCGGTGTCGCGCGGCAGCCGGATCGCCTCGTTGTCGACGCCGATATCGGAACGGAAGATCGCCTGCACTGTGGCGTCGCCGCCCGCGAGCGCCGGCTCCTGCGTGCCGTCGGCCTTGCGCAGCGAGGCATCGACTGGGCCAAGTGCGCGCAGCGGCAGGTTGAACTCCTTGGCGATCTCGGCAAGCGGCTTGGCGGCGGCGCGCTGGTCCTCGATCTTGTCGTGCAACTCGGTGATGCGGCCCGACGCCTTGGTCGTGGCGATCTCCTGCTTGAGTTCGGCCGCGACCTCGTCATAGGGACGTACGCGCTCGGGATTGATGGTGGTGACGCGCAGCAGCACCGGCCCGAAACCGCCAACGACAGGCGCGCTGACGACATCCTCGGCGAGCGCGAAGGCTGCGTCGCGCACGGCGGCATCGACGACCTGCGTGCGGTTGAAGGTGCCGAGCGTCAGGTCCTTTTCGAGGACGCCGCGCGCAAAGGCTGCCGCCTCGAAGGTGTCGCCCTCCTCGATCCTCGCCCTGGCGGCCTGCGCCTCTTCGAGTGTCGGGAAGCTGATCTGCTGGATCGTGCGGGTCTCAGGCGAGCCGAAGCGCTGGGCCTTGACCTGCTCGTAGCGCGCCTTGGCCTCGTCGTCTGAGACCTGCGTCGGGTCTGCAAGCGTCTCGGCCGAAATCGAAAGCACGTTGGCGCTGCGGTATTCCGGCGCGCGGAAGCCTGATTTGCGCGCCTCGAAGAAGCTCTTGAGCTGCTCGTCGGTCGCGGCCGCGATCTCGCCGGCGGCGCTCGCCGGCAGGCGCGCCAGCGTCACGTCGCGGCGCTCGTTGCGCAGCCGGTGGCCGATCTCCTGCAGCGCCACCGGTGCGGAAACGACGCCGACGACCATCTCGGCCAATTGCTGGCGCAGGATGGTGGCGCGCTGCTCGCGCACATAGGTCGCCTCGGTGAAGCCGTTGCTGCGCAGCAATTCGTTGAAGCGCGGCGCAGAAAAATTGCCCGAGGCGTCTCGAAAATTCGGGTCCTCGAAGATCAGGTTGCGGATTGTCTCGTCGGAAACCGCGAGCCGCATGCTACGGGCCGTCTGATCGAGCGTCGCTTCGGTGACGAGCTTCGACAGCACCTGCCGGTCGAGCCCCAGCGCGCGCGCCATATCGGGGGTGATCTGCCGGCGCTGCTGCCGCGTCAGGGTCTGGAGCTCGTTCTGGTAGGCGGTGCGCATCTGCTCCAGCCCGATCTCGGTCTTGCCGACGCGGGCGACTGAATTGCGGCCATAGCCCTGGAAGATGTCGCCGATGCCCCAGATAGCGAAGGAGAAGATCAGGAAGCCGAACAGCACGAAGATGACCGCCTTGCCGATCAGGCTTTGCCCGGCCTTGCGGATTCCCGTCATCATCATCGTGTCGATCTTTCCCTGTAGGCCACATGACGCCGAGGAGCGCGCGCCCGGTGTTTTGTCGCGGCTGCTTATAGGAAGCCGCGCCGCAACCCGCAATCGGTTGCGAATGTCGCGCGCAATTGCGGCTTTGGCGCAGCATTGCTAGAGCCGTCGCCGGGATTTCAGGAGACGACGACACATGACGCGCAGCATCAGGCCGCTCGTGGCCGGCAACTGGAAGATGAACGGGCTAAAGGCCGATCTCGCCATCGCGGCCGAGGTTGCGAAAGGCTACGACGCGACGCTGAAGGCCGTCGTCGACCTGGCGATCTGTCCGCCGGCCAGCCTGCTCTACCTCGCCAGCGCAGCGCTGGTCGGTTCGCGCATCGCCACAGGCGGGCAGGATTGCGCCACGCAGCAGAGCGGGGCCTTCACCGGCGATCTCTCGGCTACGATGCTTGCGGATGCCGGCGCCGTGTTTGCGATCGTCGGTCATTCCGAGCGCCGCACCCTGCACGGCGAGAGCAATACGACGGTGAAGGCCAAGGCGGAGGCGGCGCAAAGATCGCTGCTTGTCCCCATCGTCTGCGTCGGCGAGACGAAAGACGAGCGGCAGGCCGGCAAGGCGCTCGCCGTCGTCAAGAAGCAGTTGCGCGGTTCGGTGCCCGAGGGCTCGACGGCGGCGACCCTCGTGGTCGCCTATGAGCCGGTCTGGGCGATCGGCACCGGGCTGACCCCCACGGCGACCGACGTCGCCGAGATGCATGCGGCGATCCGCGCGGAGCTTGCGCGCCTGCTCGGCAAGCCGGCGGCCGCTGGCGTCCGGCTTCTCTATGGCGGCTCGGTCAAGCCTTCCAACGCCGCCGAACTGATGAATGTCGCCAATGTCGACGGCGCGCTGGTCGGCGGGGCAAGCCTCAAGGCGGAGGATTTTCTGGGCGTCGCGCGGGCCTGCGGCTGAGCCGTCGACAGATGCCGGGTGGCGCGCGCCCGATGCGCGTGCTATTGGCCGCGCCGAAGCGGGAATGGACGGAGCGGGCGGGCCTTGGCGTCGGCGCGCTCCATACCCATTTCGTGAGCGCAATCGTCCCTGTGAGCCCATGCAGACCATTCTCATCGTCATCCACCTGATCATCGTGGTCGCGCTCGTCGGCGTCGTCCTGCTGCAGCGCTCCGAAGGCGGCGGGCTCGGCATGGGGTCGGGCGGCGGCGGGGCCGGCGGTTTCATGACCGGCAGGGGCCAGGCCAACGCGCTGACGCGGGCCACCGCGATCCTGGCCGGCGCCTTCTTCCTGACCTCGATCGCGCTCGCCGTTCTCGCCAATCAGGGACGCACGCAGCGCTCGATTATCGACGGTGCGCCCGGCGCGACCGCGCCTGCCAGTCCGACCGGCCCGAGCGCCCCCAACGCCGGCGGCGTGCTCGATCAGCTCCGGCAATTGCAGGGCCCGTCCGGCGGCGCCCAACCACCGACGCCGCCCGCGACGCCGCAGCAGTGATAGAAGGGCAGGGGCCGGGAAACCGGCCCTTCGCTTTTGAAGGCGGGAGCGCCGGGAAACCGGCCCGTCTCTTTTGTGGACAAGCACGCCGCGCAGGCCCTGCCTGCGCTGTCGGGCCTAGCGAATCGAACCCTGTCGGTTAGAGGTGACCTCCCATGACGCGGTATGTTTTCATCACCGGCGGCGTGGTGTCTTCGCTGGGCAAGGGCCTGGCGGCGGCGGCGCTGGCCGCCCTCCTGCAGGCCCGTGGACACACGGTGCGCCTGCGCAAGCTCGATCCCTATCTCAATGTCGATCCGGGCACGATGAGCCCGTATCAGCACGGCGAGGTCTTCGTCACCGATGACGGGGCCGAGACCGATCTCGACCTCGGTCATTACGAGCGCTTCACCGGCCGGCCCTGCAACAGGGGCGATAACATCACCACCGGCCGCATCTACATGGACATCCTGACCAAGGAGCGCCGCGGCGATTATCTTGGCGCGACTATTCAAGTGGTGCCTCACGTCACGAACGCCATCAAGGAGTTCATCCTCGACGGCAACGAGGGCTACGATTTCACGCTGGTCGAAATCGGCGGCACGGTCGGCGACATCGAGAGCCTGCCCTTCCTCGAGGCGATCAGACAGGTCAACCAGCAGCTTCCGCGCGGCCAGTGCATTTTCGTGCATCTGACGCTGCTGCCCTATATCCCGACCGCCGGCGAGCTGAAGACCAAGCCGACGCAGCATTCGGTCGCCGAATTGCGCTCGATCGGCATCCAGCCCGACATCCTGCTCTGCCGGACCGACCGCGAGATCCCGCGCGAGGAGCGCCGCAAGCTCGCTCTGTTCTGCAATGTCCGCGAGACCGCCGTGATCGAGGCCCGCGACGTCGCCTCGATCTACGACGTGCCGCTCTCCTATCACGCCGAGGGGCTGGACAACGAGGTGCTGGCCGCCTTCGGCATGGACGCCTCGGCCGAGCCCGATGTCTCGAACTGGAAGCGCATCTCCGAGCGGGTCAAGAACCCCGAGGGCGAGGTCACCATCGCCATCGTCGGCAAATACACCGGCATGAAGGACGCCTACAAATCCCTGATCGAAGCGCTGATGCATGGCGGCATCGCCAACCGCGTCAAGGTCAACCTCGACTGGATCGAGTCCGAGGTCTTCGAGAAGGAGGACCCGGCGCCGTTCCTCGAGCATGTCCACGGCATTCTGGTGCCTGGCGGCTTCGGCCATCGCGGAGCAGAGGGCAAGATCAGGGCCGCGACCTTCGCAAGGCAGCGAAAAGTGCCCTATTTCGGCATCTGCTTCGGCATGCAGATGGCGGTGATCGAGGCGGCGCGGTCGCTCGCCGGAATCACGGACGCCAATTCGACCGAGTTCGGCCCCACGGACGAGCCCGTCGTCGGCCTGATGACGGAATGGCTTCGCGGCAACGAGCTGGAGAAGCGCGAGGCCGAGGGCAATATGGGCGGCACGATGCGGCTGGGCGCCTATGCCTCGACGCTGGCCGAGGGCTCGAAAATCGCAAAAATCTACGGCGCGACCGAGATATCCGAGCGCCATCGCCACCGCTACGAGGTCAATATGGGCTATCGCGAGCGGCTGGAGGCCAAGGGGCTGAGCTTCTGCGGGCTATCGCCGGACGGCCTGCTCCCCGAGACGGTCGAGTATCCCGACCACCCCTGGTTCATCGGCGTGCAATACCACCCCGAGCTGAAATCGCGCCCCTTCGAGCCGCACCCGCTGTTCGCTAGTTTTGTCGAGGCGGCGCTGGTGCAGAGCAGGTTGGTGTGAGCTCCATGCATCTGCTGGCGCTCGCGATCAACTGACGTATAGTGAGCCTATTACGATCCCGGCGCTTGGGGGCAAGCACGATGGCGATCTCGATGGCGGGGCTGCCCGCGTTCCTGCTGTATTTCTGTCTTGGCGTCGCGCTAATCGCCTGTTTCACGGTCGCTTATCTGAAATTCACCGCCCATGACGAGATCGCGCTGATCCGGGGCGGCAACCTCTCGGCCGCCATCGCGCTCGGCGGCAATGTCGCAGGCTTCTCGATACCGCTCGAGAAGGCGATCGCGCAGGCGAGCAGCATCCCAGATTGCGTCATCTGGGCGCTTGCCGCCATGTTGATCCAGTTCGCGGCCTATGGGCTGGCCCGCATCCTGATTCCCGACCTCTCGCGCAAGATCGAGGAGGACCGTCTGCCGTCTGCGGCGATGCTCGCCGTCATCGCGGTGATCTCCGGCACGCTGGCGGCCGCCAGCATGACGGCTTAAGCGGGGAGGGGCGGCAATGAAGCGCTCCGAGCAGATCGGCCTCGCCGCCGTCGGGATCGTGCTGGTCGCCACCGCCTGGTCCTTCATCGGCGGCGGCAAGGACGAGGAGGAGAGCCTCGTCTACAACTCGCTGGCCGAGTGCCGCGCCGGGGGGCAGCTTTCGGCGAGCCAATGCGAGCAGCGCTTCAACGAAGCCTCGGCCAACCATTTGCGCGACGCCAAGAAGTTCACCAACAATGCGAGTTGCGAGACGGAGTATGGCGCGGGCTCGTGCCGCAGCAGCGTCTGGAACGGCGCGCAGGTCTTCATCCCGGCGCTGGCTGGCATCATGCTGGCGCGCGGCCTCGCCCAGGGTGGCGGCGCGGCGCAGCCCTTGCTGCCGCCGACGCAGCAGGCCTGCCCGCCCGGCAGCCAGCAGCCGGAATGCCAGCAGGCCCGCTCGTCATCGTCGTCTTCAGGCGGCGGTGGCTACAGCAGCGGCGGCAGCCGCTCGCGCGCCTATTCGACGACGTCCGGGCAGGCGCTGGTTGCGCGAAACGTTTCTTCGACCGGCGTGGCCAGCGTGCCGAGCGTCGCCTCGCGCGGCGGTTTCGGGTCGACCGCGCGCTCCTTCTCCTCGTCCTCCTCGTCCTGAACGATGCGGCGCGTCACGCTGCCTCCGCGCCCCGACTGGCAGGCCCAGGTCGAGCGGCTGGGCTTCGCCTTCCACAGCATCGACGGCGCGACCTATTGGGACGAGAGCGTGGCTTACGCCTTCACGCTTGCAGAGATCGAGCGCGATATCGAGGCGCCGACCGATGCCATCGAGCAGCTCTGCTTCGCCTTCATCGACAAGGCGCTGGGCGACGAGGCGATCCTGACGAAGCTCGCGATTCCCGCCGCTCAATGGGATTTCATCCGCGAGAGCTGGCAGCGCGGGGACCGCAATCTCTATGGCCGTCTCGACCTCGCCTATGATGGAAGAGGCCCGGCCAAGCTGCTGGAATACAACGCCGATACGCCGACCGCCCTGTTCGAATCGGCCGTCGTGCAATGGGACTGGCTGGAGCAGGCCATGGCGCTGGGCACGCTGCCGCGCGGGTCCGACCAGTTAAACTCGCTGCATGAGCGCCTGATCGCGGCCTTTGCGGGCCTGCGCGAACCCTCGCCCTACCGGCTGCATCTCTCCAGCGTCCAGAACAGCAATGAGGACAAGGGCACGGTCGATTATCTGATGGACTGCGCCAGGCAGGCCGGGCTCGACGCGCGCTTCACCTATGTCGAGGAAATCGGCCTGCTCGCGGACGGGCGCTTCTGCGACGGCGCGAACCAGCCGATCGAGACCCTGTTCAAGCTCTACCCCTGGGAGTGGCTGTTCCGCGAGCGCTACGCCGATGCGCTAGCAAACGCGCGCTGCCAGTTCGTCGAGCCGCCCTGGAAGGCGATCGTCTCGAACAAGGGCCTGCTCGCCTGCCTCTGGGAGATGGAGCCCGGCCATCCCAACCTGCTGCCGGCCTTCTTCGAGGGCGATCCGCGCTGCGACACGCTCTCGGCCCGGCGCGTGCGAAAACCGCTCTATTCGCGCGAGGGGGCCAACATTACGCTGATGGAGCGCGGAACGGTGCTCGACAGCGATAACGGTCCCTATGGCGCGGAGGGCTTCGTGCTGCAGGACGCCGCGCTCAACCTGTTCGAATCGGACGGCAATTACGCCGTGATCGGCTCCTGGCTCGTCGCCTCGCAGGCCTGCGGGCTGTGCGTCCGCGAGGACGTAACTCCGATCACCAAAAACACTTCGCGCTTCGTGCCGCACTACATCGAGCCGTGACGCGCCAGCGCATGCGTCATGACCGTGCCGCCGTCGCCTGCTAGACAACATACATCGAGATCAAGCCGAAAGCCGGAGCCATGCCTGACCAGACCAGCACCAGCCCGCGCGGACTCGACCATCTCGTCATCGGCGTGCGCGATCTCGACGCGGCCGGCGCGTTCTACGCCCGGCTCGGCTTCAGGGTGGGCGCGCGCAACAGGCATCCCTGGGGCACCGAGAACCGCATCGTCCAGTTCCCCGGCAGTTTTCTGGAACTGGTGACGATCGGCGATGCGTCGCTGATTCCCGAGCATGCGCCGGGCCGTTTCTCCTTCGGAGCTTTCGTGCGCGAGGCGCTGGGGCGGGGCGAGGGCATGTCGATGCTGGTCCTGGAGAGCGCCGACGCCAAGGCTGATTCGGCGCGCTACAAGGCCGCCGGCATCGGCGATTTCGAGCCCTTCTTCTTCGAGCGGACGGGCGTGAGGCCGGACGGCTCGCAGGTCCGCGTCGCCTTCACGCTCGCATTCGCGGCCGACGAGGCCGCGCCGGAATGCGGCTTCTTCGTCTGTCAGCAGCACGAGCCACAGAACTTCTGGAATCCCGCCTTCCAGCAGCACGAGAACGGCGCGACCGGCCTGGCAAGCGCAATCATGGTGACGGACGAGCCGGCTGCGCATCGCGCTTTCCTCTCGGCCTTCACCGGCGGGGCCGAGATTATCGACGGCAACGCGGATTTCGTCCTCGGCCTGCCGCGCGGGCGCATCGATGTGCTGGATTTCGAGGCCGCCGGCGCGATCTACCCTGTCGCGCCCGACCCGACGCCAGCCCGCTTCCTCGGCTTTTCCGTCACGGTCGCCGATCTTGAGGCGCTGGCCCGGCGCTTGTCGAAGACCGATATCCCGTTCCATCATGGTGAGGAGCGCATCTCGCTGGCCCCGGAAACCGCCTTCGGCTGCGTGATCGCTTTCGAGGCAGGTTGATGACCGCGCCGCGACGACAGAGGTGAGATCGGACCATCCATGCTCCCTGCGCTGACCAAACTCCCCGATTTCGCGCTGTTCTTCTCGGTCTCGCTTGCGCTGGTCGGGGTCTATCTGCTCGTCTATACGCTGGCGACCTCGCATAACGAGTTCGGCCTGATCCGGCAGAACAATGTCGCGGCCGCGCTGTCGCTGGGCCTGAGCCTGACCGGCTTTGCGCTCCCGCTGTCGAGCGCCGTCGTTCACTCGACCACGATCGTCGACCTGTCGATCTGGGGGCTGGTCGCGATCGTGGTGCAGTTGACGGTCTACTGGCTGGTCAGGCTGATCCTGCCCAATCTGTCCTCGCGCATCGCCTCGGGCGAACTCGCCTCGGCGCTGTTCCTGGGCGCGGCGTCGCTCGCGGCGGGCGTGATCAACGCCGCCGCGATGAGCTTCTGAAGACTCAGGACGCGGCAGACCGTTCGGCCGGCAGCGAGGCCAGCAGCCCGATCAGCGCGCGGTCGTGCAGCACGACCATGCGCTCCTTCGGCTTGAGCCAGATCGTCGCGTCCTGAATCGTCTCGGCGTCGACGAGCTTGGCCTGCGCCACGGCACGGTCGGGCTCGATGTCGCCGCGCCGGCGCGGCTGGCCCGCAGGCAGCATTGCCTGATGCGCCTCGCGCAGAGCCGGGTCAGCATGGAGCGCAGCCAGCCCGTCGCCTTCGTCGAAGCCGGCCTGCGCGAATTCGGCCTGCAACGCGTTGGCCCTGAGCGCGATCGCCGGCGGATCGCCTTCCTCGGGTGTCAGAAGGAGCTTGTGGCGCTTCAGCCAGAGCCCGAGCGCGAGCTGGCCGGACGCCCATGACAGCGGGATCGCCAGCACAAGGCCGACGATGGTGGGCGACATCCAGGCGAACAGCGAGGTCGCGATCAGGAAGGCCGAGATGCCGGTGATGAGGCCGAGCGCTGTGTGGGTCCGGTGGCGGCGGACGATGTCCCTGAGCGGGATCGAGCCGTCGTCGCGGCGCTGCGGGTTCCAGCCCGTGTCGCGCCCGAGCAGGATCTGGAAGACCGAACCCGACTGTATCAGCATCATGATCGGCGCGAAGAAGGCCGAAAACAGCACCTCGATGATCGCCGAGAGCACGAGGCGGATCGCGCCGCCACCGGCGCGCCGCAGCTTGTTGTTGAACAGGGTCAGCAGCAGCCCGAACAGCTTTGGCGCGAGCAGGATCGCCATGGTCAGCGCGAACAGGTTCAGCGCGCGCTCGGGGTCGAAGCGCGGCCAGATCGGGAAGAGCGTGAACTCCTGCGTGAAATATTCCGGCCGGGCGTAGCTGACCTGCAGCACGATCAGGATGCCGACCACGAGTTGCATCAGCCAGAAGGGCGAGGCGAGATAGCCCATGATGCCGGTGGCGAAATGCTGGCGCGTCGACCAGACGAAGCCCTTTGCGCCGAGAATGCGGGAATGCTGCAGATTCCCCTGACACCAGCGCCGGTCGCGCACCGAGATGTCGATCAGCGAGGGTGGGCTCTCCTCATAGGAGCCCGTCAGGTCAGGCAGCATATAGACTGACCAACCGGCGCGCCGCATCAGCGCCGCCTCGACGAAATCGTGGCTGAGAACATGCCCGCCGAAGGGCGGCTTGCCCTTCAGGTCGGGCAGGCCGCAATGATCGGCGAAGGCCTTCGTCCGGATAATGGCGTTGTGGCCCCAGTAATTGCCGTCGCGGCCCGACCACATGGCGAGCCCGGTCGCGATGACGGGTCCATAGACCCGCGCCGCGAACTGCTGGAGCCGGGCGAAGAAGGTATTGCGGTTGATGATCAGCGGCAGCGACTGGATGATGCCGGAATCGGGATCGGCCTCCATCGCTCCCGCCAGCCTGACGATGCAGGCGCCCGTCATCAGGCTGTCGGCGTCGAGTACGACCATGTGCTCGTAGTGCCCGCCCCAGCGCGTCACGAAATCGGCGATGTTGCCGGCTTTGCGATGATGGTTCTTAGGGCGGTGGCGGTAATAGACGCGCGCATCCGGCCCGAGCCGCCGGCGCAGGGCCAGGAAGGCGCGCTCCTCGGCGATCCAGATGTCCGGATTGGTGGTGTCCGACACGATGAAATAGTCGAAATGCGCGCCCAGACCGGTCGCCTCGACCGACTCCCGGATCGCCGCCAGCGCAGCGAAGGTCCGCGCCGTCGATTCGTTGTAAATCGGCATCACCACGACGGTGCGGTGCTGAAGGCTTTCAACACGGCCTGTCAGCCCCTTGCCGAAGAGCAGTCCGAAGAAGCCGAGCAGGGCGCTGGTGAAGGCGAGCGCGATCCACGAGAAGTTGACCGTGAACAGCACGAGCAGCGCGTACTGCAGCGAGGTCGTGCTGCTGACCGACACGACGTTGTACATTTCCCACGCGCCGTAGCCCGTCAGCAGCAGCGCACCGCCGAAGACGAAGAGGCGCTTGAGCCAGGGCGTCGTCCACTGCGCGGGCGCGGTAGGCCTACGCCGTTCCGACGCCTGCCAGCTCCGGAACGACTGCACCGGCATGATCAGCCGGTTCTCCGGCGGGGTTGCCGGAGCATCGACGAAGGCTGCGTCCGGGATCCGTCTGGCGGCGGCCTCCGGGCGCGCTGCGGTCACCACGTCCATCGGTCCAGCCATGTTTCGGAGACCGGCTGACCGCCTGCCTGCAGCACGAGCCTGAGCTCGCTGAGAGTGTCGGTTCCCGGATCGACCTCGAAGCCGACGCGCATCAGCTTGCGCTCCGGATAGGGCCAGAGCCGGACATTGTGCACGACGCCCGGCGTCGCCGAAATGGTGGCGCGCGTCGCTGCGACAATGGCCGCGTCGGCTAGCCTGTCTCCATTGAAATCGACGATGAAGCGCCGCCTGCGGCCCTGCGAGCCGCGCCCCTGACGCATCCGGCTCGCAATCGCGAGCGCCGGCCGCTCAGGCGGCTGCCAGCACCAGGCCTGGCGATAGGCGATCGTCGTCTCGCTGCCGGCCGCCAGCGGCGCGCGGGGCCGCCAATACGTGATGATGTTGTCGTTGATGTCCGAATCGCTCGGGATTTCGATGAGCTGCACCGAGCCCTGGCCCCACTCACCGAGCGGCTCGGTCCAGACGCTGGGCCGGAGTTCGTAGCGCTGGTCGTCGTCCTGGAACGCCGCCGGATCGCGCTCGCGCTGGACAAGGCCGAACCCACGCGGATTGCCATCCATGAAGGACGACACCTGCAGATTCGCAGGGTTGTTGACCGGCCGGTAGATCCATTCGCCAGCGCCAGACAGCATCTGGACGCCTGAAATCTCATGCACGGCCGGGCGCAGATCGTCGAAGGTGCGCCGGCTCTGCGGGCTCGAGAGGAAGGTGCCCATGGTGCAGCCGAAGCCGATATGGTCGAGCGCCTGCCGGGCGAACAGGGTCATCTCGACATCGATCAGCGTGACGTCGCCGGGTCGCAGCGTCATCCGGAATGCGCCCGTAAGGCTTTCGGAATCGAGCAGGGCATGGATGACGAGGAGACCGGACGCCGGACTCGGGCGCTCGATCCAGAAGGCGCGGAAGAACGGGATTTCCTCGCCGCGCGTCTCGCCCGGCCGCAGGATCAGGGCACGCGCCATGGAGCCGTAATTCTGCCCGCGCGCCAGCGAACGGAAGAAGGTCGCGCCCTGGAAGATCGCGACCTCGTAGGGCCGCTCCAGACCGGTGGCGATGCGCATGCCGGAAAACTGCAGATCCTGGCCCGCCGGTGGCGGCGCGACGCGACCGTAATCGAATTTGGCCCGGTCGAAGGCGACGCGCCGGACGATGTCGTCCTCGATCGTGAACAGGCTCACCGGCCGCGTGAAGACATAGCCGCGATGCAGCGGCTCCACCGTAAAGCCGCGGTTCTCTCCAGCCCAGATCAATCCGCCGGGTTGCGCCCTGATGCCGGCGAACTGGTCGAAAGGCAGCGTGGCATAGCCGTCAGGCAAGTCGTTGGCGGCCAGCGGCACGAGTGGCTTCTGCGCCAGCACTCGCGCCAGTTCCACGATCGAAGCCGGGTCGAATCGCTGTCCGTCACCCTGCGTCGGCTGAGGCGGTGCAGGCGGCGCGCCCTGAGCCCATGCCGACCCTGCGCCAATCACGGAAGCGGCTGCGAGCCCCCCTGTCGAGCTTTCGAGAAACTGCCGCCGATTCAACGATTTCGCCATCATATCCAACTTGGGCGGGCGACGCCCTCGCCCCCATGCGCTTCTAGCAGGCTGTTGAAGAAGTCAGACGCGTTCGCAGACGAAGCCTGACTCGTCGCCGTTGTGGATGTAGAAGTGCCCGACGAGGCGGCCGGCGGT
>FWWL01001205.1_pt1 | contig 35433 bp, 36 predicted proteins | sample 2228331 | NCBI WGS metagenome assembly FWWL01 (sample SAMEA103939775, study PRJEB20133) | metagenome
CGCCTCGATTTCGGCGCTACGCAGGGCGCGGTCTTCCTCGCGGGCCTTGTCTTCTTCGGCACGGCGGGCGGTATCCTCGGCCTCGCGCGCCTTGGCGGCGGGCAGGGCCGCCAGACGACGCTCCATCTCGGCATCCGAGATCCCGGCGGGCCGTTTCGACGGATCGCCAAGCCCCGAGGCAGCCGTGGTCGTGCCAGCGCCGGGCGCGCCCGGCTTGACCGCAGTGGGCACCACAACGCGCTTGCGTTTGGTTTCGACCACGACGCTCTTGGTCCGGCCATGGCTGAAGCTTTGCTTCACCTTGCCGGTCTCGACCGTGCGCTTCAGCCCCAATGGCTGGCGCATTCCGAGTTTCGGCTTGTCGTTTTCGGTATCGCTCAAGTCTCTAATCCTGTCGTTCTTCGTCGTTCGTTCAGATCGCCGCAAGGCCCGATGCGCCTTGCGAGCGGGTTTCGCAAGGCTATGGGGCCGGGTCGGGTCCGATAAAATGGAGCAGTCGGTCGAGTGCGTCGCGCACCCGCCCCGCTGCTCGTGGGTCGGTCAGGCCTGCATGTACCACATTTTCGCGGCCAAGCGCCAAGGACAATATGGTGCGTGGGAACGGCAATGTGAACCCCGTGTCCCCGGAGCCCTCACGATCAGTGCCGACGCGCAACGCCTGGTCGAGCTTGCGCGAGCCGTCCGCCCCAGCGTCAGCAGCGTGCAGCAGCAGGTGCAGCTTGCCCATCCGGCCCGCCTTTTCGATCCGCTCCCCGCCGATCACCACATAGCCGGCCTTGGCCTCCAGCCCGAGCCGATCGAGAAACGCGCGTTCGAGCTGCGCCACGATGCGCGCGCCAAGATCTTCGGGGATGTTGAGGTCGCTCGTCTTGAACGCCCGCGACAGCGCGCCGCGCAGCTGCTTGCCGCTCGCCTCCAGCGTCGCGCGGTCGACGCCGATCCATGCCCCGCGCCCCGGGGCCTTGGCACGAACGTCGGGCAGCACATCGCCGTCGGGCGACACGGCAAGCCGGATCAGCCCGTCGCGAGGCTGACCCTCGCGCGAGAGGATACAGGTGCGGATGGGACCCCCATCCGCACGCTGACCGTCCGTCAGTTCAACCGGGCGCTCATTGTTCGGAGTCCGCAACAGCGTCCTCCTCGCCTGCCGAGGCAGGTTCTTCGTCCGCGAACCAGTGTGCACGGGCAGCCATGATGATCTCGTTGCCCTGCTCGTCGGTCAGACCGTACTCGCCGAGCACGCCGCCCTTGTCCTGCTCGCGCACTGGCGCTGCCGGGCCATCGCCACGGCGACGCGGTTCGGCGCGCTTCTTGGCGACCAGCTCGTCGGTGGCGAGATCGGCCAGATCGTCGAGCGTCTTGATCCCGGCCTTGCCCAGTGTGACCAGCATCGCTTCGGTCAGATAGGGCATGGTCGCGAGGTCGTCCTCGACGCCCAGCGCGCGGCGGGCCTCGCGGTTTGCCTCTTCGCGGCGCTCAAGTGCCTCGGCGGCGCGGCTCTGCAGCTCCTGCGCGAGGTCGTCGTCAAAGCCTTCGATGCTCGCCAGCTCGTCGATTTCGACATAGGCGACCTCTTCCAGCTGACTGAAGCCTTCGGCGACCAGCAGCTGGGCAAGCGTTTCGTCGACGTCGAGTTCGTTCTGGAACATCTCGCTGTTGGCGACGAATTCCTGCTGACGCTTCTCGCTCGAATCGGTCTCGGTCATGATGTCGATCGCCTTGCCGGTCAGCTGGCTGGCGAGGCGGACATTCTGGCCGCGACGGCCGATGGCAAGGCTCAGCTGATCGTCGGGAACGACCACTTCGATGCGGTCATCCTCTTCGTCGATGACGACGCGCGCGACGTTCGCCGGCTGCAGCGCGTTGACGACGAAGGTCGCGGTGTCGGGCGACCACGGGATGATGTCGATCTTCTCGCCCTGCATTTCCTGAACGACCGCCTGCACGCGGCTGCCCTTCATGCCGACGCACGCGCCAACCGGATCGATGCTGGAGTCGTGCGAGATGACGCCGATCTTGGCGCGCGAACCCGGGTCGCGGGCAGCGGCCTTGATCTCGATGATCCCGTCATAGATTTCCGGGACTTCCTGCGCGAACAGCTTCTTCATGAAGTCGGGATGCGCGCGGCTCAGGAAGATCTGGGGCCCACGCGTTTCGCGCACGACCTTCAGGATCAGGCTGCGGACGCGGTCGCCGACGCGGACCACTTCGCGCGGGATCTGTGCGTCGCGGCGGATCACGCCTTCGGCGCGGCCCAGATCGACCACGACATGGCCGAACTCGACGCGCTTGACGACGCCGGTGATGATCTCACCCTGGCGGTCCTTGAACTCTTCGTACTGGCGCTCACGCTCGGCGTCGCGGACCTTCTGGAAGATGATCTGCTTGCTTGCCTGTGCCTGGATGCGGCCGAATTCGATCGGCGGCAGCGGATCGACGATGAAGTCGCCGACCTTGGCATCCTTCTGGATCTTCTGCGCGCCCTTGAGGTCGACCTGCTTGAAATAGTCGTCGACGGCCTCGACCACCTCGACCACGCGCCACAGGCGCAGGTCGCCGGTCATCGGGTCCAGCTTGGCGCGGATGTCGTTCTCGACGCCATAGCGATTCTTGGCGGCACGCTCGATCGCGTCCTCCATCGCCTCGATGACGATCGCCTTGTCGATCATCTTCTCGGACGCCACCGAATTGGCGATGGCGATCAGCTCGGCCTTGTTGGCGGAAATGGCGGTGGCCATCAGTCCTGTTCCTCTGCTTCGAATTCGTCCGCGCCCTCGGTCGAGAGCGGCTTGGTTGCGGCGATCAGCCGGTCGGTGATCAGGAGCTTGGCATCCTCGATCTTGCCGAACGGCACTGAATAAGTGACGCCCTGCGCGTCGGTAATCGCGACCACCTCACCGGTCACACCGGCAAGGTCGCCCTTATATTGTTTCCGCCCGTCGATCTTCTCGCTGAGCGTGATGCGGGCTTCATGCCCCTTCCAGTCCGCGAAATCCTTGAGCCGGGTCAGCGGCCGGTCGATGCCGGGCGAGCTGACCTCCAACCGGTACGCTTCGGGAATCGGATCGCGGCCTGCCTCTTCGAGTTCATCGAGCCGGTCGGAGATGCGGCGCGACAGATCGGCGCAATCGTCGATGTTGAGCTGACGCGTGTCGGGCCGCTCCGCCATCACCTGCAGCGTACGGTCGCCCTCACCGCCAAACAGCTTGACGCGCACCAGATCGAAGCCGAGCGCACGTGCCTCGGGCTCGATGATTGCGGTAAGGACTGCCAGATCGGCCAACGCTCAAAACTCCAACTGCACCGGATACACCCCGTCGCCGCCGGACCCGGTGGGTCCGACCTCGCCAAGGTTGCCAATGTCGAGAACGGCTTCCCTATACGCGCACGCCGCACAAACGGCAAGCCGTTCGAGTCTGCTCCTTCCGACCCCTTTTCGCGCGCCGCTTCGCATGCAACATCGTCGCATCTCGCGCGTTGCGCGCACAGTTTCTGGGAGGATTTGATGCGCCTGTTACCGATCGCCGCCGTGCCGTTCGTCCTGATCGCCTGCACCACGGCCCAGCCCGGCAACAGCCAGGAAAGCGTCGCCGCATCCGGCGCGCTGCCTTTCACCGTGACCCCGGTGGCCGATTTCGACGCGCCCTGGTCGATGACCTTCCTGCCCGACGGGCGCATGCTGGTGACCGAAAAGGCCGGCAAGCTGATCATGGTCAGCGCGGACGGCAAGGCCAAGACCGAAGTGACCGGCGTCCCCGCAGTCGACAGCGCCGGGCAAGGCGCGCTCAAGGAAATCCTGCTCGCGCCGGACTATGCGAAGAGCAAGCGCGTCTATTTCAGCTTTTCCGAGGCCGGGCAGGGCGGCAAGGGCGTGGTCCTTGCCCGCGCGGTGCTGACCGACGGCACTGCGCCAACGCTGACCAATGTCGAGCGGCTGTTCCAGGCCAGCCCCTATGTCGAGGGCAGCGGCCATTATTCGGGCCGCATCGCCTTTGCCCCCGACGGCAAGCATCTGTTCTTCGCCAATGGCGAGCGCCAGAAGTTCGATCCGGCACAGGACCCCAAGTCCACGCTCGGCAAGATGCTGCGCCTCACCCTCGACGGCAAACCGGCGGGGGATCCCGGCCTGACTGCCAAGGGGTTCCACCCCGCGGTCTGGTCCTACGGCCACCGCAACCTGCTCGGCATCGCGTTCGACAGCGCCGGCAATCTGTGGGAGCAGGAAATGGGGCCCAAGGGCGGCGACGAGGTCAATCTGGTCCTGCCCGGCCGCAACTATGGCTATCCGATCGTCTCGGACGGCGACCATTATGACGGGCGCGACATTCCCGACCACAAGACGCGCCCGGAGTTCGAGGCACCCAAGGTATCGTGGAACCCGGCAATCTCGCCGGGCGGGCTGATCGTCTATTCGGGCAAGATGTTCCCGCAATGGAAGGGCGACCTGTTCATCGGCGGCCTGTCGAGCCAGGCGCTGGTCCGCGTCGATGTCAATGGCACCAATGCGACCAAGGGCGACCAATGGCCGATGGGTGCCCGCATCCGTGAGGTCGAGGAGGGCCCCGATGGCGCGATCTGGCTGCTCGAAGATGGCGGCCGCGGGTCGGAAGGGCGGCTGCTCAAGCTGACGCGGAAATAACTCTTACCCGATCAGGAAATTCATCCGGGCCGCCGCCACCGGGCGGTCCGGGTCATCCTGCCAGGCGAATGCCTCGACATTCGCAACGCGGTTGCCCAGCCGGCTGACCTTGCCCTGCGCGCGCGTGACCTTTTCGCGCCCGCCGCGCATGAAATCGACGGTGACGTTGACCGGCTTGATCCGTGCGCCTTCGCGATGCTCCGCCGCCAGCGCATGCCGCAGCGCGGCGACCGCTGCCATTTCGAGCAGTCCCGACAGCGCGCCGCCATGGACGAACCCCGGACGCCCTAGCACGCCGCTGCCGAACGGCATGTCGAGGATCGGAGGTCCCTCCCCGCGCTCGATCGTGATGCCGAGCAATTCGGCATAGGGCGGCAGCGCAAAGCTCATGCCGCACCCTCCATGAACATGAAGGTGCCGGCGACATGCGCGACCGGATCGTCGGGATCACCGTCATGCGCCACCCCGCGCACGAACCCGACCGAGCGGGTCACGCGATAGCATTCACCCCGCCCGATCACCTCACGCCCCGCCACCGCCGGCCGCAGATAATCGACACGCAGGTCGAGCGTCGCATGCGGCAGGAACCCGCCGCGCTTCATCCACACCGCCACGCTGGTCGCCATGTCGAGCAGGGTGATGATCGGCCCCGACGCCAGTACCCCGCGCTCGACATCGCCGATCAGTTTTGGATCGAACGGCAGTGCAAGCTCGCACCAGTCAGGACCGTGAGCGCGATAACGGATGCCCAGCGCATCGCCATGCCCGCCCACCCGGGCGGTGAAAAAGCGTTGGGGGTCAAAGGGGATCGGCGCCGCGCTCATGGCAGTCGCGCTAGCGGGCCGAGTGACGCACGGCAAGCCGGGGGCGAACGCAACATAAAGTCGAATTAACTCAGCCATTGCGACGTCACCGCCTAGCCTGACCCCATCATCAAATGGGGGGCACGACCATGCTGACGCTCGCACTGTCCGACATCGCCACGCTGGGCACTCAGGTCGCGATGCACGGCGCGATCCGCGCTTCGGAAATCGCCGGGGACGAGATTTTCGAGATGATGGTCGCGATCGTCATCATCGTTTACGACACCGCCGCTTGACCAGCCTCGCCCCGGCGGTGTCGGGAGTGCGCGCGCGATCGACTTGCGCCAATGCCGTCTTTGCCGACGCCGTGCGCGACCGCGTTGGCGCCCGGTTCGCCGGGCTTGGTGATGCGGACGCGGTGCAGGAACAAGCCCGCGTGCTGCTGTCCGACAGCGACTGGATCGCCGACCTGATCGCGCCGCTGGTGGATGCCCTGCGCGCCGATCCGTGGTTCGATCCGGCGCTCCGCATGACCCGCGATGCCCTGCGCACGGCGGTGGTGCTCGCCGATCTGCCCAGCGTGACGCTGACCGCGAGCGTGACATCGGCCGCTGCGCTCGCCGGGATCGATCCGCCAAGCACGGTTGTGCTGTCGGGGCGGCGCGCGCTGACCCGGTATGTCCGGGGCGGGGAGGCACAGGTGCGGCGTTGGCGGCTCGCCGATGCCGACCCACGCCGCTGCGTCGAGATTGCGCGCCTCACGCTGCACGACGGTGACCTGATCGAACTGGACGGTCGGCGCGAAGGGCGGCTGATCGTTGCTGCAGCCAGCGACGTCGTTGCCATCACGGCAACTGCCAAGCCGGGCGCCGATGCGCTGATCCACGAATTCGCGATCGCCGATGGCACACCCGTCCGCAGCGCGACCGCCGACGATCGGGCCTCGCGGGCCGAGCTGCTGCTCGCGCTGCTCCGCGCCAGCGGGCGGAGCGATGCGGTGGACAGCTTTGACGCCATGACTCGAGACCCCGCCTTTCATCTGCGCTGGGCGGCGATGCGTGAATGGCTGATGCTTGACGCACGCGCCGCACGGCCCCGGCTGGCCGAAATGGCAGCCAAGGACCCCGATCCGGGCGTGCGCGCCGCGGCGGCACAGACGCTCAACCGACTCGACGCCCGGATCGCCGCCGCATGACCCGCTTGATCGACCCCGGCATCGGTGGCGCGATCACCCTCGACGACCTGGTCGAGGCATTGGAAACCACCCCGTTCGATCCGCATGACGAGGACAGCTTTGCCGCACTCGGCCCGCTGCTTGCCCGGCTGGGGCGCAACCGGGATTTCCTCGCCGACCTCGCCATCGCCGAACTCAAGACGCGCTGCGCCGGACAGAGCGCCGCCAACAGCTATGGCGCGCAGGTGTTCCTGCTGCGCCCGCCCAATCGCCGGTTGGTGCTGCGCGCCAACTTCTGGCCGTCGGGCGATGACGGCATCGTCCAGGCGAGCGGCACTGCGCCGTTCGTTTATGGGATGGCGCACGACCATAATTTCCCGTTCCTGACCTATGGCTATCTCGGCCCCGGCTATTGGAGCGATTATTGGGAGCATGATCCCGACCGACCGGAGCAGCCGATGCGCTTCACCGGCCGTCGCCGGATCGAACCAGGGCAGCTGATGCTCTATCGCATGTGCCGCGACGTGCATGCGCAGCTGCCGCCTGACGCCTTTTCGGTCACGCTCAACATCCTGGGGAGCCATCCGTCACATCGCTGGATCGACCAGCATCGCTTCGACCCGGCGACCGGAGCCATCGCCGACGTGCTGACCACCGCGCCGTCGGAGGGGCTGGCGACGATCGCCACGCATCTCGGCGGCGGCAACGGGCTCGACCTGATCGACCACCTCGCCCGCCGCCACCCGCATCCGCGCATGCGCGCGACCGCGCTCGCCGCACTCGCATCGGCGCGACCGGACTGCCCGGAGGCCATGGCGCTGATCGCCCGCGCCGCACCGGATCACCCCGCTTTGGACCCATCTGCGGCAGACAGGTCGCCGCAAAACTGCGCAAAACCACCAAGTGGGCCCGGTGATTCTGTCCGAAGTCGAGATACCGCAGCTTGACGCTGCCATTCGCGCGCGCGGCTATGCGCTGGAGATCGGCGATGCGGCATGCGATCCGGCGCCGCATGTGGCCGCGATCCTGTGCCGCTGGCGGACGGGACAGGCAATTACGGCCGGAGCGATCCCGCGCATCGCGCTGACGATCAACCGGGCGACGCTGATCGCCGCGCTCGATGCCGGGGCCTCCGACGCGATTGCGGTGCCGGTCGATCCCGACGAACTGGCGGCGCGCGTCGATGCGCGTGTGCGTCGGCACGCCGCCAGCGTGGTCACGGTTGGGCCGCTGACGCTCGATCCCGTGGCGCGTATCGCAACCCGATCGGGGACCGCGATTGCTCTGGTCCCACGGGAATTCGCACTGCTGCGTTATCTCGCCGAGCACGCGGGCCGATTCGTCGGCCGCCGCGAGCTGCTGGAACAGGTTTGGGGCCTGCGCTTCGATCCCGGCACCAATGTCGTCGCGGTGCATGTCTCGAACCTGCGCGCGAAGCTCGACCGCCCGTTCCCCACCGCGCTGATCGAGGGTCGCAAGGGGCTAGGCTATCGCCTCATCGCCGATTAACGTAAGCGTAAAGCAAGATCGAACGGAGCGGAGCCATGACCGAGCAGCGCGTAACCATCCATATCGCCAACGGCATCGCCGATGTTCGGCTGGCGCGGCCGGACAAGATGAACGCGCTCGACCCGGCAATGTTCGCAGGGATCGCCGACGCGATCGATCAGCTTACCGCCACGCCCGGCCTGCGCGCGGTGGTGCTGTCGGGCGAGGGGCGCGCCTTTTGCGCCGGGCTCGACATGGCCAGCATGGCGGGCGGGGGTACCGATCTCGACATCCACGCCCGCAGCCATGGCGAGGCCAATCTGTTCCAGCAGGTCGCCTGGGGCTGGCGCACGCTGCCCGTCCCGGTGATCGCCGCTGTCCATGGCATCGCGTTCGGCGGCGGGTTCCAGATCATGTCCGGCGCGGACATCCGCGTCATGGCCCCGGGCACGCGCTGCTCGATCATGGAGATGAAATGGGGCATCGTCCCCGACATGGCCGGCTTCGCGCTGTGGCGCACGACCGTGCGCGACGATGTGCTGCGCGAGCTGACCTATACCGCGCGTGAGTTCGACGCGGCGGAGGCGCTGGCACATGGCTTCGTCACGCATCTGTCCGACGCGCCCTATGCCGCGGCGATGGACATTGCCGCCGCCATTGCCGGGCGCAACCCGGACGCGATCCGCGCCGCCAAGCGCCTCGCCAACCTCGCGGCCGATGCCAGCGCCGGGCCGGTCCTGGTCGCCGAGAGCGCCGAACAGGCCAAGCTGCTCCGCTCGCCCAACCAGATGGAGGCGGTGATGGCCAATATGCAGAAACGCGCACCGACCTTCACCGACTGACTCTTCCAATGCAGCCCCGCTCACGATAAAGGATCGCCATACCCGATATACGAATGAGAGGATGAACATGCGCGAAGCCGCGATCGTCTCCACCGCCCGGACGGGCATTGGCAAGGCCTATCGCGGCGCGTTCAACGCGACCGAGGCGCCGGTCCTTGCCGCGCATGTGATGAACGCTGCGGTCGAGCGTGCCGGGATCGATCCGGCGCGGATCGACGACATCTTCTGGGGGGTAGGCAATCAATGGGGCACCCAAGGCGGCAATGCCGGGCGCATGGCGGTGTTCGCCGCCGGGCTGCCGCAAAGCGTCCCCGCCTTCACGCTCGACCGCAAATGCGGCTCCGGCCTCACCGCGCTGGCGCTCGCCGCGCGCTCGATCATCGCGGGCGATATCGATGTCGCGCTGTCCGGGGGCATGGAATCGATCAGCCTGACGGTGACCAAGGACGCGCCGCGCTTTGCCAACCAGTCGGTACTCGCCAACGAACCGCATGCGTACATGCCGATGATCGAGACCGCAGAGATCGTCGCCGAACGCTATGGCATCAGCCGGGAGGCGCAGGACACCTATGCCGCACAGAGCCAGCAGCGCGCCGAAGCCGGGCTGGCGAACGGCGCATTTGTCGAGGAGATCGCCCCGATTACCGTCGAAAAGGCGATCTTCGACAAGGAGGGCAACCGCACCGGCAGCGAGACGGTGACGGTATCGCAAGACGAAGGCATCCGCCCCGGCACCACCGCCGAGGCGCTGGCCGGCCTCAAGACCGTGTGGAAGGATGGCCAGGTCATCAAGGAAGGGCGGAACATCACCGCCGGCAATGCCAGCCAGCTGTCCGACGGCGCCGCCGCGCAGATCGTGATGGACCGCGCTACGGCACAGGCCGAGGGCAAGGAAATCCTCGGCATCTATCGCGGCTTTCGGGCGGCGGGCTGCGGCCCCGACGAGATGGGCATCGGCCCGGTGTTCGCAATCCCCAAATTGCTTGACCGCGCCGGGCTGTCGGTCGCCGATATCGGGCTGTGGGAACTCAACGAAGCGTTCGCCAGCCAGTGCCTCTATTGCCGCGATCACCTCGGCATCGATCCCGACCGCTACAACGTCAATGGCGGCGCGATCGCGATCGGCCACCCGTTCGGCATGACCGGCGCGCGGCTGGTCGGCCACGCGCTGATCGAGGGACGCAAGCGCGGGGTGCGCTGGGTGGTGGTGTCGATGTGCACCGCCGGCGGCATGGGCGCTGCGGGTCTGTTCGAGATCGTCTGAGCGTTTGATTGTCGGGCGGCACCAGCCCGCTCCCCCACCCGGCCACCCAACGCGACTGTATTCTATGGGTGGCCGGGTGGGGGAGCGGGCTGGTGCCGCTTCAGCTTCGCTGAAAAAGCATCTAGAGCCGCCTGCATGCTTCTCCGTCTCGGTACCCGCGGTTCGCCGCTCGCGCTTGTTCAGGCCAATATGGTGCGCGATGCGCTGCTCGCCGCGCATGGTTGGGCGCCGGAGCGAATCGAGATCGTGCCGATCCGCACCACGGGCGACCGGGTGCAGGACCGCCCATTGGCCGAAATCGGCGGAAAGGCGCTGTGGACCAAGGAGCTCGACCGCGCGCTGCTCGATCGCGAGATCGACCTTGCCGTGCACTCGATGAAGGATGTTGAGACGATCCGCCCGGAGTCGATCGCGGTCGCCGCAATGCTACCGCGCGCCGATGTGCGCGACCGGCTGATCGGGGCTGAGTCGATCGACGCGCTGCCGCAGGGCGCACGCATCGGCACCAGCTCGCCGCGCCGGGCCGCGCAGCTGCGTCGCCTGCGCCCCGACCTGACCATCCTGTCGCTGCGCGGCAATGTCGACACGCGCCGCGCCAAGGTCGCGATGGGTGAGGTCGATGCCACGCTGCTCGCCGCCGCCGGGCTCGACCGGCTGGGCTATGGCGATGTCGGGGTGGCGATCGACATCGATCAGCTGCTGCCCGCCCCATCGCAGGGCGCGGTCGGGATCGAGGTGCGCGCCGACGACTCAGCGACCCGCATCCATGTCGCCGCGATCGGCGATGCACTGACCGAACGCTGCGTCTGGGCCGAGCGCGCGCTGCTCGCGGCGATCAGCGGCGATTGCCACTCCCCGATCGCGGCGCTCGCGACGGTCGCGCCGGACGGGCTGCGGCTGCGCGCCGAAATCCTGCGCGAAGACGGGTCGGAGCATCTTCGCATCGACCGCACCGGGCTTTCCGGCACCCCCGATGAAGCCGTGGACCATGCCCAGGCGCTGCTGTCCGGTGCATCGCCCCAGCTGCGCCGCCTGTTCGGCCATTGACGCGTCCGATTGCCATTCTGCGCCCGGAGCTGGGCGGGGCGGCGACCGCAGAGCGCGTGCGCGCCGCCGGGCTCGATCCGCTGATCATGCCGCTGTTCGCAGTCGTCCCGCTCGACTGGACGCCGCCCGACCCGGCCAGTTTCGATGCGCTACTGTTGACCAGCGCCAATGCCGCGCGGCACGCCGGGTCAGGATTGGCCGCGCTCGCGCGCCTGCCGGTTTTGGCGGTCGGGCCGGAGACTGCACGCGCCGCCGAACGCGCGGGTTTGCGCGTGATCCAAAGCGGCGATCACGGCGTCGACGCCCTGCTCGCCCGCCAGCCCTGGTCCCAGCGGCTGCTGTGGCTGGCCGGGCGCGACCGGATCGCGATCGAGCATCCGGCGATCCGCACGGTGATTCCCGTCTATGCCAGCGACGCCGTCGCGCTGACCGGGGAACAGGCGCAGAGCCTCTCCGGCACCGTCGCGCTGGTCCACTCCGCGCGCGCCACGCACCAGCTGGCCGCCCTGCTCGACGCGCACGATATTCCCCGCGCATCCATCCGCATCGCAGCGATCAGCGCGCGCGCCGCCGATGCCGACGGGCGCGGATGGGGCCGCGTTGCCATTGCCCCCAGCCCCGACGATGCCGCATTGATCGCGGTTGCACAGCGGCTGGCGATTGACCCTTGAGCGCATCGGGAGAATAAGCAGCCCATGACCCCCGACGCTCCGGTTCCCACCGCCCCCCCGCGCGGCAATTCCATGACGATGATTCTGGTGGCGGGGCTGATCGCCTTCATCGCCGGCCTGGCGGTGATGGCAGTCGTGTTCCGCACGAGCGGCTGGTGGGGCCAACCCGCCACCGCGCCCGCGACAGTCGTCCAGCCGCCAATCTCCGCCGCCCCGGTGACCGCGCCGGGAATGGATGTCGCGACCCTCGCCGCGCGCGAACAGGCGCTCGCCGCCCGGCTCGAATCGCTCGACGCCCGGCTCAAGGCAACCGACGCCGACGCCCGCGTCGCGGCCAGCTATGCCGGTCGCGCCGAAGCGATGATGCTCGTATTCGGGGCCCGCCGCGCGTTGGAGCGCGGGCAGGAACTCGGGATTATCGCCACCGAACTGCGCCGCCGCCTCGGCACCGCCGCGCCCGAAGCCGTCACGACCGTGCTGTCCGCTTCGACCGAACCGGTCACGCTGGAGGATCTGCGCGTCGCGTTCGACCAGATCGCCCCGCGCCTCTCCACCTCCCAGCCCGATGATGGCTGGCTGAGTGCGATCCAGCGCGAACTCTCGACGCTCGTCATCATCCGCAAACAGGACGCCCCCAGCCCCCACCCGCGCGAGCGCCTCGCCCGCGCCCGCCGCCTGCTCGGACAGGGTCATGTCGAGGCCGCGCTGGCCGAGGTGTCGCGCCTGCCCGGCGCGCAGGGTGCGGAAAGCTGGATGGCGGCAGCGGGCCGCTACATCGCGACGCGACGCGCGCTCGACACGCTTGAGGATGCCGCGATCGAGGGGAAGGCGCAGCCGGTCGCAGGCGCAACCGCGCCCGTCGCGCCCGCACAAAAAACCGTTCAGGGAGAGTAAGATGGCCGAGATGGGCCGGTTCGACTGGCAGGATCCGTTCGCGCTGGACGCACAGCTGACCGACGAAGAACGCATGGTCCGCGACGCCGCACGCGCCTATGCACAGGAACAGCTGCGGCCGCGCGTCACGCGCGCGTTCCTGGACGAATCGTTCGACCGCGACATCATGCGCGAGATGGGCCAGCTCGGCCTGCTCGGCCCGACGATTCCCGAAACCTATGGCGGCGCGGGCTTGGGCTATGTCGCCTATGGCCTGGTCGCGCGCGAGGTCGAGGCAGTCGATTCGGGCTATCGCAGCGCGATGAGCGTGCAGTCGAGCCTCGTGATGCACCCGATCAACGCCTATGGGACCGAGGAGCAGAAGCGCAAATATCTCCCCAAGCTTGCCAGCGGCGAATGGGTCGGCTGTTTCGGCCTGACCGAACCCGATGCCGGCAGCGACCCGGCGGGCATGCGCACCCGCGCGGTCAAGATCGACGGCGGCTACAAGCTGACCGGCGCGAAGATGTGGATCACCAATTCGCCGATCGCCGATGTCTTCGTCGTCTGGGCCAAAAGCGACGCACATGGCGGCGGGATCAAGGGCTTCGTTCTCGAAAAGGGGATGAAGGGCCTGTCCGCGCCGAAGATCGAGGGCAAGCTGAGCTTGCGCGCATCGATCACCGGCGAGATCGTCATGGACGGGGTCGAAGTCGGCGAAGACGCGCTGCTGCCCGAGGTTCAGGGGCTGAAAGGCCCGTTCGGCTGTCTCAACCGCGCGCGCTATGGCATCGCCTGGGGCACGATGGGCGCGGCCGAAGCGTGCATGCAGGCCGCGCGGCAATATACGCTCGACCGCCATCAGTTCGGCCGCCCGCTCGCCGCGACTCAGCTGGTTCAACTCAAGCTGGCGAACATGGAGACCGAAATCGCGCTCGGCCTGCAGGCAGCCCTGCGCGCGGGCCGGATGTTCGACGAGGGCACGCTGTCGCCCGAAGCGATCAGCATCATCAAGCGCAACAACTGCGGCAAGGCGCTCGATATCGCCCGCGTCGCGCGCGACATGCATGGCGGCAACGGCATCTCCGCCGAATTCCACGTGATGCGCCACGCGATCAACCTCGAAACCGTCAACACCTATGAGGGCACGCACGACGTCCACGGCCTGATCCTCGGTCGCGCGATCACGGGCATCGCTGCGTTCTGATGGAGCCGGATCGGCAGCCGCTCCTCGACGGCGAACTGGTCACGATTCGCCCTCTCCAAGAGGGTGATTGGGACGCCCTCTTCGCCGTTGCGTCGGACCCGCTGATCTGGGAACTCCACCCGGCTAACGACCGCTGGCAGGAACCGGTGTTCCGCAAATTCTTCGACGACGCGCTGGCGTGCGGCGGTGGCCTCGCGATCCTCGACAAGGCGACCGGCGCGGTCATCGGGTCGAGCCGCTATGACTGCTGGGTGCCGGACGAAGACGAGATTGAGATCGGCTGGACCTTCATCGCGCGGAGCCATTGGGGCGGCACCTATAACCGCGAGATCAAGCGGCTGATGCTCGATCACATCCACCGCTTCGTGAATCGTGTGGTGTTCATCGTCGGGCAGGACAATCTGCGCTCACGCGGCGCGATGGAGAAGATAGGCGGGCGCCTGATCCCCGGTCGCACCCATCGCGGCGGCGGAAACGCCTTCCCCGACCATGTCGTCTACGCGATCTGCCGCGCATGAAGCCGCTCGCCGGGGTCAAGGTCGTCGAACTCGCCCGCATCCTTGCCGGGCCGTGGTGCGGGCAGCTGCTCGCCGATCTGGGGGCCGAGGTGATCAAGGTCGAGCGCCCGGGCGCGGGTGACGATACCCGCCACTGGGGGCCGCCGTTCCTGCACGACGCCAATGGCGTCAGCCGCGACGCCGCCTATTACCACTCCGCCAATCGCGGCAAGACCGCGCGCTTCATCGACATCGCGACCCCAGAGGGTCAGGCGGAAGTCCGCGCACTGGTCGCCGATGCCGACGTGGTGATCGAGAATTACAAGGTCGGCGGGCTAATCAAATATGGCCTCGACCATGCCAGCCTCAGCGCACTCAACCCGCGCCTGATCACCTGTTCGATCACCGGCTTTGGCCAGACCGGTCCCTATGCCCACCGCGCTGGCTATGATTTCATCATTCAGGGGATGGGCGGGATCATGTCGCTGACCGGCGAACCCGATGGCGCGCCGCAAAAGGCCGGGATCGCCTATGCCGACATCTTCACCGGCGTCTATTCCGCCGTCGCGATCCTCGCCGTGCTGCGTCAGCGGGATGCGACGGGAGTTGGCGCGCATATCGACATGGCGCTGCTCGACACCCAGGTCGCAGTGCTCGCCAACCAGGCGCTGAACTGGATGGCCAACCCGGCCAAGGTCCCGCACCGCATGGGCAATGGTCACGCCAACCTCGCCCCCTATCAAGCGTTTACGGCCCGCGACGGCGACCTGATCATCGCGGTGGGCAATGACGGCCAGTTCCGCAAGCTGTGCACCGTCCTCGGCCTCCCCCTGGCCGACGATCCCGATTTCGCGACCAATCCCGCGCGCGTGCGCAACCGCGCGCGCCTGATCGCACCGATTCAGGCGGCAGTTGCCGATTGGACCAAACAGGCGCTGTCCGATGCGCTCGAGGCACAGGGCGTCCCCGCCGGGCCGATCAACACCGTGGACGAGGTGTTCGCCGACCCGCAGGTGATCGCACGCGGCATGCAGATCGCGGCGGAGGGCCTTCCGGGCGTTGCCAGCCCGATCGTGATCGACGGGCAGCGCATGGTGTCCGACCGCGCCAGCCCGGCGCGACCGGTGGAGGATTAAGCTGCCCCCGCTGGATATCGCGGTGGCAGGATGCGGCACTGCCGGGCTGGCCGCAGCCTTGCTGCTCCACCGCGACGGTCATCGCGTCACACTGTTCGAGCGCTTTGAAAGCCCCCGCCCGCTCGGTTCGGGCCTGCTGATCCAGCCGACCGGGCAGGCTGTTCTGCGCGCGCTGGGACTGGAGGCAGAGCTGATCACGCGTGGCGCGTCGGTCACAAGGCTGATCGGCCATGCCGGGAAGCACTGCGTGCTCGACGTGCGCTATGCCGCATTGAAGCACTGTGGCGTCGGGATCGGCGTGCACCGGGCAACGCTGTTCGCGATCCTTCACGATGCCGTGCTGGCCGAGGGGATCGAAATCCAAGCCGGTCGTGCGATCACGGCGTGCGCGGACGGTCGGCTGCACTTCGCGGATGGCCCGCAGACCGCGCGGTTCGACCTGATCGTCGATGCGATGGGCAGCCGCTCCCCGCTCGTCCCCGCGACGCGTCCGTTGGCGTTCGGCGCGCTGTGGGCCGATCTCGACTGGGCGGGCGACTTCATCCCCGATGCGCTCCAGCAACGCTATCGCCGCGCCAGCGTGATGACCGGCGTGCTGCCGATCGGAACGCCGCGCCATGCGACGGGGCCGCGCGCGGCGCTGTTCTGGTCGCTGCGGGGCGATCGCCTCGCCGCGTGGCGCGCGGCTGGCCTTGCGGCGTGGAAGGCGGAGCTGCTGGCGTTATGGCCCGCGACCGCGCCGCTGCTCGACCAGATCACCGATCCCGACCAGCTGACCTTTGCCAGCTACGCGCACCGCACCTTGCGCCAGCCGGTCGAACCCGGCCTGATCCATCTCGGCGATTCCTGGCATTCGACCAGCCCGCAGCTGGGGCAGGGCGCGAACATGGCGTTGCTCGACGCCTATGCCCTCGCATTGGGTCTACGGCGCGCGCGCACCCTGCCCGATGCGCTCGCCGAAACCATCCGCCTGCGTCGCGACCAGATTCAACTCTATCAGCTGCTCAGTCGTTTGCTGACCCCGGTCTATCAGTCCGATGGCGCTGCGATCCCCTGGCTGCGCGACCGGGTAATGGGGCCTGTGTCGAAGCTGTGGCCGTTTACTGCGGCACAGGCGGCGTTGGTCAGCGGGGCGGTGGGTCACCCGCTCGCCCGCCTTGGACTCGCCTTCTGATCCAGTTGCGCAGCGCCCCGGTGCGCGCCTCGGTCCGCGCCGCGAACAGCCACGCCGCGGCGAGCGCCAGTATCAGGATCGCCACTACTGCCAACACAGCCTCACCCCCGGGCGCCAGCCGCGCGTCGCCGACGATCCACCCCGCCGCCAGCGCAATCAATGGGAAGTGGATCGCATAGAGCGAGAAGCTCGCCTGTGCACCAAAGCTGGCGAGCGGGCGCAAAGCGGCGATGCGGGGCGGCTCACTGCGCAGCAGGGTAAACAGGAACAGCGCGAAGCTGGCAGCCTCGATCGGATCCTCGACCCCGAAATCACCCGTCCGCCCCCACAGCAGCGCTGCGAGGCACAGTATCCCCGTCGCAACCGGCGTCCAGCGCGCCAGGCGCAGATCGGGCCAGCGCCGCTCCGCCCCATGCAACGCCGCGCCGCACAGCCAGCTGAGGAAGCCGAGCGCGATCTCCGGATTGGCGAACGCGATTCCCAACGTCGCCAGCGCAATGCCGGGCCGCCGATAGCGCAGCGCCAACCAGAGCGCCGGGAACCACAGATAATACCAGAATTCGAACGCCAGGCTCCACAGCGGCCCGTTGCTGCCAAAGGGCGGGACGATCAGATGCTGCAGAAACAGCAGATTGCCGGCCAGCGCGCGCAGCGTCAGCGACTGCGACAGATCCTGCGTGAACACCCACGCGCCCGTCAGCCCATAGTGCGTGGGCAGTTCCAGCAGATGATAGCCGATCCAGTCGAGCAGCCCTCCAAGCATCAGCGCCGGGACTAGCACGATCCCCAACCGCGCGACCCGGTCGATCAGATAGTCGCCCCACCGCCAGCCACGCTCGGCCCGCGCGGTCACGCTGCGCGCGATCCAGTAGCCGCTCAGCACGAAGAACAGGATCACCGCCGAATGCGCAAACCCGGCGAGGAAATAGCCTGCACGCACCAGTAGCGACGTGGTCGGGCGGTAATCTTCGACCAGCAGCCCCCACAAATGCCCGAACGCCACCGTCACCGCGAGCACGGCGCGCATCGCATCCATAAGGAACCACGCTGCGGGCGGCGCAGACTGTGCCCCGGTCGCGTTCAGCCGCGCACCCGCTCGGCAAGCGCCTGAGCCCCGGCGGGCGCCCGCACCTTTCCGCCATGGATCAGGAACACAAAAGTTTCGCGCGGGGTCACGGGCGGGTCGCGATCCTCGACATAGGGCAGGCCCGCTGGCCGCCCTCCGGATGCCCAACAGGTCGCCGCCTCCGCCCAGCGATCCAGCTCGGCCTCGGGATAGCAAAGCGGATTGTCGTCCTCCCCAGACTCAAGCCGCGCATAGATGAAGTCCCCGGTCACATCGGCGATCGCGGGATATTCGGGCGAATGCGCATAGACGATCGCAACGCCCGCATCGCGACACATCGCCACGAACTCCGGCACCGCGAAACTCTGATGCCGCACCTGCACCGCGTGGCGCAGCTTTACGCCGTCATGCGCGGCAGGCAGCAATTTCAGGAACGCCCCGAAATCCCCCGCGTCGAACTTCTTGGTCGCCATGAACTGCCACAGGATCGGGCCAAGCTTGTCACCCAGCTCGACAATCCCCTGCCCCACGAACTTCGCGATCGACTCGCCCGCCTCCGCCAGCACCTTGCGGTTGGTGCAATAGCGCGACGCCTTGACCGCGAAGACGAATCCCTCCGGCACGCTCGCCGCCCAGCCGGCAAAGGTCGCGGGCTTGAACCCGGAATAATAGGTGCCGTTGATCTCGATCGCGCCGAGCTGGCGGCTGGCAAACTCCAGCTCCTTCTTCTGCGCCAGACCTTCGGGGTAGAAGGTCCCGCGCCAAGGTTCGAAGGTCCAGCCGCCGATGCCGGTGCGAATGGGTGCCAGATTTGTGGATCGTGCCATGCCGGGTGCTTAGCGCGCCACGGCACTCCCGCGCATCACGAAATACGCATCCAGGTCTGCGATTTGCAGATAAAGCCAAGGACACAGCCCTTGCCGATCATCGCATTGCCCTCGATCCGCATCTGGCCGCTGAAGGTGCGGTTCATGTCGGGCACAAAGACGCGGCCCTTGTACTGGCCGGGCGCGACCTGCCGGAATTCGCGGAACAGGTTGGCGCCGACGAGCTTGTCGGTTCCGCCCTTCCGCGCGTCCGCCTTGGCCTTTTCGCTCGCCCAGATCACCGTGCCGCATACGCGATCACCACAGGGGGTGATGCGGATATGCACGCTGTTGCTCGGATTGCGCCATTCGCTCGACACCAGCTGCGCCATGCCATTCCCGGCGGCGCTCGCCCCGCCCAGCGGCATGGCCAGCATCGCCAGCCCGGCCACCGCCATCCTCCATGCCCGCGGACGCGCCGTGCGCCGCACCGGTCCTTCGATCGTCATGGTCCAAACTCCAATCATCCATACAGAGCCACGCGTGACGCGGCTGAAATCCTGTTTGAACAGATAATTAGGTACGCGACCCGGCACGAAAAGGGCAGGAAGGGGGCAATCCGCGAAACACGGCGTTCGCGACAGTGGGCACCCAGGATTATGGAAAGGGCGCGATGACCGCGCGGCGACTGGAGCGGGCGAAGGGATTCGAACCCTCGACCCCAACCTTGGCAAGGTTGTGCTCTACCCCTGAGCTACGCCCGCTCTCTGGCGCCATATGTGCCCGCTCGGGAAGCCGAGGGGGCGGGGCAAGGTGGCGGCCTCTAGCAGCGGGTTTGTGGGTCTGCAAGGGGGAAGTTGCGGGATTCGCGATTCCCGCTCAGGGGGTTGGCCCTGAGCCCATGAACGCCCAAATAGGGGGTTCAGCTTATCGTTCGAACGACAAGGGATTCGCCGTGGCCACGCTAGGACTTTCCGCCGCCGACAAGGACGCCGTCGAGGCATTTCGCCGCGACATCGCCGAACCGTCGATGACGAAGCTCGTCATCCTCGATTTCTGGGCGGAATGGTGCGGGCCGTGCAAGGCGCTGGGCCCGGTGCTGGACAAGGTCGCCGCCGACTATGCCGACAAGGGCGTGATGCTGGCGAAGATCGATGTCGACGCGAATCAGTTCATCGCCGCGCAGTTCCAGGTGCGATCGATCCCCACCGTCTATGCGATGTTCCAGGGCCAGCTGGTCGCCGACCTGACCAATGCGCGCACCGAATCGCAGCTCAAGGCGATGCTCGACCAGATTCTGCGCCAGATCCCGGTCGAAAGCGACGAAGCCGCTCAAGCCGCCGAGCTCGAGCCGCTGCTGGCGATGGGCGAAGAAGTGCTGGCGGGTGGTGAGACCGAACGCGCGCTGTCGATCTTCGAACAGATCGCCGAAATCGCACCCGACAATGCCCAGGCCGCCGCCGGCCGTGCGCGTGCGCTGACCGCACTAGCACGCCTCGATGAAGCCGCCGCCGTGCTCGCCGCTTTGCCAGATGACGCCGCCAAGGCGCCCGAGGTCGAACGCGCCCGCGCCGCACTTAGCCTGGCACAGGAGGCTCCCGCCGCTGCCGGTGACGATGAACTCGGCGAACTGCGCGCCAAGGCCGCGACCGGCGGCATGGAGGCACGCTACGAGCTGGCCGGCGCGCTGATGGGCAGCGACCGTCAGGCTGCGGCCGACACGCTGCTGGCGATGATCGCCGAGGACAAGGAATGGAATGACGGCGCCGCCCGCGCGCGACTGCTCAAGCTGTTCGAGGCGGTCGGGCTCGAGGATCCGTGGGTGTCGGCACACCGCCGCAAGCTGTCCGCGATCCTTTTCGGGTGACGATTACCCGCCTCTCGATCTTCCCGCTGCCCGGGGCGCTGCTGTTCCCCGGCATGCACCTGCCGCTGCATATTTTCGAGCCGCGTTATCGGGCGATGGTCAATGACAGCCTCGCCCGCGACCGCCGCATCGCGATGATTCAGCCAAAGGGGGGCGGGGACAAGCCGCCGCTGTTCGAGATCGGCTGTGTCGGCCGCATCGCCGATGTCGAGGCGATGGAGGATGGCCGCTTCAACGTGGTACTGGAGGGGCTGTCGCGCTTCCGGATCTTGCGTGAGCTGGAGGTGACCACCCTGTTCCGCCAGGTCGAGGCCGAGCTGATCGCCGACCCGGTCGACGAAACCCTGTCGATGGGTGCCCGCGCCGCACTCGAACTCGAATCGCGCCGCTTTGCCGAGGTGCAGGGCTATGCCGTCGACTGGGAAGCGGTCGCGCGGCTCGATGACCAAAACCTGGTCAACGGCATCGCCCAGATCGCCCCCTTCGACCCCGCCGCAAAACAGGCGCTGCTGGAAGCCGACACCATCGCCGACCGCGCCGAGCTGATCATCCAGCTGATGCAGTTTTTCGGCCGGCACGAGGGGGAAGAGGGGACGTTGCAGTAAGGCTAGCGCCCGAACAGCCGCCCAAAGAATCCGGGCTTCGGTTTACGCGCCTCGGCTACGATTTGATCCCGATAGGACTGCCAGACGCCAAAGCTGTCCGACGCTGCCTTGCGCTCGAAAAACTCGCCCGTTTGCATGTCGACGCCACGCGTGCCCGTGGCTTGCAGGATGGTAGCGACGCAGTCCATCGCCGCCTCACCGCCGCCTCGCACATAGAGCGAGAAGCCATTACAGATCGCGTCGTCTCCGACATTGACCTCGACGGACCAGTCGTCCTGAAGGATCAGGCCCCAACTCGGGTCGCTAAAATCCGCAGCGGGGATGGCGGCCTTAATTCGGGCGGTGACATCCCCACGCGGTCCGAGCGGTTGAGGGACGAAATCATCCGGAATTGCCGCTACCGTTGGAACATCCGGGAAGTCCTGCGCATACAAGTCCCAGCTCATAGGTCCCCTCTCTACGCCATCTCCCCATGCAGCAACCGCGGCACCTTGCCCGATTCGCCGCGCGCCTCGGCCATGAACCAGTTTTTCAGCGTAGGCACCTTGTCCACCGCCGACAGCCCGAACCGCCGCGCCGCGTTCGCCGCGCCGCCCGGAAGGCCGAACAGATGCGTCAGCGCATCGGTGGCGATGCTCACCATCATCGTGTCGAGGCTGCGCCAGCGTTCGTAGCGCGACAACAGCGCAGGATCGCCCATGTCGAGCCCCAGCCGTTTGCCCTCGACCAGCACCTCGACCAGCGCCGCCACGTCGCGAAAGCCGACATTGACCCCCTGCCCCGCAATCGGGTGGATGCCGTGCGCGGCGTCGCCGACCAGCGCAAGCCGCTCCGCCGTGATCTTCGCGGCATGGTGGAAGCCGAGCGGATAGCTGAAGCGCGGCCCGAGCGGCCCGAGCTTGCCCAGAAACCCGCCCATCTTCTTGTCCGCCTCGGCGAGAAAGCCGCGTTCGGACAGCTTCATCATCCCCGCCTCTTCGCTGCGCTTCACCGACCAGACGATGGCCGAGCGATGCCCGTCCGCATCATCCCGCAACGGCAGAATCGCGAACGGCCCTTGGGGATAGAAAATCTCGAACGCGGTATTTTCGTGGCTATGCTCGTGATGGAGCGAGGTCACGATCGCCGAGTGATCGTAGTTCCAGCGCGCCACCCGCAACAGCGCGGCGTCGCGCGTCGGCGATGCACGCCCCTCAGCGCCGATCAGCAATTGCGCGCGCACTGTCTCACCCGAATCAAGCGTCGCGGTGACACCAGCCGCGTCGCGCTCGACCGACACCGCGCGCGTCTTCATCCGCACATCGGCCAGCGGCGCACGCTCCGCCGCCGCCATCAGCGCCCGGCGCAGGTCGCGATTCTCGAACATCGTGCCGAGCGCGCCCTCCCCCTCCTGCGGATCGAAATCGAGCTTGCCGGGCTTCAACCCATCCGACACGCGAATGCTCTCGATCGGGCACCCCTTGCCCGCCAGATCATCGGCGAGGCCGATTGCCTCCAGCATGCGCAGCGGCGCGGCGGCGATGGCGGATGCGCGCCCGTCATGGCTGGCCGCCAGAATTGCGTCCGGGTCCGCCGGGTCGATCACGATACTGGAGATGCCATGCGCGTCGAGCGCCACGGCAAGCGCGCTCCCGACCAGTCCGCCGCCGAGAATGAGAAGGTCTGCCTGGGTCATATCCCGCAGTTAGGCGCTCGCTCGCCTTGACGCCAGAGTCCACAAGGGGGATGATTGGAACGATTATCGAACACGGGTGGGAATGATGGCGAGCCGGGCGCAGCCGATGCTGTGGCGTGACACGATGCGGGCAGGGGCACGACGGAGCGGCGCGCTGATCGGCGCGATCGCGCTGTTCGCGCTGACGCTGGCCGGGGTGCTCGCGATCGGGACCTATAATGGCGAGGATCCCTCGCTCAACACCGCCGCTGGCGGCCCGGCGCGCAACCTGCTGGGTGAGCCGGGCGCTTGGCTCGCCGACCTGTTGCTCGCGATCGGCGGCCTGCCCATCGTGCTGCTCGCTCCGGTCGGGATCATCATAGGCCTGCGGTTGTGGCGCGGCGAGGGGGCTGGGAACTGGCGGCGCATGCTGTTCGGCGCGCTCGGCGGCATTGCGCTCATGGGCGCGGCGCTCGCCTCGATCTCCAGTAGCGCAGTGATGGAGCTGCCCGGCGGATGGGGCGGGCTGTTCGGCCTTGCGGTGGTCAGCGCAGTGCGCGGGCTGCTCGGCCTGGGCGGCGATGCGACGGTCGCATTGTGGGGCACCCGCGCGGTCGGGCTGCTGCTCGGCATCGGTGGCGTGATCCTGTGGGCGCGCAGCGTGCAGTTCGATTTCCGCCAGCATATCCGCCTGCCGCGCAAGCCGCAGCGCGAGGCAGTCGGCGCGCTGCCGTTCGACACCGACATCGACGATGCCGACGACGTCTTCACCCCGGCCGCCCCGCGTCCGCGCAAGCTGGCGCTGCCCGACGCACGCCCCGGCCCGGTCATCGCCGACCGCACCCCCGCACCCCAGCCGCCCAAGGCCAAGCCGGTGCAGGCGACGCTCGACTTCAAGGGGACCTATCAGCTCCCCCCGCTCAAACTGCTCAAGGAACCCGCCAAGAGCGGAACCGCCGCGATCGACAAGGCCGCGTTGGAGCGCAACGCCCGCCTGCTCGAATCGGTGCTCGACGACTTCCATGTGAAGGGTCAGATCGTCGAAGTCCGCCCCGGCCCGGTGGTGACGATGTACGAGCTGGAGCCCGCATCGGGGATCAAGGCGAGCCGCGTCGTCCAGCTCGCCGACGATATCGCGCGCAATATGTCCGCCGTCTCGGCCCGCGTCGCGACAATCCCGGGCCGCAGCGTCATCGGCATCGAACTGCCCAATGTGAAGCGCGAAACCGTGTCGCTCCACGAACTGATCGGCAGCGAGACGTTCGAGGATCTGGGCGCGCAGCTCCCGATCGTGCTGGGCAAGAATATAGCGGGCGATCCGGTCATCGCCGATCTTGCGCCGATGCCCCACCTGCTCGTCGCCGGCACCACCGGGTCGGGCAAGTCGGTCGGGCTCAACTGCATGATCCTGTCGCTGCTCTACCGGCTGACCCCGGACCAGTGCCGCATGATCATGATCGATCCCAAGATGCTGGAACTCAGCATGTACAAGGACATCCCGCATCTGCTGGCGGACGTGGTCACCGACCCGCCCAAGGCGGTGCGCGCGCTCAAATGGGCGGTCGAGCAGATGGAGGAACGCTATCGCATGATGGCGTCGGTCAATGTCCGATCCTTGGGCAGCTTTAACGACAAGGTGCGCCAGGCGCTGGCCAAGGGGCAGAAGCTCGGCCGCAAGGTACAGGTCGGCTACGACCCCGAAACGCGCAAGCCGCTCTATGAGGAAGAAACGCTCGACCTCAATCCGCTGCCGCAGATCGTGATCATCGTCGACGAGCTCGCCGATCTGATGATGACCGCGGGCAAGGAAGTCGAATTCCTGATCCAGCGTCTGGCGCAAAAGGCGCGCGCGGCCGGTATCCACCTGATCATGGCGACGCAGCGCCCGTCGGTCGATGTCATCACCGGCGTCATCAAGGCGAACTTGCCCACCCGAATCAGCTTCCACGTCACGTCGAAGATCGATTCGCGCACGATCCTGGGCGAACAGGGTGCCGAACAGCTGCTCGGCAAGGGCGACATGCTCTACATGCCCGGCGGCAAGCAGATCGCCCGCGTCCACGGCCCGTTCGTGTCGGACGAGGAAGTGATGGCGGTCGCCGATCACTGGCGCGCGCAGGGCGCACCCGACTATATCTCCGCCGTCACCGAAGAGCCGGAGGGCGGCGAGTTCGCCCTCGACGGCGCCCCGACCGGCGAGGATTCGCCCGAGGAACAGCTCTACCGCCGCGCGGTGCAGCTGGTCGCGGAGAGCCAGAAGGCGTCGACGTCATGGCTGCAACGCCAGCTGCGCGTCGGTTACAACAGCGCGGCGCGCTTGGTCGAACGGATGGAAAAGGACGGCCTCGTCTCGCGCCCCGACCATGTCGGCCGGCGCGAGGTGCTGATGGATCAGGACGGGCGACCGTTGTGAACGTTGATTTCACAGTCATCAGCGGTGCGGCCTTCAATATGATTATATTGGGGCCGATTATCTGGGGCGGCCTGTCTCGCAGCGAGTATCACCGAAGCCGCATCTGGATGGCGGTCGGGCTGCCCGCCTCTATCAATCTGCTTTTCCTAGTGTTCCGAAGCGATTTCTCGCTTGAAGATCGCTTAGCAGGGTTAGCCGTGACCTTGTCTTTGGCGGCCTTGGGCCTAGCCGTCTCTCGTCGCTTGGATAAGCGAGAATCGCGCTAACTCTCGATATCAAACAACCCGATCAGCCAGTCATGGAACAGCTTCACCGGCCGCTGCTCCAGCGCGCGGGGGCGGCAGACGAACCAGTAGCTGTACGGGCTCTTCACGCTCGGCTCGCCGAACAGCGTTCCAATGCGCGGATCATCGGGATCGATGCGGTGCGAATCGAGCATGAAGGCGATTCCCACCCCCTGCGCCGCCGCCTCCAGCAGCAGCGATCCCGAATCGAACAGGTCGATCGACACCGGCTCCAGATCGGGCAGGCCCAAAGCCGCGCGCCAGATCTCGAAACTGTCGGCCATGTCGCGATGCGCCAGGATCGAATAGCCGGCCAGTTCCTCGGGCCGTCCGATCGCCTCCGGCCCGTGCGCCAGTCGCCGCGCCGCCACCGGGCGGATTCGGTTGCGGTCGAGGCGGCGGCCATACAGCGTCGGCTCGATATCCCTCGCCAGCACGATCGCGGCGTCCAGCCCGTCGCCCAGCCGCGACATGCCGTGCCCGCCGGTATCGATGTCGAGGTGGAGTTGCGGATGCACCGCACGCAACGCCGTCAGATAGGGCAGCAGCCGCTGGCTCGCGAACAGCGAGGGCGTCCCCAGCCGCAGCCGCAGCACTTCGGTCCCGCTGTTCATGCTCTCGATCGCGTCGCTCATCGTGTCGAGCGCCGGCGCGATCAGACCGAGCAACCGCTCGCCCTCCGCATTCAGCTTCATCGCCTGATGTCGCCGCTCGAACAATTGTTTGCCGATGAATCGCTCGAGCGCCTGAACGCGACGGCTCAGCGCGGGCGATGACAGCGCCAGTTCCTCCGACGCGGCCTTGACCGATCCCAGCCGTGCGACCTGGACAAACGCCTCGATGGCGGTGAGGGGCGGCAGCCTGCGCATTTTATATTTCTGTGGTGCAGCGTAGCATATTGCAACTCATTCCCCTGGATGCCGGGCGGATGACACCTTTGTCATCGGCAGTAATCCGCGAATGTTACAGATTGCAGAATCTGCAATCGCAACGAACGCTCTTCGCACTTGCACAAAAACTCGCCGCACTGCACATAGGACGTGCCTTTCAGGCATCCTCTCCTAAACCTTTCAAAGGGCTGGTCTTCGGACCGGCCCATTTTTTTGCCCGAATCGCCTGCGGAACGACCCGCAACCTAGGCGAGATGGAACCGGCTGCCTATCTGCGCGTCACCCCCCGACGGGCGAAAGGAGAGCCGATGGCCGATATCGAATCAGACACGCGCAAGCTGCAGGTCGCCAATTCACGACCCGAAGACAGCGGCCGCGGCCTCGCGCACCTTCCGCGCGCGATGATGGACGCGCTCGGCCTGCAACAGGGTGACGTGGTCGAGATCATCGGCAAGCGCACCACCCCCGCGCGCGCCGTCTATCCCTATCCCGAGGATGAAGGGCTGGAGCTGCTGCGCATCGACGGGCTTCAGCGCGCCAATGCCGGCGTCGGCTCGGGCGATTTCGTCGAGGTGCGCCGCGCCGAATCGCGCCCCGCGACTCGCGTCGTTTTCGCCCCCGCCCGCCGCGACCTTCGCCTTGAAGGATCGGGCGACGCGCTCCGTCGCACGTTCCTTGGCCGTCCGCTCTGCCAGGGCGACACCATCTCGACCGTCGGGCAACAGCGCGTGTCGGACATGCCGCCCAACGTGCTCCAGCATCTGCGCGCACCTGCCTACGCGCTGCAGGAAATCCGCCTGACCGTCGTATCGGCCGTCCCGCGCGGCATCGTCCATATCGACGCCGAGACCGAGATCGAGCTGCGCAACGAATTCGAGGAAGCCCGCGAACTGCGCCGCGCTGACGTGACCTACGACGATATCGGCGGGATGGCCGCGACGATCGACCAGTTGCGCGAGATGGTCGAGCTGCCGCTCCGCTATCCCGAACTGTTCCAGCGCCTGGGCGTCGATCCGCCCAAGGGCGTGCTGCTCCATGGGCCGCCCGGCACCGGCAAGACCCGCCTCGCGCGCGCGGTCGCCAACGAATCCGACGCACAATTCTTCCTGATCAACGGTCCCGAGATCATGGGATCCGCCTATGGCGAATCGGAAAAGCGGCTGCGCGACGTGTTCGAGGAGGCGGCCAAAAATGCCCCCTCGATCGTGTTTATCGACGAAATCGATTCGATCGCGCCCAAGCGCGGGCAGGTGTCGGGCGAGGCCGAAAAGCGCCTCGTCGCCCAGCTGCTGACGCTGATGGACGGGCTGGAAGCACGCGCCAACATCGTCGTGATCGCAGCGACCAACCGGCCCGAGGCGATCGACGAAGCGTTGCGCCGCCCCGGCCGCTTCGACCGCGAGATCATCGTCGGCGTCCCCGACGAACGCGGACGGCGCGAGATCCTTGGCATCCACACCCGCGGCATGCCGATCGAGGAGCGCGTCGATCTCGACGAGCTCGCCCGCACCACCTTCGGCTTTGTCGGGGCGGATATTGCCGCGCTGGCCCGGGAGGCAGCGATCGAGGCGGTGCGGCGGATCATGCCGCGCCTCAATCTCAGCGAAAAGACCGTGCCCGCCGACGTCCTCGAAACCCTCGCCGTCACGCGCGAGGATTTCGTCGAGGCATTGAAGCGCGTCCAGCCAAGCGCGATGCGCGAGGTGATGGTGCAAAAGCCGAACATCAAATGGGAGGATGTCGGCGGTCTCGACGACGCGCAGATGCGCCTCAAGGAAGGCGTCGAGCTGCCGATGCGCGATCCCGACGCGTTCCGCCGCCTCGGCATCCGCCCGGCCAAGGGCTTCCTGCTCTATGGCCCGCCCGGCACCGGCAAGACCCTGCTCGCCAAGGCAGTCGCGCGTGAGGCGGAGGCGAACTTCATCGCCACCAAATCGAGCGACCTGCTGTCCAAATGGTATGGCGAGAGCGAGCAGCAGATCGCCCGGCTGTTCGCCCGCGCACGTCAGGTCGCGCCCTGCGTCATCTTCATCGACGAACTCGACAGCCTCGTCCCCGCGCGCGGGTCGGGCATGGGCGAGCCGCAGGTGACCGACCGCGTGGTCAACACCATCCTCGCCGAGATGGACGGGCTGGAGGAACTCCAGTCGGTCGTGGTGATCGGCGCGACCAACCGCCCGAACCTGATCGACCCCGCGCTGATGCGTCCGGGCCGACTCGACGAGCTGATCTATGTCGGCGTGCCCGATGCCCCAGGGCGCGAGCGCATCCTCAAGATCCAGACGCAGAAGATGCCGCTTGCCGACGATGTCGACCTCGCGTCGATCGCGGCGCGGGCGGAGCGCTTTACCGGCGCGGATCTGGAGGACGTCGCCCGGCGCGCTGGCCTTGCCGCGCTACGCGAACGTCCACCGGCTACACAGGTGACGATGGCGCATTTCGAGACGGCGCTCGCCGATTCGCGCGCCACCGTCACGCCGGAAATGGAACGCGAGTACGAACAGATCGTCTCGAAGATGAAGCAGGACGCGGTCGCGCTGAACCCGATCGGCTTTATCGCTCCGGGGATGCTTCAGGGGCGGACTCGCTCGTCCGAAGACTGAACCAGCCATAGACGACCAGCACTGCCAGGGCGGCGGCCGCGACCAGATAGGGGAGCGGCCGCCATCCCCCATAGAGTGCGACGCCGATCGACGGGCCCAGGATGAACGCCGCGCCATTGATCGACGTGACCTTCCCCGCCACCGACCCCTGCGCCCCCTGCGGCACCGCCAGCGACGATCCCGCCGTGAAACCGGGGCGCGAGAAGCCGAAGCCCATCGTTGTCAGCGCATAGGCCGTCGCAATGCCGTACAGCGAGGTCGCCGTCCCGGTCGCCAGGCACCCGACCGCGCTCAAACTCAATCCGATCAGCATCAACTGGCGCGGGTTGAGGCCCAGCAGCGGGATGATCCCCCACTGCACCAGCAATGCCGAGCCAGCGCCCATCATCAGCACCAACCCCGTCGCCTCGATCGCCTCCAGCGGCGCGACGCCCAGCCGGTCGATGATCAGAAACCCGATCACCTGCCCCGCCATTGCCTGCGCATGGCCCAGGACGAGGCCACAGATCATCCATGCGCGCACGCGCGGGTCGAGGAAGCCGATCGGTTCGATCTTCGCCGCGGTCGCCGCGGTAACGCTCGCCCCGCTCGCCTGCCCGCCGATCGACGGATAGCTCGACGCCGCGCCATGGCTGAGCGCGTCATCGACGTTGCGCGGCAACAGGTGCGCGACCGCGAACAGCATCGCCAGCGCGACGATGCTGAAGATCAGCGCCGGCCCGGCCAGCCCGATCGTCGGCCCGCCCCGCCACAGATCGCCCAGCACCAGATAGGGGGCGATCGCTGGACCCAAAATCGTACCAAGGCCAAAGGCGGAGCCGAGCAAGGTCAGCGCCTTGGTCCGCTCCTCCCGGCTGGTGCGCGAAGCGACGATCGCCTGAATCGCGGGCGGCGCGGCGGATCCGAACCCGCCATACAGCATGCGCGCAGCGACGAAGAAGGCAAAGGCGGTGACCGGCGCGATCCAGCCATTGATCCCGGCGGCAAGAAACAGGCCGCAGAAGAACAGGGACGCGGTCAGCCCCACCTGCCCCAGCAGCACCATCTTGCGCCGCCCATAGCGGTCCGACCGGTTGGCCCAGAAGGGCGCGACCATCGTCCATAGCAACGCCGAAACCGAAAACGCCGCCGCCACGGCGCTGTCGGGCACACCCAGCGAGCGACCGAGCGCAGGCAGCACCGATTGCAGCGCGGTGTTGCCCGCAGCGATCACGAACATGACGGCGAACAGGATCGCAAAGGTCCGGTCGAACCGCGTCTCGCTCATCCACGCCTCCAGCCATAGCTCCGCTCGACCCGCGTCACGTCCAGCGAATACCAGTCGTACCAGCGCGCCCGACCCAGATCGCGGATGCGCGCATGCTCGGGATGGTCGCGCCATGCCACGGCGCTTGCTTCGTCGGTCCAGTAGCTGATCGTGATGCCCAGGCCCTGCGCATCGCGGACACTGTCCACCCCGGCATAGCCCGGCTGCGTCGCGGCGAGCGCATCCATCGCCGTTGCAGCCGCGGCATAGCCAGCGGCATCCACGCCGGTCCGCTGCGAGACAAAGATCACGGCGATCTGCCCTGTGCGCGGATGGTCCATGAGTTTCAGGATGAAACGTTTCCCGCCGTGGCGCAACCGCTGCGGCAGGATCAACGTTAATGCGCTATGTCGATGATGACAGGACGGTGGCAACTGTCCTACAGATGCGCGACACCGACTTGAGGATGTTTGATGACCGGTTCGACCACGATCGCCCGCGCGAAGCGCAAGGCTTCGCGCCCGCTGTCGCCGCAGGCTTTGTTTCTTCAGGGTTTTTTCAAGCATCCGGTGATGGTCGGATCGATCATCCCGTCCTCGGGCAAGCTGATCCGCAAGATGCTCGGCCCGGTCGACTGGGATAACTGCAAGGTCTTTGTCGAATATGGCCCGGGCGTCGGCACCTTCTGCCGCGCGATCCTCGACCGGCTTGGCCCCGACGCGAAATATATCGCGATCGACACCAATGCCGACTTCGTCGCCTATCTGCGCCGCACCATCGTCGACCCGCGCTTTTCGGCGATCCACGGCTCGGCCGCTGACGTGAACACGATCGTCGCCGACCATGGCGCGGAGCACGCAGATTATGTCCTGTCGGGCCTGCCCTTCTCGACCCTTCCGCCCGGCGTGGGGGAGGAGATTGCGGCAGCGACGCATCAGGTGCTGCGCACCGGCGGCCAGTTCCTGGTCTATCAGTTCAATCCCAATGTCCGCAATTTCCTGACCCCGCACTTCCCGCGCATCGACCATGCGATGGAATGGTGGAACGTGCCCCCGGCGCAATTGTGGTGGGCGTGGAAGGATGCGCCGGCGGATTGACGCCAGCAGAGGCGCGTCCCACATTCCGGGGCATGGATCAGCTCAACCTGTCAGAGTCGGAGTGGCGTCAGCGTCTTACTCCGCAACAATATCATGTGCTCCGCGAAGCCGGGACCGAGCGCGCCTTTTCTGGCGCGTTGTCGGATAACAAGGCGGACGGGACCTACCGCTGCGCGGGGTGCCATCTGGAGCTGTTCGACAGCGACGACAAATATGATTCGGGGTCGGGCTGGCCCAGCTTCACCCGGCCGATCGCGCCCGATCATATCAGCGAACATCGCGACACCAGCCACGGCATGACCCGGGTCGAGGTGCGGTGCGCGCGCTGCGACGGGCATCAGGGCCATGTCTTCCCCGACGGACCGCCGCCCACCGGCCTGCGCTACTGCATCAATTCGGTCGCGCTCGAATTCCGGCCAAGAGCGGCATCCAACGACGAATGATTCGCTTGTGACAGCACCGGTTCACCCGTAAATCGTCACACAGCGTCCCATGGCCATCCGTAAACCAATGCTCTCGCCCAAGGCGCGTCGCATCCTCCTCTGGGTGGGTGGCGGCATTGCGTTGACGGCGCTCGCCGCGTTCATCGCGCTGCTGATCGCGGTCTATACGGCAAAGGCGTCGCTGCCGAGTTACGAGGATCTAAAATCCTCCCCCAATGGCCAGATGATTCGCGTCCATGCCGCCGACGGCACGGTGATCGTATCGCTCGGGCCAAGCTATGGCGAGTGGATCGAATACGACAAGATCCCCGAGCCGATGCGCGACGCGATGGTCGCAATCGAGGATCGCCGCTTCCGATCGCACTGGGGCGTCGATCCGGTTGCGCTGATGCGCATCACCAAATTCGCAATCGACAATCGCGGAACCGGCCGTCGGCTGCAGGGCGCGTCGACGATCACACAACAGGTCGCGCGCACCATCTTCCTGTCGAACAAGTACGATGTCGGGCGCAAATTCCGCGAGATGATCCTCGCCCTCGCGCTGGAACGCAAGTTTACCAAGGACCAGATCCTCGAACTCTATTTGAACAAGGTGTATTTCGGCGGCGGCGCCTATGGCATCGATGCTGCCTCACGCACCTTTTTCGGCCATCCGGCAACCAATCTGACGCTGTCCGAAGCGGCGGTGATTGCGGGGCTCGTCAAAGCACCCTCGCGCTATTCGCCCACCGCCGACGCGCAGGCCGCCGTGGGCCGCGCCAGCGTCGTGCTCGACGTGATGGTCGAAACCGGCGCGCTGACCGCCGCCGAGGCCGCCGCCGCCAGCCCCGCCCAGGTCAAGCTCGCCGCCGCGCCCAAGCAGAACAGCGTGCGCTATTTCACCGATTGGGCACTGCCCCAGCTCGAAGTGCTGATCGACGAAACCGTCGCCCCGCTCGACGTGTGGACGACGATCGACCTCAAGATGCAGAACGCCGCGACCCAGGCGATCCAGGCAAACACGCCCAAGGGCGCGCAGGGCGCCTTGGTCAGCCTCGACCGCGACGGCGCAGTGCGCGCGATGGTCGGCGGGCGCGATTACGTCTCATCAATCTACAACCGTGCGACCCAGGCGACGCGCCAGCCGGGCTCGGCGTTCAAGCTGTTCGTCTATCTCGCCGCGCTGGAGGCGGGCCACAAGGTCGAGGACCGGGTGGTCGACGAGCCCGTCACGATCGATGGCTGGTCCCCGCGCAACAATAGCGGCCGATTCAGCGGTGAAATGACGCTGCGCTCGGCCTTTGCCTATTCGATCAACACCGTCGCGGCGAAGCTGGGGCAGGAAACCGGCTTCGGCACCGTCGCCGACATGGCGCGGCGCTTTGGTATCACCACGCCGATCAATACCCAGCCGGCGATGGTGCTCGGCACCTCGAACGTCCGCCTGATCGACATGACCCGCGCCTTCGCCTCGGTCGGGCAAAAGGGCGTGGCGGTGACCCCCTATGCCATCACCCGCGTCACCGCGAACGGCGCGGTGATCTACCAGCATGAGGTCGATACCTCACGCGTGCTGGTAGCCCCCTATGTCGCGGCGCAGATGACCGACCTGCTGCAGACCGCAGTCAACACCGGCACCGGCCGCGCCGCACAGATCGGGCGCCCGGTGGCGGGCAAGACCGGCACGACCACGTCGAACAAGGATGGCTGGTTCCTCGGCTTTTCCTCGGGCCTGACCACCGGCGTATGGATGGGCCGCGACGATGCCAAGCGCGTCGGCGGCCTGCAGGGTGGCACTGCTCCGGCGCGCGCCTTCGCCAATTTCATGCGAGTCGCCGTCGCAAACCGTCCGGTCGAGAATTTCGAGACCGAAGTGACCCTGCCCGAATGGCAGATCGAGCCGGATAATGAGGCGTGGGGCGAGGCTGATAATGGCGTGTTCGTCGATCAGGACGGCAATCCGGTCGCGCGCGACAAGGAAGCGATCGAGGGCGAGGCTGCCCCCGGCGACGACGGCGGGATCAGCCAGGACTGGCTCGACCGCATGACCGGTCGCGACGCTCCACGCGATCCGGAACCTGCACCGCGCCGCGATCCCGCCGACCGCGCCCCGCAGCAGCAACAACCGCGCGAGCCGTTACGCGCGCCTCAGGACGACCGCCCGAACGAGTGAAGCCGCATCGCGTTGCTGCGCAACCACGCCCGCTCTGGCTTGGGATCGCGGCCATAGAGGCTGCGGACCAGCGCATGGAACGCCGGGCTGTGGTTCATATGGGTGCGGTGCGCCACTTCATGCGCCACTGTCGCGCGGCGCACGGCGGGCGGCGCTAGAATGAGCCGCCAGTTATAGCGGATCACGCCCGATGACGCGCAGCTGCCCCAGCGCCCCTTGGGATCGCCGATCGCGACCCTGCTGACCTTCACGCCGGACAGCGCGGCATATTCGGCCGTCTCGGCGCTCAGCGTCTCCAACGCCCGTTTACGCAGCCACAGTTCGATCCGGCGCTCATACCCCTCACGCGGCCCGCCCGCGATGATCTGACCGTCGTCGAGCAATGGCGTGCGCGGAAAGCCGCTGTCCCAGCAAAGGCCGACCTCTTCGCCCAGATACAGGATCGTGGCGCCCGGCTCGAACGGTGTCGGCGCGGCGCGGTTGGCCAGCGCGCGCGCAATCCATTCCTGCTGCCCCTCAGCCCAGCGCAAAGCCGGCCCGGCCGGGGCACGCGGCGGGATCGTCAGCCGCACCGCCCCGGTCGCAGAATCGACCGACAGCCGCATCGTCCGCGCGCGTGGATGGCGGACGATCTGGATCTCATGGCTCACAGGATGCGGTCGACCATATGATGTTCGAGGTCGCCCGCCATATCCTCCGAAATCGTCCAGCCACGGGTCGATTCGCCCGCCTCATGCGCGCTCTCGCGGCTGCCCGAGATCAGATAATGCCAGTCGGGCAGCGGCTCGCCCGCCGCGCGCAGGCGATAGGCGCAGGTCAACGGCAGCCACGCGATCTCGTCGACATTGCCCGCGTTCAGCCGCACGCATTCGGCGACATAGGCGTGGCGGTGACGATAATCGCTGCACCGCCCCTGATCGCGGTCGAGCAAGCGGCACGCGACATTGGTGGCATAGATAGCGCCGCTATCGGCATCCTCGACCTTGTGCAGACAGCATTTGCCGCAGCCGTCGCACAATGCCTCCCACTGCGCGCGGTCGAGCCGGGCGAGCGGCAATTCCCAGAACGGGGTCAGCCGATCCACCGCGTGATTTCCGCGACGATCGCCTCGGGGCTCTGCTCCTGCGGCAACAATGCGATCGGCTCGCCATTCGGGCCCATCAGATAGGCCTGACGACCATGGTCCATCAGATATCCGGTCGGCGTCTCGCGCTTGGCATAGGGGACGCGATAGACCTTGGCCGCCGCATCGACCTGTGCCGCGCTGCCGGTCAGCCCGACCATGCGCGGGTGGAACGCCGCGGTGAATTCCTTGACCACGGCGGGCGTGTCGCGCGCCGGATCGATCGACACGAACACGGGGACGATCTTCGCCGCCAGCTGCGGATTCTGCTGGTCCAACCGCTTCATTGCGCCGCCGATATTCTGCACATCGACCGGGCAGACATCGGGGCAGAAGGTGTAGCCGAAATACATGATGCGGTATTTGCCC
>FWWL01000507.1_pt1 | contig 35399 bp, 34 predicted proteins | sample 2228331 | NCBI WGS metagenome assembly FWWL01 (sample SAMEA103939775, study PRJEB20133) | metagenome
CTCCTCGAAGAAATATAGAGAAAGCAAAAGATAGAAGAAACGTCGTTCTTACTTTAATGGAAGACAACGAGATCATTACATCAGAACAGGCAGAGGCAGCACGCAACAGTGAGATTAAATTAAGTGATCAGACAGGCCAACCCGGCAGAAGTCAATTTCAAGCGTATATTGATTATGTCGTCGATGAAGCACGGGAATTGTACAATATAAGTGAAGACGAAGTTCTGCGCGGTGGTTATCACATTTATACGAATTTAGATGTAACTACTCAGAAAGCGATGGAACAAGCATTTGATAATCCTGAATTTTTTGATGGTGTTGTTGCAAAAGAAAGGAAAGTTCAAGCGGGGATGATTTCTGTTGAACCTTCAAGCGGTGGTATTTGGGCCATTGCGGGTGGGCGGGACTATCAACGAGGAGATACGAACCGGGTAACGGAATTATATCAACCGGGATCAGCCATCAAACCTCTTGCTTCTTACGCTCCAGCTTTCGAAACAGGAGATTGGAATCCGTACAGTATTGTAGAGGATAAACCAATGGAATTCGGAAACGATGGCTACGCTCCGAGTAACTATGGCGGAAAATACTATGGAGAAGTTTCGTTAGAGTTCGCACTAGAAAAATCTTTAAATGTACCTGCAGTTTATTTACTTGATCAAATTGGGGTCAAGACCGGATACCGTTTTGTTGAAACTGCTGGAATTGAACTCAATGAAAAGGATCGGAATCTTAACCTAGCATTAGGCGGACTAACGGACGGGGCTTCTCCTTTGCAAATGGCTCAAGCTTACACGGCTTTTGCAAATAACGGTAAGCTTGTAACGGCACATGCGATTAGAGAGATTCAAGATCATGACTTGAATACGGTCGCGAAGGCTAAGCCTGTTACACGAACCATCATGTCATCACAGACGGCCTATTATTTAACGAAAATGATGGAAAAGGTTGTTTCAGATGGAACAGGTAAGAGAGCACAAATAGGGAGACCTATAGCTGGGAAAACTGGAACTACGCAACTTGAAGGGGTTAAAAACGGGAATAGAGATGCTTGGTTTGTCGGGTACACGCCTGACTTAGTCAGTGCCGTACACATCGGTTTCGATAAAACGGATAAAGATCATTACGTCAAGGATACAGGTGGAGGAGCACCAGCGGCTTTGTTCAGCGCAGTCATGAAACAAGCGTTAGAAGGAGTTGAGGTTCGTGGCTTTGAACGACCAAAAGGTGTAGAGCCGTTATTGCCACCACTTGAACTAAAACCAGTAACTGATTTAACAGCTACTTATGTAGAGGCTGAAAAACGGGTGGATTTATCTTGGAGCGAGATTGATCCACATGGGCGTGTAGGCTATCGTGTATATCGTATGGATGAAAAAACGGATGAACCGATTGCAATTGGGGAAACAGAAGAAACAACGTTCTCGGATTCGAATTTACCACTTCCCGAGGAAGGTCAACAGCAACCGGATACTTCTCTATCCGATTTCTTATCATCTCTTGCAGGGGAGAATAAGACAACAGAGATAAGTTATGTAGTTGTCGCTTATGAACTTCAAACGTCAAAAGAAACGGATCCTTCCAATGTTGCGACGGTAACCGTGTCTACTACCCCAATCGATCCGAATGCTGATGATGGTACAGAGCCAACGGAGCCAGACGATGGGGAAGATAAACCTAATGGTGAAGACGATGGCGGTGGTGACGGAGATCAAGGTGGGACTACACCTCCTTCAGAAGGTGACGGAACGACCCCACCTACTGAGGGTGATTCGGGGGAATCAGGAAATAATCAGCCCCCTACGGGAGGCGTTGTACCTACACAACCTCCAGTAATTCAACCTCCGATAAATACTCAATAGAATACTTGGACCTTCAACCTCTTTATGGACACCATAAAGAGGTTTTTTGTTCTAATGGCAAAGGATGTCCAATAGAATTATAACATCAGGAATTTTAACTATATTATTTGCACTGAAGGGAGTGGAGAAATGAAACAACTACGTATTGCTATTCAAGTTGCTTTTACATATATAGGAACAGTTGTAGGAGCAGGATTCGCCTCGGGACAGGAAATACTACAATTTTTTACTGCGTTCGGACATAGGGGTTATCTCATTATTTTTGTAACAACAGTACTATTTATATGGTTTGGAACTCGAATGATGATGCTCGGACATAGGTTAAATGCTTCGTCTTATCATCAATGCAATACCTATTTATTCGGTTTAGGAATGGGAAGATGGGTGAACGGATTTATTGCTCTCGTCCTTTTTGGCGTTACAACTGCGATGCTATCGGGTACAGGATCACTATTTCAAGAACGCCTGGATCTCTCCTTTCATATAGGTGTAGGAATTACGATTGTATTGGCTTATATTGTGATTGTTAGAGGGATGGAGGGTATTCTATCTGTAAATTCAATCGTTGTCCCCCTCATGATCTTTTTCAGTGTCATTATTGGGATTCATGGTTTGTTAGGTCTTCGTTCAGGGACAATGACTCCTATAACTGGTATCTCTGGAACGTGGTTCGACTGGATTCGAACAGCGATTGTATATGTTGCCTTTAATCTAGCCATGGCTCAGGCTGTGCTCGTACCTTTAGGCAAAGAAGTAGCGGATGAAAGTGTCATTAAAAGAGGAGGGCTTATTGGCGGTATCGGTTTGGGAGTGATGTTATGGATTAGCCATTTCGCATTAAGCCAATATGGCTCTGCTATTTTTAACTACGATATTCCAATGGCAGAAATTATTTCAGCATTAGGTTTTTGGGTTACACTTTTATTTGTTACCGTCATGTGGGCAGAAATATTCACAACACTAATTGGAAATGTATACGGCTTGACAGGTCAAATTCAATCTCTATTACCATGGAACCGTAAGCAAACAATTGGAGCAATACTTTTGTTGAGCTATGGATTCTCACTTGTTGGATTTTCAACTCTCATTACGTACGTCTATCCTGCCTTCGGAATATGTGGAATTATTCTTTTGGCAATGATTATGTATAAACGACTTCCTAGAATATAAAAGGATTTTATACGTTGAAGGTAGAATACATAGATGATGCGGTCCATACGTACACTTTTCATACAAAGCGAGGATACACACGATGAACATCATCTTAACCATGGTACTTATTATTTTATCTTACTTATTAGGTTCGTTTCCGTCTGCATTACTAGCTGGTAAAAGAAAGAACATTGATATTCGTCAACATGGAAGCGGGAATTTAGGAGGGACCAATACGTTTCGAGTGTTGGGGAAAAAAGCAGGGTTCCTCGTTTCGATTACCGATCTCGTTAAAGGAGCACTAGCTACTCTTATCGGATTATTGCTTGTCGGTCCTGAGACAGGAGTACTATGTGGAATTGCTGCTTCGTTAGGACATTCCTATCCGGTTTTCGCTGGGTTTAGAGGCGGAAAGTCAGTCGCTACAGGCGGAGGTGTATTGCTTGTACTAAGTCCATGGGCCGTCCTAAGTGCTTTTGCCGTATTCATCGTCGTTTTATATCGTTTTCGTTATGTTTCATTAGCTTCCATTTGCACAGCGTTGGCTGTCATTCTGTTCACTCTTTTATACCAGTATCCTCTATCGATTTTCTGGGGTACACTGATTATTGCCCTATTTGTCATCTATCGACATAAAGCAAACATCACCCGATTATTAAACGGGACAGAAAAGAAAGTAATGCAAAAAAAATAAAAAGTTTGGTTTAAAAAAGAGGACAAACAGGGCCAAGAAGATCAAGGCGCGGAAGTAACGAGTAGCGGAGCTTAGGTGAAACTAAGTGAGCAACGCAGGGACGACGCAACGCAGAAATTCGACGGCAATGTTTGTCCTCCTTTTTTAAACTTCATATAAAGGGAAGACTGGACCTAAGTGGGGTTCAGTCTTCTTCATGTTCTGCCCGTGATGCAGCCCAAATCTTATCGATGTAATATTTAGATTCGCGAGCCATATGATCAGCCATGAGTGGAGAGACAGAACCAAGAATTGCACATTCCTTTGCCATTAATTCGAGATCTTCAAGGAAGTGGATAAACATATTGATTTGTTCATTGCTCATCTCATTTAAACGATCAAGTGAAGGAATATATCGCGGATTGGTATTAAGCATGGTCGATAGCTCAAGTGCACGTATATATAAAGCTTCGAAATCCATTTTAAACATAGATGATTGATCGATGATTTCTTGTTCAGTCGGGTCAACTTTAGACCTAATAATAGCGGCATGCCCCCAAGCGTCAGGAAGCCATAAAAGGTGCTGATGGAGTGTGAGTGTAGCTGGTAATACAGGGTACCCTGTTTGTAACAGCTGGATTACGCTAATATACTCCTCTGCCTCACGTGTCATGTGTTCTAAAAAGGTCGGCGTCATTTGAATTTTCACTTTGCAAACAAGGGATAAATCGAGAATATGTTGATTGAAATTCCTGAAATGCGTTGCAACATTCAACGTTTCGCAGTTGAACGAATAAGCGTTTTCAACGGACCACGATAGTTTGCGAAGTGCTTGTAACTTCATAATTAAGCATTCAATCATGTACATGAAATTGGCGTTGTGAGTGAGTAATCTTGCTTCGGTAGCGGCTAAGTTTTCACCGATGAAGACGGAATGATCTCGGAGTACATGTAGCCAAAAGTCATGCTCGTAGTAATAAGCTTCTGGATTTAATTCTGCCAGGTGTTGGTGCGTATTCATAATTTCACCCCTCTAGGTAATTACCTAGTTTACTATATGAAGGGTTGCTGACAGGGGTGATTCGCTTAAAGAATTAAAGATTGTCGAAATAGAGCCTGTTATGTATAATGAGTGACATAACTACATATGGTGCTCAAACAGGTCTGCATAGCGATAACTTTGCAGATAAAAGGGAAGTCGGTGAAATTCCGACACGGTCGCGCCACTGTAATCAGGGAAGACTTCTAGTAGAACCCACTGTTCTTTTGAATGGGAAGGGATAGAAGAATGATGATCTGAGAGTCAGGAGACCTGCCTGTTTGAAAACGCTATCTCCTTCGCGAAAAGGGAAAGTAGCAGACATGATTCAACCCAATTCTGATATAGTGTCTTCTATTCTTTTTCATAGGATAGAAGACTTTTTTTATTGGATTTGTTTCGTCTTGCGAAGAGAATAGAGCTATTTATGTTGTTAAATCAGTATTTTGGAGGAGAAAAAATATGGTACAGAAAGTCACAAAATCTCGTTTAGTTCAAATGCTTCTCATTTTAACGATGGTGTTTGCATTATTCGGATGCGGACAAGCAGCTCAAGAACCGAACGATTCGGAGCTGCAACCAAAAACGGAAACAGGCGTTAAAAACGAGAAAAAAGCTGATTTTCCGGTAACAATTACCGATGGAACCGGGACTGAGGTAACGATTAAAGCAAAACCTAAACGAATCATTACGCTCGTACCGAACGTAACGGAAACGATCTTTGCACTGGGATTAGATGAAGAAGTTTTTGCTGTTAATGACTACAGTAACTATCCTGAAGCAGCAACGAAGAAAGAGAAGCTTGCAACGTATCCAACAGTAGATGCCGAGAAAGTAACGGCATTGGAACCGGACTTAATTGTAGCGGATATGATTAACGGTCAAGAAACGATTGATGCTCTTCGTAAATTAGGTTTCCCTGTTATTGTATCGAATGCCATTAGCTTTGATTCTGTCTATGAGTCCATTGACATCTTCGCGAAAGCAACAGGAACGGTAGAGAAAGGAAATGAAATCATTGAACAAATGAAAAAAGAGCGGGAGCAAGTAGAGAAGGCTGTTGCTGATATTCCAGTAAGTGAACGAGTAAAAGTATGGGTAGAAGTTTCTCCGGAAGGTCTTTATACATGGGGAAAAGGTACATTCTTTAATGATATGATTACAGCGGCAGGTGGTTTGAATATAGCAGCTGATTATGAAAGCTGGGATCCGTATAGTGCGGAAAAAGTAGTAGAAGCGAATCCGGATGTCATTTTAGCAACATACGGGAATGATAAACCAAATGAAGCTATTCATACGATCAAAAGCCGTCCAGGTTGGGACAATATTGAAGCCGTGAAAAATAATCGCATGTATACGTTAGATTCAGATAAAACAAACCGACCAGCTCCACGTATTACCCAGGGTTTGATGGATATGGCAAAGGCTCTTTACCCAGACAGATTCTAAAAGAAGAGGTGAAACACGATGAAAGAGCGTAAATGGCAAGTAACGTTAACATATGGTGTCATAATGCTCGCGATTGCTCTTTTCATCTCTGTCTTTGTAAGTATATCGCTCGGTAGTGCAAACCTTTCGCTCATAACGGTATGGAAAGTAATCGTCTCGAAAATCCCTTTCGTTGCAGAAACCATTTCGCACGACTGGAAACTCTCCGCCGAAGCGATTATTTGGGATATTCGATTGCCGCGAATCGTATTAGCTATGGTAGTAGGAGCCTCACTTGCAATTGCGGGAGTGGCTTTCCAAGGTGTGCTTCGTAATCCATTAGCAGATCCGTATATTCTTGGAATATCTTCAGGGGCGGCCTTTGGGGCCGCCACTGTCATCTTGTTTGGAATACAAACCGTTTTGTTCGGTTCGTGGACGGTTCCAATCGTTGCTTTTGTTAGCGGGCTACTTACTTTATTCATGGTCCTTGCCTTATCTAACATTCGAGGGGCGATGGGTACAGAAGTGCTTATTCTATCAGGGGTTGTTGTTCAAGCATTTGTAGGAGCGATGTTGACATTTTTAATGACAATGACAGATGATAAGTTAAAACAAATCTTCTATTGGTCATTGGGAAGTTTAGCACTACGAGAATGGGCACATGCTTGGGTCGTCATTCCTTTTTTAATCATCGGTTTTATCGTGCTATCTTCTTTCAGTCGTGAGATGAACATCGTTGCTTTAGGCGAGCAATCCGCTAAATATATGGGTGTCCGTATTAAACGTTTAAAATTGGTCGTTTTTATTACAGCAACATTTGTTACAGCGGCAGCCGTTTCTGTTTCCGGTACGATTGGATTTGTTGGGCTCGTCATTCCGCATATGATTCGAATGGTCGTAGGTCCAGATTACCGCTTGCTATTTCCTTTATCCGCTCTAGGTGGTGCTCTCTTTCTTCTTTGGGCCGATACACTAGCACGCAATGTAATGGCACCTGGTGAACTTCCAATAGGTGTGATTACGGCCTTTTTGGGTGCTCCTTTTTTCGCATACTTACTCCGACACCATAAAAAAAGTTACTTTGGGAGTGGGAAATGATGCTGGAAATCAAAGGATTAAATAAATCATATAATGAACGTCCTATTCTTCAACATATTTCTCTTACGGTTAACCGAGGTGAATGCGTTGGACTGATTGGTCCGAACGGGAGTGGTAAATCGACTCTATTGCGATTGATGACCGGAACAGAGTCAATTGACTCAGGAACCATCTGTTGGAATAAAGAAAATATTTTACATATACCGCGTAAAAAATTAACAAAATATATGGCAGTATTGCCCCAAGAAGGAATTCCACCGATTCCATATAAAGTAGAAGATGTCGTTATGATGGGTCGTTACCCCCATCGCTCGCAACGAATGGGAGACTCAGATGGAGATCGAGAAGTTGTTGACAACATACTACGACTAACCGATTTAAGGGAGATGCGTCATCGACTTTTGGATGAATTAAGTGGGGGAGAACGACAGAGAGTTGCGATTGCCCGAACGATGGCACAAGAACCGACCTTACTTTTACTCGATGAACCGACAACATTTCTGGACATAGGGCATCAAGTTGACATTTTACACATGTTAAAGGAATGGCAGCGAGACTGTCAGTTAACGATTGTTATCGTTCTTCATGATCTTAATCTCGCTGCTCAATATTGTAATCGGCTTGTTTTATTACATGAAGGTAAGATTGTTAGCGAGGGATCGCCTCATGAGGTGTTAAAGCCAGAACAGATTCATAAGGTTTATGGTACACTTCCACTTATTACCCTTCATCCGATTTCGAAAGTGCCGCAACTATTGTTAGAAGTGAACAAGGGAGGAAGGTTATAGAATGAAAAAGGTGTTATTTGTTGAATTGCCACATTGCGGAACGTGTCGAAAGGCTAAAAAGTTACTTGAAGAAAAAGGTGTACATGTTGAAGCACGTCATATTGTCGAGCAACCTCCGACGAAAGAAGAATTAAAACAGTGGATATCATTAAGTGGAATGGACATTAAGAAATTTTTCAATACGAGCGGTATGAAATATAGAGAATTAGGGCTTAAAGATAAATTGAAAACAGCAGATGAAGAAGAAATGTTGGATCTATTAGCTTCTGACGGCATGCTCGTAAAACGTCCTATTGTAACAGATGGGAAACGAGTCACTGTGGGTTTTAAAGAGCAAGAATACGATCAATGGATCAGCCGGTAACCGTCAGATTGACTTCCATTTTATGCTTGTGTTAAGCTTTGAATACATTTAAGATTAACAAGAATTAATACAAGAAACATTCAAGTGGAGGATGAAACGATATGGCGATGAATTTACCAAAAAACTTAAAGTACAGTGAAGAGCACGAATGGGTAAGAATAGAAGGAAATAAAGCATACGTCGGTATTACTGACTTCGCTCAATCAGAGCTTGGAGATATTGTGTTTGTCGAATTACCTGAAGTAGGAGATTCCGTTGAGCAGGATGAACCATTCGGCAGCGTAGAATCCGTAAAGACAGTTTCTGAGCTATATGCTCCCCTTTCCGGTAAGGTAGTTGAAGTAAATGAACGACTTACAGATGAGCCAGAATTGGTTAATAACTCCTCATATGATAATGCCTGGATGATAGTGATTGAGTTAACGGATGATTCAGAGTTAGATAAGTTGCTTACTCCAGAAGCCTACGAAAAAATGTTTTCAGAGTAGTTTTAAAACAGGTCTCCTTAGGGAATAGTTTATTTAAGATCATATGCAGATAATTGTAATTTAGGTTGGTGTCTGTAGTGTTTTTGTGCACATAAGGTAGGATCTGCTTCGAATGAGAAGTGGGTCCTTTCCTTTACCCATTTTTAAACAGGCTATAATTTGTATTTTAATTGTGTGGATACCCCGTGTTTTTTTTCCTTCGAAGCGGGTATAAATAAGGAAAGGGAAAGAAGGAGGGTTGACTTATGGGATTTTGTTGTGGTGCAGGAATGATTGGAGCAACGGGAACAATTAGACATAATGGTGTATTGATCCACAATGTACCCCTCATTTTCTGTCCAGTATGTCAACGTGTAGAAGTGCACTCGCGCGTGTCAGAGGAGTTTGAACTATTTGCTGACTATGCAAAGAGTGACGGTGCTAGCGAAGTTAACTTTAAAAATTATGCTGATCAAGACTTGGGCAACACGCTGTTTACCGATTGTCTCAGTATGGAACATAATTCTCCAGTAGAAGCCGTTTCTTATCAAATTGATATGGCATTGGACTTGTTCTCTGTCGCCCAGTGAGGCGCTAAAAAACCGGTTGATTTTCTTAAGTGAATTTAAGCAGAGGCTTGAGAAACGTAAACATAAAGCGTCAACATCTTAAACTTACGACGATTTCAAAGGACGCCCTTTATGCATTAGCATAAAGGGTTTTTTATTGTTATACTATGTATGTCTAAACTTATATCATCAGGTAAGTTATGGAGGTAGGAAAATATGGAAATTATTAAAATTTCACCGAGAGGGTACTGTTATGGCGTCGTTGATGCAATGGTTCTTGCACAACAGACGGTTAAAAACCAGGATCTTCCTCGTCCGATTTATATACTAGGTATGATCGTACACAATAAGAGTGTCGTTGACGCGTTCGAAAAAGAAGGAATTATATCGTTAGATGGCCCTGATCGACTTAGTATCATTGAGGGAATTGATAAAGGGACCGTTATCTTTACGGCACACGGTGTTTCACCTGAAGTTCGCCGTCGAGCTCGTGAAAAAGGGTTAACAGTAGTGGATGCTACTTGCCCGGATGTTACAAAAACCCATGATTTAATTGAGCAAAAAGTTGCACAAGGCTATGAAGTTGTCTATATCGGTAAGAGGAATCATCCTGAACCCGAGGGGGCCATGGGAGTTGCCCCTGGAAAAGTTCATCTGATTGAGCGAGAAGCGGATATTGACAAGACTAATATTAAAGCCGACAAAATATTGGTTACAAACCAAACGACGATGAGTCAATGGGATACCGCCCACCTCATGAATGTCGTCTTAACGAAATATCCGCACGCGGAAATCCATAGTGAAATTTGTATGGCTACACAGGTGCGTCAAGAAGCCGTTGCTGAACAAGCAGGTGTTGCTGAACTTCTTATCGTAGTAGGAGATCCAAGAAGTAACAACTCTAACCGTCTAGCCCAAGTAGGTAACGAGATAGCTGGGGTCCCATCTTATCGTATCGAAGATATTTCACAGCTAGAGCTTGATTGGCTGAAAGGGGTTAAAAAAATCGCGGTTACATCTGGTGCATCAACCCCGACCCCTTTAACAAAAGAAGTAATCGCTTTCCTTGAACAATATGACGAAAGCAATCCTGAGACATGGGACCAAAAACGGACAGTCAATTTTGATAAATTACTTCCACCGTATCGTGTAAAATCGTAGACGATAGACAAATGATTACTGTAACCTCATCCATTTAAACATGGGTGAGGATTATTTTTTTAAGTTTTAAATCTTTTTGATGGTATAATGATGGGAGTTACCCCCTAAATTTAATGAATAGATACGAATAATAGATTGTGAGGTGTTCGGGATGCTACTCATGTTTATGAAACGTTTGCTTGGGAAATCTACCGAACAACGTCAGCATGATACAGATTCTGTAGGGGCTTTAGAGAGTAAGATTATCGCCATTCAAAATGGAGACACTACGTTACGAAATGAACTCATTGCACAATACCAACCCTATGTCATCAAAGTCGTTAACAAAGTATGCAAACGTTTTATTGATCGTTATCGGGATGATGAATATAGTATTGCTTTATTGGCTTTTAATGAAGCGATTGATTCTTACCAAGTCCATTGCCATCCATCTTTTCTAGCTTTTTCTGAGACGGTTATGAGACGTAGACTTATCGATTATTTTAGAAAAGAAGCGAAGTATCATTTGCAAATACCTATGTCAGGCTTTGACATGAACAATGAAGAAGATGAAACGTATAATCCGATCGAGATTCAAATGGCTGTTGAAGACCACCAGAACCTACAGATAAATGAAGAACGCCGATGGGAAATTGAACGTTATACTGAACTTTTGGAACAGTATGGTATGACGATGCAGGACTTGGTCGATGCTTCACCAAAACACGCCGACACGCGTGTGACGTTGATTGAAGTTTCTCGAATCATTGTAGAAAATGAAGCTCTTGCTGCACAAGTAAAAAACCAAAAAACATTACCACTTAAAGAATTGACTCCACTCGTTCATGTAAGTCGAAAAACATTAGAAAGAAACCGTAAATATATTATTGCGATTTCACTTATTAGAATGCATCCATTTACATATTTACGGGAGTATTTAAAAATACCAGATGAGAAAGGAGGAGAGAAATGATGAGACAAGGATTAGTTATGGAAGTGGGAAAGCAGCATGTCGTTGTCATGACGCAGGATGGGCAATTTTGCAGAATTAAATCCCCGTCTCATACTCATCAGCTTGGTGAAGAAATTAGCTTTTCTCTTCCTTTAAGTCGTCCTTTCTTTAATCGATCGATGATGCGTATAGCCGCGTCTGCTGCTGCGCTGTTATTGTTAATTGCACTAGCGGTTCCGATTATGATGTCTAATGCCCCTTCTGTCGTTGCTGCTTATGTGACAATGGACATTAATCCGAGCATTGAATTAGAGATTGATAGTGAACAAAACGTAATCCATGCTATTCCGCTGAATACTGAAGCGGAGCAGTTACTAAGATCCATAGTGTATGAAGATCAACCGCTTACTAGCGTAACAAAATCGTGGGTAGAGGAAGTGTTGGCAGCAGGATATATTAAAGATGAAGCGGAGATCGTTATTACAACGACAGCGGTAGCTGAGTTGAATATATCCGAGGCAGAGCTAGATCAACAATTAATGAATACCGTAAACGAGAGCATTGCTGACCATCGCTCTAACGTGTCCATTACAGCTATTTCTGTTCCAGATGTTGTACGAGTGAAAGCAAAAGAAGAAGGAATATCGGCGGGGAAATATACGGTTTATCTTTCTGCTAAAAATCAAGGAATTGATGTTAAAGTAGATGACATTAAAACGCAATCGATCGCTGATTTCGCAAAACAGCACGGCGGTCTTAAGCAACTCCTTCAACTACCGGAAAATAAAGAGCAACTACAAAAGCTGCTTGACCAGATAAATGGAGATAAGAAGGCAATTGAAAAGAATGGGAACGGTAATGATGACAATCCGAAAGATAAAAAGGACCATCCCGTAAAGAACGGTAGTGATCAACCCGGTCCACCAAAAGATAACAAAAAAGATGACGATAAAGAAAAGCCAATAGTTGATGTAATAGTACCAACGATTCCAATAGTGAATCATCCGAATGAGAATAAAAAAGATGATGATGAAAAAGGTAATAACGACCAAGACAAGCACAATAACGAAGACAAAGAAAAAGACAAAGACAAAGAAAATGATAAAAACAAAAACAAAGATAAAGAAAAAGATAAAGAAAAAGATAAAGAAAAAGATAAAGAAAAAGATAATGACGATAACGAAGACAAAGACAGAGAGGATGACAAAGACTATAAACATAGTGACAAATCAAAAGATGAAGCCCCTTTTGTTATCCATATTTTTAATCGATTACTCTCAAATTAAAATAATTTTGAGAGTTTTTTTTGTTCTTACCCCCTTAAATGAATTTCTTCCTCTCGAAAGATGTATTAGAAAATATTTCTTGTTAAATATCATTTTTTTAAAACCAGAGGAGGAACAATGAAAATGAAAAAGTTATTAAAAAGCACAACAGCACTTACGTTAGCTGCAGCACTTGCGTTACCTGTACCTTATTCCGTAATGGCAAAGGCTCCTGATTTCTCGATGACTACTGTGGCAAAAGGCGGACAAGATCACGATAATGATGACGATGACTACAATGATGACGATGACAGTGACGACAACAAAAGGAAACACCACGGAAAACATTTCGACAAAAACGTGTTGAAGGATCTTCAACCTACTTTTTGGGCTAAAACGAACATTGAATTTATGTATACACTAGGGTTAATTAGTGGATATCCAGATGGTTCATTCCAACCTAACAAGCCAGTTACAAACGCAGAAGCGGTTGTCATGACGATTAACATGCTAGGACTACAAGAGGAAGCAGCTGAGCTAGAAGATGAAAAACTTCCATTCAATGATGCTAATGCCATTCCGCAATACGCTAGAGGAAGTGTAGCCCTTGCACTTGAGATGGGAATGATTGCTGAAAGCAATGTATTCCAACCCAATAAAGGTGCTACTCGAATGGACATCGTATCGATGATTATACTTGGATTAGGTGACAAAGCTGGATTAGAATCGTTAACGGATGCCAAGCTTCAATTTTCCGATATTGCCGAACTGACTGATGAACAACGTGCTATGCTATCATTCGCTGTACTAAGTCAACTCGTAGCCGGATATGATGACAAGACATTTAAACCTAACAAAGCGGTAACTCGAGCAGAGTTGGCGACTATTATTGTCCAAGCGATTCAAAAGTTCCTAGACATCGATGATGACTCTCACTATGAGCATAAAATTTCTGGAAAAGTAATAGCTATTAATACTGTAAACAAAACAGTAACTGTCTCTCATAAACAATACGATAATGTAACGAAAAAGAAAGTATCAGTTGAAAATACATTTACAGTTTCTGCAGACGCGAAAATCTATCGAGACGAGAAAGCGGTAACGTTAGCAGACATTAAACCTACTGATGCAATTACACTCGTAATCGATCAAGACAGTAAGGTAACCTTCATCGATGCAGAAAGTGCAGAGGAAGAAGAAGCTCATAACTACTTAGTAGGTAAAGTTACATCTCTTAATTTCACTGACCGTACATTAGGGATCAAGATTGCAAACATGCTTGACGTATCATTGAAAGTGGCAACTGATGCAACAATTAAGTTAAATGGAACAACGTCAGATTTCAGCAAGCTTTCCGTGAACGATCAAATTAAATTCCGTGTTAATCAGCAAGGTGAAGTTAGTGAGCTACTAGCGACTTCTACAAATGTAATTACTCCTACACTCCCAGTTGAATTAAAGGGTGTTCAACTTTTATCTCTGAATGTCGAGAGTGATAACAAGGAAGTAAATGTTCTCTTCAAAGCAGAACGTAATGCTACATCAATATCTGTTATCCTTGAAAACGACGGAGTATCTACAACGTTAACTGGCTCTGATGCAGAAAACTATGTGAAGCTTTGGGCTAAAGTGTTAAATGATGCTACGCTTAACGTAAAAGAATTAAATCAATGGATGATTACAAACCTTGGTTTAGCGAATGAAGAAGACGTTTCACTTGAGGTGAAGTTTGAATCAGATAACCGTGATCTTGAGTGGAAATACGAAGATGAGGATGAAGAAGAAGAAGGAAAGATTGAAGTAGAGTTGAAAAACGATAGTGCAGCAATTACAGCCCTGCATGAAACGGATGGAAATGACGAAACAACTAAGTATACGTTGACGGCTGCAAACCTTCATATCGAGGCTGCGAAATCAATCGTTGATGGTACCGTAAGAACAGAATCAAAGGTAAAAGTTGGAGCAAATACGAATACTTATGTCGGAACAGAATTTAATGCCGAAGTTACGACTTACTTTAAGAAATATGGTTTAGAACTTAACTAATACAAGAATTAGGTTTGAACGAACACGGGTGTTGCTATTAAGCAATGCCCGTGTTTTTTTAATGACAGTCCCTTGCACATTTGTTAAGATGTTAGAAGAGACTAAATTATTAGTCTTGTGAAACAATTCGAAAATGTAAGCGCTAACACAAATCTTTGCTAAGGGGATAAACAATGGTTAAATTGATCGCTTTATATCGCCATCCTGAAAATCAAGAAGAGTTTGATAAACGTTATTTCGAAGAGCATTTGCCTTTATCAGACCAAATGCCAGGATTAAGAAAAGTAGAAATTGCAAAAGTGATAGGTAGTCCAATGGGAAATAAAGAATATTATTTACAAGCGGAACTTTATTTTAACGATATGGACAGCTTGAAAGCTGCGATGAAATCAGAGGAGAGTAAGGCAGCGGGTAAAGTATTGATGGGTTTTGCTGGTGAATTGGTTACGATGTATTTCGCAGAAATAGTAGAAAGATAGATTCCTACAATGATAAGGAGTGGGACAATGGCGTATGAAAATATTATCACTGAGAAGAAACGGAGGGTAGGGCTCATCCGTCTGAATCGTCCCCACGTTCATAACGCGATCTCTCTTCCGCTAATGGATGAGTTAATCGACTGTCTCCATGCATACGATGTTGATCCTGACATTCATTGTGTCATTATCACAGGGAGTGAGAAGGTATTTGCTGCAGGAGCGGATATTTACGAAATGAATGATATAAGTGCCGCGGATATGTATTTAAGAAATCAATTCGTTCCTTGGGACCAACTGAAGAAGATTCGTAAACCGCTCATCGCCGCCGTACATGGATATGCCATTGGAGGCGGGTGCGAGCTTGTAATGAATTGCGATATTGTATATGCATCGGAAACGGCAAAGTTCGGTCAACCAGAAATTAATTTGGGTGTCATTCCGGGTGCTGGTGGAACACAAAGACTGACGAAAGCCGTGGGTAAATCAATGGCGATGGAGATGGTGTTAACCGGGAAAATGCTAACGGCTAAAGAAGCCCTCCACTATGGTCTCATCTCTAAAATCGTTCCGAATGCCCTGTTGCTAGATGAAGTGTTTAAATTAGGTGACTTAATCGCTTCCAAACCGTTAGCTGCTCTTCAGCTAGGCAAAGAATCCGTTTTAAAGTCATTTGACCTGAATTTAACAGAAGGATTGGAATTTGAACGAAAAAACTTTACGTTCTTGTTTGCTACCGAAGATCAAAAAGAAGGAATGCAGGCATTTATCGAGAAACGACCTGCTCAATTTTTAGGGCGTTAGGGGGAGGATCATGATGGAAACTGTTCGTATTCATAAAGAATCAGGTGTTGCGATTCTGTCGTTGAATCGTCCAGAAGTATTCAACGCTTTTAATCAACTCATGAGTCGTGAACTGCTGACTGCTTTACAGCAAGTAGATCGTGACGGAGATATACGGGCGATTGTTTTAACTGGAGTAGGGAAAGCCTTTTGTTCCGGTCAAGATTTAAATGATCGTAGCGATCCGAATTTGCAAGTATCGTTAGGGAACAGTGTGAGAGAAAGGTATAATCCTCTCATTTTACAAATCGTCAATCTATCTAAGCCAATCATCGCGGCGGTAAATGGAGTAGCTGCAGGGGCGGGATGCAGTCTAGCCCTAGCTTGTGACTTACGGATTATATCAAACAAAGCAAAGTTTATCGAAGTGTTTTCAAAGGTAGGTTTGGTTCTTGATTCTGGTTCTAGTTACTTCCTGCCTCGTTTGGTAGGGCTTGGGAAGGCGATGGAACTTGCCATGACGGCAGCACCCGTTGATGCGGAAGAAGCTATTCGAATTGGAATGGCTAATCGAATCGTTCCTGACGAACAGTTACAGGAAGAAGCAATGTCATGGGCACGCGGGTTCGCGGGTGGTCCTACTCGAGCTTATAATTTAATCAAGCGATCGCTCTACAAAGGCATCGAATCTAGTATAGAAGAGACACTTGAATACGAGGCTTATGCACAAGAATTAGCCGGAAGAACGGATGATTTCCGTGAAGGTGTGAGCGCGTTTATTGAAAAGCGTCCGGCACAGTTCAAAGGGAAGTAAAGGAGTTCACTATGGATAGAGTAGGAATCGTTGGATCTGGGACGATGGGCATTGAAATAGCCCAGGCAGCGGCAGAACATGGTTTTAAAGTGATTTTATACGACCTTACCGATGAGATTGTTTTGGGTGCAATTCGAAGGTTAAAGCAGCGCCTTCACAAGAAGGTGGAACAAGGTCGTTATAAAGCTGAAAATATGAATCTAGTCATGGTAAACATTCACCCTGTCACTTCATTAATAGAGTTGAACGAATGTGATATCGTCATCGAAGCTGTACCTGAATCTCTTGCTTTAAAACAACAGATCTTTGAAGATCTGGAGAAAGTGTGTAAGCCAACCACTATACTTGCGACAAATACATCATCATTATCGATTACTGCGATTGCAGGTAAAATGAAAACGGCCCACCGCGTGGTTGGTTGTCATTTCTTCAATCCTGCTTCCATAATAAAACTCGTTGAAGTCATTCCCGGGATGATGACGGATGACGTAACAGTAAAGACAACAATAGACTTTATTACCTCTCTGCACAAAGAACCAGTAGAAGCGAAAGACACACCAGGATTTATCGTGAATCGTGTTGCGAGATCTTTTTATGGGGAGGCGCTCAGGCTAGTAGATGAAGGATTAGTTGAGATTGAAACTTTAGATAGACTTGCTAAAACGGAGGCGGGATTTCCAATGGGGCCATTTGAACTAATGGACTTTATTGGCATTGATGTCAATTACGCAGTTACAGAATCCGTGTATAATGCTACCTTTTCCGAGCCAAGGTATAAACCTCATCTCATGCAAAAGAGATTGGTGGATTCTGGGATGTTAGGTAGGAAAAGTAGTAGAGGGTTCTATCGATACGATACGGAACAGTCGAATGAAAGGGTATCAGTACATGAATCGAATGATCATGAACCCAGTCAAAGAAACTTGTCAGAACAACAGCCAATCTCCTTAGTGATCGGAGACGGGGCATCATTTTCTAAACAATGGACCGATCGTCTTGTTGCTACCGGACAACGTGTAAAAGCACTATTGTGGGAAAAATCGACTCCTGAATGGAATCGAGAAGCTTTTTCTCAAAGAATAAAGGCAATTGAAGAGCTTGCTGATTTGGAAGAAATACGCGTTGTGTGGCTGCTTTCCACTTCGGAAAAAGGGGTTACAATGCAACTTCTACAGTGTATTGAAAAAAGAATACCATCGGATGCTATTATCTTCACAAGCGCTTTAAGTGTTTCTGCGACAGAACAGGCATCGTGGTGTCAACAATCTGAGCGGTTGTTCGGTTTCGGGATAGTTCCTACACTTATTGAACATCAAACCATTGAGATTTCTAAACCTCTACAAGCGTCCCGACTATTCACTGATAAAGCGAAACAATGGTTGTATCAAGCAGGAATCTCTAATGAATGGATCGGTGATGGACCAGGTCTTGTTATGCCAAGAATCATAGCAATGATTATCAACGAAGCTGCCACAGCAATAACAGAGAGAATTGCTTCTGTAGATGCAATAGATAAAGCGATGAAACTGGGTACACGGTATCCTTACGGTCCATTGGAATGGGCAGATCGAATTGGTATTCAACAAATCTATCGAATTTTAGAAGGCTTATATGCTGAATTCGGGGATGACCGCTATCGTCCTGCTCCTCTTTTGAAAAGGATGATGTTGGCGCATAAGTCCTTTTATTAAATAGAAGATGGTAGACCTTATAATAATATTAAGGAGAGTGTGAAAATGAGTGAAGTAAAAACATATGCGATGTTTATTAACGGTGAGCATTCAATGGGTGTAAATAATGAAACGTTTTCCGTTTACAATCCAGCAACGAATGTAGTGATTGGGGAAGTCGCAAAGGCGTCTAAGGAAGATGTTGACCACGCTGTTAAAGCGGCTAGAGTCGCGTTCCAAACATCTTGGGCGAAAACAGCCCCAGCTAAACGTACAAGACTGTTAATGAAAGTGGCGGATTTAATGCGCGAACGCATGAAACAATTCGCTCAACTTGAAGTTTTGAATAGCGGAAAAGCGTTGTCTGGAGTGATGGGAGAAGTTCACCAGGCGATCGAAGACTTTGAATTTTTCGCGGGATCTGCAACGAAAATTTATGGCGTCACAACTTCCCCAGCACCTTTTTTAATGCATTATACAGTTAAAGAACCGCTTGGCGTTTGTGCACAAATCATACCATGGAATTATCCATTGATGATGGCAGCGTGGAAGCTTGCTCCGGCATTAGCTGCAGGATGCACGGTCGTACTTAAGCCTGCAAGTGCTACGCCATTAACTGCTTTACTCTTAGCCGACATTTGTCACGAAGCAGGAATTCCTGCGGGAGTTGTTAACGTCATTACCGGTCCAGGTGCAACAATTGGTTCGTATTTAGCAAGCCATCCTGGTGTCGATAAAGTCGCCTTTACCGGTGAGACGGAAACAGGAAAGAGCATTATCCACGATTCGGCAGATCAAATTACACGTGTTACGTTAGAGCTTGGTGGAAAATCACCGAATATTGTTTTTGCTGATGCTAACCTTTTAGATGCTGTCAACGGCTCGATCTGGGCGATTTATACGAGTGGAGGTCAATCGTGTGAGGCAAGATCACGCTTGTTCGTTCACGAATCGATCTATGATACGTTCGTTGAACAGTTTGTTTCCAAAGTGAAGCAGCTAAAAGTCGGTGATCCGATGGATAAGACAAACCACGTCGGTTCTCTCATATCAGAGAAGCATCTTCAAAAAGTCGACTCCTATGTGAAAATCGGTTTAGATGAAGGTGCAACACTTCTTGCAGGAGGGAAAAAGTCAGACGATCCAGCTCTTGCAGCAGGTAATTTTTATCTACCTACGGTATTGGGAAATGTAACGAATGACATGCGAGTTGCCCAAGAAGAAATCTTCGGACCCGTCGTTGTCATTATTAAGTTTAGCGAAGAAAAAGAAGTCATCAAACAGGCAAATGACGTCATTTATGGCCTAGCTGCTACAATTTGGACGACGGATTCAGCAAGAGCCCATCGTGTCGCTGCTGCGATGGAGGCGGGAATTGTGACAGTCAATCATCCGTATACCGCGTTTCCAGGTACGGCATTTGGAGGATATAAGCAAACCGGATATGGTAGAGAACTTGCGTTAGAAACGTTGGATTTATACACCCAAACGAAAAGCATCATGATCTATACGAGTGATCGTCCAGTGAATCCTTTTGGTCTTGAATAAGGAGGGAAGTCCTACAATGAGAGACGTATTCGAATTAATGAAGCAGCAAGGACATGAGCAGGTTACGTTCTTTCGCCATGAAGGAACCGGTCTTGAAGCTATTGTAGCGATTCATAATACGACAATGGGGCCAGCCTTAGGTGGTTGCCGCATGCAGCCATATGAATCAACAGATGATGCATTAGAAGATGTATTGCGCTTATCACGTGGAATGACGTTTAAATGCGGGGTAGTAGATGTGGACTTCGGTGGAGGGAAAGTTGTCATTAAAGGGAACCCAAATGAAGATAAGTCCCCAGAAATGTTCCGCGCACTAGGTCGATTTGTAGGTGGTATGAATGGAAGATTCTTTACTGGAACTGATATGGGAACGAATCCAGAAGATTTCGTTCACTCGGCACGAGAATCTAGCAGTTTTGTCGGATTGCCAACTGCACATGGGGGTAGTGGAGACACGTCGATTCCAACTGCTTATGGAGTTTTGCAAGGGTTAAGAGCGACTGCAAAACATATGTGGGGCAGCGAGTCGCTAGATGGCAAATCGTTCGCAATACAAGGGTTGGGGAAAGTAGGATATCGGCTTATTGAACTGCTCATTAATGAAAACGCTCACATAATGATAAGCGATATTAATGTCGCGTATATTGAGAGAGCGAAAGCATTGATTCCAGGACATTTATTCATTAAAGTCGTTGCACCTGAAATCATCCATTCACAAGAAGTTGATTTCTACGTTCCTTGTGCACTTGGTGGGGTCATTAATGACACGTCGATCGGACAGTTACGCTGTAAAGCAATCGTCGGTTCTGCTAACAACCAATTGAAAGAAGAGCGCCACGGAGAAATGCTGTATGCGAAAGGAATTCACTATGCACCCGATTATTTAGTCAACGCGGGTGGGTTGATTCAAGTAGCGGATGAGCTAAAGGGCTATAATCCCGAACGAGTATTAGAGCAGACCCGTTCCATCTACAATACGCTACTGCAAATCTACAAACTTTCTGAACAGAAGCAAATGTGTACGTCTGAAGCGGCAAATCATCTCGTTTTAGAAAGAATAAAGAAATCTGCAGACTTGAAAACGATTCTGATCGGAAGCTTGAGATGATTCAAAAAAACTATTGACGCGTTCTCCCTACCATGTTACTATCAAAAACAGTAATTCGCGATTACTTATTAGTTAAATTATTATTGAATAAATAATTGAATAATGTGCAATCTCTTATCAAGAGAGGTGGAGGGTCTGGCCCGATGAAACCCGGCAACCGTCAGATGATGAATCTGAAATGGTGCCAATTCCTGCAGGACGATTTAATCGTCTTGGCAGATGAGAGAGGAACGTATTTATGTGCGTCCTTCTCTGTGTGTTACAGGGAGGACGCTTTTTGATTTTTTTATATGAAATTTAAAAAGTCCGGTAAACATTACCGTCAAATTTCTGCGTTGCGTTGTCATTCCGCTGCTCACGTAGTTTCACCTACGCTCCGTTGCTCGATTCTATAACCCACAAAAGTGACGACGAGCTTTGAAGTTTAATCCGATTACTTTTGCGGGGGCCCAAGAAGCGAATTCAACGCGCCTTGAACTTTTCGGTCCTGTTTATCCTCCTTTTTAAAAAAGCATTAACACACAGCGGGTGAGAAAAATGATTAAGCTGAAAAACGTACAAAAGGTTTACCATATCGGGAAACAACAAATCGTGGCGGTCGATGATATCAATCTATCAATAGAGCGTGGAAGTATTTTCGGCATTATCGGATATAGTGGTGCAGGAAAAAGTTCCCTTATTAGATTAATCAATATGCTTGAAGTTCCGACTAACGGAGAAATTGTAGTGGATGGTCAGACGATTTCTTCCATGCAGGGAACTAGCTTACGAAAAGCACGCCAGGAAATTGGCATGATTTTTCAACATTTCAATTTACTTTGGTCTAGAACGGTTCATCAAAATGTCGCCTTCCCTCTAGAAATCGCCGGTATGCGGAAAAAGGATATCGATAGTAGGGTAAATGAATTGTTAGAACTCGTCGGATTAACGGATAAAGCTAACGTATATCCTTCTAGGTTAAGTGGAGGACAGAAGCAGCGTGTCGGTATTGCAAGAGCGCTCGCAAACAAGCCTAAACTGCTCCTGTGCGATGAGGCTACATCCGCACTTGACCCGAAAACGACAGACTCTATTCTTGACTTGCTGAAGCAAATTAATCAAACGCTTCAATTGACGATCGTACTCATCACTCACGAAATGCATGTCATCCGTAAGATTTGTCATAAAGTAGCCGTTATGGAAGCGGGGAGAATCGTTGAACACGGCCCCGTTACAGAAGTATTTGCCAACCCAAAGCAGGAGATAACAAAAGAGTTTGTGAAACAGATAACGGAACCACCACAAACAGAAGAAAGTCTCTCTTCCGCGTTATCAATAGAGACATTATCCGGGTATGTAGTGAAATGTACGTTTTTAGGTGACTCGGCAAAACAACCAATCATGAACCAACTAATGAAGCAAACAGATTTAAACATTAACATTTTACAAGGTCAGCTTCATCGAGTGAAAGAGGCAACTTATGGTACGTTGTTTATTCAATTAAATGGCAGTCCCGAAAGGATAAGAGACGGTATCAATCTTCTCAAGGAAAAAGGAGTACAAGTGGAGGTGATCACAAGTGGATGATTTTCTACTGGAGTTGGATTTAGAAAGGATAGGGGTAGGAATAAAAGAAACGTTGTATATGGTTTCTTGGTCTGTTGTTCTTACAATCTTAATCGGAATTCCACTTGGCGTCCTATTGTTCTTAACAAGTAGAGGAGATCGGATTAAAAACCGCTTTGCGTCAAGATTGCTTCGAGTACTTAATATGATTCTAGGTTGGATTGTCCAAATTGGAGTAATGGTTAATATTCTCCGTTCGATTCCCTTTGTCATTCTTATTATTCTCATGTTTCCAATTACCAAATTACTCATCGGTACGACGATTGGTACGTCCGCTGCTATTCCCGCGCTAGTTGTTGGAACGGCTCCCTTTTTCGCTCGAATAGTTGAAACAGCCTTACGAGAAGTGGATCGTGGTGTTATAGAAGCAGCGGAATCGATAGGGGCGAATCGTTTAACGATTATATGGAAGGTACTATTGCCTGAATCGATGCCAGCGATTGTTTCAGGCATTACGATTACATCCGTTGCGTTAGTAGGATATACAGCAATCGCTGGCATCGTAGGAGCTGGTGGCCTTGGTTATTTGGCTTATCGCTTCGGATTTCAAGCGTTTAACGAGCCGATGATGTTCACAATAACGGTCATTATTATTTTAATGGTGCAGGTGATTCAAATGATCGGTGATTATGCAGTGAAACGAATTGATAAAAGAACATAGATCAAACCAAAAACCAAAAAAACATCATGGGAGGGAATCATCATATGAAAAATATACTATCTATCGCATTGATCTTTGTTTTATCTCTTGCTCTTGCTGCCTGTGGTGGCGCGGATGGAGCAAACGAACCTTCGCAAACTGGAGGCATTTCAGCTCCAAGCGAAGCAACACCGGATAAAGTAACGTTAAAAGTAGGAGCAACGGCAATTCCACATGCTGAGATTCTTGAATTCGTTAAGCCGAAGCTTGCTGAACAAGGAATTGAACTTGAAATAGTTGAATTCCAAGATTATGTGTTACCTAACACATCACTTGCTGAGGGGGAGCTAGACGCCAACTATTTTCAACACATTCCATGGTTAGAGAAAACAAATAAAGAGAAGAATTTAAACCTTACTTATATTAAAGGAATCCATATCGAGCCAATCGGTGGATACTCGAAGAAACATAAATCGATTGACGATCTTCCGAATGGTGCCCTTATTCTTTACCCAGACGCAGCAAGTGAAGAAGGACGTATATTAAATCTGTTAGCATCGAAAGATTTAATTAAATTGAAAGATGGAGTTGGCATTAACGGAACGTTGAAAGACATCGTAGAGAACAAAAAGAACTTCGAATTCAAGGGAATTGAGGCGGCAACTCTTGTCCAAACGTATGGCGAAGGCGACCTTGCGATTATCAACACAAACTACGCATTGCAAGCAGGATTAGTACCGACTAAAGATGCTCTCATTCTTGAAGGTTCTGAATCTCCCTATGTGAACGTAATCGCCGTTCGTTCTGAAGATAAAGACAATGAGAACTTGAAAAAGCTTGTAGATGCTTTAACAACACCTGAAGTAAAAAAGTTTATTGAAGATAAATATGAAGGCGCAGTCGTTCCAGCATTTGAATAAATAATCAACAAAAGTAGAACAGTCACTTAGATTGTTCTATTTTTTGTATAAAAAATCGCTTCCTGCGAAGGATAATGTTGATAAACATTACTGGAGGGAAACGAAATGATGAACATTGAGGGCACAATTCAAGAATATAAAGAAGGATTAGGTAGATTTACAGAGAAAATGTCGGATATTGGACATAAATATATGGAATTCACCGCTGCTTGTTTTGCCCCAGGGAAAATAGCAGAAAAGGAAAAGCAATTAATCGCTTTAGGAATCAGTGTATTTGCGAATGATGAATATTGCATTGTTTATCATACGAATGCAGCAGTTGCACTGGGTGCTACTGAAACAGAAGTTTTGGAATGTGTCGGTGTATCGGCAGCCTTTGGTGGCGGAGCAGCAATTTCCCAAGGAGTAACACTTGTACAAGATTGTTTAAGTCAAATCAATAATAAAACTCACTGATATACGAGTAGAGCCGTGAAATGGATTATGCAAGTACGTACTTTGCAAACAAACACCTTGCAAAAATGACTAGCCATTAGGTTAGTCATTTTTCTTAGCGCGTTTGGTGGTTTGAAACAGGAGTGATATACTAACTGAGAATGAAAATGGAAAACGGGGTTAAATTAGAATCTTTTTCTGATAATAATTAGTATAATTATCATTTTATATTAAGTAGATATCTGATATAATAAGAAGTAAGTTCTATTTGATTCTCATTTTCACATAATATCAGGTTCATTGATCTAATTGAGAATGAACTTGTTATAGACAATGAACACAATTGGAGGAATAGATGATGACATCACCAAAGCTAACAATAGAAAATCTACGTGTATCTATTGAGGACAAAGAAATTTTAAAAGGACTGTCTTTAGAAATTAAAGGTGGCGAGATCCATGCCATTATGGGTCCGAACGGTACGGGGAAGAGTACGTTAGCATCCGCTCTCATGGGTCATCCTAAATATGAAGTGACGGGTGGTTCCGTTTCTTTAGATGGGGAAGATGTACTTGAGATGGAAGTGGATGAACGAGCTCGTGCGGGGATGTTTCTTGCGATGCAGTACCCAAGTGAAGTAAGTGGAGTAACCAACTCAGACTTCATGCGTAGTGCGATTAATGCACGTCGTGAAGAAGGTAGTGAAATTTCTTTAATGAAATTTATCCGTCAAATGGACGCGAAAATGAAGACGTTGGAAATGGATGAATCTTTTGCACACCGTTACTTAAATGAAGGTTTCTCCGGTGGGGAGAAGAAACGTAATGAAATCTTACAACTAATGATGTTAGAGCCGCGGATTGCCATTCTTGATGAAATTGACTCTGGTCTCGATATCGATGCGTTGCAAGTTGTAGCGAAAGGTGTTAACGAGTTAAAGAGCCCGGACCTTGGCGTATTAATTATTACACATTATCAACGTCTTCTTAACTATATTAATCCAGATTTTGTCCATGTCATGATGCAGGGACGTATTGTTAAATCCGGTGGACCTGAATTGGCCGCTCGGTTAGAAGCAGAAGGCTATGATTGGATTAAGAAAGAATTGAATATTGTAGATGAAACTGTAGGCCAAGAAGCCTAAGGGATAGGAGGGTAAAAGAATGAGTGTAGATACAAACATTCGTATTGGTCGCGATGCGGTAACCCAACTATCTCTACAAAAGCAAGAACCGGACTGGATGTTGGAACTTCGCTTAAAAGGGTTCGAGGCCTACGAGAACGGCAAACTACCAGAATTAGAAAAAACGAAAATAGATAAATGGAATTACGATCAATTGAAATCATATAGTGAAGAACATACCATTGCTACGATGGACGAACTACCGGATGACTTAAAGGTTCTAGCTGCTGAGAATCATTTAGAACGTAATTTCCTTGTTCAAAAAAATTCCAACGTTATCTTTCAACAACTGTCAGACTCGCTCGTTCAGAAGGGAGTCATTTTCACCGACATGGATACAGCGGTTCAACAGTATCCGGATCTTGTAAAGAAATATTTTATGACCGTTGTTAAACCTGAAGAAAATAAGATTATCGGTCTACACGCTGCTTTATGGAGTGGTGGAGCGTTTCTTTATGTACCGAAGGACGTGGAAGTGCAGCTACCGATTCAAGCGGTTTATTGGATTGCAGCGTCAGGAATAGGGATGTTCCCTCATATCCTTGTTGTTGCAGAAGAAAATAGCTCGTTAACGTATGTCGATAATTACGTATCCGATAGCCAAGAACAACCATCCGTTCATAATGGGGTAATTGAAGTTGTTGTGGGTCAAGGGGCAAAAGTCCGCTTTGCGACACTACATCATTTTTCAGCGGATGTGACAGACTTTACGATGCGTCGAGCAACGGTAGATCGAGACGGTCGGATGGAATGGTTATTGGGCGAATTAAATATAGGTAACGGTGTTTCTGAGAATGCTGTTTTATTAAATGGGAACGGTTCAACAGCTTACTCTCAATCTGTTGCGATCGGAACAGGAGAGCAAAAACTTAATTTCACGTCTAGAATGCAGCATATCGGTACTCACACAGAGAGTGATATTCTCCAACGAGGTGTGATGAAGGACGCTTCTACTGCTATTTTCAATGGTATTACGAAAATTGAAAAAGGTGCAGAGAAATCTAACGGTATCCAAGCTGAAAATATTTTAATGTTGGACGAAAAAGCTCGTGGGGATGCGAATCCGATACTCCTCATCGATGAGAATGATGTGAAAGCTGGCCATGCGGCCAGTGTCGGTAGAATGGATGAACTCCAAATGTTCTACCTCATGTCAAGAGGTCTATCAAAGCAGGAAGCTCAACGTTTAATTATTCGTGGATTTTTAGCGCCTGTAATCGCTTCTATTCCGATCGAAGGTTTACATGATCGATTAGAGCAAGTAGTTGAAAGGAAACTAAAGTCATGAATGCCACTGAGATCAAGAAACTGTTTCCAATCCTCAGTGAGGAAGTAAACGGTCACCCATTGGTCTATTTAGATAATGCAGCAACTTCTCAAAAACCGATTCAAGTATTAGAAGCGATGGATTATTATTACAACCATCATAATGCAAACGTTCACCGTGGTGTTCATACGTTAGGTTCATTGGCAACGGATGCCTACGAAGGTGCTCGGGAAAAGGTTGCGAAGTTCATTAACGCACCCTCTGCAAGACAAATTGTTTTTACGAGGGGTACGACGACTGCATTAAACTTCGTTGCCCACGGGTATGCACGGAAATTCGCTAATCCGGGCGACGAGATCGTTATTTCTGCCGTCGAACATCATAGTAATCTTATTCCTTGGCAACAAATAGCGAAGATGACGGGTGCCACATTGAAATATGTTCCACTTCAAGAAAACGGGACGTATACGTTGGAGTCGGTCAAAGAGACTATTACGGAAAGAACGATCTTGGTGGCTCTTAACTATATCTCCAACGTGATGGGAACGGTCAACCCGATCAAGGAAATAGCAGCGGAAGCGCACAAGCATGGTGCCATACTGGTCGTTGACGGAGCACAGAGCTCTGTTCACATGAAGGTGGATGTACAAGACATAGATTGTGATTTCTACACCCTTTCCGGACATAAAATGTGCGGGCCAACAGGGATCGGTGCTTTATATGGAAAAGTAGAACTGCTCGAAAAAATGGATCCAGTCGAATATGGTGGTGAGATGATTGACCATGTCGATCTCTATGAGTCGACTTGGAAAGAAATACCCCATAAATTCGAAGGGGGAACACCGATTATTGCTGGAGCTATAGGATTAGGTGCAGCAATTGACTTTCTCGAAAGCATTGGGATGGATGCTATTCATGCACACGATCGTAAGTTGGCACAGTATGCGATCGAACGTTTAGAAACGATTGACGGATTTACGCTTTACGGACAGAGGGAAAATCGTTCGGGAATCGTAACATTTAATATCGGTAACGTTCATCCTCACGATGTAGCTACTTTCCTTGATTCAAAAGGGATTGCTGTACGTGCCGGTCATCACTGCTGTCAGCCGTTAATGAGATTCTTAAACGTATCTTCAACGGTGCGTGCAAGCTTCTATCTTTACAATACGGAGGAAGACGTTGATCAACTGGTTGCAGGTCTTCTCGAAACAAAGGAGTATTTCGGTCATGTCTTTGGATGATTTATACCGTCGCGTCATTATGGATCATTACCAGACTCCACGTAATAAAGGGAAATTAGCTGATGACGCGATTACGATCAGCTTGAACAATCCGACATGTGGAGATCGGATTGAACTTCAAATGAACATTGTAGATGGAAAGATTATCGACATGAAGTTTTCGGGCGAAGGCTGTTCGATTAGTATGGCTTCGGCATCGATGATGACAGAGGCAGTAAAAGGCTTGTCGGTAGAGGAAGCTATGTTTATAGCCAATCTTTTTTATGATATGATGTTAGGGAAAGATGTGGACACGGAAAAGCTTGAAGATATTGAAGCCCTTCAAGGTGTTCAGAAGTTCCCAGCTCGAATTAAATGTGCGACACTTGCGTGGAAAGCACTTGAGCAAGGAATAACAAAAAAACAACATTAAAAACGGTCAGTTTTTGGATATAAATTAGCTTTACTAAGAGTTTATAAAGGAGGGTTTACTAATGGCAAAGAATGTGCCTGAGATATCGGATTATCAGTATGGTTTCGTAGATAAGGATGTTTCCATCTTTCGTTCGAAGAAGGGTTTATCGCGTGAAGTAGTTGAAGAAATTTCACGGATGAAAGACGAACCGCAATGGATGTTAGATTTCCGTCTGAAATCACTAGATTTATTCTATAAAATGCCTATGCCTAATTGGGGCGGTGACTTATCGGACCTTAACTTCGACGAAATTACGTATTACGTAAAACCGTCGGAACGACAAGGGAAGACGTGGGATGAAGTACCAGAAGAAATCAAGAACGCTTTCGACAAACTAGGAATTCCGCAAGCAGAGCAGAAATACCTTGCTGGTGTATCTGCACAATATGAGTCCGAAGTGGTTTATCATAGTATGCAGAAAGAGCTTGAGGATCAAGGCGTCATTTTCTGTGATACGGATACTGCACTTAGAGAAGCAAATGAAATTATGAAACAATATTTCGGAACAGTTATTCCACCTACAGACAATAAGTTTGCTGCACTTAATAGTGCCGTATGGAGTGGAGGAAGCTTCATCTACGTTCCGAAAGGAGTAAAATGTGAAGTTCCACTACAAGCCTATTTCCGTATTAATTCGGAAAACATGGGTCAATTCGAACGTACGTTAATCATTGCCGATGAAGACAGTTTCGTGCATTACGTCGAAGGCTGTACGGCGCCGATTTACAGTACAAACTCTCTTCACAGTGCAGTTGTAGAAATTATTGTTAAAGAACGTGCACGTGCGAGATATACGACGATCCAAAACTGGGCACCGAACATTTTCAACCTTGTAACAAAACGTGCTGTAGCTTATGCTGATGCAAATATGGAATGGGTTGATGGTAACATTGGTAGTAAGCTTACGATGAAATATCCTGCGGTTGTTATGGTGGGACCGCGTGCTAAAGGAATGGTACTGTCGATTGCTTTTGCCGGTAAAGGTCAACATCAAGATGCTGGAGCGAAAATGACGCATTTAGCACCTGATTGCTCATCGACAATTATATCGAAGTCGATCTCTAAGCATGGTGGTAAAGTTACGTACCGTGGTCTGACGAAATTCGGTCGTAAGTCCGAAGGGTCGAAAGCTAACATCCAGTGTGATACGTTAATTCTTGATAAGCTATCAACATCTGATACGATTCCTTACAATGAAGTCATGAACGACAAAATTACGCTGGAGCATGAAGCGACGGTATCTAAAGTGAGTGAAGATCAATTGTTCTACCTTATGAGTCGTGGTCTTTCTCAAGAAGATGCGACACAAATGATCATCATGGGCTTTATCGAGCCATTCACGAAAGAATTGCCAATGGAGTATGCCGTAGAAATGAACCGTCTCATCAAGTTTGAGATGGAAGGTTCTATCGGATAGATAACAACAGACAACTAAAGAAGACCCTCAAGCTATAGCTTGAGGGTCTTCTTTAATGAATAATAAAGCATAAGTTTTCTAAAAATGTTTTTATATTTTATGTTTCTTCCGTTAGTAACTCACTATTGATGGATACCGTTAAAATATGAACAGTACGTGTTTCCTGTTCCCACTTAATCTTAGCACCTAGCGTTTCACTAACGAATTTTAAGGGAATCATAGTCTTACCGTTTATTATTTCCGCTGGTTGGTCTAACTTAACGGGAATACCATTTTTGGTCACGGCGTTCGTATCGATTTGCAAGGTTATTGCAATATCATCTTTTGTTCCGATTACTGTTCGGGTTTCAGAATCCCAGTTTACTTCGGCACCTAAATTAATAAATATATCCTTTAAAGGGATGAGTGTTGTTCCATTTCGAATAATCGGTTTTTGAGAATATAGCTGTTCTATTCCGTCAATTGTAACGTTTGCGTTGTAAATGACAGGAGCAATTACAGCAGGTTTTTCCTCCGAGATTCGGCGTGCTCCTAAATACCGTGGGCCCCAATAGTATGGAGAAAAGGCATCAGCGTAACTTACACCATTAGATGATGCTGCGTTAATCATTTTTCCATTTCCAACATAAATCCCTACATGACTTACTCTGCCAGGTGAACCTGTCGCGTAAAACAGTAAGTCACCCTGTTTTAACTGATCCTTATGTATGGGAGTTCCATGACCAAATTGATCACTTGTCGTTCGAGGCAACCATATTCCTTTTTCTCCGAACACCCTTTTCGTAAAGGACGAGCAGTCGAAACTGGCTGTCGAGTACTCGCTTGATCCATAGAGATACGGCTTTCCTAAATACTTCTGAGCTGTCTGAACTAACTGATCTCCCATTGATGTGTTCGAGCTTGCTTCTACGTTCACTGAGAATGATAGAAGCATGAGTGTACACAGGAGTAACAGAGATGTTTTGTGCATTCTTCTCCTCCTCAAATGTTTTCGAAGAAATTATACTTCGAAAGCCATTACCAATGTTTTTCGAAGAAAAACATACTTCGAAAGACATTGCCATGGTGTATAATCGTGTTGTTGTAACTACCCATTCCTACTTAAGAAACTTAACAATCATTATAACGTAAAAGTAATGAAAATAATTTGAATATACATAAAAATATTTCATGTAATTTTTCCCAATACTTTTATTTTTCACACTCATTTTGCTGGCTACAATTAGAACTAACGTATTATATTTTTAAAAAGTTTCATTTATATGATATTTTGAAAGGTGAATAGTTATGTCTAAAATATTAGTTGGTGTAACCGGTTGGGGTGATCATGACAGCCTATATGTAAGTGGGGTGAGACAAGCGGACAAGCTTTCCACTTATGCTGGTCATTTTCCAATCGTTGAGATCGATAGCTCATTTTATGCTATTCAGTCGCAGAAAAACTATGAAAAGTGGTGTAATGCTACCCCTGAGAGGTTTGGCTTTATCGTTAAGGCCTTTCAAGCTTTGACAGGGCACGATCGTGGAAATAAGCAAATAGCAGAATTAACGAAGGAACAACTATTTGATCGTTACTCCGAATCGATTCAGCCACTAAGAGATGAAGGAAAGTTGAAAATGATTCTGTTTCAGTTTCCCCCTTGGTTTGATTGTAACAAGGAAAACGTGTCGTACATAAGGTGGTGCAGAGAGCGTTATAAGAATGATCCGATTGCGATTGAATTTCGGCATCAAAGTTGGTTTTCTCCTGAGTGGAAAGAACGCACATTAGATTTTTTAAAGCGTGAGCAATTGATCCATGTTATTTGTGATGAACCGCAAATCGGTCAAGGTTGTGTCCCTATCGTTCCTGAAATTACTCACTCTGAACATTCACTCATTCGGTTCCATGGAAGAAACCGTGCTGGATGGGTATATTCGGGTGAGGGGGATTGGCGAGCAGTAAGATACAACTACCGATATAATCATGTCGAATTAAATGAATGGGTGTTAAGGTTACAATCGCTTAAAGAGCATACTAAAGAGATAAGTGTACTGTTCAACAATAATTCGGCTGGCGATGCTGTCCCAAATGCCAAACAATTGATCCACATGATGGGGGTAGAATTCGATAGCTTGGCTCCTAGACAGATGGAATTGTTCTAATAATCTTTTTTAGTTTTAAGTTTTTTTGAAAAATTGTACACCAATTTCATATATCAATACGGATAAAACGGGAATAGTATAAAGAAGAGGTGAAACTTATGCGTTTTATAGATGAAGTTTATGCTTTATACCGCGACCAGTTAACTGGAGATGAAGAAGATACGATTGCGATTGTGCTCGGGTTATTAGAAGAACAAAATCGGAAAGAGTTGATCCAGCTCATAAATGAAATGTCTGAAGACGAACTTCTTCACATGATGACGATTTATCTTGTAGAAATGTTACGATTAAAGATGGATAAAGACGGGGTAGGTTCGTCGGACGGACGGACCCATCAATCAAATAAGTACCATTAATTCCATTAATTGAAGTAGACAACGTACACTTTGGAATCCAGTTGCATACTATAGGGTGATGAGTCTTGTATGAGGAGGGGTACGATACGATGGTACAAGTTAAGCCTCTTTGGATCGATGGTTACCCAGTAATTGGAATCGAGGTTAAGTTGCCAAAAACAACCTTAATAATCGTTACAACGGATTGTGGATATATTATGTGTGGAGCCTTAGATATTGGACTATTGAATGTGAGACTGAATGATCGACGCATTGTTGCTGGGAGAGCAATAGGCGTGAAGACGTTAGAGGAATTATTAGAAGCCCCATTAGAGTCTGTGACAAATACGGCAAATGAGTTAGGTATTATAAAAGGAATGAAAGGACGCGATGCCATTTTGAAAATGGCAATGATGTCCTAGTAAGAGAACAGCTTATGAACAGCTTATACGGTTGTTCTTTTTTATTTGCTGCGAAAATAACTATGACCTATAGAACTAGTGACAAATTCTCATATATTTGACACAATGAGATTTAATGGAATGGAATAATGATGAATTCTGTAAATAGATAACGTTAGGGGGATCCTATCAAGTGGAATGGGTATTCCGTAAAATTCGTAAAAAAGAGCGAGATTCTGAACGAATATTATTTGAAATGTTTTACCAGAGGGTGTATGATACTGCTTATTTTCTTGTTCAAGATTGTGAATTAGCACAAGATGTTGTACAAGAAACGTTTTTTAAAGCCTTCAAACATATACATAAGCTTGATCATGGTGAGAAATTGGGGGCTTGGCTAGCCACCATTGCAACGAATACTGCACTTGATTTATTAAGAAAAATAAAAAGATGGAACGATATCCCGACAGAAGACGTCTATATAGATGAGGAACTCACAAAAGCAGAGAGTCAATCTTCAGTTGAGAAGATCGTTGAACAAAAGTTTTTAAAAAACCTTTTACAGCAAGAAATTTCAAAATTGAAGCCTCACTATAAACAAGTTCTAATTTTAAAGTATGAGTATGAGCTAAAAGATGAAGAAATTGCAGAAGCATTAAAAATTAATGTCAATACGGTAAAATCTCGTATTCATCGCGCCAAACTTAAACTGAAAACTACTTTAGAAAATAGACCAGATATTAAGGAGGGTGGTATATTTTGAAAGACATGAAAGTGTACACTTTCGATGACGCAATAAAGGACGCTCTCAGAGATGAGATTAAAAGTGGTTCGAATCCGCTTTTATCAGCTTCAGAAGCATGGAAAAAAATAGATGGTCAGTTAAATCAAACGAAAAGAGAAAAAGATTATGATCATAAACCGTTTTATCAAAGGAAAATTGTGTATGCTGCATCAATAGCTGTCCTTTTATTCGCCTTTTTGGCGATTCCGCCCAGTGGAGGATCAGCCTTCAGTAGACTATCCGAAATATTCTATGTTATTGAAGACTCTGCTGTTAGAATCTTTGTTGGCTCTAGAGAGAATGTTGATTTACCTCATGGAACTCCACCACCTCCACCAACAGACGGAACATCCTTCATTCCTGCTGGGGAACTAGCTGATGGTTATTCCATTGTTGAAGGCTCCGAAACAAAGGAGCTGCGACTAACGCTTGCAAAAGCGCAAGAAGTAACAGATTTTCCAATCATAATTCCAAAGGCAATCCCTGAGGGGTATTCATTAAAGGACGTATCCGTATTCAAAAATGACATCAATAAGAGTAGAGATATTAATTTAAACTACACAAATAGAGACAAGGAATTACGAATTGAAGAAAATCTAGTAGCAGAGGAGTTCGGATCCGGGGCGGTTTATCATGATGCTAAAGCAGAAGAAATAAAGATTAATGGCAACAAGGGAACATTAATCATTTATGATAGGGGATACATTGACCTTGAATGGATGAATCAAAGCTTCTACTTCAAAATCGCTGGGCAGTTGACAAAAGAAGAAACGATCAAGCTTGCAGAATCGATGTAGTAAAAAGTAAAGGGTACCGAGAAGGTACCCTTTACTTTTTAATCAACAAATATGTAGTTTGTCGTGCTTGTGGAAGTCTCTACTACACCGTTTTCAACAACGGTATGGATTGCTCGTGTTCGATAATAATATCCCGTAGCTACATTGATATCTTGGGTACCATAAACGATTGACGATTGGCTACTCTCGATTTTTCCGCTATTGGACATATCTAACCACTGACTATTTGTTGAGTCCCATCTTTGTAAAAAGAGCTGCACAGAAATCGTGTCTACTAGAGAAAATGCTTCTGTATTCCCTCTCACTGAAACTTTAGCACCGGAGAGACGTACGATTGAACTTTTTCCATCCTTTAAATATTGATTTGACTGAATAGTAAAAGACTCATGGATACTTCCTTCACCATAATTAGGATTTGTAGAAGGGGTGCCTTCTATAGGTGGAGGAGGGAGTTTTTTGATTCCTTCGGCATAACTTGTGTTACTTAAGAAAAACGTGAAAATAAGTGTTGCAGCTAAAAGTAACGT
>FWWL01001797.1_pt1 | contig 35399 bp, 28 predicted proteins | sample 2228331 | NCBI WGS metagenome assembly FWWL01 (sample SAMEA103939775, study PRJEB20133) | metagenome
CCGGCAGGGACAAGTCCTCCACGGCCTGGTGACCCGGCGGCTTCAGCCGTCCCCGCCCCGGTGGCAGTGGCCGGAGGTCCCCGACTTCAGCCTCAAGCGGTCCGAGGACTTCCGGCGACGGCTGGCCCTCCTGATGGACCTCTTGGACATCGCCGACTGGGGATTCGCTTACGCCGCCCAGGTCCACGGGACGACCGTCCTGTGGAACCCGTCGCCCGTGAGCTCCGACGAACTGCCCGAGGCCGACGGCCTGGTGACCGGCCGGACGGCCCTCCTCCTGGGCGTCACGGTCGCCGACTGCGTCCCGATATGGGTCTATGACCGGGCCTTGCCCGCCGTCGGGGTCGTCCATGCCGGGTGGCGGGGGACGGTCCAGGGGGTCCTGGAGGCGGCCTTGGACGCCCTGGAGGCCCAGGGGAGCGACCTGTCGCAGGTCGAGGTCGTCCTGGGCCCCTCGATTCAGCGGTGCTGTTATGCGGTCGGCCTGGACGTCCTCGAGGCCGTCGGTCGGGCCTATCCCGACTGGGCGCCCTACGTCTTGGAGCGTCGGGCCCAGGGGTGGTTTTTGGACCTGGTGGGCCTCAACATCCTGCAGGCCCGTCGGCGGGGCTTACGGCGGGCGCAGATTCATCCCCTCCGGCTGTGCACGTACTGCAACGGGAGTTGGTTTTTCTCGTACCGGCGGGGGGACGCCGGTCGGCTCCTGGCCTTCATCGGCCGGCGTCCGGGGCCTACGGATTAGTTGAGCATTGTCATCATTTCTTGACAACGCCACGCTTAAGTCCTATCCTATAGGGTGAAGAAGCTCTTCGGGCGGTGGAGGGAGTCCATGCCCAAGATCATCGGTATCGACCTCGGGACGACGAACTCGGTCGTGGCCGTCATGGAGGGCGGTCAGCCCGTCGTGATCCCGAATCCCGAGGGCGGGCGCACGACGCCCTCGATGTTTGCCATCACCAAGAACGGGGAGCGGCTGGTCGGCCCGGCGGCCAAGCGCCAGATGCTGATCAATCCCGAGAACACGGTCTTCTCCATCAAGCGTTTCATGGGGCGTCGCTATGACGAAGTCCTCGACGAGATCCGGCGGGTCCCCTACCGGGTCGTTCGGGGGCCGCATGACGACGCCCGGGTCGAGGTCGCCGGGAAGGTCTTCTCCCCGCCGGAGGTCTCGGCCCAGATCCTCCGGTACCTGAAGGAGGCCGCCGAGGCCTACCTGGGTGAGAAGGTCGAGAAGGCCGTCATCACGGTCCCGGCCTACTTCAACGACGCCCAGCGGCAGGCGACCAAGGACGCCGGGGCCATCGCCGGCCTCGAGGTCGTTCGGCTCGTTAACGAGCCGACGGCGGCCGCCCTGGCCTACGGTTTTGACAAGAAGAAGGAGGGCACGATCGCCGTCTTCGACTTCGGGGGCGGGACCTTCGACATCTCGATCCTCGAGATCGGCGAGGGCGTCTTCGAGGTCAAGGCGACCAACGGGGACACGCACCTCGGCGGGGACGACATCGACCGTCGCCTGATGGAGTGGATCCTCGAGGACTTCCGGCGGGAGACGGGGATCGACCTGAGCCAGGACCGGATGGCCCTCCAGCGGATTCGGGACGCCGCCGAGAAGGCCAAGATCGAGCTGTCTTCGTCGCTGGAGACGGAGGTCAACCTGCCCTTCATCACGGCCGATGCGACGGGTCCGAAGCACATTCAGCTCCGGCTGACCCGGGCGAAGTTCGAGTCGCTGGTCGAGGACATCCTCCAGCGGTTGATTCCGCCGTGCCGGCAGGCCCTCGAGGACGCCAAGCTCCGGCCCGAGCAGATCGACGCCGTCATCCTCGTCGGCGGTTCGACCCGCATCCCCCGGGTCCAGCAGATCGTCCGGGACTTCTTCGGTAAGGAGCCCCACAAGGGCGTCAACCCCGACGAGGTCGTCGCCGTCGGGGCGGCCATCCAAGCGGCCGTCCTGGCCGGGGAGTTCCGGGAGATCCTCCTGCTCGACGTGACGCCCCTGTCGTTGGGCGTCGAGACGCTGGGCGGGGTCGTCCACGTGTTGATCCCCCGGAACACGACGATCCCGACCCGCCGGAGCGAGGTCTTTACGACGGCGGCCGACAACCAGACGAGCGTCGAGATCCACGTCACCCAGGGCGAACGTCCCCTGGCGAAAGACAACCGGACGCTGGCCCGCTTCATCCTGGACGGCATCCCGCCGGCCCCGCGCGGCGTACCCCAGATCGAGGTGACCTTCGAGATCGACGCTAACGGCATCCTCCACGTGAGTGCCCGGGACCTGGCGACGGGCCGGGAGCAGAAGGTCACGGTGACGGCCTCCAGCGGCCTGACCAAGGAGGAGGTCGAGCGCATGGTCCGGGAGGCCGAACGGTACGCCGAGGAAGACCGCCGCCGCAAGGAGGAGGTCGAGGAGCGGAACCGGGCCGACAACCTGGTCTATCAGACCGAAAAGCTCTTGCGGGAGCATCGGGAGCGTATCCCGAGCGACCTGGTCCAGCGGCTGGAGAAGGCCATTCAGGACTGCCGTCAGGCCCTTCAGGAGGGCGGGGTCGACCGGGTCCGGCGGGCGGCCGACGACCTCCTGCGGGCCAACAACGAGGTCGCCGTGTTCCTGTACCAGCGGGCGGCCTCGACGGCCGGCGGTTACACGGGGCCCCGACCCGAGGGTTCGGGCGGCGGCAGTAGCTCGGGGACGGTCATCGACGCCGAGATCGTCGACGACGGTCGGTCCAAGTAGGGCACGGGCCCCGGCGGCGGAGACCCGGACCCGGTCGAGGGGTCGGCGATGGCATGGTCGGGCGGTCGGCGGGACGATTACTACCAGGTCCTGGGCGTATCCCGGGACGCCTCCCCGGACGAGATCAAGAAGGCCTATCGGAAGTTGGCCCGTAAGTACCATCCGGACCTGAACCCCGGCGACAAGCAGGCCGAGGAGATGTTTAAAAAGGTCCAGGAGGCGTACCGGGTCCTCAGTGACCCCAAGCTCCGGGAGCAGTATGACCGCTACGGGACGGTCTTCGAGGGCGGCGCCCCGGGTCCGGGCGGTCCGACGCCGGAAGACTTCCGGGTGTTCGTCGAGGACTTCGACTTCGGGAGCTTTGGGGCCGACACCTTCCAGGACATCTTCGGCGACTTCTTCGACTTCATCCGGGGTCGCCGCCGTCAGGCCGGCCGGGGTCCGACGCGGCCCCGCCGGGGGGAGGACATCACGGTCTCGGTCACCGTCGGCTTCCTGGACGCCGTGAAGGGGCGGGAGATCGAAGTCGAGGTCACCCGTCGGGTGGCCTGCGGTGCTTGTTACGGGACGGGCCATGCGGCGGGTCGTCCCCAGGCGTGTCCGACGTGTCGGGGGAGCGGCTCCGTGACCCGGGCGTCCGGGTACATGCGGTTTGCCGTCACGTGTCCGACGTGTCGGGGGACGGGGGGCGCGGTGGGCCCGCCCTGTGGCGGGTGTCACGGTCAGCGGTGGACGACCCGGACGGAGCGGGTCCGGGTCCGGATCCCGGCCGGCGTCGAAAACGGCGCCCGCCTGCGGGTCCCCGGCTACGGTCACGACGGCGAGGGGGGCGGCCCAACGGGCGACCTCTACCTGGTCGTGCAGGTCCAGCCCCATCCCGTCCTCCGTCGGGAGGACCACGACATTTACGTGACGGTCCCCATCACGGTCCCCGAGGCCGTCCTGGGGGCCCGGATCGAGGTGCCGACGGTCGACGGCGTCGTGACGATGCGGGTCCCGCCGGGGACCCAATCGGGTCAGGTCTTCCGGATCCCCGGCAAGGGGGTCCCCATCCCGGGGGACGGCCGAGGCGACCAGTACGTGGAGGTCCGGGTCGTCGTCCCGGAGGTCCAGGACGAGCGGGCCCGTCAGCTGTTTCGGGAGATGGAACACCTGTACCGGGGCGACCCCCGTAAGGAACTCTTGAGGACGGTGTCATGAAGACGCGTCGTGCGGCCAACGACCGAAGGAAGTTCTACTCGATCGGCGTCGTGGCGAAGATGTACAACATCCACCCCCAGACGCTCCGGCTCTACGAGCGGGAGGGCCTGCTCCGTCCGTCCCGGACGGCCAAGAACACCCGCCTTTACTCGGAAGAGGACCTCAAGCGGCTGGAGACGATCTTGAACCTGACCCGGGAGATGGGTGTGAACCTGGCCGGCGTGGAGATCATCATGAACCTGCTGGACAAGATCGAGGAGATGAAGGCCCAGATCAACCAGCTCCTGCGATATCTCCAAGAGGAGCTGAGTCAGGAGATCCAGGACTTCGACGCCCGTATGCGGACGGCCCTCGTGCGGGCGCCTCGGATGTCGATGATCCCCCTCGACGAGTGGGTCCGGACGGAAGGCGAGGCCGAGCCGTCGGGCCCCCCGTGAGGCCACCGGCCCGACGTCCTGTAACGAAGGAGGGCTCGGGGCCTCTAAGTATTAAGGTGTTTGGGATTCGGGGTCCCGAGCCCCGAACACCCAGTCCGGAGGAGCTTCCCTTGACCCGTAAGCGTGCATCGTCGGTTGTCGTGGCGGAAGGCCCGACGCCTGAGGAAGAGGAGGTGCGCCTGTCCGCCAAGGAACGGGAACAGGCCAAGGTCTACCCCCCGCGGGTCACCAACCGGACGCTCCGGCTCTACCTCAAGGACGTCGCCCGCATCCCCCAGGTGACCCCCGAGGAGGAAAAGGAGCTGGCCCGGCGGGTCCAGCGGGGCGACGAAGAGGCCCTGCGACGGCTCGTCGAGGCCAACCTCCGGTTCGTCATCAAGATCGCCAAGAAGTACCGGGGCTACGGCGTCCCCTTCGTCGACCTCATCAACGAGGGCAACCTGGGCCTCATCGAGGCGGCCCGCCGGTTCGACCCCGACCGGAACGTGAAGTTCACGTCTTACGCCGTGTGGTGGATTCGGCAGGCCATCCTCCAGGCCCTCTCGGCCCTGGGCCACCCCCTGCGTCTGCCCCCGAAGGTCGCCAACATGGTCTACCGGGTCGGTCAGACGATCCAGCGCCAGGCCGGGGAGCTCCGGCGGCGGCCGACGATCCGGGAGATCGCCGAGGAGCTTCACGTCTCCGAGCGGAATCTGGAGAACATCTTGGAACTGGCGGCCCCGGGGATCTCCCTGAGCCAGCCCGTCGACCAGGAGGGCGACATCGTCGTCGGGGAGACGATCAGCGACGAGTCCGTCCACCTGGAGGAGCAAGCCTTCTCCAAGATCGTCCAGGAACTCCTGGAAGAGGCCATGCAGGAACTCGACCCCAAGGAGCGCCGGATCCTGGAACTCCGGTTCGGCCTGAAGGGGGAACGGACCCACACGCTCAAGGAGATCGGCAAGGTCGTCGGCCTCTCCCGGGAACGGGTCCGGCAGATCGAGATGAAGGCCATCGAGAAGCTCCGCCAGCATCAGAAGATCAAGTCCATCCTGTCCAATTTGAACTGAAGCGGTCCCGGGTGCCGGGTGAGACCCGGGGCTCAGCGCCCGACTCCCTATGACGTCCCTCCTACGGTCCGAACGCGCTCGGTCGATGGGACCGGCGGCCCGGATTCGGTGGGGTCGTCTCGTCCGGGCCGAATCGACGGCCCCGGGCCGATGGGTCTGGACCCTCCGGGTCGGCGACCAGGCCTTCACGTGGGAAGTCGCCGAGGCCGACCTGGACGGCCTGACTTGGCGCCTGGGCGACTGGTGGCTCGTCGCCTTGGAACCCTTGCCAGGGCTTCCCCCGGCCGAGCGCCTGACGCCTGCCCAGGCCTGGTCGCCGGACCATCCCTGGGCCCAGGCCTCGGCCTGGACGGCCGGGGCTCGGCGATGGGCCGTCCTCCGTCAGATTCGGCAGTTCTTCTACGACCGAGATTACACGGAAGTCGATACGCCCCTCCTGGTCGCCTCCCCCGGGATGGAGCCCTTCCTCGACCCCTTCGAGACCGAATTCGTCCAGGGCGCCCGTCGGGTCCGGGCCTACCTGCCCTACTCGCCTGAATACGGCATGAAGAAGCTCCTAACACTGGGCTTCGGCCGGGTCTTCCAGATCGCCCACGCCTTCCGGAACGGTGAGCTCAGCCGTTGGCACGAGCCCGAGTTCCTCCTGCTCGAGTGGTATCGGGCCCTGGCCGATTACCGGGACATCATGACCGAGGTCGAGGCCCTCCTCGTCTACCTGACTCGGCATCAAGCATGTCGGGTCCCCTGGCGGGGCGGGACCCTGGACCTCACGCCCCCGTGGCCCCGCCTGTCCTTTGCCGAGGCCATCCGCCAGTCGACGGGCATCGACATCACGGCCGTCCCCGGCGACGTCGCCGGCCTCCGGCAGGCCGTCGAGGCCGGCGGCCTCGGTCCCATGCCGGCGGGCCTCGACTGGAATAACGCCGTCCTCTGGCTCTTCATCACCTACGTGGAACCCCACCTGGGGCGGGACCGACCCGTCTTCATCGTCGACTACCCGGCCTCCATGGCCGCCCTGGCGCGGGTCCGGGAGGCCGACGGTGTGGCCGAGCGGTTCGAGCTCTACGTCGGCGGGCTCGAGCTGGCCAACGGCTTCACTGAGCTGACCGACCCCGACGAGCAGGCTCGCCGATTCGAGCAGGAGCGGGAGGAACGGGTCCGGCGGGGCGTCCCCCCCGTGCCCGTCGACGAGGCCTTCCTCGAGGCCCTCCGGATGGGGATGCCCCCGGCCGGCGGCGTGGCCCTCGGCGTGGACCGCCTGATCGCCCTCCTCCAGGACGCCCCGGACGTCGCCGCCACCCTGCCGTTCCCCTTCGCCCAGCGCCTGGGCGGGACCGGCTGAGGCCCTCCCCTCGATGCGTGGGGATTCTCCTGCGCCTGGACCCCCATCCCTCGGAAAGGACGGCTCAGCCCGTGACGCGGAGTTCGTCGAGGAACTCGCGGATGTCTGTCAGGGGTCGGCCCTCTTCGTCGCAAATGGGCCGCAGGGCCGGAGGCAGGTCGAAGTACGTCGGGGCCGTCGCCCGGATGCGGTCCTCGTAGGTCGAGACCGACTCGTCCTTCCAGAACACGCCGATGGGGATGCGGTCGCCCCACTCGAGGGCCCGGCGGACGAACTCGGCGACCCGGGCCTCGTATTCTTCCCGGGGGAGGCCCCCCGGCGGGATCACGGGGTCGTAGCCCGTGTCCTCCAGGCGGTACAGCCGAGGCTGAGGCCTGCCCGTCTCGGGGTCGATGTGGTCCCGGCCCATGTACCAGTCCTTCGTCCACAGGTCGTTATACGTGGGGCACCCCTGGAGGACGTCGATGTAGGCCAGGCCCCGATGGAGGATGCCCTTCTTGAAGGTCTCGACCTGGTGGCGGACGTCGTAGCTGTACGTCCGGGCGATGAACGTATAGCCGCTGGCGAAGGCCAGGAGCAAGGGATTGATGCCCTGATGGATGTTGGGCTTCGGGAGGGACTTGGTCTTGAGGCCCAACGGGAGGGTCGGCGACGCCTGGCCCTTCGTCAAGCCGTAGACGCCGTTGTTGGCGACGATGTACGTGATGTCCACGTTCCGACGGCCGGCGTTGACGAAGTGACCGACGCCGATGCCGAGACCGTCCCCGTCCCCGCCGATGGCGATGACCGTCAGGTGGGGATTTGCCAGCTTACAGCCGATGGCGAAGGGCAGGGGCCGGCCGTGGAGCGTGTGGACCCCGTAAGCGTTGACATAGTGGGGAAACTTCCCCGAACAGCCGATGCCCGAAAAGAGGACCACGTCGTGGGGCTCGACCTCCAGCTCGGCCAGGGCCTGGTGGAGGGCCGACGTGATCCCGAAGTCCCCGCAGCCGGGGCACCAGTCGATGTGCACGTCGGTCTTGTATTCGGCGACCTTAAATGCCATGGCGCAATACCGTCCGGGAGGATGAAGCATGATTCTGGAGGACCTGCTCGAGGGCCTCCAGGACTTCCTCGACGACCATGGGGCGGCCGTTGTACTTGACGATCTTGTGGGGGATGGCGATGCCCGTCTCCCGCCGGATGAGGCCCGCCATCTGGGCCGAGTAGTTGTTCTCGACGGCGATCCGACGGGGGTACCGCCGTAGGACCTCGGCCAGGCGCTCGCCGTCCAGGGGCCACAGCATCCGGAGCTGGAGGAAGCCCAGCTTCCGGCCCGTCCGCCGGGCGAGGCCCTCCATCGCCTCCAGGATGACCCCCTTCGTCGAGCCCCAGCTCACGATCAGGGTGTCCGTGTCCGGCTCCCCCCAGAAGGTCCACTTCTCGGCCTCCGGGGTCTCCCGCACGATCAGCTCCAAGCGGGACATGCGTTTTTCCATCATGCGGTCCCGAAGGACGACGTCTTCCGTGATATGACCGAACTCGTCGTGTTCGTCACCGGTCATCCAGAAGATGCCGTACTTCTGACCGGGCCGGCTCCGGGGGGACAGGCCGGACTCGTTCGACTCGTACCGCCGGAAGGGCTGGTCGGCGTACCAGGCCGCCAGGGTCTCGTCGTCCAGGAGGAGGCCTCGGTCGATGCGCACGTCGTCCAGCTCAAAGAGGGGGTACGTGCTGGTACTGTTGGCCAGGTACTTGTCGGTCAGGTGGATGACGGGGACCTGGTAGCGTTCGGCATAGTTGAAGGCCCGCACGGCGTCGTAGAACATCTCCCGGTGGTCGCCGGAGGCGATCACGATGCGGGGGAACTCGCTGTGACCGTGATGGATCGCAAACCAGAGGTCGCCCTGTTCCGTACGGGTCGGCAGGCCCGTACTGGGACCGCCCCGCTGGTAGACCGTGACGACGACGGGCACCTCGCTGATGCCGGCCCAGCCGAGGCCCTCCATCATCAGACAGAACCCGGGCCCCGAGGTCGCCGTGCTGGCCCGGGCCCCGCCGATGGCCGCCCCGATGGCCATCGTGATGGCGGCGATTTCGTCCTCCGTCTGGACGACGACGATGGGCGCCTTCGGGACGTCGGAGGCCCCCCTCCCGTTCGGGATGACCGGCACGTTCTCATGGGCCTCTAAGTACACGCTCTCGTCCGTCGCCGGCGAGATGGGATAGTACGTCTGGAACGTGCACCCGGCCAGGAGCTTGCCCAGGGCGACCGCCTGGGTGCCTTGGAGATAAATCCGGGGCTGGCGGACGGGCACGGGTGTCAGCCGGAAGGCAAAGGGCTCCGGGAAGGTCTCCTGGATGTACTCATAGGCGACCCGGGCGGCGACCCGGTTCATCTCGACGATGCGGGCCCGCCCCTTGAATTGGTCCTCGATGGCCCAGTCCAGGTATTCGACGTCGAACTGAAAGAGGGCGAGAGACACGGCGACGGCCATCGTGTTCAGCGTCCGGGACAGCTTGGCGTACTCGGTCTCTCCGACCCGTTGACCCAGGCGCCTGAAAAGGTCGTCATACGGGACGGCAAACAGACGCACACCCCGGTCCGCCGCGTCGTTCAGGACGTCCTCTAAGGTCAGGCCGCGCCCCCTTGAGGTCAGGTAGGCCTTGAGGTCCTGTTTGTAGCGGCGCTCCATGTTAGGCGGACTGTCTACGGTCGACGAGAGGAGCTTGGGGTCGAAGATGATGCCGCCGTCCGGGACGACCGAACGGAAGTGCTTCATCGGGGTCTCCACGTCAAAGGTCGCCAGCAGATGCACGGCGGCACAGGAGGCCAGGACGGGCCGTTCGGGATGCACCCGGACCTGGAAGTAACTGTGTTTCCCCGTGATGTTGGAGTAGTACTCCCGTTTCCCGAAGACGTGGAGACCGGCAAACGCACAGGCTCGGGCAAAGAGGTTGGCCGCCGTATCGACCCCGCTCCCCTGGGCACCGCCGATCAGCCAGGATACCGGTTCTTGCATATCGAAGCCCTCACCGTCGACGGAATCGGCCCGTGGGCAAAGGGAGGCGGTCCGGATGACAGGCGTGGCGCGAGCGCTCAGGACACCTTACCTATTATAGGTAGCCCGTCCGGCATTGACAACCGCACCGCTCGGGATTTCAGTAAGGCCCAGGCCCTGTCCCCCGATGGACTCGGACGGGGTCCCGAGGCCTACACGAGCTCGTAGGGGTCGACCTGGACCCGCAGGAAGTCCCGCCGGAAGGGGAGCCGGGCCAGGACGTCCCGGAGTGCCTGCCGGACGGCCCGCCGGTCCGTCGTCCGGATGAGGACGTGGTACCGGTACCGCCCCTGAAGCCGCCACAGGAGCGGCTGGACCGGCCCGTGGACCTGGGTCTGGGGGATCGAACGCTCCGTCAGGAGCTCCGTCAACGCCTGGGCGTACTGCCGGGCCAAGGCGTGCTCGGGATGGACGACCGTCAGCAGGACGATGCCCGTAAAGGGCGGATACTGAAACCGCTGGCGGTACGCCAGCTCCTCCCGGAAAAAGCCCTCGTAGTCGTGCTGACACGCATACCGGATGGCGTAGTGCTCGGGCCGGTACGTCTGGACGACCGCCCGGCCCGGACGGTCGGCCCGGCCCGAACGACCGACGACCTGCGTGAGGAGCTGAAACAGCCGCTCATGGGACCGAAAGTCCGGCAGGCCCGTGCTCGTGTCGGCCTCGAGGACGCCGACCAGCGTGACCCTCGGGAAGTGGTGCCCCTTGGCGACCATCTGGGTCCCGACGAGGACCTGGACCCGGCCCTCGGAGAAGTCGCCCAGGAGCCGAAACAGCTCCCGGGGCCGGCTCAGCGTGTCCCGGTCGAGGACGCCCACCCGCACGCCGGGGAACTCTTTTTCCAAGAGGGCCTGGACCCGCTCGGTCCCGATGCCCGTGGCGATAAGATACGGGCTCTCGCAAACGGGACACCGCTTCGGGACCGGCTCGGTCGCATCGCAGTAGTGACACCGCAGGACGCCGGCCTTCTTGTGCAAGACCATGTGGATACTGCACCGGGAGCACGTCAGGACATGGCCGCAGGCCCGGCACTGCACGAAGGGCGCATAGCCCCGGCGATTGATCAGGATGATGGCCGTCTCCCCCCGGTCCAACGTCTCCCGAAGCGACGCCATCAGGAGGGGCGAGAAGAAGGGGTGGCTCCCCCGGGCGTAAGCGTCCCGCATGTCGACCAGGACGACTTCCGGGAGGACGGCCCCCGGGACGGCCCGCCGGGTCAGCCGGTACAGGCCGTAGGTGCCCTGCCGGGCATGGGCATACGTCTCGACCGACGGCGTGGCCGTCACGAGAAGCGCCACGGCGTTCTCAAACCGGGCCCGGGCCAGGGCCATCTCCCGGGCGTTGTAGACCGGAAGTTCGTCCTGCCGGTAGGACCCGTCCTGCTCCTCGTCGACGACGATGACGCCGACGTCTTCCAGGGGCGCCAAGACGGCCGACCGGGCCCCCAGGACGATGCGGGCCTCCCCCGTCCGGATCCGCCACCACTCGCTCGTCCGTTGGGCCGGCGTCATCTCGCTGTGGAGGACGGCCAGGAGGTCGCCGAACTGACGACGGAACCGCTGGGTCACGGCCGGGATCAGGGCAATCTCGGGCATCAAGACGAGGGCCGTCTTGCCCCGCCGGACGGTGGACTCGATGAGGCGCAGGTAGACCTCCGTCTTGCCGCTCCCGGTCACGCCGTACAGGACCCCGACGTGGAAGGTCCCGGACTCGACGTACCCCCGTAGAGCCTCCAAGACGGCCTGCTGTTCGTCGTTGAGGACGACGGGCGTCTCGCCCCCGATGGGAGCGTCCCAGACGATGGGCCGGGGATGGTACTGCTCGTAGAGTTGAATCCACCCCCGGGCGGCCATCCGACGGAGGCGGTCCCGAAGCCGCCGCAGGGCCGCCTGGGAGTCGGCCTCCGCGGCCTCGACGTCCCGACTCCCCTCGGCGAGCTCCTCCAACAAGACGTCCCGGCCCGCCCGGGTCAGGAACTCCAAGATGGCCCGATAGGCCTCTGGGACCCGACGGCCCGCCGCCGGTGCCTGCACGAGATGGACGACCGTCGTCTTGGGGACCTTCGCCCTTTGGCGGAGACGCTCCCGGACCTCGACCCAGCCCCGGGCCCGTAGGTACTGAATGGCCGCATGGAGACCCTTCGACCCGACGGCCCGCCGGATTTTCGGAAGCGTCGCCTTCCGGGCTTCGGCCAGGTACAGGAGCACGCGCGCCCACAGGGGCAGACGCCGACCCCCGACGGCCCACCCGGCGGCCGCCTGCAGGCCGGCCGGCGTGACCCGGACCTCGGCCCGATGCAGGGCGTGCAGGCCCGGCGGGACGGCCAGATGGAGATAGGCCCCCAAGGGCTGAAGGTAGTAGTCGGCCGCCCACCGGAGGAGGCGGACGAGCGTCGGCGGACTCAGGGGCTGGGCGTCCAGGACGAGGTCGACGGGCCGATAGCGGACGTCGGACCGGTCGACCGGAGGGGCCTGGGGGTCGACGACGTAGCCCGTCACCCGCCGGTTCCGTAGGGGCACGACGACCCGCAGGCCGACCTGAGGCTCGATGCCCGCCGCCTCGGGCCACAGATACGTCAGGTTCTCATACGGGAACTGCCGGGTCCAGACCTGCACGAGCCGGCCCGGCGCCGCCGGCCTCGGCTCGGTCTCGGGGACCCATAGCGCCGTCCCCATCGGCTTTTCGTCCGACATGCGGGGTCTTCCACCATTTGGCTTACCGTTACTTCGTCCCTTCTTGAAGCATCGTGCTTCCCGGGGTATTGGAAAAGCCGAATCCCTGCGGGCCTTCCCGGGCCAAACGGCTCTGCCGATCAAGTTAAGCCATCCGGCCCCCCGCATCTAACCCCCCGCATCTGGGCATGTCCCATCGGCCGACCTGGGGATCGGCCGTGCTTATTCCCGCACGGCCCGGCCGGGGAGCGCCGGACCCCGCCTGACGCCGACCAGGAGGAGGAAGCTTAAGGCCAGCGTCTTGAAGGCCCGAGACGACCGAGATGGACACGTTGTCGATGCCCAGGACGACCTCCATACTGCCCTACTGCCTTATTGAGGCCCGCTCCAAGACGCACAGCCAGTCGTCCCCCAGGGATAGGAGGGTCTGAAGCCGCCACCGGAGGGGACCCCCCGGGAGGGTATTCAGCGTGCTCGCCAGACCGAGGCTTCCGACGTCGCCGAAGACGGTCGGGGCGACAAACAGCCACAGCTCGTCGGCCTGGCCCTCGGCGAGGAAAGACGAGAAGACCCGGCTCCCGCCCTCGACGAGGAGGCGGTGGACCCCGGAGTCGGCCAGTCGCCGGAGGACGGCCCCGAGGTCGAGGGAGCCGGGCGCCGTCGTCGGGACGCCCTCGTAGCGGACGAAGTCGTTCCCGGCCGGGGGCGTGCGGGCCTCGTCGTAGAAGACGACCGTCGGGGCGGAAACCCGGAAGACGGGATGGTCCGGTGGCAGAGAAAGGTCCGCATCGAGGAAGACCCGCCAGACGGGCTTATCGGGGACGAGTCGGGGCAGACGGGGTCGGAGGTCCGGGGCGTCCAGGTCGGCCGTCCGGGCCCCGACGAGGACGGCGTCGCAAGTCGCCCGTAGGTGGTGGACCCACGAGCGGGTGCGTTCGGAGGTGATCCAGAGACGGCGACTCTCCGGCCGGGCGATCCGGCCGTCGGCCGTCAGGGCCGCCTTCAAGACGACCCAGGGGCGATGGTCCCGGACCCACGTGGCGAAGCCCCGGAGGAGGCCTTGGGCCTCGGCCTCCAGGAGGCCGACCTCGACGGCGAGGCCGGCCCGGCGGAGGACTTCAACGCCCCGGCCGTGGACTTCCGGATGGGGGTCGAGGGTCCCGACGACGACCCGACGGAGGCCGGCCTCGAGGACGGCGGCCGTGCAGGGCGGGGTCCGTCCGTGATGACAGCAGGGCTCGAGCGTCACGTACAGCGTCGCTCCCCGGGCCCGGGGCCCGGCCTGTCGGAGGGCCCACACCTCGGCGTGGGGTGTCCCGGCCCGGACGTGGAAGCCCTGGCCGACGACCCGTCCGTCCCGGACGACGACGGCCCCGACGGGCGGGTTCGGGGCCGTCGCCCCGAGGCCCAAGCGGGCCAGCCGGAGGGCCGCCGCCATCCAGAAGGCGTCGGACGTCTGGAGGCCGGCCACGGCGGGATCATTCGCTGGGGGGCCGGACCCGGAAGCGCTTCTCGAGGTCCTTCATCCGCTCGACGATGCCGCCGTACTCGAGCTCCTCGTAGGGGAGCATGGCGGGGCCGAAGAAGCCCTGCCGCCGGAGCTCGAGGGCCTTCTCGGCGATACGGTCCTGGACGGAACGCCAGAACGGATGGTCGAAGGGGTCGGCCGCCTCGGTGAACTTGCCGTTGTGGACACACATGGCGTGACAGGTCACGATGGGCGGCCCGTCGAAGTACGACACGTGGGTGTTGTGCGGGACGGGCATCAGGGGGCCGTTATGGGAGCCCCGCATGAAGCCGGCGACGTAGTGGCCGATGGCGAAGGGGGCCAGCATCTCCCCGGCCGCCGGGAAGTCGCCCTGGACGCGGACGATCATGACGGGGTCGTCCTTGCCGACGTACTTACCGGCGATGTTCCGGAGCCGGCTCGTGCTGACGACGGCGGCCTGCTCGCCCGTGGCCCGATTGTAGATGGCCTCGATGGAGAAGCGCTCCGTCTCCCGGAGCAGGGCGGCGATGTCGTAGAGGTCCTCGGGGCTATTGAGCTCGATGATGCGGTCGGCTTCCGTGTAGTTGACGTCCATGATGACGAACTTGAAGCCCTTGCCCAGCTTGGGGCTCAGGATCAGGCCCGAGCAGAACATGGGGTCGGCGAAGGCCAGATACAGGGGCAGGTTGTAAGCTCCGGGGCTCGTCTTGTCGGCGGCGAAGAAGAGGAACGGCTCGTTGGGTCGTTCCTCAAATTCGATCTCGGCGACCATCGGACCCATGCCCCGGACGTTGCCGGAGAAGGCGTCCTTCAGGAGGTCCTGGCCGGCCCCGTAGAGGCCCTGGGCCTTGGCGACCTGCGTGCCCTTCATGAAGGCCTCGAAGGCCAGCTTGTGGACGTCGGCGTCGTTGACGCCCCGATGATGGGCCATCAGGATGGCGATGTCGTCGCCCGTATAGCTGACGTAGACGTCCGAGATCAGGTCCCGTCCGTTTTCCCGGACGTAGCCCTCGACGGTCTCCAGGAGGGCCCGGGAGGGCTTGATGTGGCCGCCGATACTACCGATGTCTGCCTTGATGACCGACAGGGTCGTCTTCATCGTCGCCTCCTCGAATCGATGGGACTGGCCGACGTCGGTCCAGTCAGGGGCCGGAGCCGACGGATGGCCGCTTCGGTCCCCCCGGGACGTAGGCAGGACCATTGTATCGGAACCCCCGCTCCATTGCAACCTTTCCCCGAAGGTCCTAAATTTAGTCCGGTGAGGCATTCCGGGACGCGTCCCGAAGTCGCCGTGGGGGCGAATGGGTTTCGACGGAGGTGCTCGGGAGGGCCGGCGGCATGCCGTGGGCCTGTCCGCTCGTCAACCGGACAGGGGCCGATAAGTGCCAACGCTGACCTCGCCCTGGCGGCTTAACCGATAGTCGCCACGCCGCCGGACGGGCGCCCGTCCCGTCCGGGCCGGTGTCACGTCACGGGCTAGGGCGCCGGGTGTGCCCCGGTCCCGGCGTCGAGATTTCGGGGGCTGGTCCTCGCCTTTCCCTGCCCGTCGGGGCCGGCGGGGACGAGAGACGAAAGACGGGCTAAGCATGTAGAAGCCTGTCCGACTGGCCTCCGGACGCGGGTTCGATTCCCGCCGCCTCCACCAATCGCTGTCCTCCCAGGTCCTGGGTCTCGGAAGTCCCGAGGGAAGCGACCGAACGGCCGGACCGTATTCCCCCCGGAAGGGGGCGTTCTTTGAAATCGTCGGGAATGTGGCGTGAGGTCCTGATCACCCAGCTCGGCCCGGAGGCCCTGGTGGCGGTCGTCGAGGACGACCGTCTCGTCGAGTTCTATGCCGATGAACCTCAGGGCTCCAGTCTGCTGGGGAATATCTACAAAGGCAGGGTCAAATCGATCCTACCCGGCATGGACGCCGCCTTCATCGACCTCGGGGAGCCCCAGGACGGTTTCCTCTATATCACCGACGTCCGGCCCGCCGTTACCCGACTCCTGTATGGCGACCCGGACGGTCTGCCGGCCCGCCGTTGGAGGCACCCCCAGCACATCGGGGACGTCCTCCGGGAGGGCGACGAGGTCCTCGTCCAGGTCAAACGGGACCCCATCCAGTATAAGGCCCCCCGGGTCTCGACGAAGCTCACCCTGACGGGCACGTACCTGGTCTACACGCCCGTCCAGCCCCACGTGGGGGTTTCGTCCCGGATCACGAACCCCCAGCGCCGTCAGCACCTGAAGGCCCTCGGCCGGACGTGGGTCGCCGGTCGGGGCGGCCTCATCTTCCGGACGGCCAGCGCCGCCGTCTCCGACGAGACCCTGGAACGGGAATGGCAGAGTCTGCAACAGGCGTGGCAGAAGGTCTTGCGACTGGCCCGGTCCCGACCGGCGCCGTGCCTGCTGTACCGGGAACCGCCGACCCTGCTTCGCCTGATTCGGGACCTGGTCAGTCCGGGCCTTCGCCGTATCTGGGTCGATTCCCCGGGCCTCTACCGTTGGCTCCAAGAACAGTTAGGCGAACATCACCCTGAGTGGCTTCCTTACCTCCAGCCGTATACCGACAGCGCGCCCCTCTTTTACCGCTACCAGGTCCATCGGGAACTCCAGCGGATCCTGAAGCCCCGGGTGTGGCTAAAGTCCGGCGCCTACCTGGTCATTAATCAGACGGAAGCCCTCGTCGCCATCGACGTGAACACGGGGAAGAACATCGGCCTCACGGACTTCCAAGACAGCGTCTTCCGGGTCAACCTGGAGGCCGTCGGGGAGATCGTCCGCCAGATCCGTCTTCGGAACCTCGGGGGCCTCATCTTGATCGACTTCATCGACATGACCTCGCCGGAGCACTGGCAGAAGCTCCGGGAGGCCCTGGAGGCCGAACTCAAGCGGGACCGGATGCGGACGTACATCCTCCCCCAGTCCAGTACGTCCCTCGTCCTGCTGACCCGACAGAAGGCCCAGGCCTCCCTCCTGCACCACCTGGGCCAGGTGTGCCCCCGATGCCACGGCCGGGCCTTCGTCTACAGTCCCCGGGTGATCGCCTGGGAAGTCATCTGGAAGCTTTCGCAGATCAAGAAGGGTCTCTTTCAGCGGGCCGTCGTCCGGGCCCATCCCGGGGTCGTCGAACTCCTCCGGGGGCCTTACCGGGAGCACCTGCGGACGATATGTCGTCAGATCCGGGCCGAGGTCGAACTCCAGGAGGACGCCGACCTGGCCTGGGAGTCCTACGACCTGACGTTCCATTAAGAGGGACGGCGGGACGACGTCCCGGATGGCTCATGGCGGAACGACCGTACTGCGTAGCCGGCATCGACCCCCACAAGGACTTCATCGCCGTGGCCGTCCTGGCGCCCGACCGGGTCGTCCGGGTCGGGGTGATCCGATGTGAGCCCTTCGTCCGCCTGCGACGGCGGCTGGAGCGGGTCCTGACGGACGTCCGCTACGTCGGCATCGAGTGGCCCTACCTGGGGAAGAGTCCCCACAGCTATGCGACGGTCTTGGAGACGGCGGCGACCGTCCGGACGCTCGTCCGCCTGATGGGGATCCCGAGCGTGCGCGTCCGGGGGAGCCAGTGGATGGGCCTCCTGAAGGCCCGCCGCCGGACGCGGGCCTACCTCAAGCAGGCGGCCCGCCGTCTGGCCCGTCAGGCCACCCGCCGGAGTCTGACGTCGGACCAAAGCGACGCCGTCTGCATCGGCCTCTGGCTCCTGGACCGTCTGGTCGTCCACGGCCGCCTGGACCCGCCCGTCCCCCTCCTGGAGCGTACAGGCCTCCGGTCCGGGTAGGGCGATGCGGGCATTCGGGAGTCCGGCAGTCGGGCAGTCCGGCCCCTATGGGCGTTCGGAACGCCCGACCCTCGATGGCCGAGCTCCCGAGTTCCCGAACTGCCGAACCCGGCAACCCATGTCCGGCGTCCCTTGGAAGTCTTCGGTCGAGTCGTCGGCCTGGCGGTCGGCCCTGGAGGCCCTGGCCCGTCGGTTTCCCCGGCCCCGGACGCCCTGGGACGACCCCCTGGCCTTCGTGTATCGGTATGACGACGTCCAGGACCGGACGGTCGTCGCCTACCTCGTGAGCTTTCTGGCCTTCGGCCACGTGCGCGCCGTCGCCCGGGCCGTGGCGCCCCTCCTCGACCGTCTCGGCCCCCACCCGAGTCGAGCCCTCGTCGAGGCACCTCGGGCCGACCTGCGCCGGTGGGTCGGCGGGTGGCGCTACCGCTTCGTCTCGGCGGAAGCCCTCTATGGCGTCCTGGCCTGGATTCGGGACCTCCTCGAGGGGTGGGGGTCGCTGGAGGCCTACTTTCGGACTCAGGTCGAGGCCTCGGCTTCCCTACGGGACTTTGTCGAGGCCCACGGTCGAGCCGGACGTCAATTTTTTCAGCGCCACGTCCCGAGCGTACCGCCGGTGAAGGCCCGGTTTCTCTTCCCGCTCCCGCCCCGGAGCGCATGCAAGCGCCTGGCCCTGTTCTTGCGGTGGATGACCCGTCGAGAGCCGCCGGACCTGGGCCTTTGGGACTTCTGGCCCCGGGCTTGGGTGCTCGTCCCGGTCGACACCCATACGGCCTTCCTGGCCCGTCTGTGGGGTTGGGCCGACGGACGCGTCCCCGACTGGGCCTTCATGGAGCGGGTGGCGTCCGTCTTGGCCGCCCTGTGTCCGGAGGACCCGCTTCGGTACGACTACGCCATCACGCATCTCGGGATCGCTCGGGTCTGCCATCGGCGGCCCGAGCTCCGGCAGTGCGGGGCGTGTCCCCTGAGGAGCGTCTGTCCCTATCCCCGGAGGGCCGTCGGGCGATGAGGCCCTTCGGGAGTTCGGGAGGAGAGGGTGGCGGCGACCGGCCCGCCTGGCTATCCCTCGTCCCTGGCGCCCATTGAAGGTCCCACTACCTCGCGGATATAATCCCTAGGTCCGGGTGCTAAGGGCAAGGAGCCATGGACTGGCAAGAGGGCTTCCAGCGTTATCTGGTCCGCTACTCGAAGGGCGAGGTCATCTTCAGCGAAGGGGACCTGGGCAACGAGATGTACGTCATCCAGTCCGGGAAGGTCCGCATCTTCAAGAACATCAACGGTATGGACCAGACGCTGGCCGTCTTGGAAAAGGGCGACTTCTTCGGGGAGATGGCCGTCTTAGAGGGCATCCCCCGGACGGCCTCGGCCGAGGTCGAGGAGGACTGCGAGCTGATTCGCATCAACAGCGCCAACTTCGTGGCCATGATCCAAGCGAATCCCGAGATCGCCCTCCGCATCATGCGGAAGCTCTCGATTCGCCTCCGGGAGACGACCGACCAACTCCAGCGGCTCCTCCAGGTCTCGACGGCCGTCTTTTCGAGCTACGACGCCCCGCCCGTGCAGGTCGCCCCGGCGCCCCCGAAGGAGGAACAGCGGAAGGTCATCGCCCATCTGGTCTCGGCGGCCACGGGCCGTACGTATCCCATCACGAAAGACGTCACGATCATCGGCCGCTATGACAAGGTCACGGGCCTGTCCCCAGACGTCGACCTCACGGAGGAGGACCCCCACCGGTACGTCTCCCGCCGCCACGCCGTCCTGATTTACGAGGAGGGCCAGTGGAAGCTGATCGAGGAGATCGGGGCCGTCAACGGGACGTTCCTGAACAAGAAGCGCCTCCCCAACGGCGTGCCCGTCCCCATCCGAGACGGCGACCAGGTCACCTTCGCCAACGTGACCCTGACGTTCCGGCTCGCCCGGGACGAAGCCTGACCGGACGTCAGCTGGTTCGTCGCGCCTCGTCCCGCAGGACGTACTTCAGGACCTTCCCCTGGGGGTTCTTGGGGAGTTCGTCCCGGAACTCGACACGCCGGGGGTACTTGTAGTTGGCCAGCCGGTCTCGGCAGAAGGCGATCAGCTCCTCGGCCGAGACCCGACCCCGAAATTCGGGTCGTAGGACGACGAAGGCCTGGACCGTCTCGCCCCGATAGGGGTCGGGGGCCCCGACGACGGCCGCCTCCAGGACGGCCGGATGCTCCAGCAGGACGCCCTCGACCTCCCGGGGCCACACCTTGAAGCCGGACACGTTGATGATGTCCTTCCGGCGCTCGATCCAGTAGACCCACCCCTGGGCGTCCATCTTACCCAGGTCGCCCGTGTAGAGCCATCCTTCCCGGAGCGTCTGGGCCGTCTCCTCCGGCTTGTTCCAGTACCCCCTGAACACATGGGGGCCCCGGACGATGACCTCGCCGACCTCCCCCGTCGGGAGCGCCTGACCCGTCTCGGGGTCGACGATGCGGACCTCGCTCCCGGGAATCGGCCGGCCGACCGAGAGGGCCCCCGTCTCGGGGTCGACGGGGGCCCGTTCCCCCAGGGGCGTCCACGTGCCGGGCGAGGTCGTCTCGGTCATCCCCCACACGTTGTGGATGTACGTGCCCGTCACCCGCTCCCACCGTTCGACGACGGCCGGCTGGACGGGGGCACCGCCGCTGAAGACCTTTCGGAGGGTCCGGAGCCGTCCCGGCGCAAAGGCCTCCGAGTTCATCATGGCGATGAAGGCCGTGATCGAGCCGATGGCAAAGGTGGCGCCCCGCCGCTCGGTCTGGCGGATCGCCTCGTCGGCCTGGAACCGGTACAGCAGGACCATCGGGATGCCGACATAGCCGGCGGCGGCGATGTGACCGACCGTGCCCGTGATGTGAAACAGGGGGGCGACGGCCAGGACGCAGTCGTCTTCCGTGAGACCGCAGAGGCGCTCGTAGGTCCGGGCGTTGAACAGCAGGTTCCCGTGGGTAATCATGGCGCCCTTGGGCGGCCCTGTCGTCCCGGACGTGTAATGGAGATAGGCCACGTCCTCCGGCCCCAGGGAGACCGGCTCGGAGACCCGGCCGGCGTAACGGGTCACCAGGTCCCGGTAGGCCCATCCCCGTTCGGGCGGCCCGCCCTCCGGGGGCGGGATGACGTCCGGCAGGGGCGTCCGGGGGTCGAGGTGGTCGTACGGGGAGGTCGTGACGACGAACCGGACGCCGGACCGCTCGGCGACGGGCGCGACCCAGGCGGCGTCCTGCTGGCGGCACACGAGGCCGACGGCCCCGGCGTCCCCCAGATGGTAGGCCAGCTCCCGCTCCTTGAACATGATGTTGAGGGGGACGACGATCCCGCCGGCTTTCCAGACGGCCCAGTGGGTGACGACGGCGGCCGGTTCGTTTTGTAAGAAGACGGCGACCCGGTCGCCCCGCTGCAGACCCAGGTCCCGTAGGGCGACGGCCAGAGCGTCGCTTTCCGCCTCGAGGGTCCCGTAGTCCAGGACCCGGTCGAAGTAGTAGATGGCCGGCCGGCCCGGATGGCGGGCGGCCCGGGACCGGAGCAGGTCGACCATGGAGGCTACCCCGATTTCTTCCATGGTCCGCCTCCGTCGGCAGTCCGGGAATCCGGGAGTCCGGGATGCCCGCCCCGGACCCCCGTCGCTGAACACCTAATCCCTCAATAGCTCCTCGACGAGCCGGCGGCCGTCGGAAAAGTCGTAGCCCCGCAAGATTTCGATGACGCTGGCCTCGATGGAACCCTCGGCGTGGACCATCGTGACGTTCTCGTAGCCGCCCAGGAGGCCGACCAGCTCCCGGGCGAGCAAAAACAGCCGGAACCGACGCTCCCCGGGGACCGTCGCCCGACCCGTGAGGTACTTCTCGATGAGGGGCCGAAGCTCGGGGCGGACCCAGTCGTCCCCGCTCGGGGCCGTCGCCGCCAGACCGCCGGCACAGTCGATGAAGGCCTGCGTCGCCGAAAGGTAGTGCGTGTTGGAGTACAGTTTCCCGACGTTGACGCAGAGGGGGTCGGGACAGGCGATGCCCGTCGCCGGGTCGGTGCGACACCGGTAGGCCGCCAGATGGGCCGCCATGCGCTGGACCTCGGCCAGGAGGATGAGCTCGACCAGGTCCCGCCGGATGTGGCTCTTGTCGGCGATGCCGTTGGCCTCGGCGATCTCCCGGGCCAGGGCCGCCATCAGGTCGGCCTGAGCGGCCCGGTAGGAGATGGCCGAAAACCGGTGCCACAGGGCAAACGTCAGGGCCAGCCGGCTGGCGTATTCGGTCTCGCCGGCCAGGAAGACCCGTTCCCAGGGGACGAAAACGTCGTCGAAGACGACGAGGGCCTCCGTCAGGGTGTTATGCCCCACCCGAGGACCCTCGAGGGGATGACGGGCACTCTCCAGCTCGACCATCGGACGGGTGACCATCGTGATGCCCGGGGCGTTGGCCGGAACGGCGAAGGCGACGGCGTAATCGGCGTCCTCCGGGCTGAGGGACCGGCACGGGATGACGATCAGCTCGTCGGCGACCGGGGCCTGCGTGATGTGGGCCTTGGCGCCCCGGACGACGATGCCGTCCAACCGCCGCTCCCGGACCCGCACGTAGAGGTCGGGGTCGGCCTGCTGGTGAGGCCGCAGGGAGCGGTCGCCCTTGACGTCCGTCTGGGCGACCGACACGGCCCGGTCCCCGTGGGCGACGTGCCGGTGGTACTCGAGGACCCGGCGCCGGTAGTCCGTCCCCCGTTCCCGGTCCAGGGCGGCCGTCACGGCGTGCAGGGCAAACAGGGCGTCGGAGCCGATGACCTTGGCGATGTTGAAGACGCCCCGAGAGCGACGGGTCGTCGCCTCGATCAGCCGGGAGCGGCGGAGGAGGTCGTCGGCCGAGGCCGGCGACCGGTAGAACGTGCTGATGGCTTCCCCCGTGTCGTCCGTCGTGACGAGCTCGGCCTGGAGTCCCGGGTCGAAGTGGAGGTCGAAGAGTAGGGCACTGTGACGGGCCGGGACCCGCAGGATGGGATGGCGGGTCACGTCCGGGACGGGCTCGCCCCGGTAGTAGACCTGGCGTCCGTCGACGAGTCCTTCGAGGAATTGCGAACCGTTCCGAAGCATAGCCGCCTCGCTCCACCGAGCCGTCAGGCGATGGACGCCGTCCCCCACCGCTCTACTGCCCGACGTCCCAACGGACGACCTGCCGGGCGACCTCGCCGCTGGCCAGGACGTCCATGGCCTCGTTGATCTCCCCCAAGGAGACCGTCCGGCTCAACAGCACGTCGGCCGGCAAGAGTCCCGCCTGATAGAGGGCCAGCCACCGGGGGATGTCCCGACGGGGGACGGAGGAACCCATGTAGGACCCCCGGATCGTCCGTTCCTCGCCGACGATCGTCACGGCCGGGACCGAAAACATCCGACTCGGGTGGGGAAGCCCGATCGCCACCGTCGTCCCGCCCCGGCGGGTCGCCTGGTAGGCCTGCTGGAGGACTTGCTCATGGCCGACGGCCTCAAAGACGTAGTGGGCCCCGCCGCCCGTGACGTCCCGGACGGCCTCGACGGGGTCCTCCTGACGGGCGTGGACGACATGCGTGGCGCCGGCCCGCCGGGCCAGGTCGAGTTTCGTCTCGACGACGTCCACGGCGACGATGGGCCAGGCCCCCGCCAGGCGGGCTCCCATGACGACGCTGAGGCCCACGCCGCCCAGGCCGAATACGGCGACCGACGTCCCGGGCTCGACCCGGGCCGTGTTCACGACGGCCCCGAGGCCCGTCAACAGCGCACAACCGAACAGGGCCGCCTTCTCGAGGGGGACCGAGGGGTCGACTCGGATGAGCGACTCCTGCGCCGCCACCGTATAGCGGGAAAAAGCCGAAACGCCCAGATGGTGGTGCAAGGGCCGCCCCTGGGCGTCCCGGAATCGGACGGAGCCGTCCAGCAGGGTCCCGGCTACGTTCGCCCGGTTGCCGTTTTCGCACAGGGCCGGCCGGCCCGCCGCGCAGGGGACACAGCGCCCGCAGGCGGGGACGAAGGAGAACACGACGGGGTCATCCGGCCGGAAGTCTTGCACGCCGGGGCCGACCTCCCGGACGATGCCGGCCGCCTCGTGCCCCAGGACCATCGGCACGGGCCGGGGCCGGGAGCCGTCGACGACCGACAGGTCCGAATGGCAAATCCCGGCGGCGGCGACCTCGACGAGGACCTGACCGGGTCCCGGACCCTCGAGCTCGACTTCCTCGATGACGAGGGGCCGGGACGCCCGGTAAGGCGGGGGCTTCCCCATCTCGTACAAGACGGCGGCGACCGTCTTCATGGCCCTCTCCCATGAGACATCCGCCATGAGCGGCTTCGTCCCGAAGCGTCATAGCCGGATGGCGACCATCTGGATGTTCGTCATCTCCTCGATGGCATAGCGGACGCCCTCCCGGCCGACCCCGCTCCGACGGTTGCCGCCGTAGGGCATATGGTCGGCCCGGAACGTCGGGGCGTCGTTGATGACGATGCCCCCGAAGTTCAACCGGCGGAGGGCCTGAAAGACCCGTTGGATGTCCCGCGTGAAGACGGCGACCTGGAGGCCGTACTCCGTCGCATCGGCCTGCCGAAGGGCCTCCTCGAAGTCGTCGCACTCGATGACGTTGGCGATGGGAGCGAAGGCCTCCCGGGCGACGACCTTCATCTCGGGCCGGACGTTCACGAGGACCGTCGGCCAGTAGACGGGGCCCTCCCGACGGCCGCCCGTGACGACCTGAGCGCCGCCCTGGGTCGCTTCGGTGACCCAGGCCTCGATCCGTTGGGCCTCCCGCTCGTCGATCATCGGCCCGACGTCGACCCGCTCGTCCAGGGGGTCGCCGACGACCATCGCCTCCGTCTCCCGGACGAACCCCTCCAGGAAGGGGTCATAGACCGGCCGCTCGGCATAAACCCGCTGGACCGACAGACAGACCTGACCCGAGTTGTAGTAAGCCCCGACGGCACACCGCCGGGCCGCCCACGCCAGGTCGGCGTCCGGGGCGATGACGACCGGCGAGGTGTTGCCCAACTCGAGGGTCACCTTCTTGATGCCGGCGATCTGCGTGATCCGCTCCCCGACGTCGGCGCTCCCCGTGAAGGACACCTTCGCCACCCGGGGGTCCCGCACGAGCCACTCCCCGACCGTATGCCCCGGGCCGATGACGAGGTTGATGGCCCCCGGCGGCAGGCCTGCCTCTTCCAAGACCCGACACAGCAGGACCGACGTCAGGGGCGTCAAGCTGGCCGGCTTGAGGACGACGGCGTTGCCCGCCGCGATCGCCGGGGCGACCTTGTGGGCGACCAGGTTCAGGGGGAAGTTGAAAGGCGTGATGGCCGCCACGACGCCGACGGGCCGTCGGACGTAGAACCCAAAATAGCCCTCGCCGGCCGGGACGGCGTCCAGGGGGACCGTCTCGCCGTGCACCCGACGGGCCTCCTCGGCGGCGATGGTAAAGGTCATGACGGCCCGGTCGACCTCGACCCGGGCCCACTTGAGGGCCTTGCCGGCCTCGGCGGCGATCGTCCGGGCGAACTCCTCGCGGCGCTCCCGGACCAGGGCCGCCGTCCGACTCAGGACCTCGGAGCGCTTGTAGGCCGGGAGTTCCGCCATGACGGGAGCGGCCTGCTGGGCGGCGGCGATGGCCGCATCGACGTCGTCCTCCCGGGCCGTCGGGACCGTCCCGATGACCTCGCCGCTGTACTTGTTACGGACCTCCAGGGGCGGTCCGCCCGGGACCCACTGACCCCCGATGTAGAGCTTCGCCTCTCCGAATTCGAACCGAATGGCCATAACGGTCTCCATTTAGGCAATCCGGCAGGAAGGCAGTCAGACGGGAAGGCCATCTGTCCCTATCCCCAGGGACGAGGACCCCGAGGGGCGCGGCGCCACTGTACCCCTCCGCCATGACCCGTAAGCCGGGTGGGGGCCGGGAGTCCCCAGCCCCCGAAGGAGTTTATGTTAGCGGATCGCCACGGCCGTCGCCCACGTCTGCCCGGAGCCCTTCACCCGCAGGATGGACAGCACGACCATGAACTCGTAGACCTTATCCCGGGCCAGCTCCTCGGTGACGGCGTTCTCAAAGAGCAGGATGCCGTTCTTGGTGATCAGCTCCTGGTGCGGGGCGAAGGCCGTGCCGTCGGGCCCCGGGACGGCGTCGATGCCCCAGGTGTCGGCCCCGACGACGGCGACCCGCCGTTGGGCCAACCACTTGGCGGCGTCCATGTAAATACCGGGCTCGCTACTGATCCACCGCTTGGGGTCCTTGTCCAGGACCTTCATCCAACCCGTGTGGAAGATGACGACGTCGCCCGGGCCGATGCGGACATTCCCCTGCCGCTTGATGGCCGCCTCGATGTCGGCGACCGTGATGACGTAGTTGTCGGGTTGCAGGAAGTCGACGCCCTTCAGGCCGGCGATGTCCAGGAGGACGCCCCGGGTCACGATGGGCTTGAGCTTTTCACAGCTGTTCATCTTCATGCCCGTCGGCGTGAAGATGTCCCGCCAGGCCCGGCCGTTGTACCAGCGGTCGTCGAGGCCGATGTGGCCGAGGCAGTCGAGTTGGGTGAAGGAGCCGAGCCAGCCGAAGACGACTTCCTCGGACCACTGGAGCTTGTTCGCCCCCAGGTAGGCGACGACCGAGTGGTAAGGCATGTGCATGCTGAAGGTCCGGGGAGCAAAGGCCGGGACGCCCTCCCGCAGGACCATCGAAAGGTGGTAGGTCTTGCCCTCCTTGATGAGGGCGGCGGCTTCCTTGACCTTAGCGGGGGTGATCTCGTTGAGGGCGCCCTGTTCGTCGGCGGCGCCATACCGACTGGGCCACCACTTTTCCTCCTGGCCGAGGCTCAGGCCGACGAGGGCCCCGACGCCGATGGAGGCGACGAGGGCCAGGAGGACCTTCTTGGAACGGAGGCTCAAGGTCTTCATGATCACCCTCCCGATGACGGAAGTGAATTCCGATTGGTTTGAGGGCCGTCTCGGTGCCGGGTTCGGGCCGGCTTGCGGCCGAATCCGGACGCCGAAGCGCCTATCAGACCAGGCCGTCTGACCTGCCCATGACGATGGCTCGTCACCCGTCCCTTGGGCCTTGCCCGGCCGTCCCGTCGGCGACGATCTCGCCCCGCTCGATGGTCATGACCCGGTCGACGAGGGGCGCGACCCCGCGCGGGTCCGACTCGGCGACCAAGAGGGTCACGCCCGTCTCCCGGACCCGGGCGAGGACGTCCGCCAGGCGGGCGGCCATCTCGGGGGCCAGGCCCTCGAAGGGCTCGTCGAGTAAGAGCCAGCGCCGGCCGGCCATGAGGGCCCGGGCCAGGGCGACCATCTTCTGCTGGCCCCCGCTCAGCCACGTAGCCCGGCGGTCCGCCATCGACCGCAGGTCAGGCATGAGGTCGTAGACCCAGCGGAGCCGCTCGGCGGCATCCGCAATCCCCATCGCCCACGCCGGGAGCAGGACGTTTTCCTCCACGGTCAGGGACCCGACGAGCCGCCGGTCCTCGGGCATGTAGCCGATGCCGAGGCGGGCCCGCTCGTAAGGCCGGAGTCGGCTGACGTCCCGGCCGTCCAGGCGGACCTCGCCCGACCGGACCGGGAGGAGGCCCATGATACTCTTCAGGGTCGTCGTCTTGCCGGCTCCGTTGCGGCCGACGAGGCCGACGGCCGTGCCCGTCGGGACCGTCAGCGTGACGCCCCGTAAGATTCCGTAAGCCCCGATGAAGACCCAGACGTCTCGGAGCTCCAACATGACGGCTTTCCCCCGCCGTAGCGAACGGCGAATGACGAGTCGCGAATCGGCGACGACCCGATCCCCCCGACTCGCTATTCGCCCCTCGCCTTGGGACCGGCGACCGAGACTTCCGAAAGGACGGCCCGGGGGTCGCCGTCGGCGACGACCCGACCGCCTTGGAACACGAGGACTCGGCGGGCGTACCGCAGGACGACGTCCATGTCGTGCTCGACGAAAAGGACCGTCACGCCGGCAGGAAGCAAGGTCTCCATGAGCGTGTCCATGAGGGGGAACTTCTCCCGGACGCTGACCCCGCTGGTCGGTTCGTCCATCAGCAGAAGCCGGGGCCGCAGGGCCAGCGCCAGGGCCACGTCCAGGAGCTTCCGCTTCCCCTCCGGCAGGGCGTAGGTCGGCCGGTCGGCGTCGTCGGCTAAGCCCAGCTGGGCCAGGAGGTCCATCGCCGGTTCGACCCAGGCCGCCCGCCGGAGGGGCCGCCAGGGGTCCATCATGCGGCCTTCCCGAGCGGCCCACGCCAGGAGCATGTTCTCCAAGACCGTCAAGTTCGGGTAGAGTTGGGGGACTTGGAACGTACGGGCGATGCCCAGACGCGTGATCGTCCGGGGGTGCAGGCCCGTGATGTCCCGTCCCATAAACCGGATGGTCCCCCGGTCGGGGGGGACATAGCCCGTCACGAGGTTCAGGAAAGTCGTCTTCCCCGCCCCGTTCGGGCCCACGATACCGACCTGTTCGCCTTCCCGGACTTGCACCGTCAGGTCGTCGGCGGCGACGACCTGCCCGAAGTGTCGCGTGAGGCCCTCGGTTTCCAGTACGACCATCACGGCCCAGCCTTCCGAAATCGAAGGTGGCGGAGGGTCCAGAGGCCCCGGGGCATGAAAAGGATCAGCAGGAGCATCATCCCGCCCAGGGCCATCTGCCACGTATACGGCGCATACTTCAGGGCATACGTCCGGAGGAACTCGAACACGACGGCCCCGACCAGGGGCGCCAGGACGCTTTCGGTCCCGCCCAACAGGGCGATGAACACGAACTCGCCGGCCGTCGTCCAGTAAGCCAGTTGGGGGTCGACGTGACCGACGTTGAGGGCCGTCAGGACGCCCCCGAGGCCGGCCAGGCCGGCCGCCAGGACGTAGGCCCAGTAGACGACCTGCCAGACCGAACTCCCGAGGTATTCCAGACGGACCTCGTTGTCCCGGACGGCCCGAAGGGCGTACCCCAAGGGGGACTCCAGGAACAGGTGGACCAGGAACAGGGCAACCGCCGTGCATCCCAGGGTCACCCCGTAAAGGACCGTCCGGAGCGGGTCGACCGGCCAGGCCATGCCCAGCACGACCGGCGGAGGGATCCGGAGTCCGTCCGTGCCCCCCGTGACCCCGTAGGCCTTCAACAGCCAGCCGTAGAGGATCATCGTGAAGGCCAGACTCAGCATGGCGAAGAAGATTTCCCGGTACCGGGCGATCCAGAGACCCGTCAGGGCGGCCACGGCCATACTGGCGACGACGGCCCCGGCGAGGAGGACCCCGACCTCCCGGACGCCGAGGAGCCGGACCAGGAAGGCGGCGGTGTAGGCGCCCGTCGCAAAAAACAGACTCTGCCCGAAGGACACCAGGCCGGCCCGCATCAGCAAGACCACGCTAAGGGCCGCCAGACCCCGGGCCAGGGCCAGGGAAAGCAGAAAGACCGTCCACCGGGGTAGGACGAAACCCATCGCCCCGAGCCCGACGAAGCCCAAGACCCCGACCAGGACCGACCGAGGCTTCATAGCCGCCGGACCTCCTCCCGGCCCCAAAGTCCCCGGGGCCGCAGGATCAAGACGAGGGCCATGACGAGGTAGATCACGAATAGCTCTAAGACCGGGAACAGGTGCACGGTCGCCGCCCGGAGGAGACCGATCAGCAGGGCCCCGACGGCGGCACCCTCCAGGCTCCCGAGGCCCCCGATGACGACGACGGCAAAGGCAAGGACGATCACCTCGGCCCCCATCCCCGGCATGACGGCGACCATCGGGGCCGTCATAGCGCCCCCGAGGCCGGCCAGGACGGTCCCCATCGTGAAGGCCAGGACCGACAGCCGGGGTACGTCGACGCCCAGGGCCGTGCTTATCTCGGGGTCCTCGGTCATGGCCACGATGATCCGGCCCGTCCGGGTCCGGCGGATGAAGAGGGCCACGAGCGCCCCGACGACGACGGCCGTCCCGACCAGGAGGAGGCTATACCGGGGATAGGTGATCGACCCGATGGGGACCTCTCCCAGGAGCGTATAGGGAGCATAGGCATAGATGGGGTCGACGCCCCAAATGAGCTTGGTGAGGTCTTCCAAGATCAAAAACAGCGCGTAAGTGGCCAGGAGTTGGTAGACCGGCTCCCGGGGATACATCCACCGGAGGACTCCCCGCTCGACGAGGGGGCCTACAGTCCCTCCGACGGCCAGGGCCGCCAGGGGGATCATCAAGTAGACCCCGTAGGGCCAGAAGCCCTGGTGCCCGTAAAGTCCGATGAGGGACGCCGCCGCATAGGCGCCCAGGGCGTAAAAGCTCCCGTGGGCGACGTTGAGGACCCGCAGGACCCCGTAGATCAGGCTCAGCCCGAGGGCGATCAAGAAGAGCCAAGCCGCATAAATCAAGCCGTCGGTCCCGATGATGACCCACGTGTCGACCATCCCACCGCCCCGTCACGGACATCGGGCGCCCAGGAACCCCTGGCGGATCCAGTCCTCGCTCTTGGTCCCGTCCGGCGGGTTCACGCACTCGGCCGGAAAGGTCATCACGTTCGTCAGCCGTACTTCCTTCTGCTGGGGGTCGTAGGGGCCCGTCATGCCGTAAGCGACGGGCTCGACGGCCTGATGACCCTTGCCGATGGCCATCCGGATGGGGCCACTCGGCGTCTCGAACTCCAGGTACTCGAGGGCGGCGATGACCTGGTCGACCGTCGGCCAGGAGCCCCCACCCGCCGCCAGGGCCTTCTCGAAGGCGGCCTTAACGCCCAAGAGGGCCTGGGCCATGTGGTAAGAAGCATAGACCGGCCGGATCCCATAGCGGTCCCGGTACATCCGGACAAACCACTGGTTCAGCGGCGTGTTCGGCGCAAAGGGCCCGTGGGGGCCCCGGGCGCCGACGATGATCCCCGTCGGGACGTCTCGACCCAACCGCGGGAGCATCGTCTCCCCCGGCGTGAAGGCGATCAGGCTCCGACGGTGCAGGCCCCGGGGCGTCATCTGAATCGTGAAACCCTCGAGGTCCCCGCCCCAGAAGCTCGAGTGGATAAACTCGGGCCGGGCCGCCAAGAGGGCCGAGATCTCGGTCGAGAACTCGCCCGCAAAGAGCTTGGGGAACTGCTCGGAGACGACCTTCACGTCGGGCTTCAGCCGGAGCAGGGCGTCCCGGAAGGTGTTCCACGAGTCCTGCCCCCAGGCGTAGTTCTGATTCAGGCCGGCGACCGTCCGGACGTTGGGTCGGACCCTCAGGAGGTACCGGGCGAGGCCGACGCTGTCGATGACCTGATGGGCGCTCGTCCGAAAGACGTACCGGTACGTCCGGTCCTCGAAGATCCGGTTCGTCCCGCAGTCAAACAGGAGCGTCAGGACCTTGAGTTCCTCGGCGACCGGGGCGACGGCCAGACAGTCGGCACTCGAGATGTAGCCGATCACGAAGTCGACCTTCTCTTCCAGGACCAGACGGCGGAGCTCGGCGACCTGCCGTTCGGCCCCGCCGGCCTCGTCGACGTAAACGGCCCGGACGGGCACGCCCCCGATGCCCGGTCGGTCGTAGGGCCTGGGGACGCCCCCGGCGTTCAGTTGTTCGATGAGGAGTTCGGCGGCGTTCCGGGCCGGGACGCCGAAGGGGGCGGCGGCGGCCCCGGACAGGAAGACGACGATGCCGACCTTGAGCTGGGCCGGGGCGCCGGGCGGGGCGGGCGCCTGGGGGGACCCCGGCGGGACCTGTAAAAGTATGAAAAATGTATTTATCAAAATTAAAATGAAAGTCGAGACGCCCGACTTCCGAGCCATAGAACTCCCCCTTCAAGGTGGCTGGACCTGTCTTAATCTTAACCCGTCGTCCGGCCCCCGTCAACGCCTCGGAGACTTGGGAGTGGGACCGGTCCCGAGGACTTCACCCCAGTGATTATTATTGGGGGTAGAAGCGTTTGAACTCGTCGCGCCGTCAACCTCTGAGATCAAGCAGTAGGTCCGACACGCATCGGTCTCCCAGCCCCCGGGTCGATGGTCTAAAGCCTCTACCCCCAAGAGGTTAGAAGGTGTAACCGACGTGGATCCGAAAGTCGAGGTGATCATTGACGAGACCGTTCTTGCCTGAAAGCGTGAAGCCGTATGGGAGATACTCGTCCTGGAGTCCCACCAGCACCCAGGTGACGAAGAAGCGTTCGTAAGCGACCGTGATCGTCGGAAAGAGCGTCCATTGATGGCCGGCGGTGTTCGGCCGTTCGATGCCGTTGATCTTGAGGGGTCCGAACCCCCGTCGTCGTATCGAGAGGTCAAGGCTCAGATTCGTCTTTTCCCCCAGCGGATAACTCAGGCTCACTCCAAACGCGGGAATCGTGAGGTCACCGGGGTCGACCTCATCGGGACCCTCTTGATGGACCAAAGTCATGAAGTAATCGATACCACCGTAGAGGGTCAGTGTACCTTTAGGTAGGCTGAGGGGGTATCTCGCGGTAGCCGTGAGTCGGATCTCGTCGCTCTGATTCGTCGCCGAGATCTTGCCCGGTTCGGTCGGACGTGGGGCCAGGTCCACGAGATAAGCGCCCGACAGGGTCAGGTACTTCGTGCCGATGGTCCCGTATGTCCAGAACCAGAAGGGAACGAGACCACTCGTGAGCGTCTGACCCTGCGTGGTGACTTTCACCTGTCCGAAGAGAGTGATGGCCCCGACGGTGAAGGAAGGGTTCAGATCTTCCGCGATCCCCTTGATGGGGTGAGTGTATTGGGCCAGCACGAACCAGTAAGGGACTTCAACCTTAAACGTTTCGTCTCCGCCGGGTTTGACTTTGTTGCCCTCGCTGTCGTAGACCTCATCGAAAGTGACTGTGCTGGCCGCGACGAGAACCGTCCACTGGGCCAGCGCGGAACGCGAGATTCCAAGGGTTAGGACCCCGGCGAGCACCGCCACGATGCACCAGGGCCGTCCTTTCCCGGGTCCGCTAGCCATAACCCTCCCTCCTTTTCTCAGGGATGAATCGTTTCGGGGAGACTGGATTAAGGCTTCCCCTCTAAGACTTTCAGGACGACGTGGGCGATGATCCGCGTGGTGGAGTCCGGGTCCTCCAGCGACGCCTTCTTCAGGGCCGGGATCGCTCCCTTGTCTCCCAGGTCCGCCAGGGCCAGAGCCGCCACCAGCCGAACTGAGGGATGGGGGTCCTTTTCCAGAACCCCGATGAGGGGCTCCAGGGCCCGCCTGTCCTTGATGCGTCCCAGGGCCGTCGCCGCGTTGGATCGGACCGTCGGATTTGCGTGTTTCAACGCCTGGATCAGCGGATCCACGGCGGGCTTCCCCATCTTCACGAGGGCTTCGATCGCCTGCCCCGCCTTCGCCCGGTCCTCACTCCCCAGCTGTTCAATCAGGCGAGCGACTTCCTCCTGGGCGACGCCGACCGTGGAGGCTACGAACCCTCCGACGAACCACGCGACCAGCCAGCCCGTGACCCACAGAGACACGCGTCCCCTTTGGGACAGGAGGCTCCTCATGATTGCCCTCCTGAAGGGTTACTTAGAGTATGAAATTCGGTAAATCGCATGGGCCTGGTCATCCGACACGAGCAGGGAACCATCCGGCAGGATGAGCAAGTCCACAGGGCGCCCCCACGCCTGCGTGCCCTGCAACCACCCTTCGGCGAAGGGTTCATACGTGATGGGTTGGTTGCCGCTGAGACGCACCAGCATGATCCGATATCCGATGGGCACCGATCGGTCCCAAGAGCCGTGCTCGGCGATGAAGACCTGGTTCCGATACTTGGCGGGGAACATCTTGCCGGTATAAAACACCATGCCCAATGCCCCGGCGTGGGGAATGAGTTCAAGCACTGGCAGAGTGAACTCGTTGCAAGACCGTCCCTTGGCGAAGTCCGGGTCGACCACCGCTTTGCCGAAGCAATGGGGGTATCCGAAGTGAAGCCCAGCCCGGGGTGCCCGATTCAGCTCGTCGGGGGGAATGTCATCGCCTAATCCATCCCGTCCATTGTCGGTGAACCACAGTTCCTTCGTCACGGGATGCCAGTCAAATCCGACCGTGTTGCGCACTCCTCGAGCGAATACTTCCAGGCCCGTCCCGTCTGGATTCATCCGCAGGATGACGGCATACCGGTCCGGGTCCACCTCGCAGACGTTGCAGGGTGCCCCGATGCCCATATAGAGCTTGCCGTCCGGTCCAAACCGGATGTACCGCCATCCGTGGGCCGCCTCGATGGGGAACCCGTCGCGCACCACCACGGGCTTAGGGGGTTTGCGAAGGCGGTCTTCGATCTGGTCGAATCGAAGGATTCGGTGGGATTCAGCTACATACAGCGCACCGTTCCGAAAGGCGACACCGTTCGGCAGGACGAGGCCTTCAGCGATGGTCAGAACTTCGTCGGCTTTGTAATCCCTGTTCCGATCGACGACCGCATAAACCTTCCCATAGGTGCGAGAACCCACGAATACGGTACCCCGGTCTCCCAAGGCGAGCGAGCGGGCATCCGGCACACGAGCAAACACACCGATGGTAAACCCCGGTGGTAGCTCAATGGTGTCCAGTCGCAGGGGTGGTAAACGCTCCTGCCCAACGGCCAGCCACGCCGATAGGATTCCCCACAAGGGAATCCCCCACTTTGCCATGCACCTCATGACTCCCTCCCTTCCCCAGAAGATTACTCGAGGGTGTTTAGACTCTTCAGTCTTGTTCCGACGGGCGGCCCGGTGCCAGCTTGCCAAAAGCCCGGGCTCGGACATACTGGTAGATGACCCGAACTCCTTCCAAGTCCAGAAATCCCCGGAAGGGGGGCATGCCTCGGTCGGGACGTCCCTGAAGGACGACCAGGACAAATTCCCGATAACTCTTGTGCAGGATAATCTGACGGAGGTCGGATGCGAGACCGCTCGGGATGCAGTCCATGCCATGGCATTGGAAGCAATGCCGATGATAGAGTTGCCAACCCCTCGTGGCTTCCTTGAGGTCTTCAGGAGGCGTCGGTAGCGACGGGGGGATCGTTTCCGGGGATACGGGAGCCAGCAGTTCAGCCGGCGCGACCCCGTACGACTCCAGTCGCTCTCGAATGGCCGTCTGACACGGCGCGAGGGTCACTTCGGTCGAGGGGGAGGGGAAATCAGAAGGAGGGGGGCGTACGGTCGGGAGCGGCATCATCGACCAGCGCTCTTCGTGGTCATGCACCAAGGCCCAGAAACCCGCCAGTGGTGCCCAAACGATGGCCACGTCGATGGCACCGGCGATGAGGTCTTCGAGAAGGCGATCGGGCGTCTCCCATGGATATAGGACAACCGAGGCGCCCCGATAACGCCGCCCCAGGGAAACGGCCGGCGTTTGGGCGTGGACACCGATCCGAAGGCGAGCCAGCCGGGGGTCGCTGGGCGAAGTGACCCGCTCACGAGTCTGCAGAATGACGTAGGTAGACTGGTATAAAGGTACGGTTCGTAATAGGGCCAACCGGGAGGCGTCGGGCTTCTGCCACGCCGCACAGGGCGAGACGAGGGCCCCCAATACCGTCTGAACGAGGAATCCGGGGAAAAACCCAAGTTTACACACCCCTCCGCGCCCTCCTGCGATTTCCCATTATAATGGATTCGTCCTCCCATGACAAGTACACCTCTGCTGGGTGACTGTTCCATTTTGGGTGAGTCGGGGGAGGGGCTTCGGGTCCGGACGGGAAGGATGGGGGTGTCAGACCAGGCCGGCGATGGCGGGGGTCAGCCCGAAGGTGGCTTCGACGCCGGCCCAGGTCTTCAGGCC
>FWWL01002689.1_pt1 | contig 35374 bp, 23 predicted proteins | sample 2228331 | NCBI WGS metagenome assembly FWWL01 (sample SAMEA103939775, study PRJEB20133) | metagenome
CGGCGGAGCAGCTTTCGGACAACCTGCGCGCCGCCCTGTCGCGTCTGGAAGTCTCGCACGATGACTGAACCGACCCGTTCGAGCCGCAAAACTGTGCTGGCCATCATCCTGCTGGCCCTGCTGTTCGCCGCCATCGTGGGGGCCCGCACCTCGGGCCCGGGCACCTGCACCGCGCCGCCTCGAGCCGCGGGGACAGCGCCCGGCGCAATCCCTCCCTGACGCGTCCCGGACTGCGGCGGAAGGGGAAACGGGCATCCCGGTCTAAGAGAGTGCGGGGCCGGCGCGTCGGGATGTGACGGGTCTTCCCGTCTCCCCCCGGGCCCGCGAAGCCCCGCATGCCTGGATGAGGACGGTCCTGCTCTTGTCTTTTCGGTCCCGGTCCGCTGTCTTTCTCGCTGCGACGGTCTTGCTTGCCGGCGGATGCGGCCTGCGCCAGTCCGCAAGGCGGGAGGCCGTCCCGCCTCCCCCTCCGCCGCCCCCCGCCGCCGCAAAGGATATCCCGGAAGTCGTGCTCCGGGGCGCCGGCCTCCGGCTGAAGGCGCCGGACGGGTGGACTTTCGTGGAGCATCCCGAACACGTGCAGGCGCAGTGCCGGCCACGCGGCTCGGAGGACGACCTTCCCGTCATCCTGGTGCAGGCGGATTCGGTCAAGACCGACCTCACGCTGCGCGCCATCGTCTCCGGATTCAGCCGGCAGATTCCCCGGGCTCTGGAGGAGCCGGTCCTGACGCGTGACGAGGAGGTCCCCGTCGCGCTGGAGGGAGTGGAATCCTACGAGATAAGCTGCACGGGCCGGCTGAAGGACCGGCCCGTGACGATGGTGCAGCGGATGCTTCGCAAGCGGGGATGGCTGGTGGTCATCACCTTCATGGCGCCGTCCCCCGACTACGCGGCGCACGAGCCCGCATTCCGCAGGCTTCTGGACACGCTGGAGTGGTAACCTTCCTCCTGTCCTAGTTGTAAGGCCCGCAGACCGTGTCCGTGTAGTCGTAGGACCAGGTGCGCCACTCCGCGTAGGGCATCTCTCGCGCGTGTCCGTCCGCGAACAACGCCATCGAGCGCGCCACCTGCCGGTACTGGGTGCTGGTCAGCGTGCGCTGCGACTGGGCGATGGAGAACGCCTCCGAGCTGTGGAAGTATCCCGGCTCGTACATCACGGTCATCCGCGAAGGCTCCGGTATCGAGTCGAGCTTGCCCGTGTAGACCACGTTCCGCTTCCTGCCGCCCGGCACGTTTATCACTCCAAGCCTCGTGTTGAACCAGTAGGACCCTCCGCCGTGATACCGCCAGAGGGGCTTGAAGTAGGGGATGTCGTTCGGGACGGACATCTGCCGGCCATCCGTCAGGACGAAGGTCAGGTTGGTGAAATAGCCCTTGTCGCTGCGGCAGCGCCAGTGCGCTGTGGTCTTGGCGTAGGGGAGCAGCGCGTCCCAGATGAGCGGCGGACGCGGATTGAGGGTGTTCCAGTTCATCCCGTCGCTCGGGTCCTGGCCGAAAGGCATGAACCCGCGGTTGTCGTCCGCGTACATCCGGAACTGCAGGCCGATCTGCTTGAGGTTGGCGAAGCAGACCGCCTTCCGGCCGTTCTCGCGGGCGGCGGCGAACACCGGGAAGAGGATGGCCGCCAGGATGGCGATGATGGCGATGACGACGAGAAGCTCGATGAGGGTGAAACCCCGCGCGTGGTCTCGCATGCTGGCCCTCCTGCAAAAGGGGTATCTTCTATAGCGAAACGGCGCGAGCGCCTCTGCCCGTCGGCCCGCTGCAGTCCGCTCTGACGCCGGATTCCGTTGTCTGACACCAGTATAACACAGGGAATGATGCGCATTCCGCGCTCCGTCCGGCGCTCTGAAAAAAGACCCCGGGGGATGTTGCCGCAGGGCGCGGTTTCGGGTAACGTATTCCGGCCGGGGCACGGGTCGCCGGAGCTCCGGACAACCTGAGTTTTCTCCCGCCGGAATCACTGTTGGCGAGAGGGGGTGTTGACAATGCCTTACTGCCCGGTCTGCGGAGCGGAGTTCCGCAAGGGGTTCGCAGAATGCTCCGACTGCGGAGTGGAACTGGTCGAGGACGAGGAAGACGAGTTGTATCCTGACGACGAGGACGAGGCTGAGTCCTCCGAGGAGGACGAGGACCTGGGCGCGGAGGAGGAGGCCGACCTCATCGAGATCTTCAGCGGCCCGCCGTTCGCCGCCCAGATGCTGGCCAATGCCCTCAAGGAGCAAGGCATCGGCGCCGTGGTGGAGAGCGACTCGGACAATGTGCTGATCGGCCCCACCGAGAGCTCCGTCTTCGTCACGGAGGCGGAGTACAACGAGCACGACGACATCATCCAGGAGTGCCTGGAGCTCGTGGAGTCCGAGAGTCCGGACGACCACGGGGACGCCTTCGAGGACGAGGAGGAGGAACTCTGAGTCCCGGGGCTCGTCGCCCGGATGCACCCGCCCCGCCGCCTTCCGGACGGCGGGGCGTCGCTTTTGCGGGTGGCGCCCACCGGCGCGCCGTCGCGGCAGGAGAGCGCCTGCGCGCGCGAGAACTCAGGAGCAGAGGCAGCCGGCCGCTCTTCTCTGGCAGGCGCGTGGAACACGGGGGAAGACACGGACAATGGGAGAGAACAGACCATCAGCCGTCATCACGGGAGGCACGGGGGGACTCGGGCAGGCCGTCTCGCTGGCGTTCCTGGAGGCCGGGTGGAAGGTGCTGGTCACGTTCGTGGAGGAGGAGCAGTTCCACGAGCTGCGGCAGAAGGCGGGCGCGCTGGAAGGGGCCCTGCGCGGCGTCTGCGCCGACCTGACCCGCGCCGACGATGTCGAGCGCCTGGCGGCTGAAGCGCGCCGGGAGATGGGCTCCATCGCCGCTCTCGTCAACCTGGTGGGCGGCTTTGCGGGGGGCTATCCCGTCACGCAGACCCCGGAGGCGGTCTGGGACCACATGATGCGGCTCAACCTGAAGACCTGCTTCCTGGCGGTGAGGGCGCTGGCTCCACTGGTGGTGGAGAACGGCGGGGGAGCCATCGTCACGGTGGGCTCCCGGGGCGCTGTGGAGACCCCTCCCGGACTGGCCGCCTATGCGGTCTCCAAGGCGGGTGTGGTCGCGCTCACGAAAGCGCTGGCCGAAGAGCTGCGAGGCGACCGGGTGCGCGTGAACTGCATCCTGCCGGGCATCATCGACACGCCCGCGAACCGCGCTGCGATGCCCGATGCCGATTTCAGCCGCTGGGTGCGCCCCGAGGCGCTCGCCCGGACCATCCTGTTCCTGGCGGGCGACGACTCGGCGCCCGTCAGCGGCGCCTGCATCCCCGTGTACGGAGATTCCTGACTTGGCGCACACGGCCCGTCCCGATTTCCGCGCTCGACGGCAGGCCGTTGCCGCGGGGCACTACCTGGCGGCGATGGCCGGGCACGACGTCCTGCGCGATGGCGGCAATGCCGCCGACGCCGCCGCCGCGGTGGCGTTCTGCCTTGCGGTACTCGAGCCGCATCAGAACGGGCCGGGCGGCGAGTGTCCGGTGCTGCTGCATTTCGGAGACAGGACCTTCGCCGTGTCGGGGCAGGGGACCTCGCCCGGAGGCCTCACGCTGGAATGGTTCCGGGAGAGAGGCTATCAGCTCATCCCGGGCGACGGCCTTTTGCCCGCCACCGTCCCGGCGTTCATCGGCACCTGGCTCCTCATCCTCCGCGAGTTCGGCACCCTGCCGCTCGCACGGGTGCTCGAGCCGGCCATCGAGCTGGCGGAGACCGGGTTCATCGTCTATCAGAGTCTGGCCGAGACCATCGAGATGCACGCCGGGCGCTTCCGGGGGGAATGGCCGTCCTCCGCCGAGGTCTACCTGCCGGGGGGCCGGGCGCCGAAGGTGGGCGACGCCCTGAAGCTTCCGGCTGTCGCCGAGACCTTCCGCCGGATGCGCAATGAGTCGGCGCGGAAGTCGGACCGCGTCCAGGGGCTGCAGGCCGCCTACGAGTGGTTCTACCGGGGTCAGGGGGCGGCGGTCATCGAGAGCTTCTGCCGCTCCACGAAAGTCTGCGACAGCGCCGGACGGGAGTCGCCGGGCTTCCTCACGCAGGAGGACATCGGGACGTGGCGCCCGCGTCTGGAAGAGCCGGTCCGGTTCACTTACAGAGGGGTCGAGGTCTGCAAATGCGGGCCGTGGACCCAGGGCCCCGTCTTCCTCCAGCAGCTGGCCATCCTGCAGCATTTCGACCTGCGGGCGATGGGCTGGGGGACTCCCGCGTATTTCCACATCCTCATCGAAGCCGCCCGGCTTGCCTTTGCGGACCGGGAGGCGTGGTACGGCGACCCGGACTTCGACGACGTCCCGCTGGAGAGGTTGTTTTCGCCGGCCTACAACCGCCAGCGGGCCGCCCTGATAGACCCCCGGGCGGCGGCATCGGGGCTAAGGCCGGGCGACCCCTTCCAGCGAAGGGCCGTGCCGGACGTCTCGTCCGCGGCTGCCGCGCCGGAGCAGGGCGCCGGAGGGGAGGCCGGAGCCGGGGACACCACCCACCTGGACGTGGTGGACCGCTGGGGCAACTGCGTCTCGGCAACGCCTTCGGGCGGATGGCTCCAGAGCTCGCCGGTCATCCCGGACCTCGGGTTCCCTCTGGGCACCCGGGGGCAGATGTTCTATCTGGATCCCGAGCGCGCCAACTGCTACGCCCCCCGCAAGCGGCCGCGCACCACACTGACGCCGTCTCTGGCCCTGCGCGAAGGACGGCCCTGGCTGGTTTTCGGCACGCCGGGAGGCGACGGGCAGGACCAGTGGTCGCTGCAGGTCTTCCTGAACGTCGTGGAGTTCGGGATGGAGCCCGCAAGGGCGGTGGAGGCGCCCACGGTGACGGTCCGCTCGTTCCCGTCCTCGTTCTACCCGCGTGAGTGCTTTCCCGGCCGCGTATCCTGCGAGTCCCGCATCAAAGTGGAGACGCTCAAGGCGCTTCAGCAGTGGGGGCACGAGGTGCACGTGGAGCCCGCCTACGCTCACGGGCGCCCGTCCCTCCTGCGCCTGGAGGAGAACGGCTCGGTGACGGCAGCGATCACCAGCAGGCTGGAGACCGGCTACGTGGCCGGCTGGTGACGGTCCGCTAGACCGCCCGGACGTAGATCTCCCGGGCGATGTCGCGGTCTATGGCCACGTCGGTCTCTCCGACCCGCACCACGTATGACGGCCTCTTCTGATGGAGCCGGAGCTCGGCTCCGGGCGTCAGCCCCAGCACTGCCAGGCGGTCCAGCCGGATGTGGGACCGGGGCGCGATGAACACCACGCGGTATCTCTGGCCCACCGCGGCATCCGCCAGCGGGGCCACCAGCGGCGGCACCTCGCGCGTGATGCGGCCGCAGCAGCGTCCGCGAGGGATGGGCCGCCCGTGAGGGCAGTGCGGCGGATGTCCCAGGAACGCGCAGATGCGCTCCACGACGTTCGGGGAGATGGCGTGCTCCAGGCGGCAGACGTCGCTGCGGCTCTCGGCGGTGTCCAAGTCCAGAAGCTCGGTCAGCAGGAGTTCGGTGAGCCGGTGCCTCCGGATGAGCTCCTCGGCCCGCGCCGCGCCCGTCTCGCTCAAGCGGACGACGCCGTCCACCTCCTCCACCAACCCCGCCGCCTTCAGGCGCGGGAGGTGCTCGGTGATGTCGCAGCCGTCCTGGCAGTCCGTGCCGTCGTCCGAGTGCTGCAGGCTGCAGGCGTGCCCGGCCGGCCCGGCTCCGGGCTTCGCGGAGATGTCGCGCCGGTCCTCCGCGGCCACCCAGAGCTGCTCCAGCAGATGGTCGGTCTGCTCGCGGGTCAGCTCCTCCGGCCCTTCAGCCTGGCCGCCACCATTTCCAGAAGGTCCACCACCGAGGACCTCATCCTTAGCTCGATGCCGCAGTTTGGACAGCATGACACTCCCGCTCCCGCGTGCTGCTTCCTCAGGACGCAGCCTTCGCACTTGCGCAGCAGCTCTTCCTCCCGCCCCCGATATCCGCAGAAATGACACTGGAACCCGTTCAAAGTATGCCCGCCTTCAACAGAAGCCGCACGGCTCCTCCCGTCAGGATGGCGACGGGCACGATGAACGCCGCCATCGCGAACGCCGTCTTCCAGCCCCGCTCCCTCCCCATCACCAGGAAGTTCGCGATGCACGGGATGAACAGAGTGAGAGTCACGATGCTCACCAGCACCTGGTCGTCGGTGAGGCGTCCGGCGTCGAACATCGTCTTCAGGCCCGCCCCGCCGTAGTCGCGGCGAAGGAAGCCCATGATGAACACCTTCGCCGCCTCCTCCGGCAGCCCCAGCACGCCGGTCACCACCGGCGCGCTCCACTGCTCGATGGTGCCCAGCAGCCCCAGACGGTCCAGCGCGAACAGGACCAGCGTCCCCAGGACGAACAGAGGCAGAGCCTCTTTCAGATACCATTCCGTGCGGGCCACGGTCTTGAACACGATGTTTCCCAGTCGCGGGATGCGCACGGGCGGCACTTCCAGGATGAAGTCCGAGCTCCGGCCCGGCATCACCCTGCCCGCCAGATATCCGACCACCAGCAGCACCAGCCCCACCACGCCCGCCCAGATGAACAGCGACTTCGCCGTCGTCAGCAGCCCCAGGATGACCCCGAGCTGGGCGGAGCAGGGGACCCCGAGCGCCAGAAGGAGCGTGACGATGGCGCGCTCCCGCCGCGTCTCCAGGATGCGGGTCGTCAGCGTGGCCATCGTGTCGCATCCCAGCCCGAGCACCATTGGGAGCACGGCCTTACCGTTCAGACCCAGCTGCCGGAACACCTGGTTCATCTGGACGGCCAGACGCGGCAGGTAGCCCGAATCCTCCAGCACGCCGAACGTCACGAAGAAGAAGAAGACGATGGGCAGGACGATGGCTATCCCGTAGGTCAGGGCCATCGTGATGATGCCGTACTCCCCCACGAACAGGTCCCGGATGAAGGGGACGGGGACGAGGGAGAACACTCTGACGGCGGCGGGGTTGATGTGGCTGTTGAACAGGCCTTCCTCGATGAAGTCCACCACCGTCCCGGCTCCGAAGACGCCCACCACGAGCCATGTCAGGTAAAGCACCGTCGCCAGCCATGGGATGCCCCACAGCGGGTGCATCATCGTCCGTCCCAGGAACAGGGCCACGGCGCCTTCGCGTCCCTCGCTTTTGTGCGTCACCAGCGCGTAGAGCCTCTGGATGGCGAGCGCCCGGTGACGGCTGATGATCTGCGGGAGGGGAAGACGGCTGGTCGCGGAGAGCGCCGCGCGGATGCCCTCGATCTTCGTGATGGCCGCCGGGTCCAGATGCCGCATCAGCCACCTGTGCAGCGACTCGTCCCCGCTCAGGATCATCAGAGCCACGCCGCGCTTGCCCGGCGCATCCGGAGGGAGCAGGCTGCCGATCTCGGCGATCGCCTCCTCCACCGCCTCCGGATACTGCACCACGAGGTTCGGGCGCCGGTCGTGGTTCAGGTTGTGCAGGAGGCGGTCCACGCCGGTCCCCTCGACGGCCACCGTTCCCACCACGGGGATGCCCAGTTCCGCGCTGAGCCTCTCCATGTCGATGTGGATGCCGCGCATCCGGGCCTCGTCCATCATATTGAGGGCGAGCGTGCAGGGCAGCCCCATCTCCGCAAGCTGCAGCGTGAGGTTCAGCACGCGCTTCAGGTTCTTCGCGTCCCCCACCTGCAGCACCAGGTCCGGCGGCTCCTCCAGCAGGATGTCCCGCGTGACCTGTTCGTCCTCGGACATGGGGAGGAGGCTGTTCGTGCCGGGAGTGTCCACCACGGTGACCCGCTCGCCGTGCAGCGTGGCCGTTCCCCGCAGGATCTCCACCGTGGTTCCGGGGTAGTTCGAGACGATGACGTACTTCCCGGTCAGTCGGCCGAACAGGACGCTTTTGCCCGTGTTGGGATTCCCGACCAGGCAGATGGTGCGCTGGGATGTGAGGTTGATCGTCTCGACCGCCATGACCTTGAGCCAGATGCCACCCGGTGGCATCTGGATTCCCCTAAATAAAGGGCGCAACGCCCCTCTCAATGCTACTCGTTCGCCGCGCCCGCTGTCAACACTTATTGCCAGAAAGTTGCAGGACACTTCCGAGCGCCGCGCGCGCGCCGTTTGGGATATACCGTACCAAGGCAGATGCGGGCTCCCTGGCGAGGGGCCTGGCCGGAGAGGACAGAATGCCGGCACGCAAGCACACGGCGATCCCTGCTGAACAGGCCGCGCAGTTCACGCGCGTGGCGGACATCTACGACGCCCTGATGTCGGGCATCGCTTACGACATCTGGGTGCGCTACATCCGCAATCTCTGGGAGTCCCGGGGGGTGGAGCCCGGCTCCGTGCTGGATATCGCCTGCGGGACGGGCAATGTCTCGTTCCGTCTGGCGGCGCTCGGCCTGCGGGTGGTGGGGATAGACAACGCCCCCGCCATGGTCGAGGCGGCCGCTGCCAAGCTCAGCCGCAGCCAGCGCCTGGACCGCAACCCGCAGTTCTTCTGCCAGGATGCGGCGGAACTCGACCTGCCGTTCACCTTCGACTCGGCTCTCTGCCTGTTCGACAGCTTCAACTATATCCTGGACTACGGACGCCTCTGCTCCGCCTTCCGCAGGACCTGTCAGCATCTCCGCCCGGGCGGCGTGTTCATCTTCGACGTCAACACGGTCTACGCTCTGTCGCACGGGTTCTTCGACCAGGACAACCTCTCGTCCGGCTCCTATCCGCGCTACGTCTGGCGGAGCTCCTGGGACCCGCTCAAGCGCCTGTGCACCGTGGAGATGGACTTCGAGGCTCTCGGCGACGCCGGAGTCGAGCGGTTCCGTGAGGTGCACGTGCAGAGGGGCTACTTGCAGGAGGAACTGACGGAGGGTCTGGCGGCCGCCGGGTTCCGCGACATCTCCGTCTTCCACGCCTACACCATGCGCCCTCCCAACCGGAAGACCGACCGGCTCTACTTCGTGAGCCAGCGGCCGGCAGGCTGACGCCGCACGAAGCGTCTTCCGTCTTGCGGGGAGGAATCCGCCGCTGCGGCGGCGAAGGCGGCGGCGGAGCCGCCCGCCGTCAGAGCTGATCACCGCGGGCGGCGGAAGGATGCGACCCCGTATGACGAAGGTTGAGGAACCCCTGACCGGCCAGCGTCTGCCCTGGTACAGAGGCGTCTCGGGATACGCCTGGCTGGTGCTCATCGTAGCCGCTCTGGGATGGCTCTTCGACACGCTGGACCAGCAGCTGTTCACCCTCATCCGCTTCCGTTCTCTTCAGGACATCCTCAGCGCCCAGTATTCGGGCGCCGCTCTGGATGAAGCGGTCCAGCGATGGGGATACAAGCTGACGTCCATCTTTCTGGTGGGGTGGGCGCTGGGCGGCCTGCTTTTCGGGATTCTGGGCGACAAGATCGGCCGCGCGCGCACGATGATGATCACCATCCTCATCTATGCGCTGTTCACGGGACTGAATGCGCTGGTGCACACGCCACTGCAGTATGCGCTGTGCCGGTTCTTCACGGCGCTTGGCATCGGAGGAGAGTTCGCGGCCGGGGCGTCGCTGGTCGCCGAAGTCTGGCCGGCCCGGTCCCGTCCGATGGCGCTGGGGTTCCTGCAGGCGCTCTCGACGGTGGGCAACATGATGGCCGCCATCGTCACCTTCGTGCTGGCGGAGGTGAGCTGGCGCTGGGTCTACGTGGTCGGCATCGCCCCCGCCCTGCTGGTGGTCATCATCCGCCTGTTCATCCGCGAGCCGCAGAAGTGGCAGGACGCGCGCGCGGAGACCGCCGCCGACCCCACGAAGGAGCTGGGGAGCATCCGCGACCTGTTCACCCTGCCCGGAGTCAGCCGCAACACGTGGGCGGCCCTGCTCATCGCGCTTGCCGGCGTGCTGGGGCTCTGGGGCATCGGATACTTCCAGCCCGACCTCATCAGCAAGGTGATGCAGGCGGCAGGCGCGAGCGAGAGCGACATCCAGCGGGCCAAAAGCACGGTCTTCTTTATCTTCCAGATCGGCGGGTTCATCGGGATGTATTCCTACGCCGCCGCCAGCGAGCGGATCGGGCGCAAGGCCGCGCTGCTCATCATCTACATCTGCGTGCTGGCCGTCGTGCAGGGAGCGTTCTGGACCATCCACAGCGTGACGCACGCTTACGCTTGGGCGTTCTTCCTGGGGTTCTTCACGCTCTCGCCATTCTCGGCGTTCGCGGTGTACTTCCCCGAGCTGTTCCCCACCCGTCTCCGCTCCACGGGGGTGGGGGTGTGCTACAACTGCGCGCGGCTGCTCGCCGCGGTCGGCATCTTCTATGTCGGGAGCATCGCCGCCAGCTTCTCCCGTCCGGGCGACCCGGTGTTCGGCTACAGGATGGCGGCCAGCATCATGTCGGTCATCTACATCTTCGGGTTCGTCGGGCTGGCGCTGGCGCCGGAGACCCGCGGGCGTCCGCTGCCGGAGTGATGCGGGAGGCGGGGCGGCAGAGATGGCTCCGATGCGCAGACGCGATTTTCTGAAGGCCGGAGCGGCTTCAGCCGCAATAGCGGCGGCGGGCAGGTTGCCGTCCTCCGCCGCGAGCGCCGGCCGTTCGAAAGATGGAGGAAGAATGAGACTCGGGCTTGTCACCTACAACTTTGCGTCCGACTGGGACCTTCCCACGCTCATCCGCCGCTGCCGGGAGACCGGATACGAAGGCGTGGAACTCCGCACCACGCATGCTCACGGAGTGGAGCCGGACATCAGCGCGGAGCGCAGGCGGGAGGTCCGGGCGATGTTCCAGGACTCCGGAGTCACGCTCTGGGGACTCGGGACGGCATGCGACTACCACCGCGACGACCCCGCCATCGTGCGGGAGAACATCGAGTCGACCAAGCGCTTCTGCGAGCTCGCCCGCGACGTGGGCGCCGCCGGGGTGAAGGTGCGCCCGAACGGACTGGTGCAGGGTGTGCCGGAGGAGAAGACGCTGGAGCAGATCGGAAACGCCCTGAGAGAGTGCGGGCAGGCGGCTGCGGAGAACGGCGTGGAGATCTGGCTGGAGGTGCACGGACACGAGACCCAGCATCCGCCCCGCATCCGCCGGATCATGGACGTCTGCGGGCATCCCTCGGTGGGGGTGTGCTGGAACTCCAACCCCACGGATGTCAAGGACGGCAGCGTGCGCGAGTATTTCGAGCTGCTGCGCCCGTTCATCAAGTCGTGCCACATCACAGAGCTCGCCAGCGACTATCCGTGGCGCGAGCTGTTTTCCCTGTTGCGGGACGCGGGCTACGACCGCTTCACGCTGCAGGAGATCCAGCCGCTCAAGGGCACCCGTGAGCCGGACGACATCGAGCGCTTCATGCGCTATTACCGCGCGCTGTGGGCGGCGCTGCAGCCCGCCTCCTGAGATGAGTGCGACAATGCCGCGGGCGGTGAAATGCCCGCCGGCGCCGGAGATGACAATCCCTGCATGAGTGTAATCTCTCAGCACGAGGCAGCCCCGGGACAGCGCTGGTTCCAGGGGATACCGCGATACTCCTGGCTGGTGCTCATCATCGCGGCGCTCGGCTGGATGTTCGACTGTCTGGACCAGAACCTGTTCAATCTGGTCCGGCAGGTGTCGGTGCTGGAGCTGCTGGAGCCCCACTACTCCGACCCGGCCGCTCTGGAGAAGGCGGCGGCGCGCATCGGACCGCTCATCACGGCGTTCTTCCTGGTGGGGTGGGCGACGGGCGGCTTCGTGTTCGGGATCCTGGGAGACCGGCTGGGCCGTGCCCGGACGATGATCATCACCATCCTCATCTACGCGTTCTTCACGATGCTGAGCGGCTTCGTGCGGACGTGGGAGGAGTACGCTGTCGCCCGCTTCCTGACGGGCATCGGCATCGGAGGCGAGTTCGCGGCCGGAGCCGCGTTGGTGGCCGAGGTCTGGCCCAACAGGTCTCGCGCGATGGCGCTCGGGACTCTGCAGGCCCTTTCCGCGTTCGGCAACATGGGCGCGGCGGTCATCGTGTATCTGCTCAGCGATGTCGGTTGGCGGGTGGTCTACTGGGTGGGTGTCTTCCCGGCTCTGCTGGTGGTCTGGATCCGGATGAGCATCCGCGAACCCGAGAGGTGGGAGAAGGCGCGCGAGCAGGCGGCCGCGGAGGGCGTGCGCAAGGAGCTGGGCGCCATCGGGGACCTCGTTCGCGACCCGGTGCTGCGGCGCAACACCATCGCCGGGGTGCTCATCGCCATCGCCGGGGTGGGGGGACTGTGGGGCGTCGGCTTCTTCCTGCCGGACCTTGTTGGGGCGGTGCTGAAGCCGTCTCTGGCGCACCTGTCCGAGGAAGCGCAGAAGGCAGCGCTGGCGCGCTACCGCAGCCAGGCGTTCTTCATCCAGCAGATCGGCGCTTTCCTCGGCATCTTCGCCTACGCTGCGCTCAGCGAGCGCATCGGACGCAAGCCGGCCATGTATCTGTTCTTCGCGCTGGCCTTCGCCGCGGTGGAGGGGACGTTCTGGGGCGTCCGGAGCATGGCTTCGGCCTACGCATGGGGCTTCGTGATGGGCTTCGCCGCCCTTGCTCCGTTCTCGGCCTTCGCGGTCTATTTCCCCGAGCTGTTCCCCACGCGGCTGCGGGCCACCGGAGTGGGCTTCTGCTACAACTCGGCCCGGCTGCTCGCCGCGTTCGCGCCGTTCCTGCTGGGGAGTCTGGCGGCTCATTTCACGCGGCCGGACGACCCTGCGGCCGGGCTGAGGGTCGCGGCCAGCATCGTGGCGCTGGTGTACGGGCTCGGGTTCGCGGGTGTCGCTCTGGGGCCGGAGACGCGCGGAAGGCCGCTTCCCGACTGACCGCGGGCTGACGCCTCAGGAGATTCCCGGAGGCATTTCCCGGACGCCCACGCTCACGCACGAGAGCTTGCCGGAGGGAATGGAGTCGCGCTCCACCTCCTCCACCTCGTAGCGGACGTCCATCAGCAGGAGCCGGCCCGGGACCTGTCCCTCCAGCAGGGCCAGCCCCACCTGTCTGCAGTGGTCGCCCTGGTAGAGGATGACCTGCCTTCCCGGCCGGGAAAGGCAGATGCCTATCTGCCCCAGCGCATCGCCGGCGCTCTCGCACGGGGGGATGACGGCGATGCTCTCGCGCGGGATGCCTCGGACGGAGCGCTCGTCCTCCTCCTGCTCCCCGGGGCCGGAGACGCTGCCGGTCACCGCTTCCACCAGGTCCATGGACGAGCGGCTGGTCTGCTCCCTGAGCTCCGGATGCTCCTCGGGAGGCAGCAGCACCACGATGGGGCGCTCCGGGCCTTCGTGGAACATCGCCCGGATCAGCTTCACCAGTCCCTTCTTGCGGAGCCAGATGCGTCTCGCGCGCCCCGGCTCTGCCTGCTGTCCCGCCGGGAGCATCGTCCGTCCGCTCCTTTCCGTCCGCGCTTTGCCTGCGGGGTCGCCGGGCCTCTCGGCCTGTACCTCCTCAGACCGGCGGACGGCTCCGGGTGTTCCCGCCGGCCTCTCACCCGATCAGGATGCGCTCCTCGGGGTAGGTCACCAGACGGGCGGGGCGGCGGCGGGTCAGGACGACGATGACCGTGAGCGCTCCCAGCCTTCCCCAGAACATCATCGCCATGATGACAGCCTGCCCGAACAGGGTCAGGTCCGAGGTCATCCCCAGCGACAGACCGCAGGTGGCGAACGCCGACACCACTTCGAAGAGAGTCGGCTGAAGGGCGGAGTGGTGGGTGACCAGGAGCACCCACGTGGCTGTGACCACCACGAAGACGGACAGAGCGAACACCGCGGCGGCCTTGCGCACCATCTCGCTGGGCACGGCCCGTCCTCCCACCACCGGCGTGGGCCATCCGCGCCCGTAAGCCCAGATGGCCAGCACCAGCGTCACGAACGTCCCGGTCGTGATGCCTCCTCCCATGGAAGCGGGAGCGGAGCCGATGAACATCAGGCAGTTCAGCAGGAAGTCGCTGCTGGGATGCAGGGTCCCCAGTTCCGGGATGCACACGAAGCCGGCCGTCCTCCCCGAGACGGACTGATAGAGCGCCAGCGCGATCTGCCGGGGAAGCGTCTTGTCCGTCAACACCCCGCCCGTGAACGACTCCGAGATGAGAAGCCCCAGCGCGCCTCCCGCACTCAGGAACACGATGACCGGGAGCGTTATCCGGGTGTGAAGCGAAAGACGCCGCCGCCACGAGAAGGTGAGCAGGTCGAACAGCACGGGCACGCCGAGCGTCCCCAGAAAGATGAGCGTTCCCATGATGGCCAGTGTCCCGGTGTCGTTCGGGACCCCGTCCGGAAATCCCGGCCGCCCGCGGAAGAGGTCGAAGCCTGCGTTGCAGAACGCCGAGACGGCGTGGAACACGGCATAAAGCACTCTGTCCTGCGCCGGCAGGATGTCGCGCCAGTGCCAGAACAGCAGCAGCGCGCCCACCCCCTCCAGCAGCAGCACCGCCACCAGGATGTGCCGGACGAGCTGCACCACGCTTCCCGCCTCCCGGAGTCCGATGGCCTCCCGGAGCGCCAGACGGTCCACGAAGGAGACCTCGCGTCCCAGAAGGCGGAAGGCCATCGTCGCGAGCGTCATGTATCCCACTCCGCCCACCTGAATGAGCCCGAGCAGCACCAGCTTTCCCGGGAGGCTCAGGTCGGAGAACGGCGTGATGACCGTCAGCCCGGTCACCGTCAGGGCCGAGACTGCGGTGAACATCGCCTCGTTCAGCTGCAGCTGCCGGGCGCCTCCCATCGGCGGAAGGAGCAGGAGGAAGGCCCCCAGAAGCACCAGCGCGGCCAGGCCGCTGACAAGCCGTGCCGGGACCCTGAGCACCGCCGTCGCGCCGGGCAGCCTGCGTCGCGCAGCGCCGCCTGCAGGTCCGTCGAAGGGTTCCGATGAAGGGACCGGTCTGTGCGTCATCTGTGCCTGAAGCGCTCCGCCCCTGCGGGCGGGACGCATCCAGTATACCCGAGGGACCGCGGACGGTCCTGCCCGCGCCCGCCGCGGCTCGCGGGGCGGGGAGGATGTCGCGCCTGGATGTCGAAGGGGTCGGCGGGGGAGCGGTCCGGCACTGTTCCGGACCCGCGAGGACTCTCCCACAGTCCGATGCTGCGAGGAGCTTCCTGATGATGTTTGAACACCTGACCCGCCGCGAGCTTCTGATGAGTGGATTCGTCCTGGCTGCCGGTGCCGGCCTGTGCGGGCTGGGCGCCGCGCCCGCCGAAGCCCAGGAGTCGTCCGGTGGCGGCAGGCGAAGCCGTCTGAAGCTCTCCTGCTGCGCCTACAGCTACCGCGAACAGCTCACCGGCAAGGACGCCGCGAACCCGATGACGTTGGACGATTATCTCCGCATCTCCGCGGACTGCGGGTGCGACGGGGTCGAGCCCACGGCCTACTACTTCCCGGACCCTCTTCCGGACGCTTTTCTCGCGGAGTTCAAGGCTAAGGCGCACAGGATGGGGCTGGACATCTCCGGGACCGCCATCCGCACGGACTACTGCGTGCCCGCCGGGCCGAAGCGCGAAGAGATGGTGCGCCACACGAAGCTGTGGATCGACCGCGCCCTCCTGATGGGCGCCCCGTGCATCCGTGTGTTCGCCGGCGGCGACGCGAAAGGCGACATCCCGGCGCAGCGCAGGCTGTGCGTGGAGACCGTGCGCGAGTGTCTGGACTATGCCGCGGAGAAGGGCATCATCCTGGCCGTCGAGAACCACGGCGGCATCGTGCACGACGCGGAGAACCTGCTGGCGCTGGTGGAGGAGGTGGCCTCCCCCTGGTTCGCGGTCACGCTGGACAGCGGCAACTTCCGCACGCCGGACCCGTACGCGGACATCGCCCGGTGCGTCCCGTATGCCGTGACGGTGCAGTACAAGACCGAGGTCATGCCGGGCGGAGGTCCGAAGGTCCCGGCGGACCTGAAGCGCGTCATCGGCATCCTGCGGGAGGGCGGATACAGCGGCTATCTGGCGTTGGAGTACGAAGCCGCGGAGCCGGCTCCCGTCGCGGTCCCGCGCGTTCTTCGCGAGATGCGAAGGGCCATCGATGAGACCCAGTAGCAAGGTCCGCATTGCGGGGGCGGCGGTGCTCCTTGCGCTGGCGCCCTGGACGTCCATTCCGGCGGAGGGAGCCGAGATGACATCCGGAGACTTCGTCGATGTCGGCGGCCGCGTGGAGATGTTCGTGGACTCCTGGCTCATTGCGGAGATGCGCGGAGTCCGGCTGAGGCTCCACGAACCCGTGCGGCGAGAGGTGGTCTGGCAGGCGGAGAGGCCGTGGGAGGGCACGTGGTGCGCCTATTTCACGGCGCTTCGCGACGGAGAGAAGGTCCGCATCTATTACCGCGCGTCCAACCCCGGCAGGGACATCTCCGAGGAACAGTACACCTGCCTCATCGAAAGCCGCGACGGCGTCCGCTTCACCCGCCCCGAACTGGGGCTTGTGGAGTTCGACGGCTCCACCGCGAACAACATCATCTGGAAGGGACCTCTCTCGCACAACTTCGCCCCGTTCGTCGATGACAGGCCCGGAGTCCCGCCGGAGGAGCGCTACAAGGCGCTCGCATCCATCGCCGGGAATCCCGGCCGTCCCGGGCAGCTGTTCGCCCTCTGCTCTCCGCACGGCGTGCGCTGGAAGCTGATGAAGGAGGAGCCGCTGGAGCTTCCGGGCGCCTTCGACTCCCTGAACGTCGCGTTCTGGGACCCGCACGCCGGGATGTACCGCTGCTACAGCCGCATCTTCCACGACGGCTGCCGGGCGGTGCAAAGCAGCGTCTCGACGGATTTCCTTGAGTGGAGCCCGCCCGTCCCGAACATCTATCCTGAGGGGACGCCGAGGACGCAGATGTACACCAACGCCACGGTGGTGTGTCCCGGGGCGGAGCATATCCTCCTCGCGTTCCCGAAACGGTTCGTGGAGGAGCGCAGGAAGCTGCCCGACGCCACCGCGCCCGGCGTCTCGGACGCCATCTTCATGTCCAGCCGCGACGGGCTGCACTGGGACCGGACGTTTCTGGAGGCCTGGGTGCGGCCCGGCAGGGACCCGCTGAACTGGTCGCACCGCAACAACATGCCTGCGTGGGGGATCGTGCAGACCGCTCCGGACGAGTTCTCGATGTACATCAGCGAACACGCCGGCTTTCCGACCACCCGGCTGCGCCGGCTCACCGTCCGGCGCCACGGATTCGCCAGTGTGAACGCCGGAGCGGAGGGCGGCGAGATGGTGACCCGCGCGTTCACGTTCAGTGGGGACGACCTCATCCTGAACTACAGCACTTCGGCGGCGGGGTCGGTGCGGGTGGAGGTCCGGGACGCCTCCGGACAGCCGGTGCCGGGCTTCTCGCTGGAGGACGCTCCGGAGCTCTTCGGAGACGAGACCGACGCCGTCTACCGCTGGGGGGAAGGGCGCCGTCTGGGCGAACTGAAGGGCGGACCGGTCCGCCTCCGCTTCCTGCTTCAGGACGCCGACCTGTTCTCGCTCAGGACGGGCAGCGTCCCCTGACGGGCATCTGAGCGGCATCTGCGGCCGGCGGACGGCTTTCGGCGCGGGAGGCGCACATGCGCGTGCCGCCGGCGGCTGGAAGTGGTAGTATGGATTCGATGGACGACAGGTTCAGGCCGAAGGACAGGCGTGCGGCGTTCCTGAGGCTCCTGCAGTATCTGCGGCCGCACAGCGCGGCGCTCGCGCTGGGCATATCTTCCAACATCGGGCTGGGACTGGTGGCGCTTGTCCCGCCCCTCATCTACGGCCGCATCACCGACGACGTCATCCTGGCGAAGGGCGACCCCGACGCCCGGCTGCGGCTCCTCGCGCTCCTGGCATTGCTGCTGGCCGCCATCTACGCGCTGAACAGCCTGCTGTCCTTCGCGCGCGGATACGTGATGCACGTGCTGGGCGAGAAGCTCATCCTCACCCTGCGCAAGGACGTCTACGGGCACCTGCAGCAGCTCTCCGTGAGCTTCTTCGACAGGCGTCAGACCGGCGAGATCATGAGCCGGGTGACCAGCGACACCCAGGTGGTGGAGGAGTTCGTCAACCACGCCGCGGACACCCTTGTCTCGGATGTCATCAAGATGGTGGCGATGTGCGTGGTGATGTTCCTCATCTCGCCCGTCCTGTCCATCATCGCCCTGGTGCCGGTGCCCGTGCTGTTCTACGCCGGTTTCCGCTTCGCACGGCGCATCAAGAGCATCTACCGGGCGGTGCGCGAGCGGCTGGGCGAGATCAATGCCGGCATCCAGGAGCGCATCAGCGGGGTGCGCGTGGTCAAGGCCTTCGCCAGGGAGGAGCACGAGTTCGAGAACTTCCGCCGCGACGCCGAGAACTACTACGACGAGCGCGTCCGCGCGGTCAGGATGTGGACCAGCTTCTTCCCGTCGGTGGACCTGCTGGTGCGGCTGGGACACATCGCGGTGTGGGTGGCCGGCCCGGTGCTCATCCTGCGCGGCGAGGCCACGATGGGCACCCTGGTGGTGTTCACCAGCTACCTGGGGATGCTCTATCAGCCGGTGGGCAGCCTCGCCCGCATCAACGATACCATCCAGCGGTCGCTTGCCGCCGCCGAGCGCATCTTCGAGATACTGGATGAGGAGCCCGGGATAAAGGACCCGCCCCGGCCTGTGCCGCTCGGCCGAATCCGGGGAGAGGTGGAGTTCGAGCACGTCTGGTTCCGCTACGAGGACGGCGAAGAGGTGCTGAAGGACATCTGCCTCCACGCCAGACCCGGGCAGATCATCGCTCTGGTGGGACGCAGCGGCGCCGGTAAGACCAGTCTGGTGAACCTCATCCCGCGCTTCTACGACCCCACGCAGGGACGGGTGCTCATCGACGGGGTGGACGTGCGGGACGTCCGCCAGTCCGAGCTGCGCAGGCAGATCGCCATGGTGCTGCAGGATACGTTCCTGTTCAACGGCACCGTCCGGGAGAACATCCGCTACGGGAAGCTGGACGCCACCGACGAGGAGATCGAGCAGGCGGCGAAGGCGGCCAACGCGCACGACTTCATCATGGAGATGCCGAACGGCTACGACACGCAGATCGGCGAGCGGGGCGTCAAGCTCTCCGGCGGTCAGAAGCAGCGGGTGGCCATCGCGCGCGCCATCCTGGCCGACCCGCGCATCCTCATCCTCGACGAGGCGACCAGCAGCGTCGACTCCGAGAGCGAATACCTCATCCACCGCGCCATGGACCGTCTGATGGAGGGCCGGACCACGTTCGTCATCGCCCACCGCCTCTCCACCGTCAAGCACGCCGACCAGATCGTGGCGCTGGAGCACGGGCGCATCGTGGAGACCGGCGACCACCGGACGCTTCTCTCGGCGGACGGGGTCTACTCCCAGATGTATGCCATGCAGTTCCGGCTGGACGAGGAGGCGCCCCCGCGGACGTGATGCGCTCGGGCCGTCTGCCCGGCAGCGGTCACGGACCCCCCGCGACAGAGTAGGCCTTTCCGGGCTCCAGCACCATCGGCGCGGAGCGCCCGAGCTCCGTGCGTCCGTCCTCCGCATAGACGATGAGCCGGCCTTTGACAGGGGCGGAGACGGGCAGAAGCTGCCGGTCCAGGCCCAGGGCGCGGGTGCCGGAGATGCGCTCGCCCGCATCGGTGACGAACACCGCCTTCTTCTGGAGCCAGCGGGCGAAGATGCGGTTCCGGTCCAGCGAGGAGACCGCTCCCGCTCCGTAGAGATATCCCAGCAGCCTGCGGCCCGGCTTCTCCTGCTCGCCGCTCACCACCCAGCCGATTGCCACGATGTAGCGGTCGCCGGATGAGATGCTGCGTCCCAGGACCTGCGCCGGCTCGAAGGTCATCCCGTCGCGCGAGAGAGCGTACCACAGCCGGTCGCCGTTCATATGCAGCCCCATCAGATACCACGAGCCGCCGTCGGGCGCGCGGAACTTCTTGACGTCGTTCACGGCGTAACGCCCGGACAGGCTTTTCCCCTCGAAGGAGAAGCGTTTGCCGTCCGTCCCGGACGCCCGCCACACGCCGGTGAAATTCCGGAAATCGCCGAACCACAGCCGGTACTGGCCGTCCTCGTACAGGATGACGTTCATCCCGTTGATGTCGGAGGACTCGAATCCCGGATATCCCCCGATGGAAGCAAGGTCTTGCCGGGAGGCGGGGTGGGGGGCGGGACTGCCGTTCCAGACCCTGCCGTCCGGGCTGAAGAAGACGGCCGGTCTGTTGGCATCGCTTCCCACCGGATAGGCCGTGCAGACCATCGCGAAGCTGCCGTCCGGAAGCCGGATGGCGTTCACGTTGCAAACGTGGACGAAGTCTCCGTGCTCGATGACCGTGTGGCGCTGCGTGAAGGTCAGGAAGTCGGACGTCTGCACGCTGTAGATGCGGTCGTTCGTGGTCTCCACCCCGTCCCACGCGCCGTAGAACACCCTCCATCCGCCCGGGACCTCCACCGCCGACGGGGCGTAGATGTTGCGGAACCTGCCCGGCAGGGGCTCCAGCAGCGGGAAGCGGGCGTCCGGCAGCAGGTGGGGAGGGCCGTCCTTCCACATCGCCGCATCGAACGGTCCGGCGCCCACGCCGCGGATCTCCGCGAAACCCGGGCGGCCCTTTTCGGCAAGCGTCCTCACAGTCAGCGTGGCGGCCGCGGCGTCCGCCCCCAATACCGCCAGAGCCGGGACGAGCAGACAGAGACCCCTCATCATCGCTTGCGCCCTCCATCTCCCTCGCCGCGCTCGATGCGGCGGGCTCAGGGGCAAGGTTACCCTCCTGCCGCGCATTCCGCCACCCGGCCGGGGATGCCTGTGAAAAAGGGGAGCCCCGCCGGGGCTCCCCCTGAGTCATCGTCTCCGGGAACGGTCCTCTAGAAGGTCACATGTTCCACGTCGGCCGCCTGGCGGCAGCGGATGACGGGACGCACATCCGAGCCCTCGAGCACGCACCCGAGGTTGCCCGTCACCTGGATGTATCTCCCCAGGAGCGGCAGCGTGCCGGGTGTGACGGCCTGGCTCATCTCGACCAGCACGCCTCCTCCCGGAAGCCCGGAGCCGTCGTCGATGCGCACGGTGAGCGTTCCGGAGTCCCGGGCTGTCACCACGCCCCACGTCCGCACCAGCAGTCCGATGTTGTGCAGCCCGCGTCCTCCGGTCACCCCGGGGATGTAGCTGCCCCACGCTCCTCCGCCCAGCTCACGGTTCATCAGCCGCACCGGGACCGGAGCCGGCCCGGCGCTCCCCAGCGTGAAGTTCGTCAGGTAAAGCTCCGGCTCGCTGTTCGAATCGAGCTGGATGACCCCCTCGAACGTCCCGGTCTGCCCGATGGAGGGGGAGGGGGAGAGCGCGCCCCGGTTCACCTTGATGCCGCTGGAGCGGCCGGCGTCCTGGATGTAGAGCATGTTCCTCGACGCGAACACCCCGGTCACCACCTTGCCGCTCAGCGTCACGGCCACCGGGTGCGGACCCAGCAGCTTCGCCTCGCCGATGGGCATCGACACCGGCGCGATGTAGTCGATGGCGTCGGAATACTCGGGTGAGATGTTGCCGAGTCCGTCCTGATACTGCACGAGCACCGTCTTGGCGCCTCCGCCCTCCGTCAGCATCCAGGACTTCGAGGCCGCGAACGCCTCCCACGCCCCGAACGCTTCCCCGGAGTTCCGGATGCGCATCAGGGTCACTCCGGCTCCGTCGCTTGCGGCCAGAGTGAGGATGACGCTCCGGGAAGTGGTGAACGCCGCCCCTCCGTTGATGACCACGGAGCCGGCCGGGCCGGAGTTGTCCACGTTGATCTGGGTCGAGATGGCTGTCTCCGTCCTGCCCATCAGGTCCCGGGCGCGGTAGTTCACGGTGCGAAGCCCGGCCGTGGGGATGGAGAAGGTCTGCCCGTCAACGTAGGACCCCGAGTCTATCCTGTACTGGTGCACGTCCACTCCCACGTGGTCGAACGAGCCGATGCGCAGCGTCGTCGCTGGGGTGACATACAGGTTCGCGTTCTCCCGGACCGAGACGTCGTCCACGTAGAGCGTCGGGTAGCCGGAGAACAGCGCGCCCGCCGTGAAGCGAAGCCGCACCGTCCTGCCCTTGAAGCGGGTGATGTCCCACAACACCTGCGTCCATCGCGTGATGTTGCCAGACGAGCCCGAGATGCCCGCATCCAGCGTGCCGCCGGTGTCCGGGTCGACGATGGCCGCGCTGTAGTTCGCGAAGAGGCCGCTTCCGCCGGTGGCCCGCACCCACGCCGAAGCGATCACCCGGGACGCCGACGCGCTGACGGCGATGTCCCGGCTCAGCGTGCCGGACCCGCTGCCTCCCACCATGGCCGCCCGGCTGCCGCTGCGCACCGGGGAGGTGACCGTGCTCACGGTGCCGCTCACGTCCCATCCGGTCAGCAGGGACTCGAAGCCCGCGTTGGTCAGCTTCTCGGTGCCGCCGGAGAACACCTTGGGCTCCTCGACGCGCAGGACGCTCATCGGCGCCAGCGAATCCACGTTGATGATCGTCGAGATGGTCGGCTCCGTGTTGCCGCTGTTGTCCACGGAGTAGTAGTTGACGGAGTTCGACCCCTCCTGAGCCAGCGTGAAGGGTGACGAATAGGTGGTCCAGCTTCCTCCGGCCACCTGGAAGCTGCTGAAGTCCACCCCCGCATTGTCGTCAGCGCTCCGCAGCGTCATCGTGGCGGACGGGCTGTCCACCCAGACGCTCTCTCCGTCTTTGACGCTGACATCGTCCACCCACATCGTGGAGTCGCCGAACAAGCCGCCGGCGGAGGAGAACCGCACCTGAATGGTCTGTCCCCTGAAGCGCGTGACGTCCACCGTCACGTTTCTCCACGTGGTGACGCTGCCTGTCGTGGAGAACGCCGTGACCAGGAAGTTGCCGGCGCCGTCCCGGATGCTGCAGCTCACCGAAGCCAGGAGGGATGCGCTGGACTTGTAGCTGAAGCTCAGGAACGCTCTGGATGCGGAGTTGCTGATGGTCAGGGCCTGGCTGGCCGAAGCCGAGCCGGGTCCGATGCGGGCGTTTCGGGTGCCGCTGGCCGCCGAACCGGTCTCGATGGCCACCGTTCCCGTCGTCGTCCATCCGGCCCAGTTCGACTCGAACCCGCCGTTCGCGACGAGCTCCACTCCGCCGGCCCGGTAGCCCACGCTTCCGACCTGAAGCACGCTGTAGGGCGCAACGTTGTCGGCCGGTCCCGGGTTGATGGTGAAGGACGAGCCGGAGACGGGCCAGTCTATCCCGAACGCCGAGCAGGAGCCCGTCACGCTGACCGTCTTGGTCCCGGTGCTGGTGGCTCGCAGCCACACCTCCACGGAGTCCGTCTGTCCGCCCGCCGGGGCCGAACCGGCGTTTGTCGTCAGCGACCCGCTGACCAGCTGCACTCCGGCGGGAAGCGTGAGGGTGATGCTGCAGTTCGGAGCGTTGATGTCCCCCGAGTTCGAGACCCGCAGCAGCACGCGGAACTTCGCGTTGAGCGGCGGCGAATAGCTGCTGCCGGTCGCGCCCGCCGAGAGCGACGGGCCCGACACCTGCACCGTTCCCGGAGGGACGGCCAGCCCGAAGGTCTCGCTGGAGGCTCCCCCGGCAAAACTGGTGGACCAGGCGTACGCCCTGATGATGAGCGGAGACGTCGTGTTGGAGATGACCTGCTCCACGTTGTCGATGGCGCTCAGCGAGGATGCGTGAGCGGTTCCGTTCCATTCCACGTAGTAGCGCAGGTTCAGGTCGCTAAGGGCGTGCCAGGTGGTCGGGTAGTTCGCGCCGTTCCAGTTCACCCGGCGGTTCCACACCATCGTGGTCTTGTCGCCCACCTGCGGGTTCGGCACGCGGTAGAGCCGGTACTCTCCGGACGTGCCGCGGGGCGTCACCGAGTGCAGGAACCAGTCCGTCCTTCGAAGATAGGCACGGTCCAGGTTGATGTAGCCCCACCCGGCGCTGTTGTTCCAGGTGGTCTGCCCGGACAGGAAGTCCGCCGTGTTGATGAGCACCGCCTTCACGGCCCGGGGGTCCGTGATGCCGGCCTGGTGGAGAAGCGTGGCGGCGCCTCCCGCGTGAGGGGCGGCCATGCTGGTGCCGGTCATGTTCACGAAGTCCGGGTTGGTCCCCTCCCAGTTGTCGTTGGGAGCGTTGATGGCCGTCCCCGGGGCAGCGAGGTCCGGCTTTTTGCGCTCGTTCGGCGTGGGACCGCGGCTGCTGCCCGAGTTGATGATATCGTCCGTCCTGGTCAGCGTGCCGCGGTCGTCCAGGTTGGCCACTACAATGCCGTTATAGGTCCCGGCAGGGGAGGTCAGAGTCTTGTTCGTGCCCCCTTCGTTTCCCGCCGACTTCGTGAACACGATGTTCTGGACGTGGACCAGAGCGTCCCAGAAACGGGTGTAGTCGTCGTCATCGGCTGTCATCGGGTCGCTAGCGCCGAAGCTCAGGTTCACCACGTCGATGGTCGCGTTCGTGAGCCCCCAGTTCATCGCCGACATCGCGTCAGACTGGAACATGGAGCCTCTTCCGTCTGTGGTCCGCCAGCCGGCCTTCAGGTTGGTGCTCCGGGTGGAGCCGAAGGCGACCCCCCTGTTCGTGGCGTCGTTGCTGTTCATGATGCCGGCCACGTGGGTGCCGTGCCCCTGCAGGTCGTCGGTGCTGGACGAGTTGTCGTCGTAGTTGGAAGCCCCGACGGCGGTCGTGTGACGGACCACCTGCCACCAGCCGCTGCTCTTGCCCATGTTGGGGTGGCCGGTGTCCACCCCGGTGTCCATCGTCGCGTTCCACCATACGCCGCCCGTGAGGCCGGCATTCCAGAATGTCTGGGTCCCCAGGGCGGGGACGCTGACGTTGAGCTGCGCCTCCGTCAGCTGGTCCTCCACCACGTAGCGGACCAGCGGGTGGTTGGCGATGGCGGAGATGGCCGTGCCGGGCACCCTCGCCGCGATGGTGTTCTCGAAGTCGTAGGTGTAGCTTACCGTGCCGCCCACGCCGCGCACGAAGGCTGCCAGCTCGCTCTGTTCGGCCGCCACCGCAGCCCGGGTGCGCTCCAGCACCCGGGAGCGCATGCGGTCCTTGAGCTCCTTCATCTCGGTGACGATCTTCTCGAGCTTGGCGATGTCGGCTTTCGAATACAGGCGGGATTCCTGCGACGCAAGGACGGCGGCATCTTCGGCCGTCGCCGCGCGCGCGCCCGTGCTGTATTTCCGGTGGATGGCCAGCGCCTCCGCCTCCCGCTCCCGGAGAGCGGCCGACATGGCGGCCTGCTCTTCCTCGGCTATCTCCAGCGAAGGCTGATGCACCAGAGAGATGATGACCGGGATGCGCTCACTGCTGAACAGTTTCGGGACCAGGGACTGTCCGATGCGCACCCGGCTCAGGGCCACTTCCGCCGAGGACTCTTCGAGTGACGGATAGACGGTCCCGTCCTCGGCGATCTCCTGCGCGGCGCCGGGGGCGATTGCCAGAAGCGCCCCCAGCAGCGCGACAAGCACAGTACGGCCAAAGCTTCCCATCGGGGGAATCTCCTTTCCGAATCTCCCTCCTCGCGGATACCGCCGGCCTTTGAAGGAGGCGATTCCGCAACTCATTCGCAGTGTAGCATCCCGCCGGGGCCCTGTCAAGTACCGAAATCTTCGGAACTTCAGGTATCGACCGGCCCGGAACGCCGGCCTTTCCAACCGTCCATCCTGCCTGGCTCCGGTCCGCAGGCTACCAGACAGTGCTCACGTCGGATGCGCTCCGTGGCCGGAGCTCCGGCCGTATCTCGGACCCGCTCAACACGCATCCCAGATTCCCCGTCACCAGCACGATGGCGCCCGTCGCGGGAACCGTCCCGGCCTGAGCCAGGTCCACCTGGATGCCCCCGGGCGGCGCGGAGCCATCGTCTATCCAGATCCGGGGTGGGGACAGGCTCCGGCTCACCACCTTGCCCCACGTCCGCACCAGCAGACCCGTGTTGTGCAGTCCGCGTCCTCCGGTCACCCCGGGGATGTAGCTGCCCCACGCTCCTCCGCCCAGCTCACGGTTCATCAGTTGCACCGGGACCGGAGCCGGCCCGGCGCTCCCCGCCGAGAACGCCGTCAGATACAGCTCCGGCTCCCGGTTTGCGTCCAGCTGGATGACCCCCTCGAATGTCCCGGTCTGACCCGCGGAGAGCGACGGAGAGAGCGCTCCGGTATCGACCTTTATCCCGCTCGAGCGGTCGGTCTCCTGGATGTAGAACATCTTCTTCGCAGGGAAGACGCCGCTGACCGTCTTGTCTCTGAGGACTACGGCCACGGGGTGCGGTCCGAGGAGCTTCACGTCGCCGATTCGCGGGTAGGCCGGAGGCACATATTCTATCGAGTCGGAGACCTCGGCCGAGATGTTTCCCAGCCCGTCCCGGAACTGGACCAGCACGGTCTTCGTGCCTCCGCCCTCAGGCAGGGTCCACGACCGCGACGCGGCGAACGCCTCCCACGCGCCGAAGGCTTCCCCGGAGTTCCGGATGCGCATCCCCGTGACCCCCGAGCCGTCCACCGCACCCAGCGTGAGCACCACGAGCCGGGATGTCGTGTAGTCGGCTCCGCCGTTTATCCTGACCCATCCCAGGGGCCCGTAGGCGTCCACGAAAAGGTCCGTCGCAATCCCGGCTTCCTGATGTCCGTTCCTGTCGCGGGCCCGGTAGAGCACGCTGCGAACACCGGGAGCGGACAACGTGAAGAGGTCGCCCTCCTGGTAGGCGGCTCCGTCCACGCTTCTTTCCCGGACCTCCACACCCACGTGGTCGAACGACCGGATGCTGAGCTCGGTGCCCGGAAGGATGGACACCACGCAGTCCTCCCGCACCGAGACATCGTCCACGTAGAGGGTGGGGACCTGCCCGGAGAGCGCTCCCGCGCAGAACTCAAGCCGGACGGTCCTCCCCCGGAAGCGGCCTACGTCCCACACCACGTGAGCCCAGTCCAGCATCACGAGGGTGCTGCCCTGGAGTCCGTAGTCCACAACGTTGCCGGTCTCCGGGTCCACGATAGCCGCGCTGAACGCGCCCAGAGGATTGCTGGCTCCCGCCGCCCTGACCCAGAACGACGCGAAGGCGTTGCGGGCCTCCGGCGCGATGGCCACGTCGCGCCACAGGTTTCCCGGACCCGAACCACCCACCCGGGCCGCCGTCGCGCCGGAATGGACCATTGCGCTCGTCGTGGTGACGCTGCCGGATGTCTCCCATCCCGCCAGACCGCTCTCGAAGCCCGGGCTGGGGACCAGCCTCTCCCACCCCCCGGCGATGACCCTGGGCGAACCCACGGACAGGACGCTCACCGGCGCGCGGGTGTCCCTGTGGACGGTGGTCTGAGCGACCGGCTCGGTGTTGGCGCTGTTATCGATGGAGTAGTAGCTGACGGTGTTGGCGCCTTCTACAGGAAGGGTGAAGGGCGCCTCGTAGGTCCGCCACGCCCCTCCCTGGAGCCGGAAGAGGGTCCGGTCGATGCCTGCCGCGTCGTCGGAGGTGATGAGCGTGAGGGGCTCGTCGGCGGACGCCATCCACACCGTCTCGCCTTCACGGACCGCCACGTCGTCCACCCAGAGAGTGGAGCTCCTCAGGATGTTGCCCGTGGAGAAGAACCGTATCTGGATGGTCTGTCCCTTGAACCTCGAGATATCGAAGGTGACCGTGCTCCACTGGCCGACGTTCATCGCGAGGTTGTGCGGTTCTATCAGGACGCGGCCGTCGCTGTCGCAGATCCTGCAGCCGGCCGGGGTGAACACCCCGGCCTGTGCCCGGTAGCTGAAGCTCAGGAACGCCCTCGCCGCCGCGGCATTGACGTGGACGCTCTGGAAAAGCGATGCGGCCCCCGGTCCGAGCCTCGCGCAGCGCAGGCCCGTGGCCGCCGTCCCGAACTCCGCGTCCACTGCGCCCGACGTGCCCCAGACGGCCAGCCCGGATTCGAACCCTCCGTTGGCCATGAGCTCGCTGCCGCCCGACCTGTAGCCGACTGACGGGATCTTCATCACGGTGACCGGCGGGACCGAGTCCGCAGGCCCCGGTTCGACCGACAGAGATTTCTGGTCGCCCCACTCCTGCCTGAATGCCCATGAGGTGCACTCGACATCGATGAGCTTCACTCCCGGTGTTGTCGCCTTCAGCCACAGTTCCACGGTCACCTGTCCTCCGGGCGGCACGCTGCCGGCCTGGATGTCCTGCTGGCCGGAAACGAGCTCCAGGCCGGGAGACATCAGATACGTGCGGACGTGGCAGTCCGGGACGTTGAGGTCGCCCGCGTTCGAGACGGTGAGCGACAGACGGAACTTCGCGTTGAGAGGCGGAGAGGTGGTCGACAGCACCGGCGTGATGGTCAGCGCCGGACCCGTGGCTTCCACCGTGCCGGGAGGAGCGGCGAGGGCGTAGGTGACCGAGGAGGCGCCTCCGGGGAACGAACTGGACCCCGCCTCGGCCCTGAGGACCACCGGCCCCTTCCAGCCCGGGAAGAAGACGACCGCGTTGTTGTCCTGCCACTGCTTCGACCAGCCCAGTTCCTCACCGCCCGACTCGGAATAGGCGTAGATGTCCAGCCGGGCGGGGTCGTAGTAGCTCGTCGGATACGACGCTCCGTTCCAGTGGACGCGGCGGTTCCAGACCATCGTCGCCCGGGTCATCGTCGTCAGGCCGAGGTCAGGCACTCTGTAAAGCCGGGAAGAGACCAGGTGGCCGGTCGGCTGCAGGGAGCCGATGAACCAGCAATCCCGCCGCGCGAACGCCTTGTTGAGGTTGACGGAACCATGGCCGGAGTCATAATGCCACCAATTGGAATGTCCCGGCGGCTGGTCGGCCGTGTCGATGAGCAGCGCCTTCACCGCCCTCGGATCGTCCACGCCTGCGTCGTGCAGGAGCGTGGCCGCGCCGGCGACGTGGGCTGCGGCGGCGCTGGTCCCCGAGGACTCGATGAAGTCGGAAGAGTGTTCCCACGCCTGCCATGGAGCCGTGATGAGGGTGCCCGGCGCTGCCAGGTCCGGCTTCCGCCTGCCCGGCGGCGGGGTGGGGCCGAGGCTGCTTGTTGGAGAGATGATGTCGTCATTGCGGGACACCGTGCCCTGGTCGTCCAGATTGGCGACGGTGATGCCGTTGTAGTTGATGGCAGGCGAGGGCAGACCGGCTGCGCCCAGGTTGCCCGCCGCGCAGGTGAAGACTATCCCCCACGCGGAGACCACGCCGTCCCAGAAGCGGGAGTAGTCATCGTCCCCCTCGACCGCCGGCGCCGTCTCCGCGTAGCTCAGGTTGAGCACATCGATGACCGCGTTGGCGATCCCCCACTCGACCGCGGCCATGGCGTCCGAGTGATACATCCTTGCCGTGCCGTCGCTGTGAAGCCAGCCCGCCTTGAGGTTCGTGCTGCGGCGCGAGCCGAAGGCGACTCCCCGCCAGACCTCATGGTCGCTGTTCATGATCCCGGCCACGTGCGTTCCGTGCCCGTGCAGGTCGTCCGGCGTCCCGGCATCGTCCCGGTAGGAAGCGTCCTGCATCGCCGTTGCGTGTCTGACCACCTGCCACCAGCCGCCCGGCTTCCCCAGGTTGGGGTGTCCGGTATCGACCCCCGTGTCCAGCGTGGCGTTGTACCAGAACCCTCCATTCTCCCCCGCCGCCCAGAACGACGGCGCCCCAAGAGACGGCGCGCTCACGTCCAGGCAGGCCGCTGTCAGCCGGTCCTCCACCACCCTGCGCACCAATGGGTGGGCGGCGAGCGCGGCAAGCGAGCGGCCGGGCAGCCTTGCTGCGACCGCGCTGTCGACGAAGTAGCGATAGGTCACGCTCCCGCCGAGCGCCCGGACGAGCGATTCCACCTCGGCCTGGTCGGGAGCCACGGCATCCCGCATCCGGCGGGACATCCGCGCCCGCATCCTGTCTTTGAGCTGCTTCGTCCCCTGCGCTGCACGCGCCAGAATGGCGCGGTCGGCGGCGGAGTATCGCGACAGTTCTGAAGCCGCCGGCGCGGACACCTCCCCCGGGCCGAGGGCGTGGACCCCGGTGGCATACTTGCGATGGATGGCGCGGACCTGCTCCCGTCTCGCGCGCAGCTCCTGCTCGACCAGAGCGGCCTCCTCTTCAGCGATGTCCCCCAGGGGGTCGTTGGAAAGCAGGATGATGACGGGGACGGACTCGTCCGAGTCCAGCACGGAGTTCAACGAGGCTCCTATCCGGCCAGGCGGGGCGTCCGGCCGGGACAGATGTCCGGGCGCCGGGGCAGCTGCTTCGCTTCCCTCCGCCCCTGCGCCCGCCGCGCCGGTGAGCCACAACGGCGCCACGATCAGGGCTGCCACAAAAAGCCGCACCACAGGGACATCCCTCCTTCCAGGACACCTTGCCATGTCCCTTCGTGGTCGTGCTGCAGACGAAAAGTCTCAGGCAGTCTCATCATATCACTTCGGCGGTTGGCGGTCAACACTTGTCTGCCTGCTCGCATTCCTGCAGGTCTGCCGCTGGCAGGAAAGGAAGCATCATTCCGGGCGGGGGGTGGCCGCAAGGAGGCACGACAGGACGGATGACCGCGATCCAGCTGCATCAGCATATGCGCTCCCTCGGACACTGGGTGGACTGGGACGCCACCACCGACGGATTCAAGGCGGGCGACCCGGAGACGGAGGTGCGCGCCATCGCGGTCTGCTGGCAGTCCACGCTCCCGAAGCTCCGGGAGGCCGCTGCATCGGGCTGCAATCTCTTCGTCACCCACGAGCCCACGTTCTATGTCCATATGGACGACGACCCCGGCGTCTTCGCGCTGCCGTTCGCCAGGGAGAAGATGAGCTTCCTCCGCGAGTCCGGACTGGTCGTCTACCGCTGCCACGACGTCTGGGATCGCGTCCCCGGCATCGGCATCCGGGACTCGTGGGCCCGGCAGCTGGGCTTCGAAGGGCCCCCGGCCGCAGCGGACGCCTTCCACGCCGCCTATCCGTTCACCGGCACTGCCGGCGTCCTCGCAGAGCACGTGCGTTTGCGCGTGGAGCCTCTCGGGCAGTCCCGCGTCTGGCTCCTGGGCGACCCCGCGGCGCCGGTCACCCGGGTCGGCATCGGAACCGGGGCCGTCACCGACTTCCGCTCGATGCTGTCGCTGGGGGCCGATGCGATGGTGGTCACGGATGACGGCATCGCGTTCTGGAGCGCGGGGTGTCAGGCGGCCGACAGCGGCATCCCGCTCATCGTGGTGAACCACGCAGTGTCCGAAGAGCCGGGGATGCGCTCTCTGGCCGCCCACCTGGCCGGCGCGTTCCCGGACGTGCCGGTGCGCCACATCCCCCTCGGGTGCCTGTACTCCGTGGTCTGAGCGGGGCGGGGGCTCTCAGCGCAGAGGCTGCAGCAGCTCGAAGTCGATGAGCGCGTACACCATCTTCCCGTGCCGTTCGAGAGGCCGGCCGGTCCGGGGGTCCAGCCGCAGCACGAAGTGCTTGGGCTTGTTGTCCAGCACCCGGAAGCCCTTCTGCGCCAGCTCCTCCGACACGCGGACGGTCAGGTCGTAAAGGTCGTCCGCCGACAGGATGTCCGCCAGGAACATCTGCTCGGCCGTAATTCCCTTCACCCAGCCGAACACGGTGAGATACTTCCGGCCCGCCTTCAGCTCCACGGGGGCGGGGCCGCCGTCCCGCCTCTGGTCCGCCTCAAGAGCGGCCTGATACGGGCGCAGCCTCCACTCCTCCCGTCCCAGCCGCCAAAGCGGACGCTCGCCCGGCGGGCTGTAGATGGCAAGGGCCCGCTTGGTGCGGATGCGCGGGCCCGCCGGCGCGCTGCGCAGCGCCTGCAGGTGCCCGAACTCCTCGAACGGGCTGTTGAAGCGCGCGCTGAGTTCGGCGTCCGCCTGCATCTGGAACGGGAACGCGGGGGACGCCTGGATGGGCACGTGCTGGGCGAAGCGGCTCACCTTGACGACCAGGTCCGCGTGACCGCCGCACCCGTCCCCTGCCGTCACGCGATGCACCGAGCCGGTCGCCCCCTCCAGCGTCTCGGAGTTCTCGGCATACGCTCCCCCCTCGTACCAGTGCTCCGGGACCAGATGTCTGCGCAGCGCCCACCCGTGCCGCGTGACATACAGGATGCCGCCGTCCTCCTCGTCGAACCGCGCGTAGTCCACCCCGAAGGCGCGGGCCCGCAGAGGCTCCGGCAGGGCGTCGAAGAGCGGTTCTTCAAGGTGAGAGCGGATATCGCGAGGGGGCGTGCGGGTTGCGGTCATCGGTCTCCTGGTCCGTGACTCCGGCCCGTCCCGGCCGGGATGGGTCGTCTTGCAAAGGGCCCCGGTCCCCTGCCTTGCGGCGCCCGGCGCGGCCCCGCGGCATCCGCAGGCGCCTCCGTCCGCCGCGAGCGTCCTCAGGCAGGGTTGACGCCGGGATGTTAGCACCGGACTCCGGGACCGGCAACGCCGTCCCCGCTCAGAAAAAGACGGCAAAAGGCCGGGACTCGCGGGAGTCCCGGCCCGGCAAAAGCCCTCGACTGGAGCGTGGGCTCAGTACATTCCGCCCATTCCGCCGGGGCCGCCCGCGCCTGCGCCGGCAGCCTCCTTCTTCTCGGGCTTCTCGGCGACCAGCGCCTCGGTGGTCAGCAGCATCCCGGCGATGGACGCCGCGTTCTGCAGCGCGCTGCGGGTGACCTTGGCCGGGTCCACGATGCCCGCCTCGGCCAGGTTCTCGTACTTGCCCGTCGCGGCGTTCAGGCCGATGCCGTGCGCCTCGCCCTTGATGCGCTCCACCACCACGGAGCCCTCCAGCCCGGCATTGTAGGCGATGCAGCGGGTGGGCTCTTCCAGAGCGCGCTTGACGATCTGGGCGCCGATGGCCTCGTCATCCTTCAGCTTCAGCTTCTCGATGGCCGAAGCCGCGTGGATGAGCGTGATGCCGCCGCCGGGCACGATGCCCTCCTCCACAGCGGCGCGCGTCGCCGACAGCGCGTCCTCGATGCGGTGCTTCTTCTCCTTCAGCTCGGTCTCGGTGGCCGCGCCGACCTGGATGACCGCCACGCCGCCGGACAGCTTGGCCAGCCGCTCCTGCAGCTTCTCGCGGTCGTAGTCGGAGTCGGTCTCCTCGATCTCGCGCTTGATCTGGGCGATGCGGCCCTGGATGGCCTTCAGGTCGCCGGCGCCCTCGATGATGGTGGTCTCCTCCTTGGTCACCACCACCTTCTTCGCCCGGCCCAGGTCGGAGAGCTCCACGTTCTCCAGCTTCACGCCCAGGTCCTCGGTGATGAAGCGGCCGGCCGTCAGCACGGCGATGTCGCCCATCATGGCCTTGCGGCGGTCGCCGAAGCCCGGAGCCTTCACCGCCACGACGTTCAGCGTGCCGCGCAGCTTGTTCACCACCAGCGTCGCCAGCGCCTCGCCCTCAACGTCCTCGGCGATGATCACGAGCGGCTTGCCCGCGCGGACCACCTTCTCGAGCAGAGGGATGAGGTCCTGAACGTTGGAGATCTTCTTCTCATAGAGCAGGATGTAGGGCTCCTCCAGCACCGCCTCCATCCGCTCGGCGTCGGTCACCATGTAGGGAGAGATGTAGCCCTTGTCGAACTGCATCCCCTCCACCAGCTCCAGGCTGGTCTGGGTGCCCTTGGACTCCTCCACGGTGATGACGCCGTCCTTGCCCACCTTCTCCATCGCTTCGGCGATGAGGTCGCCGATGGTGGAGTCGTTGGCGGAGATGGTGGCCACCTGAGCGATGGCGGAGCGGTCCTTCACCGGGGTCGCCACCTTGGAGATGTGGGCCACGGCGGCCTCCACGGCCTTGTCGATGCCGCGCTTGAGCGCCTGCGGATTGGCGCCCGCAGCCACGTTCTTCAGCCCTTCCCGGACGATGGCCTGAGCCAGCACGGTGGCGGTGGTGGTGCCGTCGCCGGCCACGTCATTGGTCTTGGACGCCACCTCGCGCACCAGCTGGGCGCCCATGTTCTCGAACGGGTCCTCGACCTCGATCTCCTTGGCGATGGTCACCCCGTCGTTGATGACGGTGGGAGAGCCGAACTTCTTCTCGATGACCACGTTGCGGCCGCGCGGTCCAAGGGTCACCTTGACAGCGTCGGCCAGGATGTCCACGCCCCTCTCCAGGGCGCGGCGCGCCTCTTCATTGAACCTCAGATCCTTGGCAGCCAAGGCTACTTACCCCCTTTTCCTTTGCTGACGATCGCGAGGACGTCGTCCTGGCGGAGGATGACGTACTCCTCTCCGTCCACCTTGACCTCCGTCCCGCCGTACTTGGAGTAGATGATGGTGTCGCCGACCTTGACCTCGATCGGCACCAGCTTGCCGGAGTCGAGCAGCTTGCCCGGCCCCACGGCGACCACCTCCCCCTCCTGCGGCTTCTCTTTGGCCGTGTCGGGGAGGATGATGCCGCCCTGGCTGACTTCCTCAGCCGTCTTCGTCTTGACGACGATCCGGTCGCTGAGCGGTTTGATCACCGGATTCACCTCCGTTGAGTCAGGATGATAACGAAACCGTTGCCGGCGATTAGCACTCCGAAGTTCCGAGTGCTAATCCATCGGGAGTATACCCGTCTCGCGCCGCTCCCGCAACCACCGTCCGCGCCGCGCGAGGCCTCACCGTTGCACAAAAGACGGACGTGTCGTCAAATGCCTCCTCCAAAGACCGGTTTGCTGGATTTCCCGGAATATCCCGCCTGATAACTCCTCTTATCGGGATGGCCGGGCAGGCAGAGTCCTCATCCGGACCGGGGCATGAGTGTGCCGTCTGCGGCGCGAAAGACCGGTAATCTGCAAATGACTCGCCTGAAAAAACCTTTGACTTCCACCGGACGGAGTGCTACTATAGGAGCGGTCGATCCGATGCGCTGCGGAGCGGGCCCGGAACCATCCGGTCCGTGCTCCGCTTCCCCGAGTCCAGGAGGGGTGGGAGTGCTCCTCTTCCGCTCCCGCTGGCGCGGCGATGGTGTCGTGCGCCGGATCGCGACTGAGACAGGGAAAGAAGGGAGACAGCTATGCGACTTACCTGCATCCTGATTGCCGCGGGCCTGCTGCTGGCAGGAGCCGCGCACGCGGGTCCCTACACGGGTCCGTGGACATTCCAGTGGGACTTCGACACGTCCCCCCAGGGCTGGACGGTGTCGGGCAACGGCTACTGGACCGACCCGGCGTGGGTCCCGGCTGCGGGACCGACCCTGCCGGACGGCGCTCCGTCGGGCGGCGGCAACGGCAACTTCTACCTGCCGGACCAGAGCTATGCCCGTCTGGACGTCCGCAGCCTGAGCATGGGCGCGGGCCCCGGGAGGAACCCGTTCGTCTTCCAGGCGGACGTCTACATCCCGAACCTCCGGCCGCTCGGCGGGTTCACGTTCGGCTACCCGGGCAATATGATCCATCAGGCCGGAATCCAGGTGCTGAGAGAGCCCGACCTTCGTGCCTTCTACCTGGAGGGCAACATCAACAGGGGCGGCCTCGTGGCGCGCGACCGGACCTGGGACAACACGGACCGGCGCTCCGACTGGGTGCTGGAGGAGAAGGTGAGTCCGGACAGCCTGTGGTGGGACAAGTGGATCACGCTGCAGCTGGATTACGGCGTCACCACCCCCGGCAAGTGGGAGGCCTGGGCCTACAT
>FWWL01002690.1_pt1 | contig 35373 bp, 32 predicted proteins | sample 2228331 | NCBI WGS metagenome assembly FWWL01 (sample SAMEA103939775, study PRJEB20133) | metagenome
CCGAGGGGCTTCGTCCGCGGGGGATGCGGTTTCCGGTCCCGGGGAAGGGTATGGTATCATTCTCACTGAATTGTCTTATGGGAAGGAAATGAAGTTCTTGTGTGAGGCATCAGGGTATCGAGGTCGGGAGATGGAAAAAGCAGGGATCCGTAAGAGCGGCGAGAGGGGCGTGGCCGTGCGCGTGCTGGCCGCTCTCCTCGCTTCCGTCGTCTTCGTTTGCGGCGTGGTATCCGCGCCCGCGGACCCGGTTCAAGACAAGAGAAGGGAACTGGAGAGGATCAAGGAAGAGGTGCAACGGATCGACGCCCGTTTGGAGACGGTCGTCGAACAGTACAACCTCACCAACTACCGCGTGCAGCAGATCAGGGCGGCCATCGCGGAGAAGGAGAGGCGCCTGGCCGCCCTCACCGCGGAGATGGAGAGGCGGAAGGACATCCTGGGCCAGAGGGTGAGGGAGCTCTACAAGTCGGGCAACGCGGACATCCTGGAGGTGCTCACCGAGTCGCGCACCGTGGACGACCTGTACACCAACCTGGACCGCGCCCGGCGCATAAGCGGCAACGACGTGGAGGCCATCGTCTCGCTCATCGCCTCGCGGCAGGAGGTGGAGTCCACAAGGGCGGAGCTGGAAGCCCGGCGTGCCGCCCTGAACGCGGAGATGGCCCGCCTGGCCGATCAGCGGAGCCAGATCGAGGCCGACCTCCAGAGAAGGAAGGAGCTCCTGGCCGGGGTGGAGGCGGAGGTCAACCGCCTCATCGCCGAGGAGGAGGCCAGGAGGGCCGCCGTGGTGACCGTGTCCCGACCTCCGTCCGTCAGCCGACCCCGAACCCCGCCGCCGCCCGCGCCCCCTTACGCCCCGGCCGTGGTTAAAGTAGCATATGCTCAACTTGGAAAACCTTACCGTTACGCGGCGGCCGGGCCGGACGCCTTTGACTGTTCGGGCCTGGTGATGTACTGCTATGCCCAGGTAGGGATAAGGCTTCCGCACAGCTCCTACATGCAGGCCCGCTGCGGGGTGCCGGTCTCCTATTCCGAGCTGCAGCCCGGAGACCTGGTCTTCTTCCACGGCTACGGGCACGTGGGCCTGTACATCGGTAACGGCCAGTACATTCATGCGCCCCGCACCGGGGACGTGGTGCGCATAGCCGACCTGGGGAGGAGAAGGGACTTCTGCGGGGCGGTGCGCATCGCCAGGTGATGGGCGGCGGGACCGCCTCCCGCTCACTCAGGTGGACAACCCGGGGGAAGTCTCCGCGCCCATGATGCCCGGGTCTTCCGCTGCCGGTGGAGGGGGATAGGAGCGAGGGCGCGATGCGGACGAGGCCTCGCGGGCTGCGGGCGCCGGGGAGGCGACCCCGAGGACCGCGATCGAGGGGGGTGGGGAGATGAGTCGCACGGCGGTCTTTTACGATCCCCTTTACCTGGAGCACGACACCGGCCTGGGACATCCGGAGAGGGCGGAGCGGCTGGAAAGGGCCATGAGCCTGCTGGAGAGCACGAGCCTTCTGGAGAAGGCGCGCCTCCTCTCCCCGCGTGACGCCACCGTGGAGGAGATCGAGCTGGTCCACCCCAGGCCTTACATCGAGAGCGTGAAGAGGGTGGCCGATTCCGGCGGAGGATGGCTGGACCCGGACACCCACGTGGGCACCCGTTCCTATGCGGCGGCCCTGCGTTCGGCCGGAGCGGCCCTCGACGGGCTTGAACGCATCTTTTCCGGGGAGATCGACAACGCCTTCTGCCTGGCCCGCCCGCCCGGACACCACGCCACCGCCACCCGGGGCATGGGCTTCTGCCTCTTCAACAACAACGCCGTGGCGGCCAGGTTCGCCATGGAGAGGTTCGGCGTCTCCAGGGTGTTCATCCTGGACTGGGACGCACATCACGGCAACGGCATCCAGGACATCTTCTACCGCGACGACCGTGTGCTCTACGTCTCCCTCCACCAGTACCCGCATTACCCGGGCACGGGGAGCTACCGGGAGCTGGGCGAGGGCCGGGGAGAGGGCTACACGGTGAACTTCCCCCTGCCGGCGCGCACCGGCGAGGACGTCTACCTGGCGGCCTTCGACCGGGTCATCCTCCCCCTGGCCCTGCGCTACCGGCCTGAGCTGGTGCTGGTCTCCGCGGGGTACGACGGACACTTCAGCGACCCCCTGTGCTCCATGCTCCTCAAGTCCACCACCTACGCGGAGATGGCCTCCCGCCTCAAAAAGCTGGCCGAGGAGGTGTGCGGCGGGAGGATGCTGGTGTGCCTGGAGGGCGGGTACAACCTGGAGGCGGTGGCCAGGTCCATCGCCAACACCGTCTCCGTGCTGGCCGGGGAGGACCTCAGGGTGGAGGACGAGGAGGTGCACGGAAGGGGCCTCCCCGCCTCCGACCGGGGCATGGAGGTGGTGGAGCTGGTGCAGGGGGCCGTCCGACCCTACTGGAAGATATAACCAGAAGTCATATCGGCCGTGGGGTCGTGGGCCACGGGGCGTGCCCCGGGCCTCGCGCTCTGTGCTATCATGGATGCGTCGGAAGGCGGACGAAGGCACTGCGGGTAGGTCCGGCGAGGGATGGACATGGATATCCAGGCGCTTCTCCAGTACATGGTGGAAAAGCAGGCCTCCGACCTGCACATCAAGGCGGGGGGCCCTCCCTATTTCCGCATCGACGGGCAGCTGGTGAGGTCGGACTTTCCGCGCCTCACCCCTACGGACACCGTGGAGGCCGCCTACGCCCTGATGAACGAGAAGCAGGCCAAGAAGTTCGCCGAGCGTAACGAGGTGGATTTCGCCTACAGCATAGCCGGCCTGGGCAGGTTCCGGGCCAACATCTTCAAGCAGAGGGGGACGGTGGGGATCGCCATCCGCCGCGTGCTCACCACCGCGGTGCCCTCCTTCGAGGAGCTGGGCCTGCCCCCGGTGCTGCGGCGCCTGGCCATGGAGAGAAGGGGCATGGTCCTGGTGACCGGTCCCGCCGGGGCCGGGAAGACCACCACCCTGGCGGCCATCATCGACTACATCAACAGCAACGAGCAGCTGAACATCATCACCATCGAGGACCCCATCGAGGTCCTGCACGTGGACAAGAAGAGCATCATCCACCAGAGGGAGATAGGCACGGACACCGAGAGCTACGCCGACGCCCTCAAGTACATCACCCGTCAGGACCCCGACGTGATCCTCATCGGCGAGATGCGCGACCCGGAGACGGTGACCGCGGCCATGAACGTGGCCATGACCGGGCACCTGGTGCTCTCCACCTTCCACACCATAGACACCACGGAGACGGTTAACCGGATCATCGACTTCTTCCCTCCCCAGCAGCAGAAGCAGATCCGCCTCACCCTGGCCAGCGTGCTCAAGGGGGTCATCTCCCAGCGCCTGCTCCCCCTCAAGGACCACAGCGGGAGGGTGCCCGCGGTGGAGGTGCTGATCATGACCGGCCGCATGGCCGAGGCCCTGATCAACGAGGAGCCCACCACCGTGCTCCGGGAGATAATCGCCGAGGGCGAGTTCTACGGCATGCAGACCTTCGACCAGTCCCTGGTGGACCTCTACCGCTACGGGCTGGTGGACTTCAAGACCGCCCTGTCGGCGGCCACCAACCCCCACGACTTCGCCCTGGCCGTCAAGCAGCTGGGGCTGGAGGTGGAGGAGGACCTCCTGAGCAGGTGATGGCCGGCAGGTCCCGCAAACCCGGCGTACCCCCTCCAGGATCCGCCCTGGGCAGGGGTTTTTTCGTGGCCTCGGCCGCCGCCCTGCTCCTGGCCTTCGCGCTGGCGGCGGCCAGAAGGGGCCTCTCTCCGTATGGGGGAAACGGGCCGGCCATCCCCTGGAGGGAGGCGAGCCCGGCGGAGGCTCTCGGGGCGGGGCCATGAGGGTCCTCATCCTGGGCGCCGCGGGACGGGCGGGAAGAGCGGTCTTCGACGCCCTGTGCTCCTTTCCCGGGACGGAGGCCGTGTTCCTGGCCGACGCGGACGCCGAGGGTCTGAGCCGGATGGCCTCCATTCCGGCGCCCTTTCCGGTGCGCCTGCGCTACCTCGATGCCGCCGATCCCCGGAGCCTGCGCGAGAGGTTCTCGGAGGCGGACCTGGTCCTGGGTTGCCTGGGGCCGTCCGGCCTCCACGAGAGGGAGGTCTTCCGGGCGGCGCTGGACACGGGGCGGGACTACCTTTCCCTGTGCGACGACGCCGATGTCACGGCGGAGGTCCTTTCCCGCCGGGAGGAGGCCGCGGCGCGGGGCTCCAGGGTGCTCCTGGGCTGCGGCATGGCCCCCGGGCTCTCCAACCTTCTGGCGCTGCGGGCCCTTTCCCTCCTGGACCGGGCGGACCGCCTGGGTCTCTTCTGGCGGCTGGAGAGGTTGTCGACTCTGGGCGCGGCCGCCCTCCGCCAGCTGGCACGTTCCCTCTCCGGGAAGGCGGCGGTGGTCCGAGGTGGCCGTGAGGGCAGGGTACGGGCAGGGGGGTGGCCGGAGGCGGCTGATTTCCCCGTGCCCCCTGGCCCCGCCGTCGTCTGCTACTTACACCGGCCGGAGCCGCTCACCCTGCACCGCGCGACGGGCGGGGTGGAGGAGATATTCTTCAAGGCCGGGATGGGTTCGAGGGGAGAGGACCTCCTCCTCCAGGTCCTCTCCCGGCTGGAGGAGGGAGGGTATGGGGAGGCGATGCTCGCTCTCCTGGGCCTGGCCGGGAGGAGGGGCGCGGCGGAGAGGAGGGAAGCGCCATCTCCCTGCGTTATCCGGGTGACCGCGGAGGGGGTGCGCGGGGGGAAGCCGAGGCGCGTCCACCTGGCCGCCCGGGGCGATTATTACCGGACGACGGCGGCGATGGCCGCGGCGGCCCTCGCCTGGCTACGCTCCGCAGACCCCCCCGCGGGGGTCTACACTCCCGAGGAGGTCGCGAAAGACCGGCATGCCCTCCCCCACCTCGCCCTCCCCCACCTCGAGGCCTCCGGAGCGCGCTTCTACATGGCCGAGGAGAGTCCGAGCTGAGGGGAGGCGTTCCGCCCGCGGGAGGTCAACGTCGTGGAGAATGCCGGGCGGGCTTCGCCGCGCCGGCGGCAACCCGACTCGATCCGACCGGGTCTCCATTGAGGGGAAGCCGGGGCCCGGCTCCGCCTCAGGATACGGACCACGTCCGGGGGAGGGGTAACGTCCGGGGGAATGGGAGGGTCTCCGTCTTGGAGGAAGCGAAAACCGCGCGGAGGTTGATATAATCTTCAGATCGGACGCACGAAAAAGGATATGAGGATACGGGGAGAGACACCTTGAAGATACTGGTAACCGGTGGAGCCGGGTTCATCGGGTCCCACCTCTGCGAGCGGTTGGTGGAGGAGGGCCACACGGTCTGGTGCCTGGACAACCTGTGCACCGGTAGCCTGGACAACCTCAAAGGGCTCAAGGACCATCCGCGGTTCAGGTTCATCCTGGCCGACGTCGCCGAACCCCTGACCCTGGAGGTGGACGCCGTGGCCCATCTGGCAAGTCCTGCCAGCCCGGTGGACTACCAGCGCCTGCCGGTGGAGACCATGCTGGCCAACTCCGTGGGCACCTACCAGTCCCTGGAAGTGGCGCGCAAGAACGGAGCGCGCTACCTCCTGGCCTCCACCTCGGAGGTCTACGGCGACCCCCTTAAGGTCCCCCAGGACGAGGGATACACGGGCAACGTCAACCCGGTGGGGCCCCGGGCGTGCTACGATGAGTCCAAGCGTTTCGCCGAGGCGCTCACCTCCACCTACCGCCGCCTGTACGGGATGGAGACGGTCATCCTGCGCATCTTCAACACCTACGGCCCGCGCATGAGGCGCGAGGACGGCAGGGTGGTTCCCAATTTCATCCAGCAAGCCCTGGCCGGAGAGCCCCTCACCGTCTACGGGGACGGCTCCCAGACCCGCAGTTTCTGTTACGTGGACGACCTGGTGGAGGGGATATGCCTGGCCCTGCGCAGCGAGCGCGCCGTGGGTCAGGTCATCAACCTGGGCAACGACCGCGAGATGAGCGTGCTGGAGCTGGCCTACCGCATAAAGGAGATGCTGGACTCAACCTCGGAGATAACCTTCCTCCCCCTCCCCCAGGACGACCCGCGCCGGAGGAAGCCCGACCTCTCCCGGGCCAGGGAGATCCTGGGATGGGAACCGGCCACCAGCCTGGAGGAAGGCCTGCGACGCACGGTGGAATGGTTCCGGCGTTGACCGGCATGGAGGCTGTGGAGGTAGCCTTGGAGGACGTCAACCCGCTCTACGAGAGGATAGTGCGTATGCGCTCCGACCCCTCCACCTTCTACGCCCTCCTGGGCATGAGGGTGGAGGAGCTGGGAGAAGGCCGGTCCCTCCTCGTCCTGCCGGTGGAGAGGAAACACCTCAACGCCGGGGGCGTGGTCCACGGAGGGGCCCTGGCTTCCCTTGCGGACGCGGCCATAGCCGCCGCCCTGGCCACCCTCATGGACCTGGACCGTGAGGGCATGATCACCGTGGAGATGAAGATCAACTACCTGGCCCCGGTGCGGGAGGGAGAGGTGCGTGCCGAGGGCCGGGTCATCCAGAAGGGGAAGTCCATCGCCGTAGGCGAGGCCTGCCTTTATCATTCCGGAGACAGGATGGTGGCCAAGGCCACGGCCACCTTCATGATCCGGCAGCGGGACTGAGCCCCGCGGTCAGCGGATCCCTCCCAGCCTGATCACCCGGCGCAGCACCCAGGTCCCCTCGCCGGGGTGGTGGCTGAGCAGGTAGAGGTCGCCGTCGTCGGCCCGCACCCGGAAGCAGACCTTTCTCTCCCGGGTCGCCTCGTCCTCCTCGAACCAGCTCCCCTCGATGTCCATGACCGAGAGTTCGCGCCCGCTCAGGACGAAGCTCAGCGGCCTCTCGTCGGCCTTGAACCCGGAATAGCATTTGACCTGGACGGGGAAGTTGGCCTCCTCGGTAACGGGGTTCCACGTCTCGATGGTTTCGTCCAAGACCGCGTCCTCCCGGATACGTTTCCCGTGTACCGTCAACCTCCGCAAGTGGGTAATACAACAACCGGTCACGGAGCGTCAACCCCCGACGGCCGGCATCCCTGTGCCCGGACACCGGCGGCCGGGGGCGGTCCCCTCCCCGAGCCGGGCGCCGGGGGCAGCCCACCTCCCCGGAGGCGGTTCAGTCCTCGGCGGGGCGTGTGCGGCCGGAGAGCAGTCCCTGTGCGCTTTCCAGGTCTTTACCGTTGCCGAAGTCGGCGGTGGTGAGCAGCCCCTCCGGCTTGCCGGCGATGAAGTCCTCCACCATCTGGCGGGCCACGTCGTCGGAGTACTGCACCGGTGGGGACTTCATGAAGTAGGCGGAGGGCCCGATAAGGGCCCCGGAGAGACCACGGTCCATGGCCAGCTTGCAGCATCTGATGGCGTCGATGACGATCCCGGCGGAGTTGGGCGAATCCCACACCTCCAGCTTGAACTCGAGGGAGACGGGGACGTCGCCGAACTCCCTGCCCTCCAGGCGGATGTAAGCCCACTTGCGGTCTTGGAGCCAGGCCACGTAATCGCTGGGCCCGATGTGCACGTCGTCCTTGTCTATGCTGTGGTTGAGCTGGGAGACCACGGCGTCGGTCTTGGAGATCTTCTTGGACTCCAGCCTCTCGCGCTCCAGCATGTTCATGAAGTCCATGTTCCCGCCGATGTTCAGCTGGGCGGTGCGGTCCAAAACCACGCCGCGGTCGTTGAAGAGCTTGGCCAGTACGCGGTGCACGATGGTCGCCCCCACCTGGGACTTGATGTCGTCACCCACGATGGGCAGCCCGTGGCGGCGGAAGCGCCCCTGCCACATCTCCTCCTTGGCCACGAAGACGGGGATGCAGTTAACCACCCCGCAACCCGCCTTTAGGGCCTCCTCCACGTAGAAGTGAGTGGCCTTCTCGCTTCCCACCGGTAGGTAGTTCACCACCACGTCCACCCGGTGGCGAGCCAGGGTCTCGGCCACGTTCACCGGCTCCGAGGGGTCCTCCTCCGCCACCTGGCGGTAGTACTTACCGAACCCGTCCAGGGTGGGCCCCCGGTAGACGGGTGCTCCCAGGGGAGGGACGTCGCTGATCTTTATGGTGTTGTTCCTGCCCCTGAAGATGGCCTCCGAGACGTCCCTGCCCACCTTGTCCGCGTCCACGTCGAAGGCGCACACGATCTCGATGTCCCGGATGTGGTAGGGACCTATGCGCACGTGCATGAGCCCGGGGATCAGATCGCCTTCCTCCGCGTCGCGGTAGTACTGGATGCCCTGGACCAGGGAAGAGGCGCAGTTGCCCACGCCTATGATGGCCGTTCTCACCTTTCCCATATGCTCAACCTCCCTTTGCCCGTCTCTATATGCATATCCCCTCGAGGATAGACCTTGTCCGTTGCGCGCCGCAGGCCCTCAGGCCTGTATGGGCGTGGCTTTCTCCAGTGATTCTCCCTCCAGAAGCAATTTCTCACCCCCCTTCCCCCCTTTTCTCGGGGAGGTCTTCCTGCGCTCCTTCTCAAGGAGATGTTTCCTCTCCTGCTCTATGAGCTCGTCCAGCCACCGGATGTCGCTCTTGAGCAGTTCCTGGCGGTGCCGGAAGAGGCCCAGGCGGTAGCTGTCCGATTCCTTGTAGCGGGACTTTCCGGCGCCGCTCATCTCCTCCAGCCTCTCGGCGAGGTAGTTGCGGCGCTTCTCCAGGAGCCAGAGCCTCAATTCCGGGTCCATGTACTGGAAGAAGGCCAGCCGGAGGCTGAACTTGTCGGAATCGGTGATCTCCGAGGACTTCTCGGTGTCCTCCAGCAGCCTACGGAACATCTCCTCCCCCTTGGGAGTGATGCGGTAGACGTAGCGGTTGCGGGCCTTCTCCTTCACCGTGTAGGCCTTCTCCACGGCGTCCTTGGCCTCCAGGCGCTTGAGGGCCGGGTAAAGAGAACCGAAGCTTATCTTCCACAGGTGTCCCAGGAGGAAGGAGAGCCGCTTCTTGAGTTCGTAGCCGTGCATGGGCTTTTCCTTCAGGGCTCCCAGTATGGCCAGTTCGAGCACCTTTACACACTCTCCTCCCGGCGTTATCATCTATTCCGTGTTTCCGCCGCTGAATATCGCTACGATATATCAAAACGATATATCTTTTCGATATATTACATCATTCCGGTCCACCGCGCAACCGCCCGCGGGTTCAGCCTGAAGTGGAGCCCCTCTCGGGGGCAGGGGAACGAGGGAACTGCGCCTCCATTCGGTTTTTTCTGTGGACAAGCCACTCTCGCGGACGGGAGAACGACTCCTGGATCTCCGGGAACGCTCATGCACATCTGGAAGCCCCCCTCGCGGGTGCTGGGACGGAGACACCAATGGTGTGGATGCCGTCGATCTTTTCAAGCCTCCTCGCGGGCGGATGAACGGATCCTCCGCTCCGGGTGGGGACGGTGGCCGGAGGGACTCAGAGCCTCCCGTAGCTGCGCAGGTACCCCTCGATGTACCCCCGCACCTCGGAGGCGGGGCGGATGACCCCGAAATGCCCCTCGCACAGTATGTCCGCCCCCAGTTCCAGCAGGCGCCGCATGGAGGTCGCCCAGGCGTCGAGGTCGGAGCCGAAGGAGGCGTAGAAGGGGCCGTGGATGTCCTGGCCGAAGAGCACGGTGTACAGGCCGTTGTTCAGGTAGAGGGATATGGAGCCCGGGGTGTGTCCCGGGGTGTGCACCCAGCGAAGGGGAGTCGCCCCCCCGGGGAACTCCCCCTCCTCCCCCCGCAGGACGTGCCCTACGTCCAGCGGCTCGAGGTCCACGCCGTACCACTGGGCGGCGGTGCGCCTGCCGTCGGCCTCCCGGAGGGGCCGGGCGTCCATCTCGTGGGCCGCGACCTTTATACCATATCTTTCCAGGAAATAACTCGCCCCTCCCGCGTGGTCGATATGGCAGTGGGTGAGCACCACCAGGCTCAGCTCCCCGGGAGGATAACCGAGCTCCTCCAGGTTGCGGGCCAGGAGGGGCGCGGAGCGTCCGGCTCCGGCGTCCACCAGGATGGGCCGGCCCACGTCCACCAGGTACACGCAGCAGTCGTCGGGGGAGGTAAGCTCCGGTCCCCCGACCATGTACACCCCCTCGGTGATCTTGTAGGGTCTCACCCCTCTACCCCCTTCGTCGTGCCGTCGTGCCCCGGCAAGGGCGACGGGAAGCCGCCGCCCGGCACGGGGTCTCCTCTTCCTCTTCCCCGCGGGAACTTCCGACAAGACCTTTTTACCACGTGAAGGGGTGGGGGATTAACCTCCGGCGCGGGCACGCCGAGGGGTGGGGGTCGACCTCCGGCACGGGCTCGAGGTCCCCCGTGCGAGACACGGCCCGCCGGCGCTCCTCCCCATCCCGTCCGGCGGGGAGGGAGGGGGTGGAGGGACTCGGGATGTCCCCTTCGCCCTTCCCCGCCCGGGGGAAAGGCCCGCTATAGAATGCGTGGCCCGAGGCCGCCTCCGACGTCAACGACCCCGCCCTTCCCCGCCCGGAGGAAAGGCCTGCCGGGGCCGCGCCTCCCGGTAATAAAATGGGAGGTGGCGGTGTCGACCCGCCGTCGGTGAAGAGGCCGTCGGCCGGGCAGGGTCCCATGCCCGCCCGCATGCCCCGCGGGCGGTGGGGAGATCAAGGGGGTCCGAGGATGCGCCTGGGGTGTCACGTGCAGATAAGCGGAGGTCTGGGCAAGGCGGTGGAGCGCGCCGTGGAAAGGGGCTGCGAGACCATCCAGGTCTTCGTCTCCAACCCCCGCGGTTGGAAGCAGTCCGACATCCTCCCGGGGGATATCGACACCTTCCGGGAGGGATGCCGGGAGGCGGGCATCGAGCCGGTCTTCGTGCACACCATCTACCTCATCAACCTGGCCGCGCCGGAGGGGGAGGTCAGGGAGCGCTCCCTCGCCGCCCTGATCATGAACATGGAGGCCGCGGCCCGGTTGGGGTCCGCGGCGGTGGTCACCCACCTGGGCAGCCACGGCGGCGACGGGGAGGAAGAGGGGATAAGGAGGGTGGTGAAGGCGGTGGGGGAGGCCCTGCGGCGCGGGCCCCGCGGCGTCCCCCTCCTCCTGGAGACCACGGCGGGCTCGGGGAACGGCGTGGGGCACCGCTTCGAGCAGCTGGGGGAGATCGTGAGGTCCTTCCCCGGGGAGGAGAGGCTGGGGGTGTGCCTGGACACCTGCCACGTCTTCGCCGCCGGCTACGAGGTGCGCACCCGGCGAGGCCTGGAGGCCACCCTACGGGAGCTGGACCGGGAGGTGGGCCTGGGGCGCCTGAGGCTGGTGCACGCCAACGACAGCCGGGGGGACCTGGGTTCCCGAGTGGACAGGCACGAACACATCGGCGAGGGCAGGATCGGCATGGAAGGGTTTTCCATATTAGCCCGGCACCCCGTGCTCCGCGAGCTTCCCTGGATACTGGAGACGCCGGAGATGACCGTGGAGAGGGACCGCGAGAACCTCAGGCGCCTGCGGCGGGCGGCGGGGAAGAGGCGGTGATAATATGTTCGAGGAGAGCAGGCCTCCCGACGGAAGGGCGGGTCCGGTCCTGGAGCCGGGAAGGCGGCGCCGAATATAATGAAGGAGAAAGGACAGCAGCATGGCCGTGGTTCACAGACGCCTGGAGTTCGAGACCGAGGGCAACGCGCACATAGTGGAGATAACCGAGCAGGTCTCGAGCCTGCTCCGGGAGACGGGACTGCATAGCGGGATCCTGAACGTGTTCGTGCCCGGGGCCACGGGCGCGGTGACCACCCTGGAGCACGAGCCGGGCGTGTGCCGCGACTTCCAGGAGCTCTTCGACTTCCTGGCCCCCCCGGACCGCGATTACCATCACAACCGCCGCGGGGTGGACTCCAACGGCCATTCCCACGTGCGCGCGGGCCTCCTGGGCCCCTCGGTGACCGTTCCCTTCGAGGAGGGGAGGCCCCTGCTGGGAAGGTGGCAGCAACTGGTGTTCGTGGACTTCGACGAGGTGCCCAGGTCGCGCACCCTGGTGGTGACCTTCGTCGGGGAATGACGCTTTGAAGCGGGTGTTTTCCGTATGCATGCCTTTCAATACGTAGATGGCGTCCTGCACGGGGAGGAGGTCCCCCTGGACCGCATCGCCGAGGAGGTGGGGACCCCGGTCTACGTCTACAGCAGGAGGACCCTGCGCGACCATTACCGGCGCCTGGACCAGGCCTTCGCCGATGTCCCCCACCTCATCTGCTACTCGGTGAAGGCCAATTCCAACCTGGGCGTGCTCTCCGTGCTGGCCCGCGAGGGGGCGGGCGCGGACGTCGTCTCCGGAGGGGAGCTTTTCCGGGCCCTCAAGGCGGGGATCCCGCCGAGTAAGGTCGTCTTCGCCGGCGTGGGAAAGACGGCCGAGGAGATGGCCTACGCCCTGCGTGCCGGGATCCTCATGTTCAACGTGGAATCGGAGGAGGAATTGCTCCTCCTGGACCGGGTGGCGGAGGAGACCGGAAAGGTCGCGGACATCGCCCTGAGGGTCAACCCGGAGGTGGACCCCTTCACCCATCCCTACATCGCCACCGGGATCCGGGAGGCCAAATTCGGCATCGCCATGGAGGATGCTCCGGCGGTCTATGAGCGCGCGGCCTCGCTCAAGCACCTGCACGTGGTGGGGGTCCACCAGCATATCGGGTCCCAGATCACCGAGGTGGAGCCCTTCCGGGAGAGCCTGGAGAAGACCGGGGAGCTGGTGCGCCGCCTCCGGGAGAGGGGCATGGACATAAGGTACATAAACATAGGCGGGGGTTTCGGGATCCCCTACGGCGAGGAGGAGGTCCCTTACCCCGTGGATTACGCCCGGGCTCTGGCCCCGCTGCTCAGGGAACACGGGTGCACGGCGATCCTGGAGACGGGGCGCATGATCGTGGGCAACGCGGGAGTGCTGCTCACCCGGGTCCTCTATCGCAAGAGGAGCGGCGGCAAGAGGTTCCTGGTGGTGGACGCGGCCATGAACGACCTCATCCGCCCCAGCCTTTACGGGTCGTTCCACCGCATCCTCCCCGTGGTGGAGGCCGAAAGGGAGGAGGAGACGGTGGACGTGGTGGGACCGGTCTGCGAGTCGGGCGACTTCCTGGCCCGGGACCGTTCCCTGCCCAGGGCGGAACCCGGTGAGTTGCTGGCGGTGATGAGCGCCGGGGCCTACGGGTTCGTGATGTCCTCCAACTACAATTCCCGCCGCCGAGCGGCGGAGGTCATGGTGGATGGAAGGGATTTCCTGGTGGTCCGCGAAAGGGAATCCCTGGAAGACCTGGTGCGGGGCGAGAGGGTTGTGACCTGAGGGATGTGAAGCCGGCCGCGGGGTGCCGGCGATAAGGGGGGTGAAGTCCATCGCGGCCAGAGAAGCCGACGTAGGCGTGGTGAACACCGGGAGGCGCTCCGTGCCGCCCGATGCTCCCTATTTCGCCCTGGAACTGGGGGGCGGGGAGCCGGGGAGCCCGGTGTTCGCCGCCGCCGTCTGCTCCGAAGGGGAGACGCCGGAGGAGCTGGAGGTCAGGCGTTACGCCCTGGGGCTTCTGTACGAGTTCTTCCACCGGCGGGAGGAGGTGATAAGGGCCACGGACCGCCGGGTGGTGCTGCGCAACTCCCTGCGCCACATCCACCGCCGCCTCCTGGAACGTTACGGGGAAGAGGGGCCCGGGCTGGACCTCCTCCTGGCCCTGGCCGAGCCCGACCGCATCTATGCCGCCCGCAGCGGGGAGGGCGCCCTTTTCGTGCACAGCGGCGAGGACACCGGTTCCCTTTTCGGCGGTTGGGGCCAGGGAGGGCTTTTGGGCGATGCGGCGGGGGAGAGGATAGAGGTGCGGGAGGCGCCCATATATCCCGGGGACGTGGTGGTGCTGTGCAATCCCGCGGTGGCCCGGGTGATGGGCTCGCGGGACGTGGGGGTGATCCTCAGGAGAGCGCGGGAGGCGCGCAAGGCGGCTCTCTTCCTGTCCGCCATCGCCGAGAGGAAAGGGGCCAGGGGTGTGCTGGTGGCCCTGGTCTGGGAGGTCCCCAATTACCGCGGCGCGGCCATGCTCGCCGAGGAGGCGGTCCGGGAGGAGGTGGGGACGTCCGTAGGCCCGTCCGGGGAGGGCGGAGAAACCGCTCCGGGGGAGGCTCCCGCGGAGGAGGAGCACGCGGAGAAGGCCAAGAGGCAGTGGTTGAGCAAATGGCGCCGCAGGAGGGAGGAGCCCGAGGGGTGACCGGTGATCATTTCCTCTTCTCCCACTTCTCCAGGTAGGCCACCTGGGAGAGCGTGCTGCCGGCCTCGATCTCGCCCCGCAGCCGGTTCTCCTTCTCCAGGACGTCCATGGCCCGGTTGGCCATCTCCACCACCTTGTCCCGGGGGATGACCACCACGCCGTCGTCGTCGCCCACCAGCCAGTCCCCGGGGAAGATCCTCCTCCCGCCCACGGTGACCGGCACGTTTATCTCCCCGAAGCCCTTGGGCTCCCCTGCCGTGGGGGTGATGAGGCGGGCGAAGGAGGGGAACCCGAGCCTGCGTATCTCCACCGTGTCCCGGATTGCCCCGTCGATGACCACCCCGGCCAGTTTCCTCTGGATGGCGCTGTGGGTGGCCAGCTCCCCCCAGAGAGCCGGACCCACTCCGCCGGCGTCGATGACGATCACGTCCCCCTCTTCGGCCACGTCGATGGCCTCCACCGGCTTGGCCCAGTCGCCTGGGTAGGCTCTCACCGTGACCGCCGGCCCGGCCATCTTCATCCCCGGGCTGATGGGCAGGATGCCCTCGAGCTCCCCGGAGCGGTGCATGGCGTCGGAGACGTTGGGGGTGGAGACCTTGAGGAGCACCTCGCGCACGTTCTCCAGGCTGACGCGCTTGTAAAGGTCGGTCCTCACCGCCTGGCCGGTGAGCATGGCCCGTTTTATCTCCTCCGCGGCGCGGCGGGCGTCCTTGCTCTTGATGATGGCCCCGCCCACGATGACGATGTCCGCACCGCTCTCCACCGCCCGCGCCGCCGTCTCCGAGTTTATGCCCCCGGCCACGGCCACGGGGATGTTCACCGAGTTGGCCACCAGGCGGAGACGCTCGAAGGGGTCCATGCCGCGCATCTGCATGTCGATGGCCGTGTGCACGGCGATGTAATGGGCGCCGGCGGCCTCCGCGGCCCGCGCCCGGTCCACGGGGTCCCCCACCTCGATGAGGTCCACCACGATCTCCGCCCCGTAATTGTTGGCCGCCTCCACGCATTCCCTGACCGTGGCGTCGGAGGCGGCCCCGAGGACGTCGATGATGTTGGCCCCCGCCTTGGCGGCGGCCTCCACCTCCGCCCGACCGGCGTCCATGGTCTTCATGTCCGCCACGATGACGTGATGCGGGAATCGCTCCCGCAGCGCGCGCACCGCGTTGAGGCCTTCGCTCTTGATCAGGGGGGTGCCGGCCTCGATCCAGTCGGCGCCTCCGGCGACGGCTTCCTCGGCGACCTTGATGGCCCTCTCCAGATCCACGAAATCCAGGGCCACCTGCAGGATGGGTCCTTTGATCCTCATGGCAGGATTGATTATATTACGGCCTCCGCCCCGAAGCCACCCGAGGGGGCTGGTCCGGCGTGCGGGCGGAGATGAGGGCGCCTTCGGCCCTTTTCCCCACTCTTCCGTGCAATCAACAGGTTTGCTGCGGCCTCCATCACGCCGCCACCCGATGGGCCCGCTCCGGTAGACGGGCGACCTGTCTCTGTGCGCCGCCTTTTCCGGCTGTTAAAATACCCTTGTCCCGTTTCCCCGGTGCGTTCTGAGAGGTTCGGAGGATATATGGACGTGGAGAAAAGAGCCATAACCGTGGGCCAGATAGGCTGCGGGACGGTGGGCTCCGGGGTGGTGCGCATCCTCCGGGACAACGCCTCCATCATCTCCCGGAGGGTGGGAAAGGATATAACCCTGAAGCGCATCGCGGTCAGGGACCTGGCCGACCCCCGTTACGTGGAGGTCCCCGACAGCATGCTGACCACCGAGGCCATGGAGGTCATAGGGGACCCGGAGGTGGACATCCTGGTGGAGGTCATGGGGGGGATCGAGCCGGCAAGGACCTTCATCCTGGAAGCCATATCCCGGGGCAAGCACGTGGTGTGCGCCAACAAGGAACTCATGAGCACCCACGGAGAGGAGTTGCTGCGCGCCGCTGAGGAGAAAGGCGTGGACCTGGCTTACGAGGCGGCGGTGGGGGGAGGGATACCCATCCTCATGCCCCTCAAGGAGTCCCTGGCCGGTAACGTCATCAACCAGGTCCTGGGGATAGTGAACGGCACCACCAACTACATCCTCACCCGCATGAGCGAGGAGGGTCTGGACTTCGCCGAGGCCCTGGCCAGGGCCCAGGAGCTGGGCTACGCGGAGGCCGACCCCACCTACGACGTGGAGGGCAGGGACGCCGCGGCCAAGCTGGCCATCCTGGCCTCCATGGCCTTCAACTCCAGGGTGACCCTGTCCGACGTCTACGCCGAGGGCATCACCTCCATAACCCCGGACGACATCTCCTTCGCCCGCGAACTGGGATACGTGATCAAACTCCTGGCCATCGCCAAGGACGAGCCGGACGGGATAAGCGTGCGCGTCCATCCCACCATGATCCCCGAGCGCCACCCCCTGGCCTCGGTGCGAGACGAGAACAACGCCATCTTCGTCTCCGGGGACGCGGTGGGCGAGCTCATGTTCTACGGGAGGGGAGCCGGTTCCCTCCCCGCGGCCAGCGCGGTTGTGGGGGACGTCATCTCCATCGCCCGCAACATGATCACCGGCGGCCGTATGGTGGGCTGCACCTGTTTTTTCCGCAAACCGCTCAAGGACATCAAGGACGTCAACAGCCGTTACTTCATGATCTTCGACGTGCCCGACCGGCCGGGGGTGCTGGCCAAGATCGCGGGCGTTTTCGGCGACAACCGGGTGAGCATCAAGTCGGTGATCCAGCACGGGACGGGGAAGGAGGCGCGCATCGTGCTGGTCACCCACGAGGTGAAGGAGGAGAACATCCGGGCCACCGTGCGGGGCCTGGAAGGCCTGGAGGAGGTCCACCGCGTGGTCAGCCTCATCCGCGTGGAGGACCCGGAGGAGGGCTGAGCGGGACCAGCGCGGCGAGGCGCGGACCGGAGGGTTCGGGAAAGCCGGCCGATAAGATTTATGCCCGTCAGCGGCGAGCCATGTCTCGAGGCGCGGGCGGGGGTTCGAGAGAGTGGGAGGTCGCCGGATTTGCGTGAGGGATGGCGAGGGATCATAGAGGCCTACCGGGAGTTCCTGCCGGTCACGGAAAGGACCCCGGTGGTCACTCTGCTGGAGGGTAACACACCCCTGGTGCGGGCGGAGTACATCAGCCGCCAGCTGGGCATGGACGTATTCCTGAAATACGAGGGGCTGAACCCCACAGGGAGCTTCAAGGACCGCGGGATGACCGTGGCCGTGTCCAAGGCCCTGGAGGAGGGGGCCCGCACGGTCATCTGCGCATCCACCGGGAACACCAGCGCCTCGGCGGCGGCCTACGCGGCCCGCGCGGGGATGACCTGCGCGGTGGTCATCCCCAGGCAGGCCATAGCCCTGGGCAAACTGGCCCAGGCCCTCATCCACGGTGCCCGGGTCATCGCCCTGGAGGGGAACTTCGACCAGGCCCTGCACATGGTGCGGCGCATCGCCGAGGAGTATCCGGTGGTCCTGGTCAATTCCATAAACCCCCACCGCATCGAGGGGCAGAAGACGGGGGCCTTCGAGATCTGCGACGCCCTGGGGCGGGCGCCCGATTACCATTTCATACCAGTGGGCAACGCCGGGAACATAACCGCCTACTGGAAGGGCTACCGCGAGTACCGGGAGGCGGGGAGAGTGGATTCCCTGCCCCGCATGATGGGTTGGCAGGCGGAGGGCGCGGCGCCCATCGTGCGGGGACACGTGGTGGAAAAGCCCGAGACCGTGGCCACCGCCATCCGCATCGGCAACCCGGCCAGCTGGAAACAGGCGGTGGCGGCGGCCGAGGAGTCCGGGGGGCGTATAGACATGGTCTCCGACGAGGAGATCCTGGAGGCCTACCGCCTGCTGGCCGACCGGGAGGGGGTCTTCGTGGAGCCGGCCTCGGCGGCCGCGGTGGCCGGGCTGTACAGGTGTTTCCGCCGTGGGGACCTGGAGCCCGGTTCCCTGGCGGTGTGCGTCCTGACCGGACACGGCCTCAAGGACCCCGACCTGGCGGTCAGGACGGTCCGGGAACCGGAGCCCGTCCCCGCGGAGCTGGACGCGGTCCTGGAGAGGCTGGGGTTGTGATCTCCCGGCGATGAAGGGCGTGCCTCGGTGCCACGGCCGGGGATGCATTGGCGAACCCGGCCGCATGCCATCCGGAGCGGGGAGGTGAAGATGAAGTACGTCATCCTGGTGCCGGACGGGGCGGCCGACCATCCGGTGGCCGCGCGGGGGGGCGCCACGCCGCTGGAGAAGGCCCGCCTTCCCAACATGGACTTCCTGGCCCGCAACGGGGTCTGCGGCACGGCGGTGACCGTTCCGGAGGGCATGCCGGCGGGCAGCGACGTGGCCAACTTCTCCCTGCTGGGATACGACCCGCGGCGGTATTACTGCGGGCGGGGACCGCTGGAGGCGGCCAGCATGGGGGTGAGGCTGGAAGAGGACCAGGTGGCCTTCCGCTGCAACCTGGTCACCGAGGAGGATGGCCGGCTGGCGGATTACAGCGCGGGGCACATCACCAGCGAGGAGGCGGGGCTGCTCATCCGCTTCCTGGAGGAGAAGCTGGGGGATGCGTACACCGCTTTCCACCCCGGGGTGGGCTACCGACACCTCCTTCTCCTGCGGGGCTTGAAGCACCTGGAGGACGTGTGCGTGCCGCCGCACGACGCCGTCGGCCGGAGCGTCGAGGACATCCTCCCGCAGGGGCCGGGTGCGGAACGCCTGCGTTCGCTGATCAGGCTGTCACGTCGCCTTCTGCAGGACCACCCCGTGAACCGGCGGCGTCGGGAGCGGGGTCTGCGCCCGGCGAATATGATCTGGCCCTGGGGGCAGGGGCGTTCGCCGGAGATCCCCACCATCGGCGAGAGGTACGGCCTGTCCGGTGCGGTGGTCACCGCCGTGGACCTCATCAAGGGACTGGGCATCCACGCCGGGATGGAGGTGGTGGAGGTCCCCGGGGCCACCGGTTACTACGACACCGACTACGAGGCCAAGGCACGCTATGCCCTGCTCGCGCTGCGGCGGGTGGACCTGGTGTACGTGCACGTGGAGGCGCCCGACGAGGCGGGCCACGAGGGGAACTGGGAAGCCAAGGTGGAGGCCCTGGAGAACTTCGACCGCCATATCGTGGGCGCCGTCCTGGATGAGTCGATCCGCCTGCACGAGGAGTTCCGCATCCTCCTGGCTCCCGACCACCCCACCCCCATCGAGGTGGGCACCCACGTCCCGGAGCCGGTCCCCTTCGTCCTGTACCTGGGGAACGAGGGAGGGGGCACCGCCCGGTCCTTCGACGAGAAAGAGGCTTTGAAGGGGCCTTACCGGGAAATCCCGGCATGGAAACTCATGGACATGCTGGTGCGGGGATCCGCGTAAAGAACAGGTGGAGCTGTGTAGAGGAGAGCTCCCGACGACGAGGAGAAAACCCCCGGGTTTCCCGATGCCGCGGACTGACCGAAACCCGCCCCTTGGCTTATAATGGAAGTGATGAAATAGGCCGCCCGGGCCGGAGCCCTGCCGGACGGGCGGGAACGCGGACGGGAAGTGACGGAGTTGTCTCCCAAGACCTATCCGGTGAAGAAATCGCCCGTGGTGGTGGCCCATATCTCCGATTTCCACATCGGGTCCTACCACTTCGTGGCCAACCTCATGAACCGCACCATCCACGAGCTCAACGAGCTGCGGCCGGACATCGTGGTGGTGACCGGGGACCTGACCAACGAGGGATTCCGGCAGGAATACCTGACCGCCAAGTCCTATCTGGACAACCTGGAGTGCGAGAACATCGTCATCGTCCCCGGTAACCACGATTCCCGCAACGTGGGTTACCTGCACTTCCAGGAGCTCTTCGGTCCCCTTTTCCGCTGCCTGGAGTACGAGGGGGTCTTCATCATGGGGGTGGATTCCAGCGAACCCGACCTTGACGACGGGAAGATCGGGCGCGAGAAATACGGCTGGATTGTAAACAGTTTCCAGTCCACGGAGGCCTTCAAGATCTTCGCCCTCCACCATCACCTCCTCCCCGTGCCGGGAACCGGGAGGGAGCGCAACATCGTTTATGATGCGGGGGACATCCTGGAGCTGCTCATCTACGCAGGGGTGGACCTGGTGCTCACCGGCCACAAGCACGTCCCTTACGTGTGGAGGCTGGAGGACATGTACCTGGTGAACGCCGGGACCATCTCCTCTCTGCGCTTGCGTGGCCACACTAAGCCCTGCTATAACCTTATCGAAATCCGCGAAAACGACGTGCGGGTGCTCCGCAAGTATCCCTTCGGGGGCAGCGACGTCATCGCCCGTTTCGGGGCCGGGGTGGGGGAGACGCAGCGTGAGCTGTCCGGGGTGGTGCGGGAGATCATCGGCACGGACATCTGAGCCCGGGAATGCGGTGAAAACCGGGAGGAACCGCAAGGTCGACCCATCGGAGGACGGCTCCGCGGGTGAACCTCATCCGACATGATGGCGAGCTCGATCCGATCACCGGACGCCGCGCTCGCACCGTGGCGGTTTTGAGGCCGTGTGTACCTCCGCACGGAGGGACGGACGTGGTTGGGATCGCCCAGGGAGGGTCGGCGGACCGGCGGAATCGGGTTTTTCCGCGCGGATGATTCTCAGGCCGATCGTGGGCGGGACGTTGGATCTAGGACGGGTCCACCGGACGGGGAGCGCCACCCCTCCGTGGTCCTGGACGCCGTGCGGGAGCTGGAGGATGAGGATGGGCTGAGGGCGGTGGGGCGAGGCATTCGCGCACCGCGCCCGAAGAAGGTGGTCGGGACATGACCGTTGGACGGATCCCGGAGGCAGGGCACGCGATCCGGGCCCTTTTCCTGGTGGACGGGGAGCACCACCCCTCCGCGGTCCTGGACGCCGTGCGGGAGCTTGAGGAGAGTGAAGGCCTGAAGGCGGTGGGGCTCTTCTTCCTGGGAGGGACGGAGAAGGTCGCCGACCTCTCCGCCCTGTCCTCTCCGCGGTGGGAGCTGGTGGTCCCCGGCCACCCTGCCGACCTCCAGGGGGAGTTCGCCGCCGCCTTGACCAGGCTGCGCCCCGACCTGGTGGCGGACCTCAGCGACCTGCCGGTGCTGGATTCGGGGACCCGCATGGCCCTTGCCTCCCTGGCCCTGGCCCAAGGGGCGGTCTACCGCGGCGCGGATTTCGAGTTCCGCCCGCCCCGCCGGGAGAAGGTCCTCACCAGACCATCCATCGCCGTCATCGGGACCGGCAAGAGGTGCGGGAAGACGGCGGTGTCCGCGGAACTGGCCCGTCACCTGGCCCGATGGGGATACCGTCCGGTGGTTGTGGCCATGGGCCGGGGGGGACCACCTGAGCCTTACCTGGTACAGGGAAGAGAGGTCGACGAGCCCTTTCTTCTGGGTGAACTTTCCAAGGGCCTCCACGCCGCATCGGATCATTACGAGGACGCCCTGGTGACCGGGGTGACCGCCGTGGGCTCGCGTCGCTGCGGGGGCGGGATGGCAGGCCAACCCTTCGTGACCAACTGCGTGGAGGCGGCCCGGCTGACGGAGGGGCTGGACGCCGACGCAGTGGTCATGGAGGGGAGCGGATCGAGCATACCCCCCGTGGAGACGCGGGCCGCCATCTGCGTGGTCAGCGCCGCCCAGGACCCGAGGGAGTCCCTCGAATACCTGGGTCCCTACCGTATCTTGATTTCGGATGGGGTTGTGATTACAATGGCGGAGGAACCTTTCGCTGATCCCCGCACAGTGTCATCGTTGCGCGAAAGGATAGAGCGTATCAAGGACGGCGTAAGAGTCATAGAGACGGTTTTCAAGCCTCATCCCTTGAAACCCATAAACGGAAGAAAGGTGTTCCTTGCCGTGACCGCCCCGCCCGAGGCCGGGACCATTCTGCGAGAGCGCCTGGAGGAGGAGGCGGGGTGCGAGGTGGTGGGGATGAGCTTCAACCTGGCCGACCGGCGGGCGCTGAGGCGGGACCTGGAGGGCTCCGGAGAGGCGGACCTCTTCCTGGCCGAGCTCAAGGCAGCCGCCGTGGACACGGTGGCCAGATACGCCGGGGAGAGGGGCAAGGAGATGGTCTACTTCCACAACCGCCCGGTCCCCCTGGAGGGCGGGGAGAGCCTGGAGGATTTCTTCCGCGCCGTGTGGGAGAAGGGGCTGGAGAGGAAATGACGGAGAGAGAGGAAAGGAACGCCAAGAGGATAACCATCCTCGACGAGGAGCACCACCGGGTCCCCTTTTCCAAGGGGTTGACCGCCAACGCCATCATGGCCTCCGGGCTACCACCCGGGCCGGCCTATCTGGTGGCCTCGGAGATAGAGGAACTCCTCATCCGGCAGGGCAGGCTGGAGGTGAAGACCGGGGAGCTGCGGTCCATCATCTACGAGACCCTGCTCAGGAAGGCGGGCAAGAAATACGCTGAGAACTACTCGCGATACATCGGGTTCAGCAGCCTCAACAAACCGCTGGTGGTGCTCATAGGGGGGACCACGGGGGTGGGAAAGTCCACCATCGCCACCATGATCGCCAACCGGTTGAGCATCGTGCGCATCGTGTCCACGGACGCCATACGCGAGGTCATGCGGGCTTTCTTCTCCCGGGAGCTCATGCCCACCATCCACACCTCCTCCTTCGACGCGGACACCGCCCTCATCCATCCCCTGCCGCCGCACGTGGACCCGGTGGTGGCCGGTTTCCGGGAGCAGGTCCTCTCCGTGCTGGTGGGGGTGAGGGCCATCATCAAGCGCGCCCTGAACGAGGGGACGCACATCATAATCGAAGGAGCGCACATAGTGCCCGGCTTCATAGCGCCGGAGCAGTTCCCCGAGGCCTTCATCGTCCCCCTGGTGGTGAAAGTCACCGACGAGAAGCTGCACCGCAGCCATTTCTACATCCGGGAGGTGGAGACCCAGGGGACCCGCCCCTTCTTGCGCTACGTGGAGCATTTCGATAATATCCGGAAGATCCAGGATTACATAGTCCACATGTCCGAGGTCACCGGAGTGAAGACGGTGGAATGCGTGGATCTCGACTCCACCGTCTCCGAAGTGGTGGACTACATCATAAACACCGCCTACGACATGGCTCGCAGGGAGAAGCTCCTGGTGGACGCGGGGAGGTTCTCCTGAGACCCGCGTTTACCCAACGGCCTTCAGGCGTCGGGTGGGTTGCGGGGGCGGGAGGACGGGAGGATTTCCCCGGGGACGGGGAGAAAATCCGGCGTGAGCGCCTTTTGGTCGAGCGGATATCACCCGGTATGGCAGGGAGAGGTGGTAAAGTCGCGCATGAGCGGAGGTAGGAGATGAAGCTGTTCCTGGATACGGCCAACGTGGAACACATCCGGGAGATCAGCGAGTGGGGCATCCTCTCGGGGGTCACCACCAACCCCACCCTGGTCTCCAAGGAAGGCCGCGGCATGCGCGAGTGCCTGGAGGAGATCGTCAAGATCGTCTCCGGGCCGGTCAGCGCGGAAGTGGTCAGCCTGGACACCGAGGGCATGATCCGGGAAGCCCGGGAGCTGGCATCCATCGCGGAGAACATCAACGTGAAGATCCCCATGACCCCTCAAGGGCTGGCCGCGGTCAGCCGATTGTCCAGAGAGGGGATCAAGACCAACGTGACCCTGGTCTTCTCCGTCAACCAGGCCCTCCTGGCAGCCGCTGCCGGAGCCACCTTCGTAAGCCCCTTCGTGGGGCGCCTGGACGACGTGGGCAACAACGGCATGGCCGTGGTGGAGGAGATAGTGGACATCTTCGACACCTACTCCATCCCCACGCAGGTCATCGCGGCCAGCCTGCGGCATCCCATGCACGTGGTGCAGGCGGCCAGGGCTGGGGCACACATCGCCACCATCCCCTACGAGGTGATGGTGAAGATGGTGCAGCACCCGCTCACCGATATCGGCATCAGGAAATTCCTGGAGGATTATGAGAGGATCAAGAACCTTTGACGACCGGCGCCCCCGCGGCGCGAGCATGACGATGAAAAGGAGGTGAGACAGTGGAACAGACTCTGGACCGGGCCAAGCTGGAGTCCATGCTTCTCGTGGAGCTGCAGAGCATGGCCCGGGAGATGGGCATGACCGGGATAACCGGCATGCGCAAGCAGGAGCTCATCGAGAGCATCCTGAGCCGCCGGGTGGAGGAGGAAGGCCTTTTCATCCGCACGGGAATCCTGGACATCCTCCCCGAGGGCTACGGTTTCCTGCGCACCAGGGGATACCTGCCCAGCGAGGACGACATATACGTGTCCCTTTCGCAGATCCGCCGCTTCCACCTGAAGAGGGGCGACGAGATCCAGGGGCAGGTGAGGCCGCCGAAGGACAGCGAGAAGTACAACGCCCTCCTGCGCATCGAGAAGGTCAACGGGGACAACCCGGAGGTCTGCCGCGAGCGCAAGCAATTCGAGCAGCTGACGCCGCTCTTCCCTCTGGAGAGGCTCCGCCTGGAGACCCCCAACGGTGAGGTGGCGCCACGCATCATCGACCTCATCGCTCCTATCGGCAAGGGCCAGAGAGGGCTGATCGTGTCGCCCCCCAAGGCGGGGAAGACCACCATCCTCAAGCAGATCGCCAACAGCATCACCCACAACAACCCCGAGGTGAAGCTGATCGTGCTCCTTGTGGACGAGCGCCCCGAGGAGGTCACGGACATGGAGCGCTCGGTGAAGGGTGAGGTCATAAGCTCCACCTTCGACCAGCCCTCGGACAACCACATCCAGGTGGCGGAGCTGGTGCTGGAGCGGGCCAAGCGCCTGGTTGAGCACAACCACGACGTGGTCATCCTCCTGGACAGCATCACCCGCCTGGCCAGGGCCTACAACCTGGCCACCCCAACCAGCGGGAGGATACTCTCCGGTGGAGTGGATTCCACCGCCCTTTACCCGCCCAAGCGGTTCTTCGGGGCGGCGCGCAACATCGAGGACGGTGGGAGCCTGACCATCATCGCCACCGCGCTGGTGGAGACCGGATCCCGTATGGACGAGGTCATCTTCGAGGAGTTCAAGGGCACCGGCAACATGGAGCTGCACCTCGACCGCAAGCTGGCGGACAAGCGCATCTTCCCGGCCATCGAGATCGACAAGTCCGGGACCCGCAAGGAAGAGCTGATCATGGACCCGGAGGAGGCCCAGGTGGTATGGAAGCTCCGCCGGGTCCTGCACGCCCTGGACCCCAGCGCGGCCATCGAGCTGCTCATCGACAAGATAAAGAGCACCCGGAACAACCGGGAGTTCCTGAACGAGATAGCCAGGTCGCCCATCTCCTGACAGCGGGGAGGAGAAACGGCCCGACCCTTCCGGCCGTTCTCCCCCGTAGCTTACAGTCACCTTCCGCGGGAAAGAGCGGTATCCCGCCGTGACACGAGGGGGAGGTTTTTCGCTCCCGGCGGCCCGGCGGCGGGACCCCGGCACTCCTGTTCAAGGGCGACGGCCGCTGCTATACTTTATGGGTCGTGGAATATACGGGAGGACGCGGAAAATGAAGAAAGGAATACATCCCGAATACGTTGAGGCCACGGTCACCTGTTCCTGCGGGAACACCTTCAAGACGCGTTCCACCAAGCCCGTGCTGCGGGTGGAGATATGTTCCCAGTGCCACCCCTTCTATTCCGGCCGGCAGAAGCTGGTGGACACCGGAGGGCGGGTGGAACGTTTCGAGCGGCGTTACGGCAAGGCCAGGCCGCAGCGGAAGAACAAGGGAGCGGAAAAGGCGGAGGGTTGATCGCCTCCCCTTCCGCTCACCGGCCCCGTTCGCAAGATGGAAAACCCCTGCCGCGCCCCCTTGGGCGCCCGGAGGACCGATAAGGGGGAGAACCCCCGCATCGGAGGCCAGGCCCTCATCGAGGGGGTGATGTTCCGGGGGTCCCGCCACTGGTCCATGGCCGTGCGCAGGCCCGACGGGTCCGTGCATTGCCGGGTGGAACCGCTGCGCTCCTTCCTCCTGCGCCATCCTTCATGGGACCGGCCTTTCCTTAGGGGATTCTTCATCCTCGGGGAGAGCCTGGCGCTGGGGTGGAAGGCCTTGACCCTCTCCGCCGACCTGGCGCTGGAGGAGGAGGGGGAAAGGCGCGGGGGGCTCGGCGCCCTGGAGAAGGCCTTATCCCTTCTCCTGGCCCTGGCCCTGACCGTGGGAGCCTTCATAGTCCTGCCCACCTGGCTGGCGCCCCGCATCCTGGGGCCGGAGGTCCCGGTGTGGGCCTGGAATCTCCTGGAAGGCGGCATGCGGGTCGCCTTTTTCGTCCTCTATCTTCTGCTCATCTCCTTATCCCGGGACATGCGGCGCGTCTTCCAGTACCACGGGGCCGAGCACCAGTCCATCCATCTTCTGGAACACGGCTATCCCCTGGAGCCGGAGTTCGCTCTCCGGGAGGGAACAGAACACCGGCGCTGCGGCACGTCCTTCGTCCTGCTGGTGCTGGTGCTCACCGTGCTGGCCTATTCACTTTTGGGCCGGCCCGCCCTCTGGTTGCGGGTGGCGGAGAGGGTGGCGGTCATCCCCCTGATTGCCGGGGTTTCCTATGAGATAATGAGGTATGCGGAGGAAAGCCCTTCGCCGTGGGTGGCGGCGCTGGTGTCCCCCGGCTTGATGCTTCAGAGGCTGACCACCCGGCGTCCGGATCGGGACCAGGCGGAGGTGGCCCTCGCCGCTTTGCGGGCCCTTCTGGAAAGCGAGGGGGAAGGGGTGGGACGTGACCTTCCTGGAGAGGCTTGAGGACCTGGAGAAGACCTACCGGGAGCTGGAGGAGCAGCTGGCTCGTCCGGAGGTCTACGGCGACCGGAGACGCTACGCGGAGCTGGCCCGCAGCCACGCCGAGCTCTCCGAGGTGGTGTCCCTTCTGCGGGAGTACCGCCGCTGCCTGCGCGAGGCTGAGGAGGCCCGCGAGCTCCTGCGGGAGGAGAGGGACCCCGAGATGCAGGAGTTCCTGCGCGAATCCATGCGGGCGGAAGCGAGACGCGCCGGGGAGCTGGAGGAGAGGATGAAGCTCCTTCTCCTCCCCGCCGACCCCCGGGACCGCAAGGACGTCATCATGGAGATCCGAGCCGGGGCGGGAGGGGAGGAGGCGGGGCTTTTCGCCGGGGACCTCTACCGCATGTACACCCGCTATGCCGAGCGCCGGGGATGGAAGACGGAGCCGCTTTCCTCCAGCCCCTCCGAACTGGGGGGGTTCAAGGAGGTCATCTTCTCCGTCCGAGGGGAGGGCGCCTTCAGCCGGCTGAAGTTCGAGTCCGGGGTACACCGCGTGCAGCGCATACCGGTGACCGAGTCCGGGGGACGCATCCACACCTCCACGGCCACCGTGGCCGTGCTCCCGGAGGCGGAGGAGGTGGAGGTGGAGATCGACCCCTCCGACCTGCGCATCGACGTCTTCCGGTCCACCGGCCCCGGGGGACAGTCGGTGAACACCACCGATTCCGCAGTGCGCATCACCCACCTGCCCACCGGAGTGGTGGTCACCTGCCAGGACGAGAAGAGCCAGCTCCAGAACCGCGAGAAGGCCATGCGCATCCTGCGCGCCCGCCTTCTGCGCATGGAGCAGGAGAGGCAGCGGAGGGAACAGGCGGAGGAGAGGCGTTCTCAGGTGGGGACGGGGGACCGGTCGGAGCGCATCCGCACTTACAATTTCCCCCAGGGCAGGGTGACCGACCACCGCATCGGGATGACCCTCTACCGCCTGGAGGAGGTGCTGGACGGGGACCTGGACGAGCTGATCGAGGCCCTGGCCGCCGCCGACCGGGCGGAGAGGCTGGCGGAGATGGGCAGCGGTGGATGAGTTGTCGAGCACGGGCAGGGCGGGTGTCCGCGGAGTGGCGGAGATACCCGAGCTCCTCTCCTGGGCGGCCCGCCTCCTGGAACGCAGCGGGGTTCCCAAGCCCCGCCTGAACGCGGAGAGGCTCCTCTCCCACTGCACCGGCCGCACGCGCGTGGAGCTCTACGCTTACCCCGAGAGGCCGCCGGGCAGGGAGGAGAGGCGGGAGTTCATCCGCGCCGTGCTGCGCAGGTCGCGACGCGAGCCCCTGCAGTACATAACCGGGACGGCTTTCTTCCGTTATCTGGAACTGGAGGTGGACCCGAGGGTCCTCATCCCCCGCCCGGAGACGGAGGTGCTGGTGGAGAGGGCTCTGGTCCTCCTACGGGAGAGGGGCGGCCATCCTCTGGTTGTGGACGTGGGGACGGGGAGCGGTTGCATAGCCCTGTCCCTGGCCCGGGAATGCCCGGCCGCCGTGGTCCACGCCACGGACGTCGATCCCGGGGCTCTGGACGTGGCCAGGATGAACGCCCGTCGCCTGGGCCTGGAGAGGGTGGTCCGATTCCACCGGGGAGACTGCCTCTCCGCCCTCCCCGGGTCCCTGCAGGGGACTGTGGATCTGGTGGTGAGCAATCCCCCCTACGTGCGGGAGGAAGATTTTTACACCCTCCCCCCCGAGGTGAGGGAGCACGAGCCGCGTTCCGCCCTGGTGCCCGGGCCCCGCGGGACGGAGATGCACGAGAGGCTGCTCCGAGAGGCGCCTCGCTGGTTGGCTCCCGGGGGATGGCTCCTCATGGAGGGAGGGGAGGACCAGGTGGAGGAGCTGGCCTGCCTGGCCGCCGAGATGGGGTATGCGCGGGTGGGGGTGCACGGTGACCTCAACGGGCGCCCGCGCGTGGTGGAATGCAGGATCTGACGGGCCGTGCTTCCGAAGGGAGAGGGCAAGGCCCCGCCGGGCACGGGGGAACGCGGGATCTCGCGCTCCACGGACTGAGAGCCAAGACGCCGCGGCCAAGGACCTGCCGTGCGAGCCATCGAGCCGGAAGAAGGCTCTCAACACACGCACGCGCCGGTCATCGGGTCCGCGTTGATGCCCGGAATAGAGGATCGCGCCCGGCTCTCTTCGCATAAACGCGCGGATCACGGGTGCGAGATCCCCGAACGGGGATACCAGATATAATATTCGAGGGATCAGATCAGGCGATGTTCATATAGCAATATATGTTAACGGCACCTTTTCCAGAGAGGTGAGGAAGGTGAAAAGAAACGCCGTGCTCCTGGCCGTCCTTGCGCTTGTCATGCTCTTCTTTCTCCCGGGTTGCGGTAATGGTGGAGACGGGGGAGTGGTTGAAAACGGAAATGGTGGCGAGATAAAGGACGGCGGCAGTTGGGTAACGGAAGAAGGGAGGAGGATAGACGACCCCTATTTCTTCGACGTCTCCGTCATACGGCTGGACGACGGCACCTACCGCATGTACGGGGAGAAGCAGGGCAACGTGGAGAGTTACCGTTCCCGCGACGGCCTCGACTGGCAGAAGGAGGAAGGTGTCCGCCTGCAGGGAGCAGCTTTCCCCTCCGTGGTGCGTACGGACGACGGCGGGTTCAGGATGTATTACGTGCCGTCCGCCAACACCGGGGAACCGCAGAACAGGATAAAGAGCGCCGTGTCTTCGGACGGACTCTCCTTCCAGGTGGAGGGCGGCGTCCGCTACGTCGCCGGCAGCGCGCTCGAGGAAAGGCTGTCGGCGCCGCGCGTGCTCAAGGCGGATGAGGATCTGTACCGGATGTATTTTACGGCCGCGAGCGGGTCCGGGGACGACGAACTCGTGCTCATCCTAAGCGCTTCCTCCCCGGACGGGCTCGCGTTCACCCGCGAGGAAGGTGTCCGCATCGATCCCAGGGAACCCCCCCTGGTGGGCAAGAGGGCTGCGCACGCGTATCCCCTGCGGCACGCGGGGGGCGTCCGCCTCTATTTCGCGGGGGCGCACGCGCAGGGGTTCGGCGGCATACTCTCGGCCGAGTCGGGAGACGGCCTCGACTTCACCGTCAATCCCTTTCCCGAGATAGTGGAGAAAGAGCGGGGCCTGAGCCCCCAGGACCCTTGCGTGGTGCCGGTCCCCGGAGGATTGAGGATGTATTACGGCATATACCGCGGACCGGAGGTGGTGGAAAATTCCGCCATCTACAGCGCTTTCCGAGAGGTGGACTGAGCGGGGCCGCAAGAGACGGGTTTCCGCGTGCCCTTGACCCGAGCCGGGCGGCGCGAGGGGCGCGTAAAGGCCCCGCTGGCGAGATGCCGTGAGGCCGGCCGGCAGGGTAAGAAGCGGCAGGCGACCGGTGCCTCCTCTTCTCACGGACGGGTCACGAAGATGCGGCATGCTGTGTATATACCTGCAAGAACGTGGCAACACCGGCAACTCCCGGGACCGTGTCCCGCCCCGGCGCTCCGGGCGTGGATTTGACCCTCCATGAAAGAGTTACCTAAAATACTGTCGTAGTATCATAGAACAAGGCGGTTTTGCATGGGAAACCGGGTGGAGAGAAAAAGGATAAAAATACCAGGGGCCTTGCTCGAGTTCACCCTCGTACTGGTGCTCCTGTCCCTGATGGCGATGCCGTCCGCCCCTCCCGCGGGGGCGGATTCCGTCAGCGAGAAGAAGGAACAGGCGCGCCAGGTGGAGCAGCAGCTCCGATCCCTGCAGGCGGAGTTGAACAGGCTCACCTCGGAGCTCAGCCAGACCCAGTCCAAGATCGCCTCCCTGGAAGCCAGGATCCAGGCTAACCAGGCCCAGCTCAACGCCGCCGAGGCGGAGCTGAGGCGCTGGAAGGAAATCCTTTCCAACCGCATGGTAGCCATGTACAAGGAGGGAAACGCCACCGCGCTGGACGTCCTCCTGGAGTGCGACGACTTCGACACCTTCATCCACTCCTACGATTTCATGTCCCGCATCGGCAACCACGACGCGGAGGCCCTCGCCGCCACCCGTTCGCTGGTGGCCGAGATCCGGGCGCGGAGGGCGGAGTTGGAGGATGCCAGGGCCCAGTACCAGGCCCATTACCGCAACCTGCAGGCCCAGCGCTCGGCCATCCAGAGCAAGCTCAACGAGCAGAAGGCCATCCTGGCCGGGCTGGACCGGGAGGTGGCCGCCCTCCTCAGCTCAAGGTACAGGGGAGGAGCGGGGGGCGGGACAACCTGGAACGTGGGGCCGGTTAACGGGCTTTACTTCCCGGTGGCCGGCCCGCACAGCTTCGTCAACGACTGGGGGGCGCCGCGTGCGGTGGGGCGGACCCACAAGGGTTGCGACATCATGGCCGCTTACGGGACGCCCTGCGTGGCCATAACCAGCGGGGTGGTGGAGCAGCGCCGGGGCGGCAACGCCGGGCTGTACATCGCCCTGCACGGCGACAACGGGCACCTCTACTACTACATGCACCTGCAGGGCTTCGCCGCCTCGGGGCGCGTGGCCGCCGGGCAGGTCATCGGTTACGTGGGGGACACGGGGAATGCCCGGGGATGCCCCCACCTGCATTTCGAGTGGCATCCCAACCACGGCGGCCCGGTGAACCCCTATCCCCTCCTGGTGGCCATCGACCGCTGAGTGCGCCGCAGCCCCCGAATCCGTTCCTCGTGCCCCTGCGCGAAGCATCCCGCTGACGGCAAGGGAGAAAAACCCTTTCTAAGGGCGTTCTCGGCGGCGAGGACACGCGTCCGCCCGCCGGGTCAGGTCCGGCTCCTGTCCGGGCGCAGGCCGAGGACCGCGTAGATCCGGTCGAGGTCCACGTGTTCTCGGATGAGCTGGCGCAGCCTTTCCAGCTTGCTCGCCTCGTGAGTGCGGGCGCTGCGGATGATCATCTCCGCCCGTTCCGCGGTGGTGAAGGTGTCCGTCCCCACCAGGATAACCGGGATGCCCAACTCGTCCGCCTTGCCCAGGATGATGCTGGAGGGGTGCAGGTTCCCGGTGAGGACCAGGCAGCGGGCGCCCGCCTCCATGGCCGCCAGCTGGATATCGCTGCGGTCCCCCCCGGTGACCACGCAGAAATTGCGCCGCTTGCGGAAGACGGACAGGGCGTGCTCCTGGCTCATGGCCCCCACCACCAGGTCCTCGACCATCACGTCCCCGCATTCCTCGCCGCAGAGCATCTTCCCCTCCAGGAGCCGGGCCAGGTCGGCCGCGTTGATGGACGCCAGGCTTCTCTCGTAGGGGATGATCCCCATCACCGCTATCCCCTGCCTCTCCAGGTAGGGGGCGAGCTGTTCGCGCACGAAGCTATCCCGGTTGGCGGGGACCATGTTGTAGATCACGCCGACCAGCGCTTCACCGAAGCGGTCACGCGAAAACAGGGCGTTGTCCGCCAGGTAGGCGTCATTGAACCGCTCCACCAGGATCACCCTGGCCCCCAGGGCGGGCGCCAGTTCGAAAGCGGAGATCCCCAACATCCTTCCCTGCAGGGAGGTATAGGCGCCCTGGATGAGAACCAGATCCTTTCCCTTCTCCACCCGGGACAGGGCATCCCGCACGCGGGTCTGCAGGTCGCCGGCCTCCTCCCTGAGGGCTTCACTGACCAGTTTGGGTGTGAGCACCACGGGACAGACGTCGGTAAGCCCCTCCTCCAGCTGGAGGGTGCGCCGAATGAAGGCGGCGTCCTCGTCGGTGACCATGCCTTCCTCCTGGTGATAGCGGTGTCCCAGGGGCTTGATGTATCCCACCCGGAGACCGTCCTCACGGAAGCGCATCCCCAGCCCGATGCACAGGGTGTGCAGGCCGGCGAGGCCTTGCTGCGAGGTCAGGTAGAGATAGACCATCTCCCTCACTCCTTGAGTACTATCCTGGCGTCCGCTGCCAGGCAGCCCTTGCCTTCTTCCAATACCCTAAGTGGGTTCACGTCCATCTCGGCGATCTCCGGGAAATCCACCACCAACTGACTGATGCGCAGGATGCTCTCCACCACCGCGTCCACGTCCGCTGCCTTCTCTCCCCTGGTGCCCCTGAGCAGCGCGTAGCTCTTGAGTTCGCGGAGCATCTCCGCGGCCTCCTCCTCGCTCACCGGCGCCAGCCGGAAGCTCACATCCCCCAGAATCTCCACGTATATCCCGCCCAGGCCGATCATGAGCAGGGGGCCGAACTGGGCGTCGCGGCTCATGCCCACGATCAGTTCCCGCGAGGGAGGGAGCATCTCCTGCACCAGGACGCCCCAGATGGAGGCGGGGGGGACGAATTTGCGGGCGGCGGAGGTGACCGCCTCGTAGGCGTTGACCAGCTCGTCGGTGTCGCGGATCCCCACCACCACCCCGCCCACCTCGGTCTTGTGGAGGATGAGGGGCGAGGCTATCTTGAGCACCACCGGGTAGCCTATCTCCCTGGCCGCACGGATGCATTCCTCCAGGTTGGTGGCCAGGCGGGTGCGGGCCACGGCCAGCCCGTAGGCAGCCAGCACCTCCCTGGCCTCCACCTCCACCAGTTCCTTTCGTCCCTGGGCCAGGACGGAATCGAAGGTCTGGCGCACCTTCCCCCGGTCCGCCTCGAAGGTCACCATGGTGCGGCGGGGCCTGGCCAGGTATTCGGTGTAGTCCCTCATGGCCCGCAGGGTCCTCACCGCCTCCTCCGGGAACCGGAAGTTGGGGATGCCCGCCTCCCGGAGTATATCCTCGGCCCGCGATGACTCCTCGCCCCCCATGAAGACGGCGAAAACCGTCTTCTCCGAGCCCCGCGCCTCCTCGGCCACCACGCGGGCGGTTTCCTCCACCTCGGTCATGGCCTGGGGGGTGAGGATGACCAGTAGCGCGTCGACGCCGGGGTCGGGAAGGACCCTGCTCACCGCCAGGCGGTAGCGGTCCGGTCCTGCGTCTCCGAGCACGTCCACCGGGTTGTACACGCTGGCCGCCTCGGGAAGGCCCTCGCGCAGCGCAGTGGCCGTCCGGTCGGAGAGGGAGGCCAGGAGAAGGCCGCTCCGCTCCAGGGCATCGGAGGCGATGATGCCCGGTCCGCCGGCATTGGTGATGACCCCCACCCGGGGGCCGCGAGGGGGCGGCTGTGAGGAGAAGCCGCGGCAGAGCATGAAGAGGTCCTCCACCGTCTCCGCGCGGAGCGCCCCGCACCTGCGGAAGGCGGCGGCGTAGGCCTTCTCCGACCCGGCCAGGGTACCGGTGTGGGAGGACACCGCCCGGGCGCCCGCCTGAGTGACGCCGGCCTTGAGGACGATGACCGGTTTGCTCCGCCCCACGCGGGCGGCCACCTCCAGAAAGCGCTCCCCGTCCGCGATCCCCTCGAGGTAGGCGGCGATCACCGAGGTGTTGCTATCTTTTTCCAGCTCCTCGAGCACGTCGCACTCGTCGATATCCATCTTGTTCCCCAGGCTGATGAAGCGCGAGAACCCCAGCCGGTTCTCCAGCGACCAGCCCAGGACGGCGGTGCACAGGGCGCCGGACTGGGACATGAAGGCCACCTTCCCCGGAAGGGGAGCGCGGGTGGCGAAGGTGGCGTTGAGAGGGGTCGAGGTGTCGGCCAGACCCAGGCAGTTGGGTCCCAGGATGCGTATCCCGTGGCGGCGGGCCGTCTCCCGCAGCTCCAGCTCCCGCCGGTATCCCTCGCGGCCGGCTTCCTTGAACCCCGCGGTGATGATCACCGCCGCCGGGACGCCGCGCGAGCCGCATTCCTCAACCACCTGGCGGACGGCGGGAGCGGGGACGATGATCACCGCCAGGTCCGGGGTCTCCGGAAGGTCGGAGACGCTCGCGTAACAGGGGAGCCCGAGCACGGATTCTCGGTTGGGGTTCACGGGGTAGACCTTCCCCGCAAAGCCGGAGCTCAGGATGTTCTCCAGGACCACCCGTCCCACCTTGCCCGGCTTATCCGATGCCCCGATGACCGTCAGCGCCCGAGGCCGGAAAAAGGCCTTCAACCGTCCCCCTTCATCCTTTCCGGGATCTCCGTTCCGGAGCGGCGCGCGATCGGACACCCCGCTTCCGCCAGATAGAGGTCCTGCTTATGAGCCTCGACAGATCTCCGTTCCGGAGCGGCGCGCGATCGGCCACCCCGCCGCTGCGTTTCTTTTTATTTCCTCCCCCGTCGACTTCATGCAAGAAGGGGTTTGACGTCCCCTTAACGCCCGGCTGACCCACGGGCGTCCCTCCGCTGCGGGTCCTTGTTTATTATATCCACACCGTTTCCCCACCGGTGGCATTTCCCGATGATATCCGTGCCATTTGCGCACCCGCGGGCTTTTCAGGTGATCTCCGCATCGTTTCCGCGCCCGCCGGCCTCCCTCGGTGGGGCTGCACGTGCGCGATTACGGCTTCAACAAAATGGATAGGTGTATGGAAAAGACCGGTCGTCCGCGCCGCGGCCTCGGCGGCACGGACAGCTCCTCGAGGGAAGGGGATCGTCACCGAGGTCGCCTGCCGCCGAGCGCCGCCTTACGGCTCGCCCTCACCCCGGGGGCGGAGGGTTCGACGAGAGATGGAGGACGCATCCCGGATGCCGTATCGTCTCAGCAGGCTCTTTCCGGGTTGAGATATATTGAGAGACCGCCCGGTCATCCTGACGAAGC
>FWWL01002694.1_pt1 | contig 35324 bp, 34 predicted proteins | sample 2228331 | NCBI WGS metagenome assembly FWWL01 (sample SAMEA103939775, study PRJEB20133) | metagenome
GGTAATCCGTTCAATGCGTTGATTTTGTGCTTCTGATTGTTTAAACTTCATAATTAGAGCGCCTCCTTGATGGTGTTGGGTATGTAACCCTTGGACAAACCCATCATACCGAGGCGCTCCTTTTTTAGCAAAGACTGTTTCTTAGCCTTAACAGGAATGTTTTCTGTTCAACGTTTCTAACGAAAAAAAAGCCCTGAAACATATATCGTTTCAGGGCTCTTTACTATTTATCGTCGTCTTCGTCATCTGCTTGACCGGCTTGTAAGCCGCTCAAGTATTCCGCTGTTGCTCGATCCCTCTCCCGGCCTTTCTCTTTCAGCCGTTCAATGGCGGGTTGGATCAGAAGGTCGACTTCCTTCTGCACGATATAAGAAAGATCGTAACGAGTCTGTGATTCGAGATAAGAACCGACCTCCATCAACGAATTGTAGCGGTCTAATTCTTCCCGGGTCAGCAGCCCGCGAACTTGCACACTGCAATGTCTCACGATCTAACCTCCATATTCTCTCATCGTTAGAACAGGATTAGAATTTACCTTTTTTCAACACGAGCGGAATACCGCCAATGATGTACAAGTAACGCATGTCGATAATTTTCTTCATCATTGCAGCAGTGCCGCCCTTAAGCTTGCGGTTACCAACTACACCGATTGCCTCGCCCTTACCGAGTGAAGCTACAGTGCCTTTGATGGAAGGCTTGAACTCTTTAAGCGGTTGGTTGCGAATGGCTGCCACCAGGTTAGTTGCTGTAGTCATCCCTTGCTGCATAGCAATCTGAGCCGTTGGAGGGAACGGTCTGCCTTGATCGTTGAAGATCAGGGAGCAGTCGCCGATAATAAAGACATTGTCATGCCCTGGCACACGCAGGTTAGGGTCAACCTTTACACGGCCGCGCATAGCTTCGAACCCAGCTTGTTCAACCAGACGATTTCCACGAATACCGCCTGTCCAAATAACTGTTGCCGATTTAATCGTTTCGCCGTCTGCCAAGATTACGCCATCAGGCAAGCACTCTTTAATTGCAGTAGCGATTTTGAACGTAACGCCTTTATTCGTAAGCACTTGCATAGCATATTCAACCAACTCAGGGTCGAAACCAGGCAACGCTGTAGGTGCAGCTTCAATATTATAAATTTTGACCAAGGATGGATCGACGTCGAATTCTTTGCACAACTCAGGAATACGGTCAGCCAATTCTCCGATAAACTCAATCCCAGTAAAGCCTGCTCCGCCAACAATAAAAGTCAAGTAATCCTTACGATCAGGCTCTCTCTTGAATTTAGCGAACTGGTACTCGATATGCTCGCGAATCAAGCGAACACTGTTGATGCTTCGGATGTTCATGGCATAATCAGAAAGTCCTGGAATTCCGAAGGTTTCGGATTCACCGCCAAGACCGATAACCAGGTAATCGTATGACAACGTGCCGTCTTCCAATACAACTTTTTTCTCCTGCGGTTTAATTTGCACAACTGTCGATTTAACAAAATCGATTTTGAACTCGTCAATCAGCTTGGAGATGCTCACGCGAGCGTTCTCCGGATTGTCAGTTCCGGCTGCTGGCATGTGCAGATGTGTCGTAATGTAATGATAATCATGTTTGTTTACAAGCGTTACGTTTGCCTCGTTGTAATTCAGCTCTTTCTGCAGTCGAAGCGCAGTCAGAACTCCGCCGTAACCTGCTCCCAGTATGACGATTCTAGGCACTGTACTCATCTTAGATCCCTTCCATTTCCGTATCCGTTGTTTTTTGTATCGTTCTCTTCTTCATGCATTGTGAAAAATTACACAAGCGGTGTCAAAAAAGATCGTATCTGTATTATTTTGAACGTATTCCTCCACTATTATGTCCATCGATTTGCACGATTTTCAACAATAGTTAGAACGATTTCAACTGCAATCATATCTCGATACGGGTCAAATATCAAGTCATAATTTGTCCAAATTTTGTCGTAAATTGTTACAAAGGGGTTTTCTTCGGGTACACTGGAGATTATAATAGAAAAGATTGTTTAATGCTTACGGAGGTGTATTGGGCTTGTCTACTAATGAACAAAATCAAGATCGAACGGATATCGTAGTGATTGGCGGCGGACCTGCGGGAATGTTTGCTGCATTTTATGCTGGAATGCGCCACGCTTCGGTAAAAATTGTTGAAAGCATGCCGCAATTGGGAGGACAGTTATCCGCACTGTATCCTGAGAAATACATATATGATGTGGCTGGTTTTCCGAAAGTAACTGCACAACAATTAGTAGATAATCTTCGTGAACAGATGAAGCTATTCAGCATTGAGGTTCATTTGGAAGAAAAAGTGGTAAAAGTTATCAAAAAAGACGAGCGGGATTTCGAAGTAGTTACAGACAAAGAGGTGCACCGTTGTAAGTCTGTTATCATTACAGCAGGAGTAGGAGCTTTCGAACCCAGGAAACTGGATCTGCCTGAGGCTGCTTCGTTTGAGAAAAAGAACCTTCATTACTTCGTCAGCAATTTGAATATATTCAAAGGGCAAAAGGTATTGATCAGCGGCGGCGGAGATTCTGCAGTAGACTGGGCGCTTATGCTGGAGCCGATCGCTGAGCAGGTAACACTCGTTCATCGGAGAGACAAGTTCCGTGCCCATGAGCATAGTGTTGAATTGCTTAAGAATTCCAGAGTCAAAGTTATTACACCAGTCGAGGTTGAGAGCTTGAACGGGACAGACCAGATTGAATCGGTGACGCTCAAACATTCCAAAACGGGTGAAGAGCAAGTTATTCCAGTAGATGCTGTTATCGTAAATTTCGGTTTCGTGTCGTCACTTGGGCCGATTGCAGAGTGGGGCTTTGAGATCGATAATGGTTCCATCATTGTGGACTCCCGGATGGAGACAACGATTCCCGGGATCTTCGCTGCCGGAGATATCACGACATATCCTGGCAAGCTGAAATTGATTGCGGTCGGTTTCGGAGAAGCTCCTACTGCGGTCAACAACGCCAAAGTTTATTTCGACCCAGACGCCAAGCTGTCCCCAGGTCACAGCAGTAACATGAAGTTTTAATAAATCGTTAATAAGGGCATTCTATCCTAAATAGCTGCATTCGAATGATTCGAAACCTTGCAGCTACGCTTTCGAAGCGCTAGGCTTCGTACAAGCTATAGGAGGAATGCCCTTTGTCGTACAGTTGTCCTGTATGTAACGGTCTGCACGCGTTAGTAATATCCTGTCCACAATGCAGTCAAGCCCTACTTGACGGCGGTCGGGCCGAAGATTATTTGGGACCTTATTCCCCTTACCAACCGGTAGAAGGATGGCAAATGACGCACGAAGTCCCTTATTCGGGGAGCCCAACATGCGTCCATTATTTGTACTGTGAGAATTGTGTTCTATCTGTATCCTACACGATTGATGAACAGCTGTTGTAAGTTGGATTAGATCAATATATCGTTTACGGAATCAACGGTCTTCCCGATTGTAAAATCGTCAAACCTCTCGATACCCGGCCTTGCCCCATGCCGATTGGCGACTTCTTTGGAATTATAGGAAATTTTCATGTTATAAGGACCTTCTACTATATGCGGTTTACGACGAATCTGCTTGAGCGCCTCTTCCACATCAGTACGGATCCGCTTAACCGCCTCCTGCGGATGCAGGCTTGTAGCCCTACCGTTCGGGTGGCCGTTCTTAATTATTGTAGCAGGAAGATCTTGTCCAAGCACAGACCTAGCCTCTTCAACGGCTGCACGATCACCGCTAACATACATAACAGGTACGCCAAAGGCTCCTGCTAGTAGCGACATCTGTTCAATCTCCCCAATGTGGCGTCCGTTCATCTCATAATAACGAATGTCTGTTGAATTCTGAGTATGAGGGATAACGGCATTAGGTGTGCCAGCCATCGCGTGGTAGCCGACCATCAGCATCGCATGAAACGACTGATCTAGTGCGGGAAGGACCAATTTGCCGGAGTCAGGCCGCTCTACCTCAACGATAGGATTAAGCTTCTCGCACAGTATGTTGTAATCCTGATTTCCTCCATGGCCATCATTAATGACGATTCTAGTTGCTCCTGCAGCAAGAGCGCCCTCTACTGCCGCATTAACCTCTGCTGTGAGAATTTCCTGATACCGCGGATAAAACGCATGCCCTCCCTGACATTGTTCCTTCAAGAACACAAGACTTATTCCTTCCATGTCCGTTAAAATATAAATATTCATTGCTACCCTAGCACCTCCATCACTTGTTCGGTACTTGTACCTGATCATTATACCTCAGATTGATAATTTGAATATAGATAGGTATATGTTTTTCTGCACCTAAAAAACCGCCTTAGAGATAGCCTAAGGCGGTTTACGCGAACTGCTTGCTTGAAAGATCAGAATCCGTTCCAGACCGTAAGCTCATCCGCATTGAAACGATGGGAAGGGTGAGCTGGCTTTACCGCTCTGCCAATAGAAATCAGCAGGATCGGTATGTATCTGGAAGGAATCTTGAGAGCTTCTACAAGCTTGGCCGGATGATAACCGCCCATCGGGCAGCTATCGTAGCCTTTGGCTTTGGCAGCCAGCATAAGCTGCATGGCCGCTAAAGAAGCATTCCGAATAGCTTCGTCTCGAGCAACTTGTGGAGACTGATAGGCATTCGAGATCTGTCCCACAAGTGCATCCATAGTCTGTTCAGACATTGCTCCTGCTTTTACAGCTTCCCCATAGATCGATTCCGCATTGAGATTCGCTTCCAGATCTCCAAGAACTGCAATTACGGCAGATGCATCCATCACCTGCTGTTGGTTGTTGGCAATCGGCAGCAATAGTTGCTTCTGCGCCTGATTCTCAATCACAAGAAACTTCCAATGCTGCAAATTCCACGATGAAGGTGCCTGTGCAGCCAAGTCAATTATTTCCATTATATCGCGATGGCTTATTCGATGCATCGGATCATAATTGCGAACAGAATGGCGCTCCCGTACTACAGCTTCAAAATCTTTCAATGTGTTCTGTATGCGCATGATGAAGAGTCTCTCCTGTGAGTGAAGCGGATCATAGAGCATCACTTGCTCTTACCCCTTAGTTTGCAATTGAGGCCATCTTCTTATTCGACTTTTCATTTAATTCCTTCATCACACTCAAATACTGACTGTCACTCTTAAGCTGAGCTAAGATTCGATCCCATTCATTTAATGGCAACTGCCCAACAATGATTTTGATCTTCGTTTGAGTCAGCATCTGATCGATAGTATGCATGGCAGATCTCATCTCATTAGAGAATAGTCCGAGAGTAGGATCATTTCCGTGAGTGAATTGGATGGCTGCTCTTTCCTCCAGTATTTGCAGAACTGATTCTTGTTCAGAAGCTGATAATTCAACATTGGTAACGGTCGAAGCTGAGCGCTGACCAAAGAATGGTTCGAGAGGAAGTAGAGAGTTATATTCATCTTCAGGAATGTCACCAGACAACCAGTTTTCAAGAAAAGCAAGGATTCGCTTCAGTTTCGCTTCAGTTACATTCTTCGGAATAGTGAATATACCGGTGTGACCGATTGAAGAAGGAACCACTTTAGCTCCACCCTCTCCGGCTTGCAGATAAGCTAGCTGTGAGAAGTCTACAGCAGGATTTGAGATACTGTCGCGCAGCTCCTGATTGGCTTTCCAAACCAGCTGCTGGGACAAAGCAATCGTTCCCCCATGATTGCTCGTTACAAGATTCATAGCTTGATCGGATGAGGCTACAGCAAAATCCTTCGCCAGTATACCCGCAGCAAATGCATCCCTTAACCATTTTAAGGCTTCTTTCGTTCCCTGCTCCACAGTGGTGTCAATGATTACTCCATCTTGCAGCTTGAAGCGTCCCCCGCTCTCATTAAAAACATTTTCTACCCAAGCCAAGTCACCTAGGCTTAAATCATTGACGCTTCCGGCTAATGCTACCGTGTCCTTTTTGCCGTTGCCGTCCGGATCTCTTGCCTCAAAAGCTTGTAAGACTTCATATAATTGTTCCATCGTGTGCGGGATCGTCAGACCGACCTTCTCCAACCAATCTTTCCTTAAAGCCGGGAATACGCCTATATCCGGATTGCTCAATCTAGGAATGCCATAAAGTCCGCCATTGTCGCGAGTAAGCCGGCCCTCGAAAGAATTAATAACAGCTTGTAAATGCGGATAATCATGTATGTAAGGATTAAGGTCCCAAAACATGCCATCGAATATGTCATTGTTCCAGCCAAAAGGATCTGGAACTAGCAGCAGATCGGGCGTATCGCCGGCAGCAACAATAACATTCACCCTCTCCTGATAATTTTGCGAGGGGTATGTCATCATATTCAAATCAATGTTAAGGTCATTGGCAGCGAGTAGTCCTAGCTTCTGATATTCGTCCTTGGATAAAGGGCTATCGACTTGTGCGATAACGCGAATATCTTTAAGGGAGTCTACTTTCTGAATGATGGCCATCTTGGAGTTCGGATTCCACTTCACCTCTCGATCGTCTGCTTCCACCGCAAACCTTAGCGGGATGTACGCCATATCACCTATTAGCTTAGTAGAAGTCGGCATACGATGTGCAATGGTATTGAATGTTGCCTGTGCTTGATTAATGGGGAACCGCCATGTTGTGTTCTGCTTCTCCGCTATTACGGTTTGCTCTTGCGCATCCCAATCTACTCGGAACCCTAATCGTTCAAGTAGAGCTCTTGCGGGTACCAACAATGTACTTTGCTCGAGAAATGGGGTTTGTGTAAAAGGAATTTCTCCTTCAAAACCTTCCATTACCCGGATAGGCGCATCACTCGGCAAAGGCTGCGGAAGTTGAATGGTTGGAGTAGCAGCAGTATGATCGATCGTTTCCATTGAATCGCCGAATACGGGTCCGGCGGTTTGCAAGAGCAGCACAAGGGCAGCTCCCGAAGCAAGAAAAGCTCGCTTCTTATTCATCATTTTATTCAACTTGGTTTCATCTCCTCTTAGATCGATAAGTCAGTCTAAGAGTATAGACGTAATAGATTGGGAAAGGTTCCCTTTTTGTATTATTATTACCTGCCCTTATATTAACCGCACGAAACAACAGCATTCGACATATACCCTAAAAAAAAAGAAAAGCTCAGTTAGCCTGAGCTTCTTGTCCGTAATATACGTTTAGCTTGCGTCTCTTAATTTCTGCTAATAGCAAATTAATGAAATCTCTGTCCAGCTTCAAGTCAATGGCTTTCAAGTATGATTCGATGAGCGCTTCGTTACTTAATGATTTCATCCCAAATCACCCAACTTCACTTCCAAATTTTCTTTATAGTATCATGTAGGTTAATTGGGGACAAGCTTACCCATATCCACAGTATGATGTGGATATCCTGTGAATACTTTGTTGACAAGTGTCAAAATCTGTATGTGGATAAGGTCGAATTTTGTGTATAAAGTTATGCACAGAAAAATATGGAAAAAACCCATAAAAAACTTTTATCATAATCTATGAATATAGTATTATTTAATTTTCATCCACTTCCCATGATAGAGTCAGTTGTCGGTCTGCCCACTTTTTTACGTGTACCTCAATAATGGCTTCTGTTTCTTCCTCACTATATTCTTCCAGCTTCACATCCGGTATTTCAAACCATGCTTCTTTAACCAAATCTTCGCCTACAGATAAGCTGACTTTGATCTTCATTGCATCACGGCCTCTCCTGCGTATTGTCAATAAATAAACCCCATTCCGAATATAAAATTCGGTCTGGGGTTAACGTTCTATCTCGTGAAGCTAACAAGGTTCAATGTTGGGACATAAGCTTAGCACTGCTCCGGAGCCGGCTTGCCTGCATCATCCGCAGTTCGGAAAGAAGTTCCACAACCACATGTAGCAGTAGCATTCGGATTATGCATGGTGAATCCGCCGCCCATTGCTGCTTCCTTGTAATCAATCTCTAAACCGTTCAAATATTTGCTGCTATCTGCATCAACGACTACTTTTAGTCCTTGGATATCAAATACGTGATCTTCACTATTCTGATCTTGGTCAAAACCCATCCCATAAGTAAATCCGCTGCAGCCACCCGACTTAACGCCAAGACGTAAAAATACATCCGGTGTTTCCTCAGCTTCAAGCAGTTCCTTGATCTTGTCACTCGCTTGTTCCGTAATGGTGATCATAAAGGTTAACCTCCTTCGACTTATATAATGTAAGTATACTCCTATTCTCCGACCTCCTCAAGGGGTTCTGCATATTGCCCCAACCAGGTAACAGGTTTATAATAAATAAGTCTGGAGTTCGGGTGAGTAAGTGCAAGCTTTCACAAACTATGAAAGCTGCTCAAAAAAAGGACTGTTTAGGAAGGGGTACGGGATAATGAATACATTAGCGACTAGTTCAGATCCGCGCTTGGATGAGATCGCCGAAAAGGTAGAGAGAGGCGAGCGGCTAACGCCGGAGGATGGCCTCTATCTATATGCGTCCGAAGATTTGTTAACTATAGGTCAGCTGGCTAACAAAGTGAATTTGCGCAAAAACGGGCGTAAAGTTTATTTTATTGAGAATATGAGTTTATATTTCACAAATGTGTGTGAAGCGCATTGTGCTTTTTGTCATTTCCGCAGGGATGAGGGACAAGCCGGGGCTTACACACTTACGCCGGAAGAGATCATTGCCTATGTCGACAAACATTTCCATCCGGATATGAAGGAATTCCATATTACCGGTGGACATAACGATCATGTAACGTTCGATTATTACGTGAATTCCGTTCGTGTACTTAAGCAGCATTATCCTAATGTCATTATTAAAGCTTATACAGCTGCTGAAATCGACTTTTTCTCCCGCATCAGCGGATTGTCTTACAGGGAAGTGCTTTCTCGCTTACAAGAGGCTGGGCTGGATACGATGCCTGGAGGCGGAGCCGAAATATTAACCGACCATTACCGTAAAAAAATGAACGTAGATAAAGCGACTACAACGCAGTGGCTTGATGTTCATCGTACAGCTCACCAATTAGGGATGAAGACGCATGCCACGATGTTGTATGGAGCGGTCGAAACCAAAGAGGAGCGCATTCAGCATATGGTACAGCTGCGCGAGCTTCAAGACGAGACGAACGGTTTCATGGTTTTTATCCCTAATGCCATGCAGCCAGCCAATACAGGAATGGGTATTAAGCGTCGCACCTCGGCTTTTGATGATTTGAAGACGATAGCGATCAGCCGTCTCATGCTGGATAATTTTCCTCACATCAAAGCTTATTTCATTAATTTGGGTACGCAAGTAGCTCAGCTCGCTCTGACATTCGGTGCATCCGATGCACATGGTACTATAGTGCAAGAACGGATTAGTCATTCTGCCGGTGCTCTTTCTCCAGAAGGATTGACCAAAGATGAATTGATCCATCTCATTAAAGGCGCTAACCGCATTCCTGTAGAGCGCGATACATTCTATAACGAACTTAAGGTTCACGAATAATAACATTAGGCGAACATCGCCATAACCTATACTATGTTCAATGGATGGGTATGATAATACACACAAACATTCCTACTTCCTTGAATCAGGAACTTATGTCACGAAAGGAACACGACCGGCAATGAAGAAATTTGTTATTTTAGGCGGAGGATATGGCGGTCTCACCGTAGCCTTACACTTATTAGAGCATAATATTCCAAAAGATACAGAGATCGTGCTTATGGATCGTATGCCTTATCAAGGTCTGAAGACGGAGTATTATGCACTGGCTGCAGGAACGGTTAGCGAAGCTGAGATACGTGTCGCTTTTCCAGCCGATCCTCGGATTATTCTCAAATATGGAGAAGTGTCGCATGTAGACCTGGACAACAAGCTGATCCATTTAGAAGGACAAGACCCTCAGTCTTATGACTGGCTCGTAATTGCACTTGGCTGTGTGGATAAATTCCACTGTATTGAAGGTGCCGGGCAATACGCGCATAGCATCCAGACCTTGTCTGCTTCCCGAAGAACGTATCAAGCTCTGAATGACCTTAAACCTTATGCTCAGGTATCTGTTGTGGGCGGGGGATTAAGCGGTGTTGAGATTGCTTCAGAATTGCGTGAGAGCCGTCCCGATCTGAACGTGCGTGTGATCGATCGCGGGGCCAGTATACTATCTTCTTATCCTGAAAAGCTTCAAGCTTACGTGCGCGAATGGTTTATCGAACATGGTGTGGAACTTCGCCCGCACGTATCCCTTCACCGGGTAGAGCCCAATGTCCTCTATAACAAAGACGAACAAATCTTAACCGATCTAACGGTATGGACAGCGGGCATTCAGCCTAGCCCAGTAGTAGAGAAGTTGAATGTTCCCAAGGATAACCAAGGTCGGGTACTGCTGAATGAGTACTACCAGATTCCGGAATATAACGAAGTGTTTGTTGTAGGAGATTGCGCGAGCTTGCCTTTCTCACCCAGCGCTCAAGCAGCTGAGGGTCAGGGCAAGCAGGTTGCCGAAATTATGCTCGCCTTGTGGAAAGGTGAAAAGCCTCATCTCAAGCCTATTAAATTGAAAGGCGTGCTGGGGTCGCTTGGCAAAAAAGCCGGATTCGGCATGATGGGAAGCCGTACCATTATGGGCAAGGTGCCTCGGGTACTGAAAAGCGGAGTGTTATGGATGTCCAAGCATCACTTCGGATAAGGATCGGATGACTGGTGAAGCTTGGGTAAGCAACCTAATGGGTTACTGCTTATCGTCTTCTATGGTGTCCAAAAAGTCGAAGGCCGATTGCTGCTGCTCGATCTTGGCCATAATATGCACATAGAGCTCGTCGCTATCCGAAGCCGCTACGATCTCGCCGTTCACCAACGCGTAGGGCTCCATGTAACACTGGCCGCAATTGCCTAAACAACCGTACTCTATAACATCAAGCGTTGGATCTTCCTCCAGTCGCTTCATCGTCACATCACTGCCGTTATGCATATTACTTGCACAAAATTCTACAATTGCTCTCATCTTACAGCTCTCCTCATGCAGGCCATTTAATTTTTCAGTTGTTTGTTATATAATATACCTTAGAAAGGAGATGAATCAATATGACTGAACAAACACGGGACGGCATTTATGATGAAGTTCTTGACGTGTTGGATAAGCTCCGCCCATTCTTGCAACGTGACGGCGGGGATGTTGAGTTGGTTGAAGTGGAGGACGGTATTGTGAAATTGAAGCTTATGGGTGCATGCGGAAGCTGCCCGAGCTCAACGATCACATTGAAGGCCGGAATCGAACGCGCTCTTGTTGAAGAAGTAGAAGGAATCCATGAGGTTGTCCAAGTATTCTAATTGGACGGTCTATGTCAACGCCCTTGCCCGGGTTACCGCGGCAAGGGCGTTTTGTTGTATTTATAAGTGTGGACTCTTCTTGGATACTTCTGTTAGAGTGCGGATAGGATCGAAGCCGCCCGATATATCCATAATGTTGCCTGTTAGGAAATCGCTGTTAGGCAAACATAAATAAGTGATGACCCTTGCAACATCTTCACCGCTCCCCTGTCTTACACAAGGCTGTTCTTCATTGATCATACCTTGCACCTGTTCAATGGTCTTCTCCTTGTTCTCGCCGCGTATATCCCCAGGACATATCATGTTCACTGTTATACCGTGAGCAGCCTGTTCGACTGCTAATGTCTTCGTGAACGATACAAGGCCTACCTTTGCAGCAGCATACACGGCCCTATGCGGCCAACCTCTTGCCTCAGCCGCGTGACCGAAGCCGAAGTGGATTATTCGTCCCCATCGCTTGCTCTGCATGCCCTTGAGCACTCGATGATCCAGCTCCATCACACCTAACAAGTTGCCGCGCATCAGGTAGTCGATCTCATCACGGCTATACTCATCGAAGTACCGCCGTTCCCTAACGAAAGGGCCCGCATTGTTGACGAGGATATCTACCGTTGATCCCCACTTGTTCTCAATCGCATCAATGAGTCCGTCCGCTTGTACTCGGTCTGCGATATCAGCTTGTACAGCGATGGAACGAACTCCTTTGGCAGTAATATATTCAGCCAGTACTTGAGCTTCCTGCTCACTTCGCACATAGTTGATAGCTACATCACAGCCGAGGTCAGCGAGCGCTAGCGCAGTCATTTTACCCAAGCCCTTCGCGCTTCCGGTTATACACGCAATCTTGCCTTTGAGCAGCATGGCGGCCTCCCTAGACATTTACTCCCTTTTTAGGGGCATGGAAATAGTCAAAAGCGGTCTTGAGTGTTAGACAAACCATTTCATATCCAGCACGCAGGTCGGCCAAGCTTAAGGACAAATCTTCGATATAAGTCCGATCGATTTTACACATATCGGACTTGCTAAGGTCGTCCAGCATCTCGGCATTTATATGATGAATTTCCATATTGCGTTTGTTACGAAGGTTCGCCATAGGTTCTTTGTATTTTATTTTTAGAGCAAAGAGCTGTTGTTCGAGCTCGCTCTGGATTTTGCGATGATGCATCTGTCGGAGTACCGTGTAATAGGAAAACTTAGCTTTGATTCGCTCGGTTTCCAGCTTGTACAGATCGTTCAAGAGATATCCTAACTTGTCGAGGATGGAGAATAGGCGGATGAACGCATTTTTGTGAAAATAAACTTGGGTATGGTAGCTGCTGAGTTCCTGCTCGTCCATCGCTTCCTCGTATGTATGGTTGACATGCTCCTTGAAACGAGCTGCCCCCCTCACACTCCACTCCAATTCAACAAGCGCAGACAGGAAGCCGCGGCAGGACAGGTCAATTCGAGTGTATCGTCCGCATTCCGGTGTATTCTGGTCTATGATCTTCTTGAGGTCGGAGCGGTAAGTATCAATCGCTTGGGAAGCGGCTTGCAGCAAAGCCGTCTCATGCTCGTTCGGCTTTCCTAATATCGGGCTTAACACTCCAACAACCTCCTAGGCAAAATATTCTCTCCATCGGGAATCGACTAGCTTGACAATATCTTCTCGCGGCACTAGCTCATCCGGGTAACCCGGCTTCATCCGTGCATCGATTACAAGCGGCAATTCATAGCTGAGATGGTGATGACGCACTTCCGCATCTGCGTAAATGTCGGTTGCCGGGTTAAAGCGAGTGAACACCGTCCACAGGAAGCTGCTCTGATGGGCCGCTATCCCTGCATCGTCTGCGACAATGACGACAGGCCACTCCTTAAGCTGTTCCTTCGACTGCTTCAATATTCTTGCCGGCAGTTCAGGATCCTCCGTATACGAAGCACCCGAAACTACCAAGCAACCGCCACAATACGGCTTGGCAGCTTGAATCCCATTGATCTGTCCCCCTGTATACGATCGAGGGAGAACACGGATCGGATCACCCACACCCGCGAGCACGGCTTTACTGCCGTGATTCAAGTGTAACCCTGTATAGTCTAACGTATCGTTGGATGTTTTATTAAATATATATAAATCTCTGCGAGGATCGAACCGCTCAAGTACCGTTTCGAACAGCTCCGTGAAGTTAGCTAGATCTACTGGTTTGTCAGTCAGCATCAGCACCTTGGTGAGGGTCAGCTGGCCTTCTCCGAGAATCCGGAACGCACTCGTTAATGCTTCACGGGAGTAGCTTTCCCTGACCACAGCGGCAGCTAATGCATGGAAGCCGGTCTCGGCGTAAGTCCACAGTGAACGAACTCCAGGCATGGCCATCGGGAATGCCGGCGACAAGAGGCGCTGTAAGAAATCGCCGAAGAAGTAGTCTTCCTGCCGCGGCTTCCCGACAATGGTGGCGGGGTAGATCGCGTCCTTGCGGTGCCATACACGGTTCACGTGCAGCACCGGGAAGTCATGCGTCAGCGAGTAGTAGCCGAAGTGATCGCCGAACGGACCTTCCGGTCGGCGTTCATGAGGCGGCACATAGCCGCTGACGGCGAATTCCGCCTCGGCGACGAGGCGGTGCCCCCCATGCGGATCATCCGCCATGGGAAGCTTCTGCCCGAGGATGAGCGAAGCGAGCAGCAGCTCGGGCAGGTGTTCGGGCACCGGCGCAATCGCCGAGGCGATCAGTGCGGGCGGGCCGCCCAGGAACACCGTGACGGGCAGCGCGGCCCCGCGCTTCTCGGCTTCGTGGTAATGGAAGCCGCCGCCCTTATGAATTTGCCAGTGCATCCCTGTAGTCTGGCCATCATAAACCTGCATGCGGTACATGCCAAGGTTATGTTGGCCTCCATCGGGGTGCTCCGTGTAGACAAGCGGCAGTGTAACGAATGGGCCGCCGTCTTCTTGCCAACAAGTAAGCACAGGCAGCTTGGTCATAGGGTTGTCTGTGTCGCACACTTCCATGATCGGGGCTTGCGCTCTTGGAACCGTTTTCGTACCAACCTTGATCGCATCAAGCAGCAGGTTCCGCTCCCCCCACAGTCCCTTTAGCGTCGGCGGCATTAGCTTCTCCATTGCGCCAACTGCTTGTTTCATAAATTGTTCGGGACGCGGCCCGAACGCAAGGTCAATTCTCCGAGGTGTGCCGAATAAATTCGTAGCCACCGGGAACGAGCTGCCCTTCACATTCGTGAATAAAAGAGCAGGTCCCTGCTCCTCGATCACGCGTCTATGAATTTCCGCCAGCTCCAGATAAGGATCTACAGGAGCCGAAATTTCGATTAGTTGTTTCTCAGCGCGCAGCATATCAAGATGAGCGCGCAGATTCGTTAAATTCATAGTCTACTTCCTTTCCACATGTACTGGTGCTGCCAATCTTCGTACTCGCACACTCAGATCGCATAAAATCCCGAACAAGCATGCAATGAGAATAACATGCAGAAGTGCTGCAAATAAATACCATTCCGTGCCCAATGAGTAAACAATCAAGGCCCCGCTTACAACCTGTAGACTCACTAGCAAAAGAGCCCAACGAGTACTCCGTCGAATAACCGGAATATGGGAGTAAGTACGGTTTGCCCGATAAGCTACATAAGCAATAGCTGCGAACAATAATGCAGCAGCCACTCGATGAAGAAAAGCTATTCCTTGTGCACCTTCCAATTCCGGAATAACTTGTCCGTTACATAGAGGCCACCCGAGACATCCGCCAGAGGATTCCGTGTGCCGTACAAAGGCACCTACGTAAACAACTATATAGCTATAAACTGCAACCATCCATATCGTATTGCGAAATTTGACGCTTACTTTATTAGCTGGGCCGCCGAATTGTCTCTTGCTGTTGCTAATGATGGCTTGTCCGTTCGCATCCCAATAATCTTGACGCCATACCCCAATTACGAGCAGCAGGGTTGCGGAGAAAGCCAACAGCGAGATTCCGAAATGCAGCGCAAGCACTGCATCCGATTGCGGGTTCACCACCGTCAGTGCTCCAAGTATCGCCTGAAGTACCGTGAAGAATAACGCCCCTTGTGCAAACAACATCGCTTCCCGATTGCGCCGAAGCAGCACAATTGTGTAAATTGCCGTCGCTAACACGATCAGGCCGACTAATCCGCTGACCAATCGGTGACTATATTCGATCATCGATTCTATGGTGTAGGCCGGTATAAATTTACCGTTGCATAACGGCCAGTCATCCCCGCAGCCTCTTCCCGATTCCGTCTTGGTTACAAGCGCTCCCATCAGGAGCACAAGTCCCATTCCAATCGCTGTCGCCAGCGAAAGCCATTTATATTGCTTTTGCATAAATAAGGGCACCCACTTTTCGCTCAATCCATTACTCCTCATTATAGCTTGATTGCTAGGGCAAATCCATTTCTGAAATGTGAACGTTCCCGTACGATGAAAAACATTACTGGAAGTTCATGAATCAGTTAACTTGGTGTTGAGTTCAGTTAAGGCGCGGGAGGGCAGAAAGGTGGGCTCCGACCGCTGTTGAACTTCGGTTCTTTTGATTATATTTTTTATCGGTATGAACCCAAGATTCAAAGGCGGACGCTGGCGCTTCTCCACTCCACCTTCCTGCCCATCTGTTCGACTTTTTGATTAGCGAATTCCGTCCTATACGCTCTGATTCAACTTTTCCAGGAGACTGCCAGGGTTGTCCACAACAATGAAGAGACCGCCTCTTCCCTCCTGGATGAATAGCAGGAAGTATAGGGCGGCCAAGTTAAAACAAATTTAGTCAAATGATTCAAGCTTCTTTCTTGGCAACAGCGGCGCTTACAGCGAGAACCTTATCGAAGAATTCCTCGATCTCTTCCCTGGTCTTACGCAGCTTGCTGACGAACCGAATGGTCTCTTCCCCTTGGACGAAACCAATAAAGCTCGGGATACCCAGGACATTGTACTTCTCGCACAGATCCGGCAGCTCATCACGGTCAATATGCACAAAATCGATTTGATCGCCATATTTGCTTTCTATATCAGGCATGAAGGGATCAATATAATGACAATCCTTGCACCAGGTCGTTTTGAATACCGCGACTGTAGGCTTAGCTTGGATTATTTTCTCGTTAAACGCTTGCTCGGTTGTAATCTTTTCCATTGCGATACACCTCTTTCTTCATCTATTAGAAAAAACTTCGAAAGCTATACGATACCTTTTCCTTGTTATAGCATGCCCGGATTAGGCTGTCAATGTCGGTATGCGTTCAGCTTCATTATTAGAAAATGTTGTTGCTGTCCAAAATATAATTTACAATATTAGTAATAAGTGATATCATAAAAGTATCATAATGATGTAAACAAAAAGGAGCGATGCTTATTATGAAAGAACACAAAGCAACTTACCTGAATGGCTACCTCGGAATTGTAATTATTGTTGCTCTCGCCGGATTGACGGCCCTGATGCTGTCAAAGGAACAGTTCATTGTTGCCGGTATAGCGGGAGCTATTGCTTTGCTCCTGTTAACGTCGATTACCGTTATTCAGCCCAACCAGGCTAATGTGATTACATTCTTCGGTAAATATCTGGGCACCATTCGTGAAAGCGGACTATGGATGACTGTTCCTTTCAGCGCAAGACATAAGATGTCCCTAAGAGTGCGTAACTTCAACAGCGTCAAATTGAAAGTGAATGATATTGAGGGTAATCCCATCGAAATTGCTGCTGTTGTTGTATTCAAGGTAGTGGATACCGCCAAGGCTTCGTATGATGTTGAGAATTATGAGCAATTCGTCGAAATTCAGAGCGAGACAGCGCTGCGTCATGTCGCAACCCGGTACCCCTACGATAACTTTGAGCAAGAAGGCTACTCCCTTCGCGGCAATGCGGAAGAAGTTGCCGTCGAGTTAGCACAAGAACTGCAAAGCCGTCTGGCTGTGGCAGGTGTAGAGGTTATGGAAGCGAGATTGACTCACCTTGCTTATTCTACAGAAATTGCCAGCGCCATGCTGCAGCGCCAGCAAGCTTCCGCCATCATTTCTGCCCGGGAAAAGATCGTAGAAGGCGCTGTTGGTATGGTGCAGATGGCTATCGAGAAGTTGGAAAGGGAAAGCGGGCTTAAGCTGGATGAAGAACGTAAAGCATCAATGATCAATAATTTAATGGTTGCCATCGTGTCCGACCGGTCGGCCCAACCGGTTATTAACACCGGCACCTTATACTAACGGCTGGGTCCATATGCCAGGCAATAGCAAGAAAAGCTTTCCACTGCGAATGGATCCTAAGCTGTATGAGATTATCGAGCGCTGGGCCGCCGACGATCTGCGCAGTGTGAACGGACATATCGAATATATACTGAGAGAAGCCGCTTCCAGAGCTGGAAGGCTGCCTGGACCTCGAATGACGAATCCGGCCCCTTCCTCGACGAAGGATAATACTGAATAGTGAAGAAACAACCAGGTCTCTAACCTGGTTGTTTCTTCGTTGACATTATAGAATTAATAAGAACCTAACTCCCAAAAAAAACGTTGAACAGAAGGGCAGGAAAATGGAGCGGAAAAGCGTCAGCGGTCGCCTTTGCACTTGGATTCTCACCACTAAAAATAATTCAACAGAATTCAGGTGCAACAGTGATTGGAGCCCATTTTTCTGCCCTCATACGCGCCAAAATGATATCCAACGCCAAGGACCTTCCGGAAACTGAACGGTTTTTCTTATCATACATTCCAAGAGGAATAACAATTAAGTTTTTTCGCTTATACTTTGTTCTGCTTATACAAATAATAGCCTTCATATAGCCAGAAACCTGAGAAGGACATTTACTGCATATGAATTCAAATGGAACGTCAGAGCAGCATCCGCTTAAATCTTTTCTCAAGCATGTGTCCACAATGCCAGCAAATGCTATCGATTATCTGAAAGGAAAATCATCCAACCTGCTGCTTTCCGCTCAAATGGCAGAGCGTGCATCCACGATTACCCTGGATACTCATCAAGTTAATCGGATTAGAGAGGCGTTGGTCAGCATACTTCAGACCGATGTCACCACGCCCCTTAAGGAGCCGTTAACCCCGCTAGAAGAATCTGTAATCCGCAGCATAAAAGCAGACACGGATCGCTGCAATCTTAACAACATCACTCGAACAAAGGCTTACTACGATATGTACCGTAGTTATCCTGAGCTTCATTGGGCCCTCTTGGCCCACATGGTATCGCGAAACGGGGGATGGAACATGACCGATCTTCAGGGAGAATTTCTCCCTCGGCTTCTATCCGCCTCTCAAAGGGAGGCGCTATTTCAGCTGTTGGAGCGAGCTAATGCCCTTATTTTTCAAGATGCATACCCCCAATTGAAGCTGTATGAAGCGAGCCTTACGCAGGACGTTAATTTGTTCCACCTGTTACCGCATTTCCATGTCTCCGCTTTTATGAAGCCAGTGTGGGACTCCTTCTGGAAGGATCGCTGCTCTGAGCTATTGACAGTAGCTCTGATCATCAACGAACAGCAATATATTGAAGGAAGGGTTATTGAGCGAGAGCCTTATAGCTCCATGCTCGATTCTATTCTGTTCCCGGTGCAAGCTGCGCTCCAAATGAATGCAATCGTGTTTCCTTTCCGTTCCTCACCTGCATCTTCATCAGGCAATCGTCTGGCCGGCCTAGTAATGGAAACCTTCTCCGATCTTGACGAACGGATTGGGATTGGTAAAAAGCTTTACTGCATCCTTTTCTCCGTCCCTGATATATTTGAAGGTGCCCTAACATTTTCCTCGGCGGCTGCTCATACTGGCTCCAGAGCTGATTATTGGCCTCATTTGTTCCATATTGAAAGGTCTGATGCTGCCCGCCAACCTACCTTATTTACTGAAAAGCTCGAGGGCAGCAAACGGTTAGAGGATGCCGGCCGTTTATATAGTCCGAGGTTAATTGATGTCTGGCCAAACCAACCCGTTGTGCCGCCTGATCGCTACGATTGGCTCACCGATCTAACGCCGCTCTCGTACTTCAGCGATCCATCTCTTCCGCTAGCATTCGAAATTACTAACGAGTATGGGTTTATTCTGGGCAAGTTGGAAACGGCTGTTATGTCGGAGCAACTATTGGAAACTTAATTAGAAAAAGGACCATCCGTTCATGTCAACGGACAGTCCTTATTTGTTGCGTTCATTACCCTTCTTGCCGGTCTCTCTCACTGCTTGGTTGCTTGCGCAAACGGCGATATATTTTTTGCAGCGGTCTCGGGAAACTGCTCATTTCTGCATCCGTAACGGTGCGTGTCAAGAATAGTAAGATCCCATACACCATACAAGCCAGACCGCCAACCAAAATGGCATTGCCCATATCATTCAACCTGGTTGCGAATGGCTGCATCCAGCGTATAGTAATGAGCTCGAGCCCCACTCCTGCTGCGGCAGAGAATAGAACGGCGACGAAGACACCGCCCCATTTGCGGCCTAGAATGACATAGTCCACCTGGCGTCGAAGCACATACAAATTCAGTTGCGTCATAACAATGAAACAAAGCGCTGTTGCTGCAATAATGCCATAAATCCCTATCCATGGTGCCAACAAGAAGCTGGCAACCAGCTTAATGACAATTCCAACGATCACATGAAGGATCAGGGCCCTCATCTTCCCCATCCCCATAAGGATGGCGCCGGATGTCTGCATGACGATCTGAAACATCGCACTCATCGTAAGCAGAATGATAATGGACGTCCCTTCATGGTTACCGAACAGAAACCCGTTCAATGGCCTCGCTGCTACACAGATCGCGAGCACCATCGGCAACCCGGTCAAGACGGATAAGTAGAGCGCTTTGGATGCTTGCTGTCGAACGAGCTCCATATCTTTGCGCGCGAACGCAGCCGATACTACAGGAACTGCAGATTGACTCAGAGCGATGGCCAGGATGATCGGAATCCCGGCAAGCGATTGGGCTCGTCCGCCCAGAATTCCAAGTGCTTCCTTGGCCGCTTCGAAGCTTAGGTCCGGTTGCAACAGGCCAATCGTAATCGAAGAATCGATCAAATAAATGAGAGGTACCGTCGTAGAGAACAATACGATGGGAACCGAAACCCGGAACAACCGACGATAAATGGCGGAATAAGGTGTAACTGGCGCCGGCCTGGCGTTTCCTGTCTGTCCTGTTCGGATATCTTCACGTCTCAGCTTCAGAGCATAATAAGCCATAATGGCTACTGCCCCGATACTTCCCATAACTCCCCCGAAGGACGCTCCAGCAATTGCCTTGACGCTACCATAGTCGAACGTCAGCAGGAAATAGGCTAGTCCAATTGCAGTGATGAGCCTCAGAATCTGCTCCACGATCTGTGACAGTCCATTCGGCAGCATTCTTTGCCTGCCCTGGAAGTACCCGCGCATGATAGCGATAAGCGGGAATAGGAGCAGCGCGGGAGCGAGTGCGCGTATCGACAACACCGCGTCAGCGTCTCCGCTAATCTTGTTGGCGTAATAGGGAGCGAACATATAGAGCAGCAGTGTCATTACAATACCTGCCCCTAATGCGAACATGCCCGCTGCGCGATATATACGGTTCGCTTCCGCATGCTGGCCTAGTGCAGTCTGCTCGGAAACTAGCTTGCTAAGCGCGCTCGGAATACCTGCTGTTGCGATCACAAGGAGGAAGCTATATATATTGAAAGCAATAGAATATGTAGCCATACCTGAGTCGTCCAATAGATGGACAAGCGGAATCCGCTGCACCGCACCGAGTACACGCGCAATTAGCGCTGCCAGTGCAAGAATAATCGTCCCTTTTACTAATGAATCCTTAGACAATGAAGTACCTTCTCCCTATATTTTCATGACTTCCATTATACTAGGTTTCCTAGAATGGGGCTACCGAATCAAACCTCACATTGCAATTGACGTATTAGTCCTATTCATAGTACGATTGACCACATGCTAATTATATATGTAAATTCATACACATATAGCTTGTGAAACATGCTAAGATTCGGAGGAAACTGACAATGAAAGACGGCTTGGAACAACAACCGAATCACAATCTGCCCTTTTGGCCGATTATGATTGCGATATTTTTTGGATCTTTTGTTACCATTCTAAGCATGAGCACAATTAATGTGGCTCTGCCGATACTCATGCAGCATTTCAATGCTGAACTGAGTACGATCCAATGGACGATAACCGGATTTATGCTTGCGACCGGTACGATCGCCCCTTTAACCGGCTACTTGGGTGAACGATTCAGCTACAAGCGGTTATACATGGCGTCCCTAATTGGATTCACAGCGTCCTCTTTGTTGTGTGCCATTGCTTGGGATACAACTTCTTTGATTGCCTTCCGGATTGCGCAAGGCGCTTTCAGCGGACTGGTTATGCCTGCTACGATGACGATTATTTTTCAAGTGGTGCCGCGAGAGAAGCAAGCCTTCGCAATTAGCCTTTGGTCGCTCTCCGCAATGCTCGGCCCTGCGTTTGGACCTACCTTGAGCGGTTGGCTTATCCAAAGCTTCAGCTGGCATTGGCTGTTCTTAATGAATGTGCCTATTGGAATTATCTCGATTATTCTAACTATTAAATTAATACCTTTTTACCGGCTAAATGTGCCCAAATCCTTGGATGTCCCTGGCCTATTGGCTGTTATGGGCGGCAGTTTGTCACTCCTGATTGCATTCAGTAAAGGGAACAGCTGGGGCTGGTCCAGCTGGGAAACCTTATCGATGCTAGGGGCTGGAGTTATACTCTTAATCCTGTTTGTAATCCGCGAATTGAATACGAGTGTTCCATTGCTGAATTTACGTGTATTTACTAATTTGAGATACTCTCTGACTTTGATCATCAGTTGTATTATTACGATCAGCCTATATTCGGGTACTTACTTAACACCGTTGTTCTTGCAAAATATTCAACATGTCACCCCGCTCGACACCGGTCTTATCTTGCTTCCAGCTTCTCTGGCTATGGCCTTCTCTATGCCTATCGTCGGTAAGTTATACGCTAAGGTTGGCCCTATGCTGCTGATGATCATTGGCATTCTGCTAATCGGCATAGGAACTCTCGCCTTGAGTTGGCTAAGCGTAGACATTCCGCACAGTTACATTGTGCTCTGGATGATTGTGCGTAACCTAGGGATTGCAATGGCCACTATGCCTGCAAGTACAGCTGGAATGGAGCAGATTCCAATCACACTGTCTGGACATGCTTCCTCCATCAGCAACTGGGTGCGTAACGTACTAGGCTCGTTCTCGATCGCCCTGTTCACCGCCATGTTGGGCTCCCGCATGACGGTGCATGTTGCGGATCTGACTCAGGAATCTACCCCGCCTGATGCTGTATCGATCCAATTGGCTTCTTTTACAATGAGCGTGAATGATGTGTACTTGTTAGCCACCTTTGTTGTGCTGCTTGGACTGCCCTTGTGCTTTTGGATTCGCAAAAGACAATTGGCGCCAAAACTCGCCACGACCGCTAACTAATAAGTCGCCTAAACGGAACCAAATCTGGGCTCCTGCATATGATGATCATGACTAAATACGGAGGTGCATTTCATCATGGTTATCTATGAGGCCAAACCCGATTGCCAAAAGGTTATCAAACAAGCCAAGGAAGAAGCGTACCAAGCTTGCACACAATACGTGAACCGCTTCGTCCGCTTACAGCGGCTGAACGGCGATACGTTTGAAGGATACATCGTACATGTTGACCCGGAATTCGTGTACTTGTCCATCCCTCAAGAGGCTGCAAGAGGCTTTTATAATCCTTACTACGGAAACTATTATTACAACAACACCGTATTGCCGCTTGTTTTGTTCGACTTGTTGGCAATTACCTTGCTGCTGTAAGCGTTTAGCAAGAAGGAGTCTGGCTATCCTAGTGATAGTCAGACTCCTTTTGCTATAGCCAAGATTCTAGCTTTTTCGCTACAATTCTAATTGTCACAATAATCACACAATTATTCAGACCGCTTTCTGGAATTTCCAACTATAATAATTTAGAAAGAGAACCCAGTTCTAGAAAACTATAGCGCGTTCTGGAGAGGAAGTGCGGTCGTGCACCACTTGAAAAAACTTGTTCTTACATTCCCCCTGCTCCTCTCATTAATCGGATGCCAAGAGGTACCGGTAACAGATGCCGTTACTCAACCTTCTCTATCAACCGTTAAAGCTGAACCTGGAAACTTGATCATGAGGTTCAGGAATGACGGAATGGCCGGTCATGCTGATTATTTGACTGAGGAGCTGGTTATCGATCCAGGTTACTACTCCAAGAATGACCTACGCCGCGGTGACGTGGTCTATTTGAGCTATCCAGAGCATCTCGTGCAGAACAATCCTAATATAGGGAAGACGAATATCCTTCGAGTCATTGCTCTACAGGGAGAAACGGTTGAGATTCGCAAAAGTCACGTATACATTAATGGAAACAAATTGGAGACGTTCTACAGCAAGCCGCCGGGTCCCGATTTAGAGGAGCTGAAAAAACAGGAGAACTACAACGATAAAATCGCTGAGAATGAAATGAGCAATAATCAACGTCGCATTCGAAACTACGAAATGATGAATATGCAAGCCATGCTGGTCCCGCAAGGCAGCGTATTCCTTCTGGGGGACAACCGAGGTCGTGCAGCAGACAGCTTTTCCATCGGAACAATCCCGATTGATCATATCGGTGGAAAAGTGATGGGACACTTGGATAAGCATGCCTGGGAAGTCAGTTCGACGTTCACTGTCTCAATGCCGAATTCCACAGGCAGTGTCAGTCCCTTGCAGTTACGCGGGGAAAAAGACAAGCTGGCGATTGTAGACGAGCCTATTATTGCACGAAAACCATACCAAAACTACTGGTTCTTCTGGGGTAAACCCGAAGAGCTAGACGGCATACCGCAGATCATAGGTGTCCGTCAAGGCAACGAATTGAATCGTCGTGTCGTTTTTGCAGCCGGGGGAATGAGCGGTCCTATAACGGGAACTTCCGACGGACATATTCCGCCCTCCAATATGATTATTCCCGAACCGGGATTATGGCGTCTGGAGGCCTACATTGGCGATCAATATTTCGGCTCCCTTGTCGTGAACGTGCAAGTGAGCTCAACGGATCCTGTCCTTGGAAACTGCCGCGATAACTTTAATCGATTCAAGTCTTCGATCTCTCCTTCAAATACTCGGAAGGGGTCTTGGCGTACATGCGTTTGAACAACCTTTGGAAATAAGACACATCTCTATACCCTAACAGCTCTGAGATTTCACCTACGGTAAGTAGAGAATCCCGCAATAAGTATACGGCCGATTTCATTCTTACTGCATGAACATATTCGCTAATCGTCTGGCCCGTTACTCTGCGAAACACAGATGCCGCATAGTTCGGGCTTTTCGAGATGCATTCCCCCAGCACCTCCTTCGTTACCTTTTCCCGATAATGCTCCTGAATGAATACTTTCATCCGTTCGGAATGCCTTTGGATTTCCGACGAAACCACAGCTCCATCAAGCTCTCTATTCCATAAAGCCAGCATCTCCAACAAGACCGCCTGCCCTCTTATTCCGGAGTACGCTTCTTGCTCTTCCCATTCTGTATAACTCCGTCTAATCCGCTCCAGTATGAACTCATACAAGCCCGTCTTAGCCTTCAACCATTCCTTCCTCTGCAAAATAGGCAGTCCATACGTTTCTTTCTCCATCCCCTCAAATACAATCACATACTTCTCATGTACGACCGTAGGGATTCCTTTGGCATAATAAACGGTGTTCGGAGGAATCAGGAGGAGATCCCCTTTTTCTACAATGACCTTTTCATGATTAATCCAATATACACATTTGCCATAACTCACCAATATAAAAAAAGCCTTATCCAGGTTCTCATCACACTGCTCGTACCAGTCCATTCCCTGATCCCGGCGAATATCCACTATCTGCAACATAACAGAGCTCCTTTAGCACTTTCAATACTATACTACATGATACGTACTATAGTTCATTTTCACTCGAAAGGAAACGAATTACAATAGGATTCAAACTAACTTTTGAGGGACGAGGCATAACGATGCGAAAAACGAAAATGGTATGCACCATGGGTCCTGCTTGTGACTCGGTGGATATACTAAAAGAAATGATTGGCCATGGAATGAACATTGCTAGGATCAATATGGCTCATGGTGAATTGGAGGATCATCTTTCCCGAATCAATCGCGTGCGTGCCGCTGCTAAGGAAACCAATACGATCATTCCCATTATGATGGACATCAAAGGACCTGAGATTCGGATTGGTAAGCTTCAAGAGGCTCGATACGACCTGCTCGCCGGGAACAAACTCACCCTTACAACCGAAGATATTGTTGGAGATGAAGAGCGTATTTCCGTCAACTACACGGAATTGCCCCTTGTCGTGAAACTGGGCGATAAAATATTAATCGATGATGGTTTGATCGAATTAAACGTAGAGACCGTAACAGATACAGAAATCCATTGCCAGATTATCAATGGCGGACCTATCAAACCCAGAAAGGGAGTTAATCTGCCGGGAATTCGCACTACGTTGCCGGGTGTAACCGAGCGGGACATTCGTCATATTGAGTTTGGTGTCCAACATAAGATCGACATCATTGCGATGTCTTTTGTCAGAAAAGCCGATGATGTGCTCTCCGTGAAACATCTGCTTGAAGAACATGGATTCGGACATGTTCAGATTATTTCCAAGATTGAGAATCTAGAAGGTATTGAGCAGTTGGATGCAATCATTGAAGTTTCCGATGGAATAATGGTCGCTCGCGGTGATTTGGGCGTGGAGATCCCGGTTGAGGATGTTCCCATTATACAGAAGACAATGATTGAGAAATGCAATAAGGCAGGAAAGCCCGTTATCGTCGCCACTCACATGTTGGATTCGATGCAAGTTAACCCAAGACCTACCCGGGCAGAGGCTAACGATGTGGCTAACGCGGTTATGCAAGGCAGCGATGCTGTTATGTTATCTGGCGAGACGGCTGCAGGTAAGTACCCTGTCGAGTCGGTACGCACCATGGCATCCATTGCAGGGAAGGCGGAGACCCAATTCGTGCGGCACTCGCAGAACAGAGGCTTACAGGCACTAACTGTAACCGAGGTGATCAGTCAATCAGCCGTGAACGCCTCTTATGCCCTGCAAGCGAGCGCGATCTTAACACCGACGGAGAGCGGATTTACAGCTAGAATGGTTTCCAAACAGCGCCCTGCAGCACCCATTATCGCAATCACGCAAGATGATAATGTACTAAGCCGTTTATGTCTGGTTTGGGGTGTATATCCCGTCAAGGGCAACACCTCCGATTCTACGGATGATCTATTCCGTTCTGCTATTAACTGCGGCTTAAGCACGGGAATGATTCAGGAAGGCGATACCGCAATCATTACTGCGGGTGTACCTATGGGCAAGACTGGTGCAACAAATTTGATCAAAATTTTGCAAGTTTGAGACTATATATGGAAAGGCCGTTCCCAGGGAACGGTCTTTTTATCGAGTTTAATTGTTGTTGATAAATATTATTGATCACATATAAATAATTTAATAATTATCATTTATTGAAATAGAATAATATAATAAAGTTATGGTAAGTGAATGGAACGTTACTTAAAGGAGGCTTATCTATGATAGCAAAAGGATTGGAAGGTATTATTGCTGCTGAAACCCAAATAAGTTTAGTTGACGGATTACAAGGACTTTTACTATTTCGAGGACATCGAGCCCGCGATCTGGCAGTAAGCAACACATTTGAAGAGGTCGCATACATGCTGTGGAATGGAAAACTGCCAAATGAGGAAGAAAAGTTGGTATTCCATAACCGATTAACCGAATATCGGACTCTCCCATCCTCTATTAGACAAGTGCTGGATGCATTGCCTTCTGAGACTCCGATGATGAGTGTTTTGCGGACAGCAGTCTCAGCCATGGGCGATAACAGATTCAGCTGGCCTCCGACCGTCGAACAAGCTATGCAGATTACTGCGCTAATCCCTTCCATGATAGCTTACAGGTTCCGCAAACTGCAGGGCAAGCCTTATGTCGAACCGCTGCCGCAGCTTCATCACTCTGCCTGCTATTTGTACATGCTAACAGGAGAGATTCCATCTGTCGCCCACACTCAAGCCCTTGATGCATACTTGATTCTAACAGCTGAGCACGGTCTGAATGCCTCCACCTTCGCCAGCAGAGTAGTCTGCTCCACAGAATCTGACATGATATCTGCCGTAAGCGCTGGGATCGGGGCTATGAAAGGCCCGCTGCATGGCGGTGCTCCTTCTGAGGTTATCGCCATGTTGGAGGAGATCGGGACAAAGGACCATGCTGAAGCCTGGATTCGCAGCAAACTAGATAACGGCGAGAAGCTGATGGGCTTCGGACATCGCATATATAAAACAATGGACCCAAGAGCAGAGGCATTGCGCGAAGTAACCTCTCGTTTGAATGCGGATGATCCCTATTTTGACTTTGCCTTGTATGTAGAGAAAATGGCGATCGGCCTGCTGGAAGAGTATAAACCAGGTCGTAAGCTCTATACGAATGTCGAGTTTTTTGCCTCTGCCGTATTAAAAGCCGTCAAGCTTGATCCGACCTTGTTCACTCCTACCTTCACAGCAAGCCGGGTAGTAGGTTGGACTGCACATGTCTTAGAGCAAGCCGAAAATAATAGAATCTATAGACCGCAATCACGGTATGTAGGGGTTATGCCTGAATAGTCCTATTTCCGCATTGTCTATATAGTAAAGAAGACTCCGTTTACAGCAAATGCTGTAAGCGGAGTCTTCTTTTTGTAACAGAGCCCTGTCTGATCCTAACCCTCGAATCCTTTTATCGGCTCCAAAGGTGTGTTCGCATGACCGTATGTATGCTTTTCTCCATGAACTGGAGCTGCCCAATGAACGGCGTTAGAAATGACACGCAACACATTCTCGTTGTAATAAGTCGGGTAAGTTTCGTGACCTGGACGGAAGTAGAAGATCTTCCCTTGCCCACGACGGAATGTACAGCCGCTGCGGAATACTTCTCCGCCTTCAAACCAACTCACGAATACCAACTCATCCGGAGCCGGAATATCAAAGTGTTCGCCGTACATTTCTTCGGACTCCAGCTCGAAATACTGACCAACTCCGGCTGCAATCGGATGAGAAGGATCGACAACCCAGAGGCGTTCTTTCTCTCCCACAGCACGCCATTTCAGATTACAGCTCGTACCCATCAACCTTTTAAAAATTTTGGAGAAATGACCCGAGTGAAGAACAATTAGTCCCATGCCTTCCAGAACACGCTGTTGAACACGAGTCACGATGTCATCGGAAACGCCGTTATGCCCCTTATGCCCCCACCAGATGAGTACATCCGTTGCTTGAAGCACCTCTTCTGTCAAGCCGTGCTCCGGCTCTTCTTGTGTCGCAACCTTAATCTGCACTCCATCTTTGGCAATCCCTGCAGCAATAGCCCCATGAATACCGTCCGGGTATAAGTTGGCTACCACTTCACTGCTTTTCTCATGCAAATACTCATTCCAGATCGTAACGCGCAGCATTGTACACAGCTCCTCGTTGATATTATGGATTAGTTCAAAATGAGCCAAACTATAAATAAAACAATCATTATCAATTGTAATATAATTTTGACAACCACGCTCGATAAAAATCCGACCAAGGAGCCGACCCCGACTTTCATTGACTGTTGAACATTCGCGCCCGCCAACAACTCACCGATAACAGCCCCAAGAAAAGGACCCACGAACAGCCCTACGCCAGGGATTATAAAAGGACCGATAATAATCCCGATCGTGCTCCCGATAACAGAAGCTCGCGATCCGCCAAATTTCTTCACACCTAACGCGCTCACCAGGTAATCCGCAACGATCACTCCGATCACGATCGAGGTTTGAAATAACCAGAACCAGAAGCCGAACTCGTCAAAGCCGAGGCACAAGCCGTATACGAAAAAAGCTGCATAAATGGCCAACACGCCTGGCAGTATAGGGAAAACAGCACCAGCCATCCCTACCGCAAACAAGGCAATGACGAGAATCCATCCTATAATAGCTAATGTCATCTGAATCGACTCCTCCCGAATACAAGTAAGATGGATGCCACACCTAAGTAATGATTATTGCGGGCGTTCTACACAAGGATATGTTCACGAATAATTTTGGCAACAGCATGCTCTTGGTTCGTAACGGTTACAAGATCGGCCGCGCGCTTAAGCTCTTCTTGCGCATTCCCCATCGCTACACCAAGACCAGCAGCACGGATCATAGCCATATCGTTCAAGCTATCTCCCATCGCTACAACCTCAGACATGGAGTAACCGAACATCTTGCAGACTTCTTCAATTCCGCTTGCCTTGCTAATTCCTTTAGGGTTGATTTCAATATTGTGAGGATGTGAATTCGTAAGCTCGAACTCTCCCCATTCGCCCAGAGTATCCAGGATCTTTATACGGTTTTCATCATTCTCGGTATAATAACCGAACTTTAGCCATTCTGTCGTTTCCAGCTCTGACGGATCCCAATTCTCTTTGTTGTGAACTCCATTGACGGAATAGCTCCAGAACCAGGTATCATATTCGACTGCCATCTCATGCAAGCGGCGAATCCACTCTACCTTCATCAGATGACGCTTCAACAATACGCGGGGTTCTCTCCAGACTTCACTGCCGTTTACAGATACAATTGGGGTCTTCAGCCCAATTAGGTCCGTGTAAGAATACACTTTTTGAACACCGCGGCCAGTGGATAGAATAACCGTAACACCGGCGTCCAGCGCCTTTTGGATCCATACCTGATTGTCTTCCGAGATCAATGCCTCTTCATTAAGAAGAGTTCCATCCATGTCAAGTGCTAGCAGCTTATACCGTCCCATGATGCTCCTGCCCCTCTCTAAATGCCACTCTTATTCTATATTTGATTGTTTCTTCTTAAGAACCTGTAGATTGCTGTTGCAGTCGACTAAGGCTAGGTACATCCTGCATATACGTCGTATGCCACAGACTGAATACATATACGGCCCAGATGAGTCGCGCATAATCGCCCTGACCTGCTGCATGTTTGTCGAACATTCGCTCCACAACACTCAGATCGAACCACTCGCTTATGTTACTGGAACGAATCTGCTCCCGCATCATAGCACCTTGCGGTCCTTTCAGCCATTGTCTGAGCGGTACAGGGAAGCCAAGCTTCGGACGATTCAAGATAAAGTCAGGGATAATCCCTTCCATAGCTTTGCGGAATATATACTTGGTTGTTCCTTCAGCCAGCCGGTATTCCATTGGAATGGTCCGTGCGAACTCGAACAACTCCTTGTCCAAGAATGGAACGCGAAGCTCTAAGGAATGTGCCATCGTCATCTTATCGGCTTTCATCAGAATATCGCCAGGCAGCCATAAGTTCATGTCGATGTATTGCATACGCGTCACCGGATCTTGATGAGCCGTCTTGCTGTAGAACTCACCAGCAACTTGCCATGGGCTGCGATAAGACCGCAGCCGCTTGCTATCCAGCTGCAGCAGCTCCGCCTTCGCGGATTCGCTGAACAGCTTGGCATTGCCAAGAAAGCGCTCCGTAAGCGGAGTCGTCCCGCGCAGCAAATAATTCCTGCCGCTCATCCCTTCCGGCAGGAAGCGAACCAAGCGGTGCAAGAGCCGCTGTGCGGGCACCGGCAACCAACTCAGCGGCCGCAGCGATAACGGCTCGCGATAAATGCGGTAGCCGCCGAACAGTTCGTCTGCGCCCTCACCCGAGAGCACGACCGTCACATGCTGACGCGCCAAGCCGGCCACATGATAAAGTGCGATTGCCGACGGGTCAGCAACTGGCTCATCCTGATGCCAGATCGCCTTCGGCAACACACCGAAGAAATCATCAACATTAATCATCTTCTCATAATGTTGTGTACCAAGAGCTTCCGCAGTCTGTCTTGCGATGACTGTCTCGTTATTCGGTCCTTCAAAGCCGACCGAGAACGTCTGAATCGGTTCAATCGCTCGCATATGGGCAGCAATAGCCGTCGAGTCGATCCCGCTCGACAAGAAACAGCCGCGTTCCACGTCACTGTGCATATGATGCACGACGGAATCCTGCAGCTTGGCTCGAAGCTCCTCTACTACATCGCCAAAAGGACGCTTAACCGGCGCAAACATCGGATCCCAGTAACGGCGAATGGATAAGCGTCCATCAGCTGTAACTTTAATGGTGTGTGCCGGCGGAAGCTTCTTAATACCCGCGAACATGGTCTCCGGCTCGGGAACATATTGAAAGGTCAAGTATTGAAGCAGACTATCTTCATTAAGACGGCGTTCCATCCCTTCCGCACTTAGAAGGCTCTTAATCTCGGAGCCGAACAACAGCCTTTCCCCGTTCTCGGAATAATAGAAAGGCTTGATCCCAAAATGATCCCTGGCCCCGAACAACTCCCGACGCTTACGATCCCAGATGACGAATCCGAACATCCCTCGCAAATGATCGACGCACTTCTCCCCATACTCTTCATACAAGTGAATAATGACTTCCGTATCGGTATGCGTCTTGAACTGATGTCCCCTCGACAACAGATCTTCTCTCAGACGTTGATAATTATAAATTTCCCCGTTGAATATAATCCAGACCGAATCATCCTCATTGCTCATCGGTTGGTGGCCTTCTTTAATGTCAATAATCGACAATCGGCGAAATCCAAGACCAATCCCTGGATCAGTCCATGTACCAGAATCATTCGGTCCCCGATGTTCAATTACATCCATCATTTGTTTAAGCATAGGAACAGATGGTTCCCTTTGATCAAAATATAAGACACCTGTAATGCCGCACATAAACGTTATTCCTTTCCAAAAGCAATTCTACAACTAATAATTTAGTATATCATACTCCTGTCTTTGATCGGAAACAAGGCTGGATTCGCTCTCGAAGAAAACTTAAACTTTTCAAGACTGGGAATTTTTAGTACACTAGAGATGTATGAAATTCGACATTATATGACACAAAAATACATAATTCTCGCACATATTAGCATAATGGCTTTTTTTACAAACTTAATGTCCTGTCATTTTGCAAGATTTCGTTTACAATAGGATGACAAGTAGGCAGGTTAAACCAGAGAAGAATTACATGCAGATTTTATTTTCGATTGTGAGGTTGGAATGATATGTTGGACTTAAACCATTTATTGCTAGTTACTTTAGTTACCTCCATTCCGTTAACTTTCGCATGTACCCTTCTAAGTTTTTCATTATGGGGTATTTCGATCCGAACCTATTATCTGCGCATAATAGCATTTACCATCATTAACTCTGTAGTGAGTGATATTCTGTTTTTTACCCTTCCAGTTTATTTCCGACCCATAAATGCTATTGGTACTTTCTTGATTCTAATGTTGTTAATGATTCCAGGCTTGTCAAAGAAAATGCGCATTACGCTAGGTCTAACTACCATTCTAGCAGCCATATTAGTAGAAACGATCGTTTCAGTCATCCTTATGCAATACTATCCATTAGAAATAATCAACACGAGTTTTATACTTTTAAGCTCCGGTTATTGGCCTACCTGTGTTTTGCTGATTTTATTATCGGTTTATATGGCAAAATTCAACATTCATCCAGGTACCTCCATTCTCACTTTTGTAAGACGTAGACGAGATCGTAATATTCCAGCACTCATGTTGTTTTTTTTCATGCAAATAATATCCAGTACATTTCTTCTTGTTTTCAGAAAAGTAGGCTCTCCTGATCCAAAATTTATTGATATATTACTTACTTTTACTGCTATTCTCACACTAGCCACCCTAATCCTTGTCCTGAAATTATTCACCCAGGTCAAGAACGAAGCAGTCAAATCAACCCAACAGTTCTATATTGACGACATCAACCGAATGTTCACCACTGTGCGTGGACAACGACATGATTTCTTGAACCATGTTCAGGTCATATCCTCGCTCCTTAAGATGCGCAAGCTAGACGAACTCGACAAGTACACCAAAGAATTGATTGGGGAAACGACCGAAATAAGTGAAATCATGAACATTGGGAATCCGGCATTAGCTGCTCTCATCCAAGCCAAATCAACCGTTGCCTTTGCGAATAAAATTCAATTTATTTTTGATTGTACCGGAATGGAAAGCTCTGCTCTTGGAGTAAAGTCCATTGACTTGATCAAGGTCCTGGGGAATTTGTTAGATAATGCATTTGATGAGGCTATGCACCTTCCTCCGGGCGAACGCATGGTTGAATTACTCTGCTTGACTGAAAAGAACCATCTACACATCAGGGTTAATAATCGCGGTTCATACATCTCAGAGGATATTCAAAGGAATTTATTTGTGCCAGGTTTCAGCACTAAGCCAGGGGAGCATCACGGACTGGGTCTTCCAATTGTCAAAGAAAGAATAGATTTCTATCAGGGTACCATTGAAGTTCGGAGCTGTCGTGAAGAAGGTACATCCTTCCATATTCGTATACCTCTGAAACATGCTATCTAGCTTAAGGTGCACACCAAACCATTTTTTAATAAACTTGCTCAGTGAGGGATTTTTATGTTGGAGTATTTGTACGATGCTTTTAAAATGATCATATCCGTTACCATCCCACTTGGTTTCACATCTGCAGCTTTAGCTTTTTCATTCTGGGGGATCCCGGTTAGGCCAAACTTCCGACGAGTGTTGGCCTTTACAGTGCTCTCTTCTATTATTATGGACCTGATGTTTTTCATTCTCCCTTATTACCTCAGACCTCTAAACGCTTTTTTCCTGTACTTGCTATTTATTTTCTTGTTGTTTCCCGGTTTATCGAAGAAAATTCGTGTGACTATAGGTATTTCTTGCTTTGTTATATCAGGTTTAGTCGAGACAATCACTGGGACCTTTGTTTTACAATTTTACCCTATAGAAGAAATGCAACAAAATTCTATTATTCTAATTCCTTTTTTCTGGCCTGCAACAGCATTAGTATGGCTCCTATCATGGATAATGGAAAAATACAATTTACACCCCGGGGGTTCGATTCTTGCTTTTATTAAACATAAACGAGATCGCAAAATCCCTTCTCTTATGCTTTTTTTCATCACACAAATCCTGCTAATTGTGTTTGTTTTCTCCTATAGAAGAACAGATTCACTCGATCCTAAATTCATTGACACGATTCTTATCATCGCAGCCGCGTGCACATTAGTCGCCCTGATTCTTGTTCTCAAAGTCGTCACCCAAACGAAGAATGAAGCGATTAAAATGACACAAGAGATGTACATAGATGATATTAATCGGATGTTTACAACGGTTCGGGGGCAAAGACATGATTTTATGAATCACGTACAAGTCATCTCTTCCCTTGTCAAAATGGGTAAGAAAGAGGAGTTGGAGAAGTACACGAATGAATTGGTGGGGGAGATTACGGAGATCAATGAGATTATGAGTGTAGGCAACCCGGCATTAGCAGCGCTTATTCAAGCCAAATCCGCTGAAGCCGTCTCCCGCAAAATCGATTTCACATACGATTGCTCAGGATTCAAGAGCTCTTCTCTTGGACTTAAATCGATCGATCTAATAAAAGTAGTGGGGAATTTACTTGATAACGCATTCGATGAAGCCCAATGTCAGCCTCCCGAAGAACGTAAAGTAACGTTAGAATGTAGAACAGACCAAAGCTATTTGATCATTTCCGTTAATAATAAGGGTTCCTATATCTCAGAAGACATCCAGAAGAAACTATTCCAGCCAGGCTTCAGCACCAAATCTGGCGAAAACCGCGGACTTGGATTGTCAATTGTACTAGACAGAATCGAATTTTATCAGGGGACAATAACGGTGGATAGCAGTCACCAACACGGGACCTCCTTCAACATTCGTATTCCTGAGAAAAAAGCTCTTTAACCTGTCTGTGAGAATACCTGCTCCCGTGCCCACCTTGCAAGCGGGGAGCGGGACTCCACTTTTAACTGCAAAAGCTGCAGGTAATTTTCTAGGATTGAGGGATTATACCAAAATACCTGCATTTCCTACCGTTAATTGTTTTAAATCCGGCTCATTCCGGTAAAAGCCTGATAATTAAATGTAGGTTTTACAGTAATATTTCAAATAGCTACCCTGTGGGAGAAATTAACTGCAGGTTTTGCAGGTCTTCTCCTGTTGAAAAAAAAAAAAAAAAA
>FWWL01002695.1_pt1 | contig 35295 bp, 22 predicted proteins | sample 2228331 | NCBI WGS metagenome assembly FWWL01 (sample SAMEA103939775, study PRJEB20133) | metagenome
TGCATAACCTTACTCCCACTCCATCAACATATGGAAATACCTTTCCTTCCACTATACCCCAGTTGCCATTCGTAATGTAGAGAATACTACTCTCACCAACTTCAACCTTTGTCTCTACATTCGTAGCATAATCTTTATACATTCCAGCAATAGTATTAAAATTAATCATAAAGGTATTTGTAAAATTATACTCAAAATTAAAGGTAAGTTCATCATAATCCTTATTCGCAAGCTCTTTAGCACTATAATCTATCACAATGTTTGTCTCATTTATAGTTATATTTCCACCAATCGACGAAGTTACTTCAAATTTGTTAAACACATTGGTGTTCGTACTTAAGTTTATAGTAATATTTGTAATTTTCGCACCAAGACCATCTTTATTTAAAACTCTGTACTTCAATGTAGCATTTGTTTCTATAATATATAATTTATTCTCATCTCTAAAATTAGCATATACAAGATAAGGTGGTGATGTCACTAACATCTTTGGTATATTGTTATTTATTGTTTTGCTATCATACCAGACAATTGAATCAATAAGATTTGCTGCCTTAATTTGAAATTCAATATTTGTCTCGCTTGATATTTCATTGTTAAACTTAAATGTTATTATATCCCTATTCATTGGAGAAAGATAGTTACTTCTATAATCAACATATAGAGTTCTATTTGTAATTGTAACAATTCCACCATAAGAACTTGAATAATCAAAAATATTTCCAAAACTATCTGGAATATCAAACTTAACAAATGTTATATTATTACTCCCATATCCCTTATTGCTAATTTCAACATTGATTGTTTCCTCACCACTATTTATATATATATTAGCCGGTTCTATCATTGAAACAGAATACACCTCTGGCATTTCAAAAGCTATTATATTTGTATATCCCGACTTAACAACCAAAGGAACATAACCATGTCCTGCATCAGCATAAACATTGATATGTTTAATAATATTTCCCATATCAAAATCATCAACCAATCTTATATCTATTATATCTTTAACATCAGCCTTTGAAATTTCTTTACCTTCAGCACTATAGTCTATTATAAGATTATCTGGAGTACCGCTTACGCTCGTATTTTCATTAGCAAGAAGCAAGCTATCTATACTTACAATTTCTTTAAACTCGGCAGGGAACAAAACCTTAACCTTCTTTATACCACTTTCACCATTAATTGTATTCCAGACCTGAAGTTTTAATAAATTCGTAGAGGTTGCAGTATCAATGGTATTTGGAGTTATATAATATTCTGGAATAGTTGTAAGTAAGAAGGTAGTATTGCCATTTATATTTGCTTTATTTACATAATTTCTTATACTAACCTCAAATTCCACCGATTTATTGGTTACAGAATTATTTGATAAAGGAATAATTATACTTTCTCCTATACCTGTAGCAAAATTACTATAGTATAGGCTTATCTTCTTAGATGAATAATCATAAACTATATTTGTTGCAGAACTACCAGAAATTAATGTCGCATTAAATCCATTAGTAAACTCATCTGGTAGAACTATTTCAACTAAATCCCAATCACTTGTCCCAGAACCAGTATTAGAAATAAATATCACATTTGTATAATAATCCAATTTATAATATATTTCCTCTGGATTAACTTTAACATATCCTGTAGGAACTGGAGCTACATAATAAATATAAAGAGACTTTCCTGCCCTAAGATTTGCTGATCTATATTTTCCAGAAGAAGTGTTATATAAAGCATCAGCACTCCATAAAACGTTAGTTTCATAATGAATGACATTATCAACTAATTTTATTGTTATCATATCTCCTTCATTATATGATAATGGATTATTATACTTTACCCATATATATCCATTTGAAACTGAAAATTCTGTATTTGAAATATTATTTGTAACTTCTACATAATTTGTTAAAACTAAACTATCAATATCTGGAATCTTTATCCTTAACCCTTCTAAAAAGTTGCCAAATGTTCCTACATTATTAACATAAAAATTGAGAATATTCGTGCTAACAGAAGTATATATCTTATTCTTCTCAAGTGCAGAAATAGAATTTGACGCCTCAATATAAACAACAGATTGATAGCCCGGGTTCTTTAATGTTAAATTATAACTACCTGTACCATATACGCCAGCCTCATACAGTCCATATCCATCAATTGTATTATCTACATATACCTCCCATACCCCGCTTACTTCCTGAGGATACTCTACATTATCAAAAGCCCTCAAGGTAATTGTATCCTCCTCACCGGCAGTTAACCCCCCAACATTTGTATAATAAACAACAATAGTTCTATCATTACTTACAACATAATTAGCCCCTTTAGCTGAAGAAACCATACTCAAATTTGTAATAAATTCAGGAGCTTCTACAACAACTCTCAAAATATCATTACCAAAACTACCCGTATTCTTAATAAATAAATTATAATCATAAGATTCAAAATCATAAGATACAACATCTGGAGTAATATATCCAGCCCCATAAGCATGAGGATTTATAAATCTTATTTTAAGTGAATTGCCCGGTAATTCAGCCGCCTTTCTAAAGCCATAACCATCACCATAATCTACTTCAATTGAGACTTCCTTATCGTCACTTTCTCCACTCGTCCAGACATCATATGCCCAGAATTTTATAATATCACTTGCACTTGGTATAAGCCCGGTAAACCCATAGTTAATTTCCGCAAAATTCGTCCCATTTTCCTGATAACTTACCGAACTTACCCCTCCCGAACTGATATTAGAAATACCACTGAAAGGATAAGGCAAGCCGAATCTCAACTTCTTTATCGGTAAACCTATGGAATTTGTTCCATTAAATACAAAGAAAGTTAAATAATTACTTATAGTTGCTACTATGATATTTGTATTAGTAGTATATCCGAGAGGTTTTTCTACAAAATATACATTACTTAAACCTCCTACTATCATAAGCCCATTATTTGTCATGTTATAGCTACCATCTGTATTTGTAGAATTGTTTGCTGCTTCAACAAGCCAGATGGTATTCGTAGTCAAATCAAAGTCAGTATTTACATAAACGAAAAATCTATCAAGCCCACCAGCAGGAATATTCGTAGAGTTTAAATCATACTCCATCCATATCGCATTGTTGTTTGAAATCTTTAATCCAGTCTGAGAGTTAGTAATACCAAGCATTTCATTACTTACACCTAAAACTTTACCTACAAGGAAATCTGGAATATTTATCTTAACTTTTTTTAATAAATTACTACCCCATCCTCTATTACTTACACTGATTACTATTGAATTTGTATTGGTTTCATGGTTTACAGTATTATATATTACATTCGGGCTGACTTTATAAGAATATAAAGTCGGTGGTGGTATTAAATCTAAAGAAAGTGTTTTACCAGAAGGAGGAGAAACATTAGTTATCATTCTCTGGTTGGAAACATTGGCTCCTATAGTAGTAGTTAGAGAACCAGCATCAACCTTATCATATACATCAAGTGAAATGACATCAACATTACCACCGGTGAAAATATCCCCTGTATAGTAAACGTTAATTTTACCCTGCGAAAAGCTACCCCCTAACCCACCAAGAGTAGAACTATTAAAAACTACATTGGTAAATATATTTGTATCAAAAACAAATTCAACCCTTTGAATAATATTTTCTGCTCTACCTTCATTTGTAATGGTTAGATAAATTGTCTCTTTATTTGTTGCTGTATCAATAAATCCAGCTAAAATATCAAGATATCCGCTAGCCTTCACAGGTGGATAAATATAATTCAAAGTTAAATTATCTGGAATCCACTCTCCACCTTCTTTATAATTAGTGCTATTTTTTGCAAATAGCTTTATATTTAAGTTTGTAGGAGTATTAATATCATCAAAAACTATGAAACTAATTCTATCTTCCTCTCCCGGATTAAAGTTAACATTAGTATAAAATATTTCTAAAATATTTGTGCCGTTATCTTTATAATTTGTAGTTATTCCTCCCTTCATAATAGAAAATGGTGTTAAAACATTTGTGATTAAAAGAGGAAGTTCTATTTTTACTCTTGAAATTCTATTTCTCTCTTCTCCTTCATTTCTTATTTTTAATACAACATTAGTACCATAATCGATATCTGTATAAAAAACATGATTATATGGTGGAGGAATTGCCCCATTTTCATTAACTGGAAATTCTACATACCCTCTAACCTCTGCAAAAGGAGTAAAATATTTGACTAAAAGTCCATCACTACCTGCTGGAATATCTACCCAGCCATCACCATTTTCATTATCAGCCTGAACAGAATATACTGTATCTATAATTATATTGGTTAAAGGCTCGATATCTGCAAAAGCATAGAATGAAATCTTATCATTAAGTCCATTCATTATATTTGTATTCATTGCCTTATAATCAATAAATATAAAATTAGTTCCATTCTCAGTAAATAAATTGTTAGTAGATGGAATCAATGTGCTTACCGATGTTATATTTGTAATAATATTATCTACTGCAATTTTTACTCTATATATCTTATTTCCACTTGCCCCATTATTTTTTACAACTATTGAAATATTGTTTGAATAATAAGTATTTTTAAGTTCTTTGGCCGTAACATAAGCTTCTCCAATAGGAGGTTTCTTTCTAACAATAACTGATTGTAATGGATAAAGCTCATTGGTAAGCATATTTGATGAAGACGTCCCAGCAATTGAAGAATAACAAACCACTGGCCAAGTCACTCTAATTTCATTAGTCCCATCAAAATTTGTTGTAGAAAGAATGCTAAAGTGAAGTGTATCACCACCACTTACAGGAGGTAAAGCTGTCCCCGCACCCGCATAATCAATAACAATCATTGAACCAGAATTCGATAAATATATGTATGAACCTGTCCCCAACTTATCACTTGATAACGAGGTAGGATCAATACTAAATCCAGCTGGTACACTTATTTCTATTTTAGAAATTGGAGCATTATTAATTGTAGCATTTGCAGTAGAAAAATCATAATGAAAGAAAACACCACTTACACCTTCATAAATCTTATTCCCTTGAAGTACATCACCAGCCCTTAAATTTGCAAGCCCCACTGGATCATAACAGGTTTTCAAAGTTAAACTATCAAAATCTGGCATACCAAGTAAAGCAAAATTCATCGCATTTCCAGAACGTGCTTTCATTCTACCTGTTGTGGCAACCCTACTCCATCCAGTATCAGCATATTTTTCGTTATTAACATATATTTCTATTTCTTTACCGATATTATCTGCCTCACTACTTGTTATAAAATTACTTATTATAAAGTGTATTGCTCTCTGGTTTGCATTGGCAATACTTCCAAATTTGTTTGGATGAAAAACATCATAACTTGCATCACTTGTAGCATTAAATCTCACCTTTAAAGTTCTACCGCCCTCCTTTATCGATAAAGCTACATTTCCACTTGATGGATTAATATCCCCATTCACTTTTCCAAAAGATTGAACAATACTACCATCGTTTGTATTTATAAACCTTAACACAAAATTATTTGTCATAGCAGTTGTCCAGGTATATCCTTCAGGTAGCCTTATATAAATTTCTTCGATTCCAGCCTCTTCATTTGTTGAGAAAAATGGCCTTATCACCCCATGAATATTGTCTGACTCTCCTGCTCTTACAACCTGAGGAGATATTTCTGCTATCACATTTGATGCAATGCTACGAATGGTAAAGTCATCAAAATATGATTCTATAAGTTCACTATCAGATCTATTGTTTGCAACTGCTATCATAGGGATAATATCATTTGTAAATGTTATAGGAATTGACGCAAGTAGATAAAATTCATTAGAAAACGAAGCTAACGTATTATCCCTTAATCTTTTGGTTCCTTCATCTGGATTTGGATTAAAATAAAGATAAGCATTTTCGCCATCTGTCGTAATTCTAAATTTAACTACATTACTGTTATAAGAATAAAGATGAGTATTACCTCCTGTATTATAAGTATTTTTTCTCCAGTAGTCATCATATGTCCATTCAAGATATGTTCTAAAATCTAAAGTAGCTGAATCATCTGGTCTTGAGATAGAAGAAAGATTAAATCCTCCTTCTCTACTTCCAGATTCATTATATGTCCAGAAACTATAGGGTTGAGTATCACTTTCACTATCAAGCTGAGCCCTCGCAAACTCAATAAAAGTTATAAAATCTTCAAATTTAGCTCCATTATTACCATTTGTAATAGAATTATTATACTTTGCAAGATAAAATAAAAGTTCTGCCTTCATTCTTCCAGATTCTGGATTTGTCGTATCATTATGATAATCAAATCTTGAAGAAACTCTGGTTATCTCAAAACCAAAAGGCTCTTCTTTAGACGCAGTATAAAGTCTATTTGTCAATGCTACTCCAAATCCATATAAAGCTGTAGAATATGCACCAGTATAACCTGTTCCTGCAAATCTAAGCCTCCCAGCATTTGCCTCCACAGTTTGACCTTCCGTCGCATTCCATATTCCCAGTGCTCTACTGTATCTCAACTCATAAATCCAATCTGTTCTTTGAGTAGCAAAGTCCTCAAAATAATAATATGAATATATTTTATCGATAAGTCCTATTAATAATATTGATAACAAAAATAATTTCATCACCTTTTGCATAATTTTCCCCTTTTATACTTTAATATTTCCCCTCTATATATCATATAAAATCTATATAGCATATTTTGAAATTTTCTTAAAAATTTTTTTCACTCTCATTAAATTCTGCAATCTTTTTTACTATCTCTGTCCTTGTTGATACATTTAGTTTTTGAAATAAATAGTAAATATAATTCTTCACAGTACCCTCTGACAAAAACATTCTTTTAGCTATTTCTTTATTTGTCAAGCCATTAACTATTAAAGATAAAAGCTCTTTTTCTCTTTCTGTAATTTTATAATATCTTATAAAATCATCTGTTATCTCTATAATACCCTTTTTATCGACCACTTTATCGATAAAAATAAAAGAATAATAGATAGTAAAAATATTCCATACTATATAAAAAATACCTAAAAAGTTAAAAAGTTTGGGTATAATTTTAAGCCTATTTTGAAATAAGTCAAAGTTAGCATCAACTATAAAACCGGGAATAAAAAGAAGCACAACTATAATAATCTTTTTAATTAATTTCCTTAAAAATTCTTCTTTTTGATTTTTTAAACTTACAACTAAGAACATTAGAGATGATACTATTATTAATATTAACAAATAAGAATAAAAAAGGATAACTTTCTCTTGAAAATTTTCATTTAATCTGAAAAGCAAAATCTCTATTACCAATAATACTCCAGAAAAAGGGAAAAAGAGAAATATTCTTTCAAAAATATTTTCAACTTTCTTTTTTGAAAGGTATAAAGCAAGTAGAGGCACAGAATAACATAAAAAAGAATCAAGAATTATGTAAATCTGATTAAATAAATAAACATAATTAAAGAAGTTAAACTTTATAATATGAAAATAAAAATATATAGTATGAGTTAATATAAATAAAAACAAACTAATTTGAAAAAAAAAATGAATAACTGAAACTTTATTCTTATATTTTCTGTAAGCAAGATAAGACAAAAAAACTGCTACACTTCCAGTCAATAAAGAAAAAAGATAATAGAAAAGTAATAAATAGTTCATAACTGTATTATTAATTTCGGATTATAAAATATATTTCTTTAATTTATTATATTTTAAAATATTAGATCATTAGTCAAAAATATTTTCTAATACTTTAGAAGAATTTTCCGATAGTAAAAGAAAAAAACATCTGGAGAAATATGAAATACTTCTGGTTTATCATATTTAATCTTGTAGGAATATATATACTAATTATGTTACTTGTAGGAAAAAATGGAATAATAGAGAATTTTAAAAAAGCTGAGAAGTTAGCAGAATTAAAAAAAGAAAAGATAAAACTTGAAATTCAGATAGAAGAACTCAAAAATAATATTGAAACACTTAGAAAATTAAAAGATGATGAAAATTACGTAATTCTTGAACAGGGAAGAAAAAAAGACAACACTGTAATTTTTAAATTTATAGATAAAAAAACAGAAAAGCCAGAAATAGAAAAGACTTTTGATGAAAATCTATCACTTACTCTATATATTATTTTTGGTATAATTATTATCATCATATTGAGTGGTAACTTAGCCATTTTTCTAACTTATAATAGGATAAGATTATGAACATTTATCTTGTTGGATATAGAGGAACTGGAAAAACCACCATAGGAAAAATATTAGCAAAAAAGCTAAATAAAACCTTCGTTGACACAGATGAGCTAATAGAAAATAGAAAAAGAAAAAAAATAGAACAAATATTTAGAGAAAATGGAGAAGAATATTTTAGAAAAATAGAACATCTAATATTAAAAGAAATCTCAAGCCTTAAAAACCAAATAGTATCAACAGGAGGTGGAATAGTAATAAAAGAAGAAAATAGAAAAATTATAAAAGAAAGCGGAATAACTATATATCTAAAGGCTGATAAAGAAACAATATACAATAGAATAAAATTCGATAAAAACAGACCCTCTTTAACAGATAAAGACCCTCTTTCAGAAATAGAATATTTACTTGAAAAGAGAAAACCCTACTACGAAGAAATTGCAGATATAGAAATAGATACTTCAAAAACAAGTATAAATGATAGTGTAAATGAAATAATAAATAGATTAAAGGAGTTTAAATATGAAGATAATATATAGAATACTTAAAATTGGTTTTATCTCTTTAATTTCGATAATAATATTAGCTGGTTTTATGATAAAATTTTCATCCGATGAACTCTCCGATTCCTTAAAAAATATCTCATTCTTTAACTTTTCTCACAACCTTATGGAAAAAAGCATAAACTTTTTCTTAATAGATAGTTACAAAAAAAATATAATAGATAAATATGAAAATTATCGAAAGGATTTTGAAGAAAAAATTAGTTCAAAAATAGAAAAATTTCTGTCAATCAAAAATGAAAAAGAATTCATAGATGCTATCTTCTTCTATACTGTTTCAAAAAGTTCAAAGGAATTCTCAACTTTTTTTAGTGAGATGAAAGATTTTAAAGATTTAATAATAATAGACAGGAACAACAATCTGGTATATAAGCTAAAAGACTTCCCCTTTCCATTAAATTTCACAAAAATCCAAAAAGACTTTGAATTAAAGATCCAGAATGGTGAATTAGTAATCAGTGAAAACTATACAGACAATACATTGGACTTAAATTTTTTAATTTCAGCAATAATCGATACAACAGATATAAAGAGTTTTATAAAAAATTCGCCTTTTCTTATGGCTTATGTGTACGAAGAAAATACTATAAGAAACGAAAAATTCCCTCAAAACTGGCTTAGTGAAATAAACTTAAAAGAATCAACCACCGTATATAAAGGAATATACAATCTCAAAATATTTCCTTTATTTTATAACTCCATATATATTGGTAGTATTGCAATTTCTTATCCATTAAGAGACTTTGCCAGTATTTCTTTACTTGCTCTTAAAATTATTTTACTTTTAATAATCATCTTTTCGATATATGAAATTGACAGATTTATCGAAAGCAAACTAACAAAAATAGATGTCAGAAGAAAACAAAGATCGCAGGAAAAAAGGATAAGAAAGATGAAAGAAATACCGGAAGAAATTGAGAAAGAATATGAACAAAGCCTCAGCTGGGTAGAAAAATATATAGAAAAAACGGAAAAAGAAAAATGAAAAGAATAATTATACTTCTTTTTCTCCTACAGTCATTCACTTTTTCTTCAGAATGGTCAAGAAATAATATTTTTAAAATTAGTGCTAAGGATACAAACTGGCTTGCAGATTATGAAGATATAATTTTTTTAGAAAATACTATAAAGTCTAAAGAAAAATATGCCTTTCTCTACTCAAAACCAATAGAAATGAAAGAAAACTTTAATCTAGATTATGGCTTTATAAATATTAAAAATGGAACTGTAAGAGTTAAAATACTTGACTATAACACTGATGAAATCCTTGGAGATAAAATACTCTCTAAATCTGGAATAATATCCTTAAAAAATAAGTTTAGAAGAAACCTATATTTCTCAATAGAATTTTTAGATATTGAGACAGAAATATTTTCTTTTGGACTTAAAGCAAAAAAATACCCGGTATTATCCGCAACCAATCTTATTATTGATCCAGAAATTATATTCTACAATGAAGAAAAAGCCCTTATAAAATTCACACTTGGTAAACCTGCTTATATTGACTTATTAATCTTCAACAAAGATATTCTTGTGGATAGAATAGCAAAGAATACTTTTAGAAAAAATGGAGAAATAGTTGTAGAATATGACATTTCTCTAAATGAAAAAAAATTTCTTAAAACTGGCAACCACTTTGTGTATATTAAAGCCGTAACCTTAGACGGAGAAAAAGAAGAAATCACAAAACCCTTCTATTTTGTTAAAGATTAAATATCAACCACACATTGAGAAATAAATTTATCATTATCTTTAAATACCTTTAATTCACAGAAGGTAGCCGCCTTAACTTCTACTTTTAGATGATTCTTATGATGAGTTTTTATCTTTTCTCCATATAGTTTTGCTATTAGATAGTTTTCCTCCATTTTCCTTATTTCAACATCTACCCATATAGCCCTTAAAAAATTTGCTTCAAGAATCATTTTATTAAGGAAATTGACAAACAAAAATTCTCTATCACTTCCTGTAACTTCTATTTCATGTTCAAATTCTTTAACAAAGGAATTTATATCTGCCATAATATTCATTACTGCTTTAGCAGACTCACAAAATGACTCCTCAAAAGAATTTCCAATGCCCTTTATCCCTATATCTGCTGGATGATCAAAATATTCATACATATACTACTCCTTTACCATTTCAACAAAATATCTTTTTTTGGCTGGATCTTCTATAAAAATAGTACACATATCAGAATCAAATATTATATCTACCATTATTCCATTATCAAATATAAAATCAGCTTTATCAATGGCTCTATATCTATATTTTTCTTCTCCAGTTCTGTCAAATAAAAAATATGTATTAATCTTTCCATATTTTCCATAGAAAATATAACCATCAGAAACAAAAGATTGAAAAGTATAATCCTTTGGTAGTCTCATTCTTTTATTATTCTCAACATCAAAAATATACTCCACATTACCCAGCCTATAAATATTCTTTGTCATATCCTTATTCCATTCAAGTGAATTAAAAGAAGTAACACTAATATCTTTTGTATTCAAATCAAATCGAACAACTCCCTTTTTAGTCTGAACATAGATATATTTCCCTTCAACTTTAAAATCAAATTCATTATTGGAGAGCCAGTTTAATGGTATATTGAATACTAATTTTTCTTTTGTAAAATCGTTATTAGCTTCCCTTTCATCAAAGTACCATATATACTTTTTGTTATACAGAAAAATTCTTCCCATTAAATCAAAAACTCCATCAGCATCCGAAGAATAACCTAAGAGTTTACCATTCAAAGTCTTATATATCAAAATATGTCTTTTGCCATTTCTGTTAAATAAAATCGCAAGTATTTCAGAATCATTAATAAATTTTACATTTTCTACTTTTACTATTTTACTATCAAAACTGCCTATATATACACTTTTATTTTCGTTATAAATTAAAAAATTATGTATCTCTCTTAAATCGTTTGTTGTTACTCCTTCTATCAAAAAGATATTTTCTTTTGTTGAAGGAAAAATATCAAATACCCCCTTCAAGTCAATTTTATTTAAAATTTTTCTATCAATTATTTCATATTTAAAAATTTTTTCTTTAAAATAGAAATAAAATACATTATTAAAACTACCTATTATCTTTGATTTACCATAAATGTCAGAAAAATTATTATCATAGAAAATCAAACTACCTCTATCCATCCAGCCCATTTTTTGATTAAAAAAAACTTCTACTCGTCCATCAGAACTCAATTTTTTTGCATTTACAACAGTGCCAAATGGTAAAGTTTCAACAATCTTTCCATCTTTATCATAGAAATTTGCTTCTTTAAGATTAACTGTCGCAAATATCCCAAATACATCATTAAAAACAAAAATAATAGAAAAAAATATAAGAAAATACTTCATACAAACCCTTATTTTGAAGATTCTGCCTTTTTCAATTCTGCAATTGAAAAAGCAACAAAATCACATTCTGGATATCTATCACATCCGTAAAAACTTCTTTTCTTCCCTTTTTTCTTTATAATATTTCCTTCTTTACATTTCGGACATTTTCCAACAGGAATTGGTTTTGCATTCTTGCATTCTGGCCAGCCAGAACATGCTAAAAACTCTCCATATCTACCAAACTTTTTAACCATTGGACGTCCACACTTTTCACATTTATACTCGGTAACTTCATCAAAACTACCTTTAATAATTTCCATATTTTCATAAGCATGGTTAAGCACCGGAAGAAAACTGCTATAAAATTCTTTAACAACCTCTTTCCAGTATTGCTTACCAGTTTCTACCTCATCCAGTTTTTCTTCCATCTTTGATGTAAAAGAAGTAGTTATCATTTCTGGAAAATATTCTACAAGTAGTTTATTAACAGCTTTGCCAAGCTCAGTAGGTATAAGAGTCTTCTTCTCCTTTTTCACATAATATCTTTTAGTCAAAGTATAAATAGTTGGTGCATAGGTAGAAGGTCTTCCTATGCCCAGTTCTTCCATTTCTTTTACTAAAGACGCTTCGGTATAACGTGGTGGTGGTTCGGTAAATTTCTGGTCTGTTTTTACCTTCAAAAGTTTAAGAATAGCTCCTTTTTCAATATTTTCTGGTAAAGATTTCTCTTTTTGAGACTTTGAAACATCATAAACCTTTAAAAAACCTTCAAAAATCATCCTGCTTGAAGTGGCAGTCAACAATTTATTACCACTTTGTATTTCAATAGAATACTGTTCAGAAACACTTCCTTTCATTTGAGATGATACAACTCTCTTCCAGATAAGTGAATAGATTTTATATTGCTCAGGTGTTAAATATTCCGCAATCTCATCAGGATGATAGTTAACATTTGTAGGTCTTATTGCTTCATGAGCATCCTGAGAAGAATTCTTGTTTTTATAATAATTTGGCTTATCAGGTAAAAAATCTTTCCCAATCTTTTCTTCTATATAATTTCTAACAGAATGTAATGCTGCTTCAGAAATTCTTGTTGAGTCTGTTCTCATATAAGTTATAAGTCCTGTTCTAATCTTGCCAAGATTAACTCCTTCATAAAGCTGCTGGGCTATCTGCATCGTTTTCATCGAAGAATAGCCAAAAAGTGTATTTGCTGCCTGCTGAAGTGTACTTGTTATAAATGGAGGATATGGTTGTCTTGTTACGTTCTTCTTTTTTATGTCTTTTACTATTGAATCTTCTTTTTCTAATTCTTCCTTAATCCTTTCTGCTTCTTCTTTATTCTTTATATCTACCTTTTTACCATCTATTTTTGAAAGAGAAGCTTCAAACTTACTACCTTTATAATCATAATCAACAAATATTTCCCAGTATTCTTCTGGTTTGAAATTTTCAATCTCTTCTTCTCTCTCACATATAAGCCTTAAAGTAGCTGACTGAACTCTACCAGCTGAAAGTCTAGATTTAACTTTCTTCCATAATAAAGGGCTTAATTTATAACCAAAAATTCTATCTATAACTCTTCTCCCCTGCTGTGCATCAACAAGCTTTTGTTCTATCTCTTCTGGTTTATTTATCTTTTCTTTTATCTCGTGTTCTGTAATTTCATTAAATTTAACTCTTTTAACTGGTATAACCCTACCAATTTTAGGAAAGAGATTTTTCTCAAAATCGTTTTTTATATGCCATGCTATCGCTTCTCCCTCTCTATCCGGATCGGAAGCAAGATATATAATTTTTGAGTTTTTTGCACTTTCTCTCAGCTCTTTTAAAACCTTATACTTATCCCTCATAATTATGTATTGAGGTTCAAAAGTCTCAAGATCTACACCCATCTTAGACTTTGGTAAGTCTATAATATGCCCCACTGAAGCCTTTATCTCAAAATCTTTACCCAGATACTTTTTGATAGTATCAGCTTTAGAGGGAGATTCAACTATAACAAGATTTTTCAAGCTGTCAGTAGATTTTTCTTTTGCCATTTCAACTCCTGCAAATTTTAGTAATATTCATATACTTCTGTAAAACTTCCGGAATAACAACACTCCCATCTTCCTGTTGATAGTTCTCAAGAATTGCGACAACAGTTCTACCAACAGCAAGCCCTGACCCGTTTAAGGTATGGACATACTCTGTTTTGCCTGTCTCTTCTCTCCTGAACTTAATATTTGCTCTTCTTGCCTGAAAATCAAGACAATTAGATACAGATGATATTTCTTTATAACCACCATGCCCTGGTAACCAGACCTCTATATCATAACATTTGCCTGCCGAAAATCCCATATCTCCTCTTGCAAGCACAACAACCCTGTATGGCAATTTAAGAAGCTGTAACACCTTTTCCGCCTCTTCAAGCATAGATTGATGTTCTTTTTCAGAATCTTCTGGCTTACATAGTTTGACAAGCTCAACTTTACTGAATTGATGCTGTCTTATTATTCCCTTTGTATCTTTACCATAACTTCCGGCTTCTTTTCTAAAACTTGGTGCAAAAGCTGTAATCCAGATAGGTAAATCGCTTTCTTTTAAGATCTCTCCCCTATAAATGTTTGTCAATGGTGCTTCTGCGGTAGGATTGAGATAAAGATTTTCTCCATTTATTCTATATAAATCTTCTTCAAACTTTGGCAAATGTCCAGTACCCAATAATGATTCACCATTAATCAAATAAGGAAGCCATTTTTCTTCATAGCCATTTTCTCTATGTAAATCAAGCATAAAGTTTATAAGTGCTCTTTCAAGCAAAGCAGCCTGTCCATTATAAAGAGTAAAACCACTTCCGGCAATTTTAGCTCCTCTTTCAAAATCAAGAATATTTAATTTTTCACCTATTTCATAATGAGTTAGAGGTTTAAAATTAAATTTTTTTATTTCTCCCCATCTTTTTATCTCCACATTATAACTTTCATCCTGTCCATCTGGTACATCATCAAGAGGAATATTTGGTATCATTAAAGCTATAGAATATAGCTTTTCTTCTACCTCTTTTTCTCTCTTTTCAACCTCATCAAGTTTAGTTTGCAAGTTTTCAGCTTCTTTCATCAAATCGGATGTATCTTCTTTCCTTGATTTTCTTATTCCAATCTCTTTTGAAATATTCTTTTTCTTGTTTCTTAAATCATCACCTTCTTTCTGTAGCTCTCTTTTTTTTGCATAAAGTTCAACTATTTCATCAAGATACTCTGGATTTTTTAACCTATACTTTAATTTTTCTCTCACCATTTCAATATTTTCTGTTAAAAATTTTAGATCGTGCATAAATCTATCTCCCTACATTTATTCTTCATATCTTTCAATTATAAGTTCAACGTATGCTCTTGAAATTTTAAGATTTTTAGAAATTTCATCTATACTCCAGCCCTGTTCTCTAAGTCTTAAAACACTCTTTATAATATCCTCATCAGAACCTTTTGCACTCTCGACTGATTTTTTATCCAGAAAGCCTTCCTGAATATCTTTTATTTTCTCAAGTTGATTCTCGAGCTTAGCAACCCATTCTCTCATTCTTTGAACCTTTTTAGATTCTTCTTCTATATGAATTAACAGATTCTCAATATCAACAATTTTATCTACAGCTATATTAATCTTATCCTGATCAGCAAAAATTTTAGCAATACTACTCTGTGCAGATCTCACCTCATCTTCGATTTTATCAGAAATTTTATTGACATAGTTTATTTTCTCTTCAAGTTCCTGTACTTTTGAATTTACTGTTTTTAAAGCATCCTTTGAAAGGTCTATTGATTCAAGTATTTCATTAATAACTTCTCTTTTCTTTTCTACCTCAGAAACTCTTGTCTTTATATCCTCATAAGCCTTAAGCCCTTCTATTATAACCTTTTTGACTTCCTCTGCTTTTTCCTGCTGTTTAGCAATATTATTAAGTAGATCTTCTGCTTCCTTTGCCTTTGTGAGAGCTATGGAAACCATATTGTAAATTTCCGTCGCATCTTTTTTACTATTCATCAGCGTGTTTAATAGATTATTTAGATTCTTGCTTTCTGTTTTAACCCCTTCAAGTAGCTTTAAAGCTTCTTCTATCTCTCTCTTTTTTGAATCAACTTCCTTAACTTTTTCTCCCAGCATCTCAACTATCTTATTTGATTTTTCTGAAATGCTTTCTGCCCTTTCAAGTATAGAAGTTTTCTTTAAGAACCCATCAAGCCTTAATTCTATCTCTTTTGACCTTTTTGCAAGCTCTCTTATATCGTTAAAAATATCTTCTTTTGTCTCTTCTCTTTTTTGTTCGAGTTCTTTAAACATAAATTCACTTTCTTTCTTTGAGTTTTCTATTATTGACTTGACATTATTTTCACTCTGTTTTAAAAGATTATCTATCTCTTTAACTATAAGATTTATCTTTTCACTCGCATTTTTCTCAATATCATTTATCTTCTCTTTGACCTCACTTATAGTTTTACTTTCAACATTTTTCAATTCATTCAACAACAAACTAACCTTTTCATTAATTTTAGTAAACTCCTTATTTGAATGTTCAAGGTACTCTATAACCTTTTCTGAAAAATTATTCTTTTCAATCTCAACTTTATCAAGGAATGCTTTATAAATTCTATCAAAACTGTTCTGTAATTCTCCCTCATTTTTCTTGAAGTTTGAAAAGATATTTTCTACATATTTTTCTTTTTCTTTTATAGTATTTTCAAATTTTAGTAAAATAGAAGAAGAAATCTCTTCTATCTCTTTCATTATTTCTTCTTTATCAGGGATGTTTTCTATAGTCTTTTCTATCAATTTAGTCTTTTCTAACACTTCATTCTCAAATTCTTTAACAACAGAAGAATATGAGTCCTTTATTTCATTTATTATTTCTTCCTTAAGCGGGACAAATGATGACTTAAAATTAATAATTTCTTTTTCAAATTGTTCTTTTAGCTCTCCGATGTAACTATCAATCTCCTTTCTACTGAAATTCATCTTTGAGACGACTTCTTCTTCAAAAGTTTTCATTTTTTCTGAAACTATTTTTTCACCCTGCTTTATAACATTATCTAATTCCTGTGTAAAACTAATGTATTTTTCTTTTAAACTATCAATAGCTTTCCTGCTTTCTTCAACCCTCTTATTAAAATCATCCCTAAAACTGGATAAAATCTCTTCCTTTTCTTTCTGTAGCTCAAGTCTTATCCCTTTTATCTCCTCAAATAGCTGTTTCATCTCTGCTTTATTTTCTTCTACCATATTACTTTGTTCGCTTAAAGCCACCTCAAGTTTTTTCTCAAGCTCTTCCATTTCATCAAAACCTTTCTTCTCAAGTGAGCTATATAATTCCTCTAATTTTTTCTCAAAATTTTCCTTTAGTTTAATACTATCAACCGAAAATTCATTAAATAACTCTTCTAATTTCCTATCACTATTATCAATCTTTTTTAATAATTCTCTCTCTCTATCTACAAAACTCTTAAAAATCTCATTTATTTCTTCCCTTATTTCTGCTCTCTTTGAAAATATTATTTCTTCAGATTCTTTAAAAACTCCTTCGATTTTCTTTTCAATTTCTGATGTTAAGTTCATTATCTTTTTATCCATATCTTCTTTAATATCAACGATAAAACCTTCACTTCTCAGTTTAAGACTTTCTATTTCATCCTTTATAGCCATTATTTCCTTATTGCCAGAAAGCCTTGCTTCATTTATGGACTTTTGAAAATCAGTTAAAAACTTATCTTTATTATTTAAAAGCTCTCTCTTTAGCTCTTCTGTGCCAGATTTTATTGAAAGAATTTCATCTTTTGTTTGCTCTATCAGTTGCTTATACTCATCTTTAAAGTTTTCTTTAACATCTTCGAGATATTTATCAATCTCATTGGTTCTTTCCACCACAATATTATGTATATTTTCTTCAAGCAAAGAGCTTGATTCTTTTAATTCTTCAATTGCTTTCTTATAACTATTCATTTCGGCAATTAATCCGTCTTCTATAGCTTTAACCTTCTGATTTAATTCCTTCTCAAAGATGGAAATATTTTTTTCTATAAGGCTAAGTCTATCAGAAATTATACCGTATTCTTTACTCATCTCTGCAATAATTTCTTTCTCTTTACTATCAAGTTTTGTTAAAAGGTCTTTTGTATAACTACCAGCCTCTTCTCTAAAATCATCTCTAAACTTATTAACCTCTGTTTCAACATTTTTGATGTTCAACATCAATTCACTTTCTTTCTTAGCAATATTTTCTATGAAATTATTAACCTCACCAAGATAATTTGACTTAAGCCCATTTACTTCAAGTTTAAATTCTTCTTTCAATTCTTTCATAAAGTTTTCTAACTTACTCTGATAATCTTTTACTAAATTTGAACTTGAAGATAGCTCTTTATTCATCTCAGAAAGTTTATTATAAAAATCTTTTTCAAACTTCTCAAGGTCACTTCCTATGATGTTATCAAGGCTTGAAATCTTTTCATTTACTTTAACTTCGAGTTCATTTCTTAACTTTGTTAGTTCATCCATTATTTCTTTATTGGAACGAATGAAGAGTTCTTTTGCTTCAGTTTTTATCTTATTTTCAAGGGCTTCTATTTCTTTATTTATCTTTAAAAAGCTATTTTCAAGCTCACCAGCTTTTAAAGTATAATTTTTCTCAAGCCCCTGCATCTGTTCATTAAATTTCTTACTTAAGTTGTTGATTTCTATAAACAAACTTTCACTTTTAGCAGAAATATCAGCTGTGGTTTTTGAAAATTCATTACTGAAATTTATCATCTTTTCTTCTATCATTTTTCTTAAATCAATTTCTGCATTTTCAATCTCGCATAAAACCCTTTCATTAAGAGAAGATATCTTACTTTTTAAATCTTCACCAATGCTATCAAATTCATTGTTAAAATTCTCTTCTTTCTCTTTGATAAAAGAAGAAATTTGAAAATCAATTTTACCAAGTTTATCTTCTATCATTTTTTCAAGTTGAATATATTTCTCATTTATCATTTTTTCCTGATTATTAACATTGGATTCTATCTGTGAAGATTTTGAAATAATCTCTTTATTTACCTCGTTAAGCTTCTTTATATTTTCTGCCCACTTATTATTAAAATCATTAAGTGAATCGCTTATTGCCTTTTTTATATTTGACGCCATGGTAAGGAACTCATTTTTGTATGAAGCCACCTCATTTGCTAATTCCTTTTTTACATTCTCAAAACTTTTGATATACTCAGTAGTTAACTCTTTCTCATGATTTCTAATTTTCTCTTCCCATTCCGCTTCTTTATCTGTAAGAAGCCCTCTTAAATCATCAGAAAAGTAAGAAATTTTATTTTTTACGTCTTCATAGTTTTCCTGCAAGGAATAAGAAAGAGATTCAAGTCCCTCTATCTTTTCCTTTAAATCGTTTTCTAATTCATTCAATTCTTCTAAATTCTTTTTCTTATAAACATCAAATTCTTCTTCAAGCTTTCTCATCCATTCTTTAATATTTTCATTCATCCAAACTCTGGATTGATCAAGTTCGTTCTTTATACTGCTTAAATTTTGCTTTTGGTTTTCAATCTCTTGATTAAGTATTTTTATATCCTCTACATTTTTATCAAGTGATGATATTTTATCTTTTATATTATCAAGTTCTTTTGAAAAATTTGCTGCTTCTTTTAATCCAATAGAAAGATTATGTTCAAGTAATTTCATAGAATCAAAAGTATCTTTAATCTCAATTAATTTTGAATTTATAAAATTTGTTGCTTTATCAAGTTTTTTTAATGAAACATCAAGATTGATAGTTTTATCAAGAAATTCTTTCTCTTTTTGGTCATAAATCTTCTTCATTTCAGAAATAGAAAGATCAACAAATCTTTTTAACTTGTCAAGCTGAATATTTCTTTTGTCTCTCTTCCTAAAATACAAAATGAAAAACATCGAAATAATAACAGAAAAAAATGTACTCAATAGCACACTGTTTAAAAAGGACATAACCCCTCCAAACCGATTTTTTAATTCATATTACATTTTATAATCATATTGAAAAATTAGCAAAGTTTTATTAATTTTAATTAATAAAATCTACTTAAGAATTGCTTTTTCCTTCACTAAATCAATTAAAAAAATTTGAATTTTTCTTAAATCTCAGTTATTTGAAACCACAATGATGGAATTAATAGTCAAATTAGTTTTATCAAAGATATGAAGAGTAGAATTCTTCCAGTAACAACCATTTCTTATATTTCCTGAGTAGTAGAAACCAGCTACATAAACATCCGAACCAATGACATAAATAGATTCTACAGAAGAATTCAGATTGGTTAGCACAATTATCTCATCATTTTTGGAGTAAAATGCATTGGTAGATATAGTCCCGCCAGTATAAACATCTGAAGAGCTTAAAAATATAGAGTTTACAGTTGAACTAACATTTGTTAACTCCTTTATCACTCCATTTTTCCAGTAACATGCTATATTGGTACCATTTTTACTATAACTCCCCGCAAAATATGGTTGAAAAAGTAATACTTTTATTGATTTGACTTTAGATTCAATATTTGTTAGAGTGTATAAAACTTTGTTAGACCAGTAGCATGCCACATTTGTGCCATTTAATCTTTCATACCCTCCAGCATAAATGTTAAATGTTAATAGAATTAAACTGATTTACAACAACAATAGAATTTACATCTGATTCTACATTTGTTAGCTCTATTAACACTCCATTCGTCCAGTAACATGCCACGGGAGCTATAGATTTATAAATGTAGCCTCCGAGATATACATTTGTGTCATTTACATAGATCGTTTTTGCCTCTGACTTAACATTTGTTAGAATAATAATGTTTCCATTCTTCCAGTAACAGGCAAGATTCGTTCCATTTGTATTAACATAACCACTGGCATAAACGTTTGTCCCTGATAAAAAGATTGAATAAACCTTTGATTCTACATTTGTAAGCTTTATTAACTCATCATTTTTAAAAATACAGGCATAATTGGTATTATTTTCAGTGTAATAGCCACCACAATAAACAGTATAAGATGAAGTAGAAGGATTGATTGAATTATTATTAGCAATATTATTATCTGTCTTAACACTGCAAGAAAAGAACAAAACAAACAGAATAAAAATTTTTTTCATAAATAATCCTCCAGCTATTTTAAATATTTTACTAAAGGTTAAATCAAAAAAAGAAAAAAATCAAATATTTTTTACAATTAAAAGACAATTTTAATTTGATTTTTTTAATTCCTTTCTTTATAATAATTAGAGTTTTTACAAGGAGTAAAAGTAAACATGAACGTTTTTGAAAAGATAATTCTACCAGACTATGTAAAAGAATTATTAAGGAACAAAAATATAATATTAGCCAAAAAAATAGAAGATCTATTAGATTTATCACTTAAAGATGCAATTAACGGAGTAAAAGAAGTCATTTATGATATACCAGGAAAAGGGAAATATTGTGAAGCAACTGTATGTAAAGTAAAAAATGGTATTTCTGTGAATTACACAGAACCATATATGAGAAGAAGAGATCCTGATAGCATGCTAATTGGAGATAATCTTCCAACAGATAAAGTCACCTACTCTCAAGAATATGGCAAGGATTTTGAAGAACTAAAAAATGAAACCTTTAACTGGCTTAAAAATCAAGAACTTGCAGTTTTTTTCTTTAAAGTTGGACAGCTTGATGAAATTTATGGCATGGCAATATCTCCATCCAATGCTGGATTCTTTTGTTTTTCTCTTGGCATACTTCAAGGAATTGTAGATATTACAGAGATAGTGGAAAAAGAAAAAGTAAATATAAAAACTATTATTTATGTTGCTCCTCCCTTCAGGCATACTCATTTTAATGGGAAACAAAGAGTTGTTCATTATAGAAGTGAAAAATTGCATGAAATTTTTAGCTATAATCTTTATCCTGGTCCAAGTGCAAAGAAAGGAGTTTATTCGGCAATTCTTGACATTGGTGAGAAAGAGGGCTGGAATACCTTACATGCTGCTGTAGTCCAGTTAGTAACCCCATACGGTAATAAGATAAATATAATGCATGAAGGAGCAAGTGGTGGTGGAAAAAGCGAAATGCACGAACATATACATAGAGAGCCTGATGGAACAATAAAATTTGCAACAAACATTACAAATGGAGAAACAATTCATTTAATTTTGCCAAAAGGGTGCACTATAAGACCAGTAGTTGATGATATGGCAATATCGCACCCATCTTTTCAGAAAAATGATGGTTATATCTATGTAAAAGATGCAGAAAACGGATGGTTTATAAGGGTTAATCATATAACAAGATATGGGACAGATCCAGATATTGAATCTCTATCTATACATCCATCTGCCCCCTTAGTCTTCTTAAATATTGATGCGCCGCCACTAAGCACAGCTCTTTTATGGGAACACATAGAAGATCAACCAGGTAAACCATGTCCCAATCCAAGATTTGTAATACCAAGGAGAATAATACCTGATATTTTAAATAAAGAGGTTTCAATTCAAATTCGAAGTTTTGGTGTTAGAACACCTCCAAGCTCTAAAAATGAACCCTCTTATGGTATAATTGGACTTTTCCATATATTGCCCCCGGCTTTAGCATGGTTATGGAGACTTGTATCTCCAAGAGGGCATGATAATCCCAGTATTCTTAAAAGCGAAGGAATTTCATCTGAAGGAGTCGGTTCTTTTTGGCCCTTTGCAACAGGAAAAAGAGTTAACCATGCAAACTTATTACTAAAGCAAATAATAGAATCAAAAAAGGTTCATTATGTGTTAACTCCAAACCAGTACATAGGTGTATGGAAAGTAGGCTTTAATCCGCAATGGATTATGCGTGAATTCTTAGCAAGAAGAGGAGGTGTAAAATTCTTATCAGAAGAAATCTCAGAATCAAGACTTCCTCTTTTAGGATATTCTTTAAATAAATTAATCATTGAGGGAATAGAAATTGAAAAATTCCTGCTCAAACCCGAATTACAGCCTGAATTAGGAACAGACGGATATGACAAAGGAGCTAAAATTATTACAGAATTTTTCAAAGAAGAATTGAAAAAATATTATAAAGAACAGGACCTTATGCCGATTGGAAAGAAGATAATAGAATGCTGTCTATCCGATGGAAAACTTTCTGATTATAATAGTCTTATAGAAACAGAAAGTATCTTTATAGAAGATTAAAATGTATAGAGCAATATTTCTTGATAGAGATGGAACAATCATAAAAGATAAAGGATATATAAAAAAAATAAGTGAAGTTGATTTTTATCCATCTTGTTTTGAATCCCTATATGAAGCACAAAAGTATTTTAAACTTTTTATTGTATCAAATCAAGAAGGAATATCCCGAGGAAAAATTACCTTAGAGGAAGTAACAGAAGTAAACAACTATATTCTTTATGTGTTACAAAAAAATAAAATAAAAATTGAAAAAATCTACTTTTGTCCGCATACAAAAGAAGAAAATTGCATTTGTAGAAAGCCAAAAACATATTTTTTAGATTTAGTAAAAGAAGAATTTTCAATTGATCTCCATAAATCATTTGTGATAGGTGATCATCCTAGTGATATTCAACTTGCAAATAACTCAAATGCTACAGGAATATATGTGCTTACTGGACATGGTAGAAGGCATATAAAAGAACTTGAAAAAAAAATTATTATAAAATTAAATCTAAAAAAAGCAATAGAATATATTTTAGCTAAGAACTAAGGTTCACCAAGGCTATCTTCTTCTTCATCTATACCATATGCATTGGTTTGATTATTGATAGACAATGCTTTTTTATCCTCAATATCTGGATTATAACCTTTATAAAACTTCTTACTTTGAAGAAAGACAATCTCTCCATTCTCCATCAAAAACTTTATAGGGATTGTTTCAAGTCCACCTGGAACAGGTTTATAAACCATAAAATGAAGATGAGGACCTGTTACCCTTCCCGTTTTCCCACTATATCCTATTAATTGACCTGATTTTACAACATCTCCAACTTTCACAACACTACCTGCATAGTTTAAATGAACATATTGAGCAAAAGTACCATCATCATGAGCAATAGTTATGTAATTTGCATGTCCTCTGTATCTCCTACTTCTTCCACCTATCTTTGAATTGTCCTTAACTGCTACAACAACACCACTTCTTGATGCATAAACTGGAGTCCCTACCTTCATAACAAAATCTATAGAATATTTAAGCCAGCCTTTATGAGTAAATCTTGTGCCATATCCCTGACTAACCTTAAATTCTCCTCCATGTCGAAATGGAAACAAATATGGATAATCTTCATTCACCTTAACATTATATGGATCTCCAATTATCTTTTTCACTGAAAAAATAGGATCTACATTTGAATTATTTGTATAGGAAAACAAAAAATTTGAAATAGAATTAGGCATCAAAACAAAATTAAAACTTTCTTTTTCTCTTTTTAAATAGATAACGACTTGATAAGAAACTATACTTCTATTATCAGCATAAAAGTCGATTACATTTCTCTTTTTATTTGTATAAACACTAACAAATTCTACCCCAAATAGAGATATATTTACACAAAAAACAAAAAAACATAAGAAAAGTTTTCTCATTTCTTTCCTGCCTCATAAAACTTTTTTAGAAAATATTATATCATAAATATTAACTTCTGTCTATAAATATTCTCTTTAGTTCTTCTCTCATTATATTTTCCGGAGCCTTTAGATTCGTCCAGAGTTCAAACTGTTTTATCCCCTGATATAATAACATCTCAAGCCCATTAATTATTCTACAGTTCTTCTTCTTAGCATTCTTTAAAAACTTTGTTTCAACAGGATTATATACTATATCCATTACAACCTTATTTTCTGGAATTTCATCTAATTCAAGTATGGTAGAATTAACATCTGGGTACATTCCAAGAGGGGTTGTATTTACTATAATATCTACTTCTCTTAAAATGTTTGGTTCTTTTAGGGCACAGGTTTCAAGCCTACCAGTAATATCCTTATTTATCCTTTTAAAGGAACTAATTATTTCATTTTTCAACATTTCTCTTTTTTCCTCGTTCCTTGCAAATAACAAAACCTTTTCTGGATTAGAATAATAAAAAAGTGAAAAAACTCCAGCTCTTGCTGATCCACCTGCACCAAATATTGCAATTTTCTTATCGGTAATATCTACTACATTACTTAAAGCTCTATAAAAACCATAGCAATCTGTATTTGTTCCTATAACTTTATTTTCATTTATAATCGTATTTACAGCTCCTATAAGTTTAGAAATTTCACTAATTTCATCAAGATAGTTTATAACTTCGGTTTTAAAAGGAATAGTAATACTTGCCCCTTTTATTCCAAGTGTTCTTATAGACTTTACTGCATCCTCTATCCTTTCTACCTCAAAGGCAAGATAAACTGAATTGATATTTAATGCCTGAAAGGCTGTATTATGAATATATGGAGAAAAGCTGTGTTTTACTGGTTTACCAAAAATACAATAAAGAGAAGTTGTTGCATCAATCCTCAACTTTTCATCTCCTCTTTTTCTACTTCAGCGATTTTTTCCACTCTCCGTGCGTGTCTGCCCCCTTCAAATTCTGTAGAAAACCACACATCTACAATTTTTAAGATTTGCTCTTTTGTATTTCTTTTTGCTCCCAATACTAAAACATTTGCATCATTATGCCTTCTTGAATATTCGGCTGAATACTCGTCAAGACATAAGGCTGCTCTTATACCCCTTACCTTATTTGCCACAATTGAAGCTCCTATGCCAGAAGAACAAAGCACAATACCTCTATCAACTTCTTTACTACTTACAGCTCTTGCTGCAAGTTTTATAGTATCCGGATAGTCCATACTTTCTTCTGAAAAGGTACCATAATCCACTAATTCATAACCTTTTAAAGCAAGGTGTTTTTTTACTTCCTCTTTCATTTGATACCCTGCATGATCACTTGCAATTGAAACCTTCATTAAACAACCTCTCAAACAAGCTTTATAAATATTATATCAAATATTTCAAATTTGCTCAAACTTTGCCAGTCTTTGCTACCTCTCCATACCAATATCCACTTTTCTTCACAATTCTTTTCTGAGTAGTATAATCTACATAGATAAGTCCAAATCTTTTTGATAAACCTTCCGTCCATTCAAAGTTATCCATAAAGGACCATACAAAGTAACCTTTAAGGTTAACCCCTTCCTTTATGGCTTTATATATTGAAATAATGTGCTCCTTTATATATTCAAGTCTTTCATTATCATTTACTTCACCATTAACAACTTCATCTTTATAAGCTGCACCATTTTCTGTTATGTAAATTAAAGGTTTATTATAATCTTTATCAATTTGCTTTAAAAGATCGTAAAGTCCTTGTGGATAAACTTCCCAGCCCATATCTGTATATTTTGCCCCAGGATATTTTGCCTGAATGGGCTTAAATTTTATAAAAGGAGAACTTAATTTTCTTACGAGTAACCTTGTATAATAATTCACACCTAAAAAATCAGTTTTTTGAGAAATTAATTTCATATCTTCTTCATAATTCTTTCCTACTTTCAATTTGAATACAAAGTTTTTTTCAAAGCTTTCAGGATATTTTCCCTTGTATATCGGATCCATAAATAATCTATAAGTATAATCCTTCATCTTATCACAGGCTAAAATATCTTCTTCATCATTTGTAGCAGGATATGTCTGCATAAATGCATTTGTAATTCCAACCTTTAGTTCGCTTGAAGTTTCTCTTATTAATTTTAGCACAAGTCCATGGGAAAGAAGAAGATGATGAGGAATAATCAAAGATTTAATAGGCTTTCTATCACCCGGAGCATGTTGTCCAAACAAATGAGCAAGAAGATATACAACTATCGGTTCATTTAATGTTATCCAATTTTTCACTCTATCTTTTAAATTTTCTACTACTATCTTTGCATAATCTGCAAAATAAAATGCCGTATCCCTCTTATACCACCCCCCTTTTTTCTCAAGTTCATAAGGCATATCCCAGTGGTATAGAGTAATAAAAGGAACAATATCATTTTTTACAAGTTCGTCAACAAGTCTTTTGTAAAAGTCAAGTCCTTTTTCGTTAATATTACCTTTTCCGTTAGGTAATATTCTTGGCCATGAAATTGAAAATCTATAAGCCTTATATCCTAAATCTTTCATTAATTTTACATCTTCTTTATATCTATGGTAATGATCGCAGGCAATATCTCCTGTTGTTCCATCTTTTATTCTTCCCTTTTTGTGAGAAAAAACATCCCAGTTTGATAAACCTTTACCATCTTCGTTATATGCACCTTCTATTTGATAAGAAGATGTAGCCGTACCCCACAAAAAATCTTCTGGAAAAACAATTTCCGACATAAAAAAACTCCTAACTATTTTCTTTCACAATACATGTAAAAATTTTTAAATTATCATCTTTAGAATCATCAATTATACAATTCCAGCCATAATTATTAATAAGTTCTTTTACTTTCTTAACAGTAGAATTAATATTAACACACAGAGTTTTTCCATTCAAAATTGCCATTTCTACTTCAATATCAGGACTTTTTAAATATTCATACTTTTGTAAAACAAAATTCTTTTCCAACATTTCCATAACAAAAATCTCCCCTCTTTAAATGTAATAATAACACCCCACCTAAAGACTTTTTCGTTTAGTTTAATTTTCATTCAAAAATACTTTTTGTATTTCATGATACATTTCTACTCTTCTATCTCTAAAGAATGGCCATATTTCTCTTACTTTATCAATTCTTGTTTTATCAATTTCACAAATTAAGATTTCTTCGTCAAGTCCAGCCTCTTTTAAAATTTCTCCTTGAGGTCCACAGACAAACGAATTTCCCCAGAAATCAATTCCTTCATTATTATCTATTTTTTCATTACCTGTTCTATTTACAGATAGTACAAAAATACCATTCGAAATAGCATGCCCTCTCTGGACAATTTTCCAGGCATTAAGCTGTCTTTGTTTCTCATCATCCGGGTCAGAAGGAGCCCATCCTATTGCAGTAGGATAAACCAACATATCTGCTCCCTTTAGACTCATTATCCTTGCTGCTTCACTAAACCATTGATCCCAGCAGATAAGAACACCTATCTTACCAACGCTTGTCTGTATAGGATTGAATCCAATATCTCCCGGAGTAAAATAAAATTTTTCATAAAAACCTGGATCATCTGGAATATGCATTTTTCTATAAATTCCCGCAATTTCTCCTTTATCCAGCATAACTGCTGTGTTATGAAATATTCCTCTTGCTCTTTTTTCAAAAAGTGAAGTTAACAAAGTTAAATGCAAGTCTTTTGATAATTTTCCATAAATATCCGTTGATTTTCCCGGAATTGTTTCAGCAAGCTGAAAAAAACAAGTATCTTCCTTTTGACAAAAGTAAAGTGTATTGTGCAACTCTGAAAGAATAGTAAAATCTGCCCCTAATTTCTTTGTTTCCTTAATATTTGAAATATTCTTTTCAATATTTGTCTCAATACTTGCAGCATATCTTGATTGTATAAGTGCTACAGTAATTTTGTCCATTTCTTCCCCCTACTCAACAAGCCTTAGTGAAGTAACACTAGAATTATCTTCCTTAAGTAGAAAATTTTCTACCACAACCTTTAATTCTTCTGCCTGTTTTCTATTAAGCTCAATTGATGCCCTTATCTTTTCTATAGCCATCGCAAGTGAATTAAGACTTTCTGAATGACCTTTTACGCTTTCTACCATACTTACAGAGATGTCTCTCAAATCTATTAAAGCCTTGCTAAAATCATCTGTCGCATGTTTTTGCTCTGTCATTGCAGTTTTGACTTCTTCTGTTATTCTAACAAGTTCCTGTGTGGCTTTAAGAATTTCTTTTGCTCCATTTGCTTGCTCCTGCATTGCAATATTAAGCTGTGAGATTATATCAACATTTTGCTTTGAGTAAGCTGTTATCATATCAAGCCCTACTCCTGCCTTTTCCGCAAGTTCTACGGACTCATCAATTTTAGCAACTATTGAAGAAACAACATCGCCTATATCTCTTGCGTTTTTATTAGTATCCTCTGAAAGCCTTCTTATTTCATCCGCTACAATAGCAAAGCCCTTTCCAGCTTCACCAGCATGTGCTGCCTCTATCGCAGCATTCATAGCAAGAAGGTTTGTTTGTTTGGCAATATTTGAGATAAGTCCTAAAAGTTTAAGAATTTGCTGAGAGTATTCTGCAACCTCTTTTATTGATGAAATGGATTCTTTTACTGCCTTACTTCCTTCTATAGAAACATTATTAAGATTATCAGATATATCTTTTGTTTTATTTGACAATGATGCCGTATTATCAATATTTCTAACCATTTCTTCAATTGAGGAAGCACTTTCTTCAACAGCCGAAGCCTGTCTTAACATACTATTCGTTATACTATCTATATTCCTTGCCATTTCTTCTACTGTGGCAGTGAGTTCTTCAATACCACTCGCAGAATTTTCTATAAAACCTCTCACTTCTTTAATGGTTTTCTCTATGTTTTTTATATTTTGTTTTACATTTTCTTCCATTATTAAGGAAGTTTCATCTGTTGAATTGGTCAAGAGATCAGAGGAAGTTTTGATTTTAAGAAGATCTCTATTTAACTTTTCAAGTAAAGAATTAACCAAAGAAGCAATCTCACCAATCTCATCTTTACTATCAAATTCTATTCTTCTTGTCAAATCTGCCTTTTCTGTTCCAGAAACAAGGTTATAAATTTTTCCTTTTACATTCTGAAGATTTTTCATAATAAATTTAATTACAAAGCGTCCAATAACCCATATAAAAAATAAACTAAATACGGAAATAAGAATAACAATTCTATTTAGGCTGATTAAATCCTTTGTATATTCTGTTTTTAAAATTGTACTCACTGTAATCCACTTTAGCTCTGGAATATTAGAAAAATAAGCTATTTTCTTCTTCCCTTTATGCCTTCCCTCTGTCGTTTGAATATACTCTGTCATTCCTTCTTTCTGTAGCAATATCTTCTGGATATGTGGTAAATGAGATAAATTTTTCCCTTCAGAAGTAGGATGAAAAACTAAATTCCCCTCATAGTCTAAAACAAAAGAACTCCCTCTCTCTGTTTCAAGCATATCCTTTATAATATATTTTATCTCATCTATTTTAACTAAATCAGAAAAATCATCAAAATAAGCAGATATACCTATTATCCAGTTAAATTTTTTATTATATGATAAATATGCTACTTTCCTTCTGGGCTTATCTTCATCTGGATTTTTCCATAAATATTCTAAATACCCTTCCTGTTTTTTTACTATTTTATCTATATTTTCATCTCCTGCTAAGTTTTTACCCTCAAGTTTAGGATGAACAATTGCTATAGCTTTCTCAGGATAGTCTGAAACATCAAGTATATAATAATATCCACTTTTACCTATTTTTTTATCTAATAAAATTTCCTTAAGATTATCAATCAAATCAATTTTTGATAATTTTTTATTTTCATACCTTTGTATCTCTGCGTTAACCTTTTTTAAATCCCTTTCGATAATTTCACCAAGTTTATGCTTTACTTCTAATGATAGGGATAAATATATATGATCAATAATATCGAAGGTTTGTTCTTTAAGTCGAAGATTTTGCTCTTCTTTATACTTTTTACTTAAAATCAAGTAATTTGCCCCTCCAATTAGCAAAAATATTATAAGATTTATAAAAACAAAAATTATAGTTATCTTCGTGGTTAATTTTAGATTTTTCCACATAATTCCTCCTAAAAAAGAAAAAACTTTTTCGATATTAAAAGTATAATATATTTAATAAAAATTTTCTATAGTTTTTAGAATAATTTTGTATTCAGTATAATTAGAGCTAATGAAAAAAATCTTTACTAACAGAAAAAAATTGTTATAATATTATCTTATTTTTAAAAGGAAAAAATATATGGAATATAAAAACATAACTATAGGAATTTTTTTAGATAGATTAAACACTTCTTTTCATGAAGAAGTATTATCTGGAATAATTGATTTTTCAAGAGAAAATAAGGTTAATCTTTTCATTTTTGTAACAGGCTGGTATGATTCTTCATACTACTGGGAAAAAAAAGAAAATATTCTTTTAAACTTTACAAAAAGTGAATTACTTGATGGTATTATTTTATTTTCTTCCATAGGACAAATAAAAGGATTAGAAAGTCTTTATAATTCTGTCATTTCAAATGATAAACCAACCGTCATAATAGGTAGAAACCTTTCCAATCTACCCACTGTTTCAGTAGATAATAATCTTGGTATCTCTTTAATAATGGAGCATTTGGTAGATTTACATGGAGCAAAAAAAATCGCCTTCATAAAAGGCCCTGAACACAATACAGAAGCAACAGAAAGGTTAACCTCTTTTATTGAAAATATGAAAAAAAGAGATTTAAAAATTGACCCCAGATGGATAATCGAAGGGAATTTCCTTATTGATTCAGGTAAAAAAGCTGCAGAGTATGTTATAAAAAAATTGAATCTGGACCTCGATGCTATAATATGTGCTAATGACTTAACTGCTTTTGGATTGATAGATGAACTTAAAAAGAGAAGACCGGAAAAGTTAGAAAACTTAAGAATAGTAGGATTTGATGATATAGATGTATCAGAGAGTTACAACCTAACTACCATACATCAACCATTTTACAATATAGGTTATAGAGCAACAAAGCTATGTTATAACAATATTTTAAAAAATACTACAATAAATGAAAAAATATTTCTAAAACCTCACCTTATTATAAGGAATTCCTGCGGTTGCAAAAGAAAAAATGACCAAATTGATATATCTAATATTAACATAGAAGAAATAAGAGATTTTTTAAAAGAAAATCAAAATATATTCCCTATAAATAAAATTTTCCCGAACATAAACAAAATTGAAAAAATAGATGATTTTTTTAGTTATTTTGATAAAGAAAACACCTCTCCCATTTTAGTCAAAGAATTATCAATTTTAATAGAAAAAAGATATCCTTCTTTTTCAGATCTGCTTAAAAAATACATAAAAGATAAACTAGTTTTTTACGATTTTAAATTCAAAAACTATCTTCTTAAAATAAATGAAATAGGTGAAAACTTACTTTCCTTTAGAGATAATTTAGAAAAATTCGACTACATTTATAAAAATTTTCCAGATATAGGAATCACATCTTTTTACTTATGTTTCTATGAAAATGAAAACTCACCTATTAATTTTTCTCGTCTTGTTTTTGGCTTCGATAGGTTTGGTAAATTTAAGTTAAATCCAAAAGGAGAAAGATTCATAACCGAGTATTTAATCCCTGTAGATTATAGACCCAGAGAGGATTATTATCATTATTTTGTGTATGATATTTTTTCATTTGAAAAACAAATCGGTTATATCTTGTTTAATATAGGAGAATTAGACCTTTCTCTTTATGATTTTATAAAAGATAAGAGCTTCTTTAATTATATAAGCTTTGAAACTCCAAACATAGACTCTAACAAAAAAATGGATTTCTGTTATAGAAACAGAGAATTACTTGAACAAAATATGCTAATATTTGAAACAGATATTTTATTAAATTTCACAGAATTTTTTATTGGTAAAATAGATAATAAAGAAAATCTGCTGTCTTTAATTGATGAAAAGGACAGGAAATCTTTCTTAACTTACTTTGATAAAATACAAAATGGTATAAGAAAATTTCATAAGTTTATATTAAACAATGAAGAGTATCATTTACTCGGTATAAAAAACAATGATAAAATTTTCTGGGTTGGTTTTAAATCTGAATTACTATCAAAAGATGCTTATGATGATATTAAATTAGAAATAATATTAAAAAAATTTGGTTTAACAGAAAAAGAAGGAAAGATATTGGAATTGCTTTTGAAGGGGTTAAAAAATAAAGAAATTGCTGACAAACTTTATATATCAGAAAATACAGTAAAAAACTATACAAACAAAATATATACAAAATTAAACATAAAAAATAAAAAAGAAATTTTTGAAAAAATAAAAGATTTTTAATCTATTTTATACTTCTCAACTTCTTGTTTTAATGAATTAATTGCTTCAAAACTCACATCAAAAGATGTGTATATATTTTTAAATGCTTCTTCTATATAAGCTATACCCCTTTCAAGTTCTTTTTGTATTGTTGATAGATTTTCAGCAGTTTTATTGAGATTGTTTACAGATTCTTCGAGAGAAACATGCCCTTCTCTCATTATCTTTGTTTGTTCACTTAATTTTTCTGTAGTTTTAAGTAAATTTTCAAGTTCAAGCAGACCTTTTTTAGCCGTATTTGTCTCCTCAGATACAAGATTATTTATTTCATTAAATTTTGCCTCATTTTTATTGAATTCTAAAAGAATATTTTCAAAATTTTTCTTTAATGAATTTGATATCTTTAATCCCTCACTATTCTTATCCTTCATTTCTTCCATTAATGTTTTAATCTTTCTCGTTGACTCAGATGTCGATTCTGCAAGTTTTCTCATCTCCTGTGCAACAACAGCAAAACCTATACCATATTCCTTTGCATGAGCAGCTTCTATCGCAGCATTCATTGCAAGAATACTTGATTGTTCTGCAATATCCTCTATAAGCTTTGCTATTTCACTCACGCTATCTCCTGTGTTTTGTATTTCTATACTTGACTTAAGAGTCTCCTCAACATTTTTACTCCCCTCTGTAACAAGCTGTGAAAGCGAATCCAAAAAACCCTTCATTTCTGAAATTTTTGTAGATATTTTTTCTATAGAATTCCATATATTTTTCATACCTTTTGCTGTGCTATCTACAGAAACAGTTTGTTCCTGAATCAGATTTATAGAATTATCAATTCTCTCAACAAACAAATGTATGACATTAATACTCGATGTTACAATATTAGACTGTAAAACTGCCATTTTTTCAATCTCTTTCATTATTTTTGATAATTCATTTGTTTTATTTTCACATTCCATAAGAGAATTTTTTGTTACGCTTGAATTCTCAAAAACATTTTCAGATAATTCTTTTATCTTTTTTACAGTTCCTATTAGTTTTTCAAGAAATTGATTTATCCCGGCACTTATAACCCCTACATCATCATAACTTACAATATTAATCCTTTTTGTTAAATTTAGCTCATCTTTATTTAAATTAGTTGCCTGTTCATATAAATTTTTCAACGTAGTATTTATTTCATATACAATTATTCCAAAGAGAATAACGACTATTAGAAATAATAAAGATATTATAAATATTATTTTAAGAAAATCAGTTGAAAGAAATGCATTAAAAATTTTTTCTCTATCTTCAATAAACTGAGTCGAAATTTGCGAATTAAATATATGTTTTATTTCCTGATAAAATGTTACCCCTATATAAGAAATTAAAAAAAAGAAAAAAATGAGTCCACTTACAAAATATCTAAACGAAGAATTTACTTTCTTAGATATGATTTCTTCTGACAAAGAAATAATATTAAGCTTAATTTTTGCTTTAAACATTACAAGATTTAGAATTCTTGCAGCAACAATTCCATTCAATACTCCCCAAGAAAATGCAGTAAAAAATCTTGAAATAAAATGATCTATTTCTATAGGCTTCCCTTTAAGACTATCAAAAAAGAAGTTTAGCAATAATCCCAGTATATATGCAAATGCACCTACCAAAAAAAGAAAATTTGGTATATTGTTAAATGCCTTCTGAGCCCTTAATAGTTTTTTTTCATTAACAAAACCTTTTTCCTCCATTTCTATAACAGCATTTTTTATAGGAAGATAAAACAAATAAACACAAAGAACTGAAAAAGGGGAAATTAAAAAACTCACTACAATCATTTTTTTATAAAATTCAAAAGTTTCCTTAACATCATAGTTTAATGTCATTGGAATTAAAAATGTATAAATAAGATTACAGATTAAAATACTTAAAAATGTCGCCAAAATAACCCTTTTGTTTAATTTTTTTACAAAGACCATTTTTTCCCCCTGAAAAATTTTGACATTTTATAATCTATAATATAACTCTAAATTTGTCAATCAAATATTTATAAATTTTATAAAATAATTTATTTGAATAAGGGATTATATCAGTTATAAAGTTATAAAGTTGAAAGTTCATAAAGTTATGTTTAACCAAACTATTCCTCCACCGTTGGATTTTGATTCTAACTCACTGAAAAAATCATACCCTAATATTTTACAAAAGAAAACAGGATGTTTTCTGTCC
>FWWL01002696.1_pt1 | contig 35293 bp, 24 predicted proteins | sample 2228331 | NCBI WGS metagenome assembly FWWL01 (sample SAMEA103939775, study PRJEB20133) | metagenome
TGAAGCAAGGCAAGAAGTGGAAACGCTATTCCGGCTTGTTCATCTTGCTCAAGCAGAAATGGTCGCTTTCAGCCAATGCGTGGCAGAACCTTCTTGCCGCCGCTTTATCGTCTTTTTTGACCATGGTTCGGCACCCTGTCCCAACTCATGTCTGAACTTCAGTAAAGAGTGTGCTAGAATCTTCTCATCAAACTTGTGAGCATGTCGCGCTACTTCGGCTTCTTTTGGTGGTTTTACGGCTACTTTGCCAGCGGCAAAAGGAGCTTGCTGTGGCGCGGCCTCACGACGGAGACCTAGACTGGACGGTTGAGGTAGCCAAGAGACGAGAAGGGCGCGGAGCAGCAAGCTCCAGCGCCCTTCTCGCATTTTCTGAACTGGAGCATCAGAAGCCATGAAAAGACACCAAGTTGACGACGTACGCATCCGTGAGATCAAGGAACTGATGACGCCGGCGCAGCTCATGCACGAGTTTTCAACCACGCCAGAAGTGGAGCAACTGGTGTATGAGACGCGCCAGGCGATTCACGACATTCTGCACGGCATGGATGATCGCGTGCTGGTCGTGGTCGGTCCGTGCAGTGTGCACGACCCGCGCGCTGCCATAGACTACGCGCAACGCCTTAAGCCTGTGCGAGATCGCCTGCGCGACGCGCTGGAAATCGTGATGCGCGTGTATTTCGAGAAACCGCGCACTACCGTTGGCTGGAAAGGCTTGATCAACGACCCCGATCTGGACGGCTCGTTCCAAATCAACAAAGGCTTACGGCTGGCGCGCGAGTTGTTGCTCAACATCAACAAGCTAGGGGTGCCCGCCGCCACAGAGTATCTCGACACCATATCGCCGCAGTACATCGCCGACTTGATCTCCTGGGCGGCAATAGGCGCGCGCACGACCGAGTCGCAGGTGCACCGTGAGCTGGCGAGTGGGTTGTCCTGCCCAGTGGGTTTTAAGAATGGCACCGACGGCAACATCAAAATCGCCGCAGACGCAATCAAAGCGGCGCGCCAACCTCACCACTTTTTATCGGTAACTAAGGGTGGTATCAGCGCGATTGTGCACACTGCTGGAAACGATGATTGCCATATCGTCTTGCGCGGCGGAAAGACGCCGAACTACGATGCCGCCAGTGTGCAGGCGGCTGTTGAGCAATTGACCCGTGATGGCCTGCGCCCACGCCTGATGATTGATTGTTCTCATAGCAACAGCAACAAAGATCACGAGCGCCAGAAAGTGGTGGCTGCTGATGTGGCGCAACAAATTGCCGATGGTCAGTGGTCCGTCATCGGCGTTATGTTGGAATCAAACCTGCTGCCAGGCAGGCAAGAGATCGTGCCTGGCTGCCCGCTGGAATACGGCAAGAGTGTCACAGATGCCTGCCTGGGCTGGGACGACACCGTGCCCTTGTTGGAGATGCTCGCCCAGGCTGTGCGCGCGCGACGCGGTGCTTCGCTGCGAGCCTCTTCTAGCATCTCAGCGCCTGCCTCAGATGCCCTATCAGAGGCGCGCAACGGTGTGGTGGCTGGAACCTAAAGCTAGACTTAAGACGCTCACTTTTAGCTAAATCAAGGAGATGAGTATGGTCATTGTGATGAAAGCTGGCGCGACGACGGCTGAGGTGGCTGGAGTGATCCGCCACATTGAGTCAATAGGCATGAAGGCGCATCTCTCCGAAGGAGAAGAGCGCACGATCATCGGGATGGTGGGAGATGAGCGACCCATTGACCCCGCCACGCTGGAATTGCTGAGCGGCGTGGAGCGTGTGTTGCCGATCCTGCGTCCTTTTAAGCTTGCCAGCCGCGACTTCAAAAAACAAAACACCGTCATTGAGCTGCGTGTGAAGCAGAACGTGATCCACATCGGCAACAATCGGCTGGCGATGATGGCCGGTCCGTGCTCTGTTGAGAGCCGCGAGCAAATCCTGGAGAGCGCGCGGCTGGTCAAAGAAGCTGGCGCCACCATCCTGCGCGGCGGCGCTTTCAAGCCGCGCACGTCGCCCTATGCGTTTCAAGGGCACGGTGAAGATGCGTTGCGTTGGCTGGCTGAGGCGCGCGATGCTTACGGCTTGGCAATCGTGACGGAGGTGATGTCCCCAGAACAGGTGCCGCTAGTGGCGAAGTATGCCGATATTCTTCAGGTCGGTGCGCGCAACATGCAGAACTTCCCGCTGTTGCACGCGGTTGGCGAAGCGCACAAGCCTGTTCTGTTGAAGCGCGGGCTGTGCGCCACGCTGGAAGAACTGCTCATGGCGGCGGAATACATCCTCTCGCATGGCAACTACGATGTGATGTTGTGCGAACGCGGCATTCGCACTTTTGAGAAATACACGCGCAACACGCTGGACATCAACGCTGTGCCAGTCTTAAAAGACCTCTCCCACCTACCCGTGATTGTGGACCCAAGCCATGGCACTGGCAAGTGGGAGTACGTCACACCAGTGGCGAAGGCGGCGGTTGCGGCTGGCGCGGATGGTTTGATCGTGGAGGTTCACCCCGACCCAGCGAATGCACTTTCCGACGGCGCCCAGTCGCTCACACCGAGCCGCTACTGTCAACTGTTTGAAGAGGTGCGGCGCGTTGCCAGAGCAGTAGACCGGGAAGTGTGACTTGTACACAGGGGTGACCTGGCAAACCCGCACTGTGCTTCGTCTTCTCTTAAACTTGTCTTTACATGCGGATTACAAAGCGCTTTCACAATGTATGCCGAGGATCCGATGAGGAGGTGATGAGGTGAATCGCCAGGTTTTGGACAGCACGATTGCATACATTCGCCGCGAGTTGACTCGCATCCATCAAGATTTGACCTGCGCCGACGGCGCCCAGGCGGAGGCTTTGAAAGTGCGACGCGCGCGCCTCACTGCCGAATTGGAGCGTCTGGAATCTATTCGGTGCACTATGCCCGTGGTGGCTGCGCTCAGTGACTCGCGCGCAAGCAATACGGCGACAATGTGAAGCAGCGCGGTCTAAATGCACCGTCCAAACTCAGCGCGGGAATGCGATACATCGCATTCCCGCGCTGCTGTCTCGCCCCTACGCAGACTCGAACTGCGATCTACGGCTCCGGAGGCCGGCGCTCTATCCCTTGAGCTATAGGGGCACGCACTCTATTCTACTCTACTCGTTCGCTGAAACCACAAGCGTTGCTTGCGCTCCTGGAACGCTGCGACGTGCCTCGTCCGAATCAAGGCGCAAGCACAATCGGCACATACACGTAAGATGGCTTGTACACGATGGGTAAGTAGGCGTAGTATGGTGAGATGGTGGTGGTGACCAGGTTGGAGTTCACTACGTCGCTCCCTACCAACAGCGCATAACTGTTGACCAGCTCCGTCACAGCCAGCGTGCTGGTCAGTTGCACGTTGAATGTGATGGTAAATATGTCTGACGGACCGACGATGCCACTCCACAACACAGTGTTGTCGGTGACGCTCGCAGTGCCTCCTGTGGCATTCACTGACGATGGCAGCACCGTGCCGTTGCTGCCCACTGTGTCGGTCAGCGATACAGTCTCGGTGGTCGTGCCGTTGCCGAACACGACCAGCGTGTAGGTGATGATGTCGTTGGTCTTGGTGTTGGTGTTCAGCCCTGCTTCGTCGCGGTCCGCCACCAGCTTGAGCGGGCTGACCAACGGCGCGGCAGGAGCGCTGGGTGAGGTGGGCAGTGATTCGAGTTGCAGGAACAGTGCCACTGCGATCCCAGTAACTGTCGCCCCGACAATGCTCGCTAACAAGCGACCACGATGCATGTTTACTTGCATGATCGTCTCCTATGGGTGTGGTGTGAGCTTACAACAGCTCGCGCGGATCAACGATGTAGCCTGCAACGGCGCTGGCGGCGACCACCGCCGGCGAGGCGAGGTAAATCTCGCTGTCGCGCGTGCCCATGCGCCCCCGAAAGTTACGGTTAGCGCTGCTGATCGTCACCTCGCCCATGGCTGGCACGCCCATGTGATTGCCCATGCACGGACCGCAACCCGGCACGCCGATCATCGCGCCCGCCTCTAGCAAGCTGAAGATGTAGCCGCGGCGAGTGGCTTCCTGCAACACTTCGGACGAAGCCGGTATCACTATCAGACGTGTGCCTGAGGCTACCCGTTTGCCATGGATGACTTCGCAAGCAGCAGCGATGTCCTCCAGCCGCCCGTTGGTGCAAGTGCCGATGAACGCCTGCTGCACGCGGATGCCGCGCACCTGGCTGATCGGCACGACATTGTCCACGCGATGAGGGCGAGCCACCATCGGCTCAAGTTGGCTTGCATCGTAAGTGTGTTCAGCGATGTAGCCCGCGCCTGGATCGGGGTAAATTGCCATTTCGCGCAGTGCATCCACGGCGATCGGCGCGCCACGTCGCGCGCGGCGCTCGGCTAGGTATTGGAACACGTGCTCATCGGGAGGCAGGTAAGCCGTCTTCGCGCCGAACTCCGCCATCATGTTCGGGATGACCATGCGGCTCTCCAGGCTGAGCGCTGTGATGCCGTCGCCGTGAAACTCGACCGAGGCATATAAGCCACCGTCTTGCCCAAGATCGCCAATGAGCTTGAGGCAAAAGTCTTTAGCAGTGACGCCGAAGGGCAGCTTGCCCACCAGGTTGATGCGAATGCTTTCTGGCACGCGCAGCCACAGCTCGCCAGTCGCCCACAGTGCAGCCACTTCGCTGCGCCCGACGCCAGCGCCAAATGCGCCGAGCCAGCCAAAATGCGTGGTATGGCTATCTGCGCCGAGGATGAGCTGACCTGGCAACACCAGCGCTTCTTCGCTGAGCACCTGATGGCAGATGCCGCGCCCCGCCTCAAAGAAATGGCGCACGCCTTGCTCGGCGACAAAGCGACGCACTTCGGCGTGGTTCTGAGCGTGCTGTGTGGTGGGCGCAGGCACGGCGTGGTCGAGCGTGATGCATAGACGCTCAGGGTGCTTCACCCTCTCTACACCAAGCTGTCGGAAGAGGCGGTATATGGCTGCGGTGTTGTCATGACTGAGGATCACGTCGGGCTGCGCGTCCACGATCTCGCCTGCTTTGACTGCGCTCACGCGCGCGGCGCGCGCCAGCGCCTTTTCTGCGAAGGTGCTTGCCATGGATGCGCGCGATTATAGTGTGCACATGATCTTCACAGGTTACGCCGATTTCTGGTTTCGCAATGTGCCACTGGTGGATCGCCCTGCGCGATTTGCGTCGCTCGGCGTTCGCCATCTGGATGTGTGGGCGTGGCGCAGCAAAGGGGCGGTGCTGATGGACGAGCTGGCTGCGGCTTGTCGAGAGGCTGGTTGTGTCTTGAACTCCACGTTTGATGATGCGGGTGGATCGCTCACCGATGCCGCTGACTTGCCGCTGTGCCTGGATGCCTGGGCGGAGTCGCTGGAGCGCGCGCAGCGCTGGGGAGTGTTACACCTCTTTATGTTTAGCGAGCAAATCGAGCCTTACTCATGCGCTTCTCAACCGCACATTCAAGGATGGGTGAAGCGCCCATCGCGCGATGAGCCACCCCAGCGGCGCTACGCCAACCTACTCGATGCTGCGGCGCGTGTGATGGAGCTGGTTGAAAAGACGCCCATTGTGGTGTGGTTTGAGGCGCTCAACACGTATCATTTGCACGGGGGAGTGACTGTGTCCACGCACGAGCTGGCGGCGGATGTCGTGCGTCGCATCGCACACCCGCAACTGCGCCTGGCGTTTGATTGCTATCACCAACAGCGCACTGCTGGCAACCTCGTTCAAGGCTTGCGCGACTACTACGGCTTATACGACAGCGTGCATATCGGCGACGTGCCGACGCGGGGTGAGCCTGACACAGGCGAGATCAACTTTCACACTATCGCCCGTGTGCTGCGGTTGCTGGGCTTTGATGGCAAGATCGGCATGGAGTTTTACCCGACAGTGGACGAAGCCTCGGCGCTGGCGCGCGTGCGCGCGATCTTCGAGCCGGCGGATCACTCGCCCAGCACACTGAGATGAAGATCGCGATACCCGCGCGCCAAATCTTCGGCTGACACTGGCTGACGCCCCTCCAACTGCACTTCAATCAGTCGCAGCGCACCCTCGCCACACGCCACCCACACGCCCCTGGCAGGGTCCGCAGTCACCGTGCCAGGGGGCGCATTGGCTGGCGCGGCGACAGGCTCAGCGCGCAACACTTTCAGCAACTTGCCTTTCCAAAAGGTGAACGCCGACGGCCACGGTGACATGGCGCGCACATGGCGCGCGATTGCGTCGGCGTTGTGCGTCCAGGTGATGCGTCCGTCCTGCTTTGTAAGGCGCGGCGCTAGCGTGACCAGGCGCTCATCTTGGGGCAGGGGGACGATCTCACCGCGCAACCAGCGCGGCAGCGTTTCGAGCAGCAGTTCAGCGCCAACCTGCGCCAGCCGCTCGCTAAGCGTGCCCGCGGTGTCGTCTGGTTGAATGGGAACGGTGCGTTGGCTCAGGATGGGACCGCTATCTAGCCCAGCGTCCATCTTCATGATGGTGACGCCTGTCTCTACATCGCCAGCGGCGATGGCGGCGCTGATCGGTGCCGCCCCGCGCCAGCGTGGCAGCAGCGAAGCGTGCACGTTGATGCAGCCTGCTGGCGGGATGTCCAGCACGTTTTGGCGCAGGATTTGCCCAAACGCAGCCACCACAATCACCTGCGGCGCCAGCGCGCGCAATTGCTCCACCACCTCTGATGGTTTAAGCGACTCGGGCTGGAGCACAGGCAGATCGTGCGCGAGCGCAAACTCTTTCACAGGTGGTGCAACCACGCGGTGCCCACGCCCAGCAGGGGCATCGGGCTGGGTGACGACGGCGACGATGTGATAGCCTGCACGCCACAGCGCCTCCAGCGATGGCAACGCGAAGCGCGGCGTGCCCATGAAGATCACACGCTCGGACCGCATCTATCCCTTGATAGCGCCCTCCGACATCACCTGGAAGAACGTGTTGCGTGTAAAGATGAACAAGATCACCACCGGCGCAGCCACCAGCACGCACGCTGCTGCCACCACCTGATAGTTGATGATGTTTTGACTGAGGAAGTCGTACATGCCGAACATGGCGGTGCGCAGCTCTCGCCGCGCGATGAGCAAAAATCCCGCGATGAACTCGTTCCACACGTTGACGAAGCACAACAGGAATGCCGCCAGCAGCCCTGGCAGCGCCAGAGGTATCACAATGCGGACTAGCGCCTGTACGGGCGTGCATCCGTCAATGAAGGCAGCCTCTTCCAGGTCGCGAGGGATGGTGTCGAAGAAGCCCTTCACCACCCAAATCGAAAACGGCAACTGGAAGCCGACATACACCGCAATCATGAACATGCGCTCGTCGTAGCCCGGAATGCCCGCCTTGCGCAAGTCCACCGCCATTTGATAAAGTGCTAACAGGTTGGTGAGCAGCGGGATGCCCGTGATCGCCAGGATCGCCACCAGCAGCAGCTTTCGCCCAGTGAATCGGTAGCGCGAGAAGGCGTAGCCCGCCATGCCAGCCAGCACGAACACCAGCAGCGAAGAAGCCATCGCGTATAGCAGCGTGTTGGGCAGATATGTGGTGAACATGCGACCGCTCAGTTGTATGCCGAACAGCGCCTGGGGGTTAGGCTGAGGCGCGATCACGCGCTGATAGCCCTCTGTGACGAAACGGCAATGTGCCAGGCTGAACGACCCATCCGCAGGGTTGTCGCAGGGCAGCAACAGAGGCGGCTTGCGCAACACGTCGCTTTCCTGTTTGAACGAGGTCGCCAATGTCAATGCGATGGGTAGCATGAGGAAGATCAGCGCCAGCACGAAGAAGCTGTTGATGACAACTGGTGTCATCCGTCGTCGCAGCTTGTAATGCGTGGCTGTGGGCTGTGGTGAAAAGGTGGCTTGCATAACGGAAAGAACCCCTTGTGTGGTGTTGGCGCGCCTCAGGCAGCCCGCTCACCTCCGCGCGAGACGCGCAAAGTGAGCAATATCAGCAACAGATTGATCGCCGCCATGAGCACTGCAATAGCGGCTGCGCGCCCGAACTCCAGGCGCTGAAAGCCGATCACGTAGAGCAGGTAGCTCAGCACCTCCGTCGCAGTGCCCGGTCCGCCGCGCGTGAGCGTGAAGACCAGCCCGATGCCGTTCACACCGCCGAGGATCAGGTTAAACAACGCGACCACCATTGTGGGCAGGATGAGAGGCAGTGTGATCAGCCGTAGCGTCTGGAGGCTGCCTGCGCCGTCTATGCGGGCGCTCTCGATAATTTCAGACGGCACTGTTTTGAGCGCTGCCAGCATGAGCAGCGTGATGAACGGCAGCGCGCGCCATGAGGAAGCAAAAATCAAATACACCATCGCCGGTGCGGGCGGGAAAGGGAATCCCTGAATCCAGGGACGTGGCGCCGGGTCCGATGGAATGCTGATGCCTTTCGGTGGAAAGAGCGTCGGGTTGCTCAAGATTGGCGATAGCAACCCAAAATCGGGCACCACCAGCAAGCCGAACACCAAACCCACAATGATGTCCGCCAGCACCCAGGGAATGAACAACAGCGTGAGGTAGATGCCGCCTGCGCGCAAGTTCCGATTGAGCAACAACGCGAACAGCAGCGCCAGCAGCATCGTCACCGCTACGTACCCCACCAGGAACACAACTGTGTGCCCCACGCTCTCGCGGAAAGCGGCGCTGTTCAGGATGCGCTCAAAATTGCGCAGCCCAACCCACTCAATCTGACTCCCGCGACGCTCCTGCAAACTGAGGATGATAGAGTAAATGCCAGGATAAAACTGAATGAAGCCGATGACAAGCAGCGAGGGCAACAACAGCCAGAATGGCAACGTCTGGGAGAAAAAGCCTCCCTGCTGGATGCGCACGCGCACGCGCGATAGCGTCGCCTGTGCTTTTAACTCACGAGTGGACACAGCAGCTTCCCGATGAACAAGGTGTCAGGAGATGCCCGCGCGGGCATCTCCTGACGTTGAGTGGCGCAGTGGATGATGTCAGTTGTTGCGGTTGTACTCTTCCTCCGCTGCCTTCAGCGTGGCGGAGATGTCAGCGGTGGGGTCTTCCTTAATTAGGCGATAGATCGTGGTTTGGATGATCTTCTGCGCCTCGTTGCGGCGCTCAAGCGAGCCATACCAGGGGCGGCACTCACTGGCGGCAACCGCCTCTGCAGCCTGCTCGTAGAATGCCTTTGAAACTGGCAGGCGCTCCTCGATCAATGGCAGCATCGAGCGCAGCGCGGGGAAACCGCCACCCGGACCGAGCACCCAATCAGGATTTTGCTCTGCGCTCATGATCCAGTTGATGTAATCCTTCGCTGCCTCTGGGTTGCGCGCACCGTTCGGGATCACGAAGCCAGTGACGCTCAAGCCGCAGCCAGGCTTCTTGCCTGCTGGCGCGAACATGGGAGCGATGAACACGTCGCCAGCGGTGATGGCGTCCAGCATGTCTTCCTCGTTACGCTTGTTGTACTCTTTGCCGTTCGGCGCGCGCAGCGGGTTGACGTAGCGGTAGCCGAAGATGCCGGTCGGGAACGAGGCTGCCTCCGCCGTCTTCATCGGCTCCTCTTCGACGAAGGGTGTGGTGGTGCCGTCCCACGTGCGCGGGTGGACGTAGCCAGCAGCGACGATCTCGCGCAGGAACTCAATCGCGGCGACATTCTCTGGTGTGTCGAGCTTCATGTTGCCTTGACCGTCATCAAATGTGCCGCCGAAGGACTTGATGATCGTATTGGTGAAGCGGGTGGTGCCTTCGCCGTCGAACGCTGTTGAGCCAAAGAACGTGATGGCTGCCACACCTTTCGCCTTCAACGCCTCGGCTTGCTCCTTAAACTCTTCAGGCGTCTTCGGGTAACCGTTCGGGAAGTGATCGCGCCAGACGAACACGATCTGCGGCGCGATAGCCACCGGCACGCAGTAAATGCGACCGTCGGGGCCCGTGCATGCAGCCACCGCCGAGGGGTCAAGTTCAGAGAACCACGGCTGTGCTTTCACCCAGTCGGTCAGGTCTTGAACGACGCCGTTCTTGATAAACGGGATGAGGTCACCGTCGCCTGCCTGCATCAGGTCGGGCACTTCGCCGCCTGCCTGCACCGCGGCGGTCAGACGAATCGCCATTTGGTCAAACGGCTGGGGCTGGTTGATCCACTTCCACTTGCCCTTGAAAGCTTCATTGAACAGCGGAATGGTCTTGCGAAGATACTCATTGCCCACGCGCTCGTCGCTCTTCGGATCGGTGTTGTCCTGGTCATACTGATACCAGGTGATGAACTCCACCTCGCCGCCAGCGGGCGCAGCGGGCTGCTCGGCGGGTCGAGACGGGGCGGGCGTGGCTTGCGGTCCGCAAGCGGTGATGAACAGTGTTGCTGCGATGGCGATGCTCAATGTGTGTGCGAATCTTGGAATTGCGAACATGCTTCGAACTCTCCTCTCTTCTCTTGCGAAATGTGTGAGACGTAATCGGTTGTCAAGCACGACTTGAACGGCTTGCAGCGTAAATGAAGCTGCGCGGGAAAGTGATCTATCGAGCTGCTTCGATAACACACCTCCGAACTCGCGCGTTGCAGGGGCTACAGGCGCATGCTTCGTGGCAGAAGCCGTCGCCCGGCAACTGATTTGCCGACACAGTGTAGCACAATTCTGATCGCGCAAGCGCTGCTTTCGCGCCGCGCAGGAAAGATGCGGATTGGTTGATGCTGCTTTAGCTAATCTGTGCCACACCAGTTGGGGTCCGCGGTGGGAGATGCTGATAGCCCCTGCACCTGCGACGCACCAGCAGCAGATAACGACCACACGCTGATGTCGCGCACGTGCCAGTCCGCGCCCCACCATTGGTCGCCACGAAACTCGATCTGGGTGACGCCAGGTGGGATGGGCATCCAGTAGCTGCGGAAGTGCTCATCCTTGAAGTAGCTTGTGTCGTGCGCCTGAACTTGCGCGTTTTGCCACGCGCCACCGTCGAACCGCACCTGCAAATTCGGACCGATGCCAGCGAAGCGCAGCCGCGCATCAGGGGGCGCAGGCGCCGCCAGCGTGACAACGGGCGCATCGCGGTCTGCATAGCGCTGCTGCGCGGGAATGATCGTGAAGGGTCGCGCTGGGTTGATCACCACGTTGTCCCAGTGCCAGGTGCCAGGACGGCATGGACCGGTGCAGTCCTTGGTAGGGTTGTAGGAGTGGTGACCAAACTGAACCACGCCGCGATCCCAGCCGAGATCGGCGATGCTGGTGTTGAGCCAATAGAAGTTGTAAGCGGGCATGCCGAACTTGATATGGGTGCGCGAGATTTGAAGCTCGAACGTGTCGCGGCGGACGGAGCTTGGGGTGAGGAAGTGATCGTAGGGCGTCAGCGCGCCTTTGATCACTGTCGGCACAAAGTTGCGGTAGATCACCAGATCGAAAACGTTCGCCGCCCAGTCCATGCGCACCTGGATGGCGTTGCGCGGCGGTCCACTCAGGTCAACCACGATGTCCAGCGGCAATTGCAGGTGGTCTTCGTAGGGGCTGACCCACAGGTCAATCCAGTCGCGCGAGCTGGAGCGAAACGTGGTGACATCGAAGCGCACAGTGGCAGCGCCGCCGCTGAAGTCCACCATGTGATTCGGCGTCAGATAAATCACGCCGTAGCCGCTGGCGTTGATGGCGGTCATTACGTGATCGCGGCACAGGAAGACGGCTTCTTCGTAGCTGTTTATCGTGTGTGTGGCTGGCGCCGGTGAGCAGTCGTGACCGTGCTCTGCCTGCATCGCTTCCAACTGGTACCACGTGTTGACATCGCGGGAGTGCACCGTCACGTCCCAGTGAGCGGGGTTCCAGGGCTGCGGACTGAGCGGGTTGCCATTGAAGGTCTCGACAAAAGCGAGCGACTGAAGCGGAGACCGAACCACGATGGGGATGAAGATGCGCACGCTGCCATCCGCAACAGCTGATGAGGCGGGCGACCACGCCGACCACAGCAAGCCGATCAGCGCTGTCGCACCCACGAAAGAAAGCCATTGCCTGGGTTGCTTCATGTGCGCTCGATTATGGCACTGCCGAAGAGGTTGATGCGCAGTCGGCACGCGCCTCGCACAGTCAGCTTTGCGCTTGCCGCCCACTATACTTTCCGCCGTGCAGAGCGACCCACGTTCACCGCGCAAGCCGCCATCGCGGTTGCCCAGCGACCGCGCCGGCTACGTGCCGGCGCGACCGCCGCAGTCGCCAGCGGGGGCGTCCGGCAGGGCATCGCCCTCCCCTGTGACGCCAGCGAAACGTGGCAAGACGCGCTGGGCGCGCGTTTTCTTCGCTGCAGCGCTGATCATCTTCGTCAGCTTCGCATCCGCGGTGCTGCTGGGCGTCGCTGCCTACGTGTGGATTGCCACCGACCTGCCAGACCCGGCGCAGCTTGAGGCGCGCCAGAGCCAGTTCGCCAGCACCCGCGTGTTCGACCGAGACGGCAACCTGTTGGTGGAGCTAACCGATGTGTCCAACCCCGTTGCAGGGCGGCGCGTGCGCGTGCGGCTCGACCAGATCAGCGACTGGGTGAAGAAAGCTACCATCGCCACTGAAGACCGCAACTTTTACCGATACACCGTAGGTTTTGACCCGATCGCCCTGGCGCGCACGGTGTGGTATGCCCTGAACGAGCGCGAGTTCGTCAGCGGCGGCAGCACGATCACGCAACAAGTGGCGCGCAATTTGCTCTTGTCGCCCGAAGAGCGCGTGTCGCGCAGCTTCATGCGCAAGCTGCGCGAAATCGTGCTGGCAAACGAGCTGGCGCGCCGTTACAGCCGCGACCAGATTCTGGAGATTTATCTCAACGAGGTGCACTACGCGAACCAGGCGTATGGCATCGAAGCAGCGGCGCAGACTTACTTCGGCAAGCCCGCGCGCGACCTCACGCTGGCTGAAGCCTCTCTCTTGGTGGGCATCCCGCAGTCGCCCGTGTTATGGGACCCTGTGCGAAACAAGCCGAACGCGCTGCGCCGCCAGCAGACCGTGCTGAACCTGATGGTGGAGGCGGGATATATCACGCCTCAGCAGGCAGCCGCTGCCGCCGCCGAGATGGCTGACCGCGAGTTTCGACCGCCGCCGGCAAACTTCTCGCCGCTTGCGCCGCACTTTGTCAACTACGTGCGCCAACAGCTCGACGCTGAGTTTGGCGCGCAAGGGCTGTTCCGCGATGGTTTGAAGGTGTACACCACGCTAGACCTGCGCCTGCAGCGCATCGCCGAAGAAGCCGTGCGCGAGCAGATCGCGCGCCTGCGCGACCGCAACGTGACTAACGCCGCCGTCGTCATTTTGCAGCCCAGGACGGGCGAAATCTTGGCGATGGTGGGCAGCGCCGATTTCTTCGATGCGCGCATTGACGGGCAGGTGAACGTGGCGCTGGCGCTGCGGCAGCCAGGCTCTGCCGTCAAGCCGTTCACCTACCTGGCGGCGATGGAGCGCGGATGGACGCCCGCCACGCTGATCTGGGACGTGCCGAAGGAATACGTGAACGCCTACGGGCAGGTCTATCGCCCTCGCAACTACGACGGCAAGTTCAGCGGCGCTGTCTTGCTGCGCGAGGCGCTGGCGCGCAGCCTGAACATCCCAGCGGTGGAAGCGCTGCACTTCGTCACCGTGCCAGAGTTCTTGAAGGTGGCTGAGCGGGTAGGGCTGAATTTTCCGCCCAACCCAAATTACGGTCTGGCGATCACGCTTGGCGGCGCGGAGACGCGCTTGCTGGACCTCACGGCGGCGTATGCAGCGCTCGCCAACAACGGGGTGCGGCGCTTGCCGATCGCGATCACCCGCGTGGAACGTGCAGATGGCGCACTCCTGCGCGACTACACGCAAATGCCCGGTCAGCAGGTGATGTTGCCTGAACACGCCTATCTGCTCACGCACATCCTCAGCGACAACGACGCGCGCGCGGAGACCTTTGGTCGCAACAGCCCGTTGCGATTGCCGTTTCCCGCCGCTGCGAAGACGGGCACAACCAATGACTTCCGCGACAACCTGACCGTGGGTTACAGCACCGAGCTGGTGGTGGGCGTGTGGGTGGGCAACAGCGACAACAGCCCCATGCGCGACGTGAGCGGCATCACGGGTGCCGCGCCGATCTGGAACCAAATCATGCTGCGCGCGCACGAGGGACGAACGCCGCGCGCCTTCACCCCACCGCCGGGCATCGTCTCACAGGAAATTTGCGCCTGGGGCGGTCGAGTGCCATCCCCAGCGTGTCCATCTGAGCGGCGCCGTGTGGAGCTGTTCAAGGCGGACCAACTGCCGCTTCCGCCCGATGAAGCTGTGGAGCGCGCCGCAGCGGCGGGCGATCCGGCGCTTTTGTCTGAACAGGCGACCGAGCCGCCTCCGCCTCAACAGTTGCCCCCCATGCTGATCACTGCTCCAGCGCCGGGGCAAGCGGTGGTGCGCGGTCTGATCGCCGTGCGGGGCGTGGTCAACCCCCCTGGCTTTCAGAGTTACTGGGTGGAGTTCGGCGAGGGCGACAACCCGGCGGAGTGGCGCTGGGTGAGCGGTCCGCACCTGACGCCAGTGGTGAACGATCAGCTCACGGTGTGGGATGCCGCAGCGCTCGCGCCAGGTCGCTACACGCTGCGAGTCACAGCGCAGGCGGATGGCGGCGTCGTGGTTGCGTATTCCAGCTTCGACGTGTTCGACGCGCAGCCGTAGGCTTTCGGCGCTCATGCCGTGCGCAGGAAGCGCAGATGCGTGAATTGCCGTCGGAAGGCAACCACGTCATCGCGCACGCGCAATGGCGCTTCTCCGCGCACCAGCACGCGCGCGATGAAGTCCGCGATGATGGGCATGTGCTCCGGCTGCATTCCCCAGCGGGTTACCTCTTGCGTGCCCAGGCGGATGCCGTTGGCGTCGCCCGCCACAGGTGGGTCGGGCAAGCCAATGCTGCTGGCGATCAGGTTGGCTTCCGCTAACAGCGCGGAAGCGCGGTTGCCGCCGCCAAACTTTGCCGCGCGGATCGCCACATGTTGCGACTGCGTGAACGGATGTGGGCGATGTGCGGCACGAAACACAGGCACGTCGCGCTCCGCCAGCGCCTCTGCCAGCGCCTGCGCGTTGGCGATCAGGGTGGCGGCGTAGGCTTTGCCGCAGACGAGCAAATCCAACGCGGCGACGCACAGCGCAGCAGTGCGCGCCAGGTCGAAGTTCGCGCTCAAACCAGGATAAGCGATTGCCTCGATGCGCTGCGCCAGCGCTGGGTCGCGCGTCAGCACAAAGCCGCCTGGCACGCCGCCAAACGACTTATACGTGGAGCTGGTCATCAGATGCGCGCCTTCGCGCAGGGGGTCTTGAAACGCGCCTGCTGCGATCAACCCGCTCATGTGAGCGGCGTCGTAGAGCACCCACGCGCCTACTTCGTCGGCAATCGCCCGCGCCTCTGCGACGGCGTAGGGGAACAGGCACATGCTGCCAGCGAGCACGATCAGCTTTGGTTGCAGGCGTTGCGCCTGTGCGCGCAGCGCGGGCACCTCCACATCCATGCGCGCTGCGTCGAAAGGGATGGGGTGCACGCGCAAACCGTACAACCCCGCTGCGCCATAGGATTGATGCGTGGCGTGACCTGCGGCGCTCTCGTCGAACACAAGCACTGCGTCGCCAGGTTGGGCAGTTGCCATGAAGGCGCACAGGTTCGCCATCGAACCGCTCGCCAGCCGATGCTCTACAAAATCAGCGTTGAACAAGCGGCGCAGCAGCCAGTGCGCCATCACCTCGATGCGCTCAGCGTCGCGCATCCCCTGGTTGTATTTCGCGCCCGGATAGCCCAGGCTAGGGCGGTTGCCCAGGGTGGAGGCGAGCAATGCAATCGCGCGCGGGTTGGGGACGTTCGTGCCAGCGTAAAGCACAATGCAGTCCTGATTGAGATGTCGCTCCTGCGCCTGCGCGAGCGCGTGCAGCTCAGCGTCAAGCTGTGCGGGGGTCAGTTGCGCGAAATGCTCCTCCAGCGATTGAATGAAGTCATGCGATTGCGGCGGCAGCCAGGCGCGTGCGTGCGCAGATGAATGAATCAGCTGGTTCACACTCCAGATTATCGCCGCGCGGGAAGCTCATCACGTTCTCAGTCTCGTGCGCTACTCTGCATCGCACTAAACATGAAACGCGCGAAATCTCATCCCCCTAGACGACGCATCCTCTTTCTTACCAGCCCTGTCGGACCGCTGGGTTCTGGCGAAGGGGGCGGCGTGGAGACCAACCTGATGAATCTGACCCCAATTCTGGCGCAGCGCGGGCACACAGTGGCGATTGTCGCGCCTGCGGGCAGCGTGCAACCCTCGCCGCAGGTGAAAGTGTATCAAGTGGATGGCGAACGACCCGTGTACGCCACCACCGCGCAGCGCGATCAACCCGTGTTAGCGCATACGCGCGGCGTGCTGGAGCGCATGTGGGAGCTGGCAATGCGCGTCCAAGACGACTACGACGCCATCATCGGCATCAACTACGACTGGCTGGCGTACTACCTCACGCCCTTCTTCCGCACACCTGTCGGACACATCATCAGCATCGCCTCGACCATAGACGAGGTGGACGCGATGATCCGCGAGCGCTTTCACGAATTTCCCCATCGCTTCGCGGTGAACACTTGCGCGCAAGCGTCCACTTTCCCGTTCATTGACCCGTGTCGCATGATGCCGCTGTATGGCGGTGTGCCATTGGAGCGCTATCACTTCAACCCAAATCCACAGCCGCGTCTGTGCTGGGTGGCGCGCATCTCGCCAGAGAAGGGCTTGGAAGACGCCTTTGCCGTGGCGGATCGGCTGAACATGCCGTTGGACGTATGCGGCAAGATGCAGCATCCCGAGTACTGGCAGGCGTGCCTGGAGCGCTACCCCAACGTGCAGGTGACCTATCACGGCTTTTTGAGCCAGGATCGGCTGCATCAGGTGGTGCGCAACGCCAAAGCCATGCTCATGACGCCGCACTGGGTGGAGGCGTTCGGCAACACGTGCATTGAAGCCCTAGCCGCTGGCACGGCTGTGATCGCGTATGATCGCGGCGGACCCAGCGAGCTGATCGAGCACGGCGTGAGCGGATTCTTGGTGCCATATCGCGACGTGGACGCGCTCGTCGAAGCAACCCGCCAGGTGGACATGCTCGACCGGCGCGCGGTGCGCCGCCGCGGTGAAGCTTTCTCGCTGGAGCGCTTCGCTGATCGCTACGAAGCATTCGTGGAGCGCGTGATCACGGGTGAGATGGAAATTGCCCTGCCGCTAATTGCGCCGCAGGCAGCGCTACGGTTGCAACCGGCGCTGCAATAGGCAGATGCGTCTGTGGCGTGCGCGGACTCATCACCCGCTGCGCTATAATTCAGGCGCTTCATCGGGGAATGGCGCAGATGGTAGCGCACACGGTTTGGGACCGTGAGGTCCCGGGTTCAAGTCCCGGTTCCCCGATTCCACAAGCGCTCACGCAAGACAATTCGAGCTTCTGAGCGCAATCGCCGCGAGTTTCTACGCTTCGTGTGATGTGCCAGCTTCACCCCTGTATCCGCTGGCACTGCAAGCTTGAGAAAGCCCAATTGAGCAAAGGTGAATGACATGACCAACCCAGAGGAAAAGCCCCTGCGTGGTGAAAAACCCGACCGCAACCTGGCGCTGGAGATCGTGCGCGCCACAGAAGCCGCCGCGCTCGCAGCGGGGCGCTGGATGGGGCGCGGCGACAAAGAAAAGGGCGACCGCGCCGCCGTTGAAGCGATGCGATTGATGCTCAATGAGGTGGATATGGGCGGCGTGGTGGTGATCGGCGAGGGCGAAAAGGACCAGGCGCCGATGCTCTACAATGGCGAGGCGCTGGGCAATGGCTTCGGCTCTCAGATGGACATCGCCGTTGACCCAATTGACGGCACGCGCCTGCTCAGCATCGGCGGACCAGGCGCTATCTCGGTTGTGGCGCTGGCTGAGCGCGGCTGCATGTACCGTCCCTGCACGTTCTACATGGACAAAATCGTGGTCGGTCCTGAGTGCGCCGGCGTGATTGACATCGAAGCCCCGCCCGCGGCGAACATTCGCGCGGTCGCGCGCGCCAAGGGCATGCCCATCAGCGCAGTGACTGTGTGCATCCTGGATCGCCCTAGACACCAAAAACTGATCGAGAAAGTGCGCGCCGCAGGAGCGCGCATCAAGCTCATCACGGATGGCGATGTGTCCGGCGCGCTACAGACCGCCATGCCAGAGTCGGGCGTGGACATCCTGATGGGCATCGGTGGCTCGCCAGAAGGCGTGATCACCGCCGCTGCCATGCGCTGCCTGGGCGGTGAAATCCAGGCTAAGCTCTGGCCTCGTGACGAGGAGGAGCGCGCCCGCGCTGCCGAGCAATGCGACCTGAACCGCATCCTCGTCACGGAGGACTTGTGCGGCGGTGACAATGTGTTCTTCGCCGCTACGGGCATCACCAGCGGTGAGCTGCTGGAGGGCGTGCGCTACAGTCATCACTTCGCCACCACGCACTCCATCGTGATGCGCTCAAAGTCTGGCACCGTTCGCTACATCAAGGCACAACATCGCCTGGAGAAGCTGAAGCGATTCAGCCAGGTGACCTATTCCGATTGAGATTCGCTATGCGTTCCTACAAGTCAAGCAGAACTCGCAAGAAGTCAACAGAAGCAACCACTGAATTGAATGCGCCCGATGGCGCATCTGAGACGACTGTGGCGGAGGCTGCCGGCAACGCGGCTGACGCCCCTGTCGAAGAGGCGACGCCGCAACCAGAGACTGCCTCGCCAGATCAGCCTGTCGCTTCGTCTGTGGAGATTAGCGCGTTGTCGCAGCCTAGTGACGAACCGGCGCATATCCCCGAACCCCCGCCGCCGGTCATCATGGCTGAGATGCCGCCCATCTCGTCGTCAATCACCCCGCCGCCAGTGGATGTGGCGCCTGTTGTGCCACCGTTGACCTCCTCACCGACGATGCGACAGACCCCCCCACCCACGATGCAGCCATCGCAGCAGGGCGGGGGCTTCCGGCAAGGGCAGCGCCGCAACATGTTCGACATCGCCAAGCTGGATTCGGAAACGCTGGCGGAGCTGCGCGAGCGCGCCAAAGAGTTGGGCATCTCTGGCTACAGCCGCCTGAAGCGCGACGACCTGATCATCCGCCTGCTGCGCGCCCAAGCTGAGCGCAACGGCTTGGAGCTGCGCGGCGGCGTGATTGACATCAACAATGACAACGTCGGCTTCCTGCGCACCGAGCACTACCTGCCTGGTCCCGACGACATTTACGTGTCTCCGTCGCAGGTGAAGCGTTTCGGCTTGCGCACGGGCGATATGGTCTTCGGTCAGGTGCGCCAACCCAAAGACGGGGAGAAGTTCTACAGCCTGCTGCGCGTGGAGATGGTGAACTCGCAAGACCCCGAGCAGGCAAAGAACCGCCCGCACTTCGAGAAGCTGACGCCGATCTTCCCCACCGAGCTGTACAACTTGGAGCTGAGCGGCAAGCTGAGCATGAGGCTGCTCAATCTGGTGGCGCCTATCGGCAAGGGGCAGCGCGGACTGATCGTCGCACCACCCAAAGTGGGCAAGACCACGTTGCTCAAAGACATCGCCAACGCGATCAGCACCCACTACAAAGACGTGCATCTGATGGTGGCGCTGATTGCGGAGCGCCCAGAAGAGGCCACCGACATGGACCGCTCAGTGGATGCGGAGGTGGTGGCTTCCACGTTCGATGAGCCAGTGCAGAATCACGTGCGCGTTGCGGAGATGGTGTTGAACCGCGCCAAGCGGTTGGTGGAGTGCGGGCGGGACGTCGTGATCTTGCTCGACTCGCTCACCCGTCTGAGTCGCGCCTATAACTTGACCGTGCCTTCCTCTGGGCGCACACTCTCTGGCGGCGTGGACCCTGCCGCGCTGTATCCGCCCAAAGAGTTCTTCGGCGCGGCGCGCAACATCGAAGAGGGCGGCAGTCTGACCATCATCGCCACCGTGCTGGTGGACACCGGCAGCCGCATGGACGACATGATCTACGAGGAATTCAAAGGCACCGGCAACATGGAAGTGCATCTCTCGCGCCGCCTGGCGGAGCGCCGCATCTTCCCCGCGATTGACATCCTCGCCAGCGGCACCCGACGCGAAGAGCTGCTGCTCGGCGAAAGAGTCGTGCAGCGCACGTACTTGATGCGGCGCATGTTGGCGCAACTGATCGCACCTCAGCCTCAGGGTGCTGGCTACGACATCACCACCGCGATGGAGGCGTTCCTGCAACGCTTCGCACGCACCCGCAGCAACGAGGAGTTCCTCAACTCGCTCGGCAAAGACAGCTTTTAAACTTGCAGCGACCGACTGCGCCCAGCCGGTCGCTGCAAGGCGCGGCTACCGCAATGGCGCTCACTTGGGCGACCAGAGCGCCATTGAGCCTGTGCCCAACAACCTCGGCACCAGGCTGCCGGAGGACTCAGTCTCTATCACCAGGTTGGCTGCGCCCATTTGCGAGGACTCGAAGGCGATCGGGAAGACCAGTTTGCGACCATCTGGCGCCCAGATCGTTGCGCTGCGGGCATATCGGTCGAAGTTCTGGATGAATTGTCGAAAGGCGTTGGTGGGCACAAAGTAAAACAACTCGCGCGCGCTGCCATCGGCGGGATTGATCGTCTCCAACAGGTAAACGGTCGCGTTGGCGCGCGCAGGGGTGAGGTCATAGCCGAGAAAGTTCGGGTTCACCTCATCGGGCGCAATCGCGCTCAAGGCGGCAATGCGCTCGCCGTCGGGTGACCAGAAGAATGCCTCCACCGCGTGCCCGCTGATCACGCGCGGCTTGCCATCTGGCAAGTCCATCACCTGGAGCAGCCCGCCCGGTCCGTCGTTCGCGTCGCGCACCACATACGCTATCTGATTGCCCTTTGGCGACCAACTGAAGTAGATTTGCCCCGTGAACTCTGTCAACTTCGTGAGAGTGTTGCCTTCGGCGTCGGCGAGAATGAGCTGATGCCGCTGATTGTCGGACGGAACACGTGTGGTGAGCAGCACGCGGTCGCCTTCGGGCGAAAGGGCTGGCGATGTAAATCGGATGTCGCCAGCGCGCAGCGGCAATGTGGTGCTGATGCCTCGCCACACGTCGTAGCGCACGAGCCGATCTGGCTGAAGGGATGCGACCACCTGGCGCATCAGCAGCACATCCCCGCTGGGGTGCCAGTGCCAGCTCACGTCTGCGCCTTGAAAGATAAGCTGCGGGCGCGCGTCGTCGCGTGGCTCAACCAGATACAGGCGCACCCTCTCCTCCGCCAGATCGCGCGTCATCACCGCAAGCAGTTTGCCGTTGGGCGACCACTCCACCATCTCCACTTCTTCGTAGGCGGAATGGAAGACCTCGCGCACGGGCAGCGATGTGTCGAGCGGAGCGACGTACACCGCGCTGCTGATCAAGCTCTCGATGGACGCGCCGCGCTGGATGATCACCAGCTCCGGGTTGCGCTCTGTGTAAGTGCTTTGTCCGTCTTGTGTGGGTTGCAGGTCATCCTGCGACGATCCCTGCAATGTGACGCTGCGCGAACCGCGCTGGATGGTCACCGCGCTGGGGTTCAGCTCCAAGATCGCGGAGGCGGCGCTCTCGTTGCGGGTGCGCTGAACCACGGCGATCTGGGACGCATCGGGCGACCACGCGAGTGCCACGTAGCGCGAAGTGGCGCCGCCTCTCCGCTCGCGGATCGGCGGCAACACGTTGTTTTCCCGACCGAGCTGGTCGGTCACGCGCAGGCTGCCGTCCTCGTCCATGATCGCGATCTTGCCGACGCGCCGCTCGAAGATAGTGAGCAGGCTTTCATCGGCGGGTGGCAGCCGAAGCTGCTGCGGCAGCTCCACGCGCGGGCGAGGGGCATCTGGCGAAGGACTACACGCAGCAAGCAACAACGGCACCACAGCCAGCGCCGCCGCTGCTCTTGACGAGATTCGTTCCATGCTCTTGATTTTGTGCATCACACGTCTCAACGAGGCGACCAGAAAGCGAGGATACCAGAGGCGATCCGACGACTCTCGTATCGGTCCGCTGACTTGTTGAACGAAGCCACCACCACGTCGTTTGTTTGTGATTCGGGCTGAATGCTGGTGAAGACCAACTGCGAACCGTCCGGCGACCAGGGCGTGACTGCGCGCGAATACTGGTCAAAAAACTGGAAGTACTGCGCGAACTGGCGCGAGGGGATGATGTCTGCCACCCGATAGAGCTTGTCGCTGCGCAGGTCGAACACCTCGATGCGCAGCACAGGCTGCGCTGCTTGGGCAGCGGGCGCGGCTCGGCGGGGTGATGCGCGCGACACGGCGAAGCGATCTGGAACGCCAGCGCGTTCGATGGAGTACACCGCAATGCGCTCGCCGCTCGGCGACCAGAAGAACATCGTGGCAGCGGTGTGAATGTGCTGCTGCTGCCCACGTTCCAAATCGTAGACGAACAACGGCGCTGGCTCACTGATCGGCGCTTGCGTGTCCATGAACGCCACCCGACCACCATCCGGCGACCAGGCGAAGAATCCGCCGCTCCGCAGCGGGGCGATAGTGCACAGCGGCTTGCCGTCGCCGTCTGCCAGCACCAGTTCGTCTGGTGCGCCATCGCCGCTGATCACGTAGAGCATGTGGGCGCCATCGGGCGCGTAATGCGGCGATTGAAAGCTGCCGGGCGCCGCCGCCAGCGTCATACTGGCGCTGCCGCTGCGAGTGGCGGTGATGGCGAGCACAGCGCTGGGGTTGGTGGTGCGCGCGCCGCCGATGTGCGTCAACATCGCGCGCGAATCCGCTCGCCAATGCCAGTAGGTCGGCGTGCCCTCCTGCACGACGCGCACGTTACTGCCATCGCGCTCAGCCAGGCGGATCGCGCCTCGCAGCGGGTTAATCGTGAGAAACGCCACATTCTGACCATCTGGCGACCAATCCAGGTATGGAATGTTAAAGTCGGCAGTTTGATACAACGCATTAAGCGGTGGGCGATCCTGCGCTGGGGCGGCATAGACCGTCTGGCTCACCACGTCGCTGAAGCCGTTGATCTCAACAGCAACAAACGCCAGCCATGTTCCATCTGGCGAGAAGGCTGGAAACTGATAGATGCGCGCCGCATTGCTGGAGGGTGCGATGAAAGCGTCGCGCGTGATCTCAGCGCGTTGCCGACCAGTCGGATCGGTGAGCGCGAGGTTGCCTTCGCGCGTGAGGTAAGCGATGCGTCCAGCCGATGACGAGAGCGTGGGTGGTTGGCTGGTGCGCCAGGGTGTGCCCGCACTACACGCAACGTAGCGCGTCCGCGGGGTTGATGTCGCGGCGTCGCTTTCTCTGGGCATAGGCGAAGGTTCGACGGTCGGTTGGCGCGGCGCAGGTGTGCGCGTGGGCAGCAGCGAAGGCGTTGGGTTGCCTCCTTGTGAGAGGGGGGTGGCGCACGCGCTCAGCGCGAGCACGCCGAGCGCCACGACCAGACCGCGACAAATTCGGCGAAAGCGTGAGGGGTGGTTCATGCGATCAAACCGCTCTAGTTCAATGGCGCTGATATTAAAGAGCGCGCCTGAGAATTGCGTGATGACCGCAAAAGAAAATATGAAGACAGGGCAAGGGCGACAAAGTTCGCCTTTGAGGGGATGAGCCGCGTAGGACTCGAACCTACAACCCGCTGATTAAGAGTCAGCTGCTCTGCCAAATTGAGCTAGCGGCCCGTTACATGTATGAGAATTATACACGATCCCCGTTGACGAGCGCGCGGCTGAGCGCGTTGTGTTGCTCGATCACAGGCGCCAGGTCTAGGGTAGTGAGTTGACCGTGCTGCACCACGACGTGCCCATTGATCATGCTGAAATCCACGCCGCGCGGCGCGCAGAACACCACCGCAGCCAGCGGGTCATGCAGCGCGCCCGCGTATTCCACGCGGTTCAAGTTAATGGCGATCACGTCGGCGCAGTAGCCTGGCGCGATCTGTCCGATGTCGTCTCGTCCCAGCACGGCGGCGCCGCCGCGTGTGGCAAGCCACAACGCTTCGTAAGCGGAGATGGCGCGCCGTTCGCTGGTGCGCAGGTCGTCGTACATGGCGAAGCTCTCGTCGTTCGCCCGCTGCAGCAGCATCGCCTGGCGCGCCTCCAGAAGCATGTGGTTGCCGTCGTTGCTGGCGCTGCCGTCCACGCCGAGACCCACCTTCACGCCCGCGTTCAGCATGAGCCGCACAGGTGCGATGCCGCTGGCGAGTCGCATGTTGCTGCTGGGGCAGTGTGCCACGCCGCAGCCGCACGCGCCCATGCGCTGCACGTCGTGCGCGTTGAAATGCACGCCGTGCGCATACCACACGTCGCTGCCCAGCCACTCCACCTGCTCGGCGTAGTCCAACGGGCGTTGTCCAAAGCGCGCCAGGCAGAACGCTTCTTCGTCGCGCGTCTCTGCCAGGTGTGTGTGCAGCATCACACCATAATGTCGCGCCAGGCGCGCGCTCTCGCGCATCAGGTCTGGCGTGACGCTGAACGGTGAGCAGGGCGCCAGCGCCACGCGCACCATCGCCCCTGGCGAGGGGTCGTGAAATTGCTCGATGGCGCGCTGTGAATCGCGCAGGATCGCATCTTCGCGCTCGGTGGCGGCGTCTGGTGGCAAGCCGCCCTTCGACTCTCCCAGGCTCATGCTGCCGCGCGTGGCGTGAAAGCGCATGCCAATTGTCTGGGCAGCCTCGATTTCGTCGTCAATCTTGCAGTCGTTGGGGTAGATGTAGAGGTGATCGCTGGTGGTGGTGCAGCCGCTCAGAAGCAGCTCCGCCATGCCGACCAGCGCGCTGGTGTAGATGGCGCGCCCGGTCATGCGCACCCAGATCGGATACAACGTCTTTAGCCAGTGAAACAAGCCGCTGTCCTGCGCCAGGCAGCGCGTGAGCGTCTGGTACAGGTGATGATGGGTGTTGACCAAGCCGGGCATCACCAGGTGATCGCGCAGGTTGTATTCCACTGGGCGCTCGTCGAGGGCGCGCAGTTGTGCTGCTGCGTCGCGCTGCAAGCCGACCCAGATGATGCGGTTGCCTTCGATAAGCACAGCAGCGTCGCGCAGCGGCGCGGGGGGTTGATCGCGCGCGCCAGTCATCGGGATCAATGTGTGGATGTGAGAGAGCAGCACATGCCTCATGGTGTGGTGAGCATTGTAAGGTGAAGGAGCGTCTGGCGTGGTGATTCGCGCGCGTGCGATGGTCGGGGCAGCGCCAGATAGCGCTTATGCGCTATAATGCCCTTAGTGTAGAAACGCCACGAAGCGGAGGATAAAGCCGCTGTCACCTCACACAAGGGTGCACAGCGGTTTTGTGTATCCCGTGCGCGCAAGCCGAGCGGTGTAGCTGATAGGCAGAACAGTGCAGCTACGTGGAAGTCACGGATGACGGGAGCGGCGCAGGGTCGCTCCTGTTTGCTATCGGTCACCGTTGAGCCAGCACAAGAAGAAGCACACGTATGGTCGGGCAATTCAACCTTAACAGCACAGATCGCGCAACGTTGCGCCGTGACGATCAACGGGCGGCTTTGCCTCACGCGCCGCTCTACGACATGCGTTTTGAGCACGACGCCTGCGGGATTGGGTTCGTCGCGGACCTGTCGGGCCGCGCCACGCACCGCATTTTGGATGATGGCTTAAAGTGCTTGGAGCGCCTCGCGCATCGCGGCGCGCTCGACGCCGACGGCAAGAGCGGCGATGGCGCTGGCGTGTTGTGCTCGTTGCCAGTGGCGCTGATCAACCGCGAGTTGGAACGCGTAGGTCAGCGCGCCCACCACGAGGGTGAGATCGCCATCGGGATGCTCTTCCTGCCGCGCCAGCCTGCTGCAAACGCCCGTGTGCGCGAGATCATCATGGCGGAGCTGGAACGTCGCGGCTTGACCGTGCTAATGTGGCGCACGGTGGTGCATGAGCCAAACGTGTTGGGTCAGCGCGCCTTGCAAACCCTGCCTGACATCCAACAGGTGATTGTCGAGCGCCCCTATATCTTTCGCAGCGAGCTAGAGTTCGACCAGCATCTTTACTTGGTGCGTCGTTGCATCGAAAACGCCGTGCGCGCGGAGGGCATTTCGGGCTTTTATGTCTGTTCCTTCTCCTGTCGCACGGTCACGTATAAGGCGCTGGTCTCGGCGACGCAACTGCGGCGTTTTTATCTCGACCTGAACGACCCGGATTTTAAGGTTTCGCACGTCCTCTTCCATCAACGCTACTCGACGAACACACTGCCCACGTGGGAGCGCGCGCAGCCTTTTCGCTTCATCTGCCACAACGGCGAGATCAACACCATCGAAGGCAACCAGAACTGGATGCATGCCCGCGAACCAGAGCTGGACTCGTTGATCTGGGGCAGCGAGATTGATAACCTCAAGCCCATCGTGGATGTGACCAGCAGCGACACTGGACGACTGGACAACGTGCTGGAGCTGATCACGCTGGGCGGGCGAGATATTCGACACGCGATCAAAATGTGCATCCCACAGGCTTGGGAGAAAGACCCCGACCTATCCCCGCAAGTCAAAGGCTTCTTCCGCTACCACGCCTCTTTGATGGAGCCCTGGGACGGACCTGCCTCCATCGTCTTCAGCGATGGGCAGCTCGTGGGCATGGCGCTGGACCGCAACGGCTTGCGCCCAGCGCGCTACCTTGAGACCCGTGACGGGATCGTGTACGCGGGCAGCGAGATCGGCGCGCTGGACGTGGAGCCAGAACGGATCGTGGTGAGCGGCAAGCTCGGACCGGGCATGATGATCTGCGCGGATTTGCGCGCCCGCCGCCTGTTCAACAACGACGAAATCTTGCGCGAGCTGTCCTCCCGCAAGCCATACCGCGAGTGGGCTTCCCGCCAGCGCGTGCGACTGGAAGAAGTGGCGCAGATCGTCATTGAGCAGCCCGCGGTGAACTCGGAGACGCTGCTGGTTAAGCAAGCGCAGTTCGGCTGGACCAGCGAGGAGTTGACGCTGATCATCAAGACGATGTACGAGGACGGCACCGAGCCAGTCGGCTCGATGGGCGACGACACCCCTCATGCAGTCCTCTCCCCCAAGCCGCGCCCGCTGTTCAACTACTTCAAGCAGCGCTTCGCTGAGGTGACCAACCCGCCGATTGACCACCTGCGCGAAGACCAGGTGATGAGCCTGCGCGTGTTGCTGGGGCGGCGCGGCAACTTGTTGTCTGAGACGGAAGACCTGGCGCATCTGGTGCGGCTGAACAGCCCAATCCTGTCAAACGAGGAACTGAAGGCGCTGCAAAAGCTGGATGACTCGGCTTTTCAGAGCGTGGTGCTGGACGCCACTTTCCCCGTGGATGTTGTGGCGCTTTCGCGCGGCGCGGAGGGCGACGCCACCACCAACGGACATCGCTCGCCGTGCGCGCTGGAGCAGGCGGTGCATCGTCTCTGCGCCGATGCGGAACGCGCGGTGCGCGTGGGCGCCACGATCCTGATCATCAGCGACCGCAAAGCAGGACCGCAGCGCGCGCCAATCCCCTCCTTGCTGGCGGTGGGCGCAGTGCATCATCATTTGATGCGATGTGGTTTGCGCAGCCGCGCCAGCATCGTGGTGGAGAGCGGTGAGGCGCGCGAGACGCATCACTTCGCTGTGTTGCTCGGCTACGGCGCCAGCGCCATCAACCCTTACCTTGCCCTGGACACAGCCCGCGAGGCGGTGCAGCGCGGGCGTGTGCGCGAAAAGTCCTTGACCGAGGTGGACGTGGTCAAGAACTACATCAAGGCAGCGGAGAAGGGCATCCTCAAGATCATGTCCAAGATGGGCATCGCCAGCGTGGACGCCTACACCGGCGCGCAGATCTTCGAGGCGATCGGCTTGTCGGAGCAGGTGATTCATCTGTGCTTCGAGGGCACGCCGTCGCGCATCGGTGGCGTGGGCTTTGATGAGATTCAGGACGTGGTGCTGCGCTGGCATGCCAACGCCTACGCCGACGTGCCAGCGATGCAGCCAGCCAGTGGCGAGATCGCCACGCGCGCGCCGCTGCCCACAGTGAAGCTCGACCATCCGGGCTTTTACAAGGAACGCGCCGGCGGTGAGCAACATGGTTACTCTCAACGCGCCGTCCACGCGCTGCAGAAAGCGGTTCGCCTGGAAGGCGTCTTCGAGTACGTGGGCGAGGAGGAGGTGGTGCAGGGTATCGCGCGCACCAAAGTCAAGAAATTTGCCATCAATGGGCGCTTCCGCGAAGGGTACGCGCTCTACAAAGAGTTCTCCAACCTGTATTGCGACATGCCGCAACCCGTCGAGCCGCGCGACCTGATGCGCATCCGCAGCGACCGCGCGCCTATCCCCATTGAAGAAGTGGAGCCGATTGAGAACATCCTCAAGCGCTTCAGTAGCGCGGCGATGTCGCTGGGTGCGCTCTCGCCAGAGGCGCACGAGACGCTGGCAATCGCCATGATGCGACTCGGCGCGCTGAGCAACAGCGGCGAGGGCGGCGAGGAGCCGCGCCGATTTAACGAGGAGGGCAACAGCGGGATCAAACAGGTCGCCTCTGGGCGATTCGGCGTGACGCCCGCCTACCTGATGAGCGCCACCGAGCTGCAAATCAAAATGGCGCAGGGCAGCAAGCCAGGCGAGGGTGGGCAAATCCCCGGTCACAAAGTGACCGACCTGATCGCTCGCGTGCGCCACACGGTGCCGGGCGTGGCGCTGATCTCGCCGCCGCCGCACCACGACATCTACTCCATCGAGGACCTGGCGCAGCTCATCTACGACTTGAAGCAGATCAATCCCCAGGCGAAGGTGAGCGTGAAGCTGGTCTCGCAGGCGGGCGTGGGCACAATCGCCGCTGGCGTCACCAAAGCGTTGGCGGACATCGTGCTGCTCAGCGGACACAGCGGCGGCACTGGCGCTTCGCCGCTCAGCTCGATCAAAAATGCTGGTGTGCCCTGGGAGCTGGGCTTGGCGGAGACGCAGCAGACGCTGCTGGAGAACAACCTGCGCAGCCGCGTGCGATTGCGCGTGGATGGCGGCTTGCGCACAGGGCACGATGTGATCATCGCGGCGCTGCTGGGGGCGGACGAATACTCCTTCGGCACTGCCACCTTGATCGCGGAAGGTTGCATCATGGCGCGCGTGTGCCACCTCAACACGTGTCCCACCGGCGTGGCGACGCAAAAACCAGAGCTGCGCGCCAAGTTCGCTGGCAAACCAGAGCACGTGATGGCTTATCTGCTTTACGTCGCGCAGGAGGTGCGCGAGTACCTGGCGCAGATGGGCTATCGCTCGCTGGATGAGATCATCGGGCGCACTGACCTGCTGGCGAAGCGCGAACCGCCGCCAGACGAGCCGCAGGAGGTGCTCCACCGCGAAATGCTGCTGGTGTTGGACTCGCTACTGGCGCCCCCTCCGAAGGATCGCCCACTGCGCCATTGCGAGCCGCCGCCGTGCTACCCGCCAAACCTGCTCAACGAGATGATCGTACAAGACGCGCGCATCGCCATCGAGGAGCTGTGGCCGATCAAGTTGCACTACACCATTCGCAATCAAGACCGCAGCATCGGCGCGCGGCTGAGCGGCGAGATCACGCTGCGACGCGGTGGCGCAGGCTTGCCAGCAGGCACAGTGGAGATCAGCTTCCGCGGCTATGCCGGACAAAGCTTCGGCGCCTTCACCACCAACGGGATGCGCCTGCATCTGGTCGGCGCAGCGAACGACTACGTCGGCAAGGGCATGAGCGGCGGCGAAATCTCCATTCGCCCCTTCCCTGAGGTGAATTACGACTGGCATGATAACTACATCCTCGGCAACACCGCGCTGTATGGCGCAACAGGTGGTGCCTTGTTCGCGGCAGGTCGCGCCGGCGAGCGATTCGCCGTGCGGAACAGCGGCGCATACGGCGTGGTGGAGGGCGTGGGTGATCATTGCTGCGAGTACATGACGGGCGGCGTGGTGGTGGTGATCGGCAGCACGGGGCGCAACTTCGCCGCCGGCATGACGGGCGGCATGGCGTTTGTGTACGACCCCGATGGCACTTTCCTCAACCGCTGCAACACAGAGCTGGTAAACGTGGAGCGGCTCACCCATCCCGGAATGCAGAAGCTGGTCAAGACGCTCCTGCGCCGACACTACGAGCTGACCAACAGCCCCCGCGCGCGCGAGCTGCTGATTCACTGGAACGAGGCGGTGCTGTCCTTCCGCCGCGTCTTGCCCAAAGACCGCGTCGCGGAGATCGAGGCGATGAACGAGTTCAGCGACTATCAGCACACCTGACCTCCGTTGTGCTTCCCCCCATGCACTGTGTCACGTGCGGCGCAATCCGCTACTACCAGTTCGACGCGCTACGCCAGCGGGGCGTGCGTCATGCGCTGTTCACCCGGCTGGGCGGGGTGAGCGAGGGGTGTTGGTCGTCGCTGAACTTTGGCTTGTCAACAGGTGATCATCCCGATCACGTGCGCGAAAACCGACGCCGCGCGTGGGCTGCGCTCGGCTTGTCCGAAGAACGAGTGGTCTCAAGCTGGATGGAGCACGGCAACCGCGTGCGATTGGTGCGACACGACGATCTGCGCTGCGCTGACCGTGACGCGACATACGCCGATGCGCTGATCACCAGCCAGCCAGGCATCGCGCTGACGCTGCGCTTTGCCGATTGTCTGCCGGTGCTGCTGTTCGACCCTGCCCGCGGGGCAATTGGCATTGTCCACGCGGGCTGGCGCGGCATTGTGAACGGCGTGCTGATGGCGACGGTGCACGCGATGGAGCAGGCATTCGGTTCGCGCCCGCGCGACGTGATCGCGGGCGTTGGACCGGGCATCGGTCCGGAGCGTTTTGAGGTGAGCGCGGATGTAGCCTTGCAAATTCAACAGGCTGTGCCCGAGGCTTCGGTCGTGCAGCTGCCAGACGCAGATCACCCGCAGCCGCGCGCCAATTTGTGGGCGGCTGCCGCTGCACAGCTCGCGCGGGCGGGTGTGGAGGAAATCGAGATCATGCAGGTCTGCACCGCCACCCACACCGACGAGTGGTTCAGCCACCGCGCGGAGGGAGGGCGCACGGGCAGGTTCGGCGTGGTCATTGCGCTGGATTGAGCGCGCGCCGCATCTCCTCGTAGATGGGCAGTGGCTCCAGGCTGGGGGTGACGAACGTGAAGCGGTCGCGGTAACCCCGTGCAGGCGCAGGCAGCTTGAACACCCAAAACGCCACGCATCGCACCCATGCCCAGTTCGCGCGGGCGAACTCCAACGCCTCCAACGTGTAGCGCACGCGCTGCGCTGGTGATACGCCATTCGTCCAGCGGGGGTCGTCGTTCCAGCCCGACTCAGTCACGTACACGGGCGCATCGTCGCCAAACGACTGCATGATCGCGCGCAGCAGCTCCACACGGCGAAAGTTGATGCGTTGCGGGTCGGGCGGGTCGTCTGGGGGGAAGATCGTGCCGTATGTGTGCGCTGCGAGCGCGTCCCACGGCAAGGGGGCTTCTGGCGTTGAGCGGGCGGCGAGATACATCTCGCGCAGATAGTCCAAATCGCTGAGCGCCACATCGCGGTTCTGCTCCAGCGTTGGCGCAAGCGCACCCGCCATCACAACTGCTTGTGGGTGCGCCCGCTTGATCGCGGGGTACACCGCGCGCAGCATCTCGACGTAGGCGGCGGGGTCCACGCGACGCATGCCCCACTCGTTTTGGAGGTTTGGCTCGTTCCAGATGATGAAGTGTTGCACGTCGTCCCTGAAGTGTGCGGCGAAGGCAGCGGCGAAGTTGGCGAAATCGGCGTAGCCGGCGGGGTCAAGGTAGGTGAACGTGGTGGGGTTGCCGTTTGCGTCGTGCGATGGGCGCGCCCACTCGGGCACAAAGCCCAAGCGCGCGATCACTGTAAGCCCCTGCCGTCGCGCGTGCGCGATGATGCGCTCGGCGCTGCGAAAGTCGTAGCGACCTTTGATCGGCTCGTAGTATGCCCAAGGAAAGAACTCCACGATCCAGGGCGCGCCCGCCTCGCGGATCATCTCCATGCCGCGTTTGAGCTTCCATTCCTCTGCCTCCTCGACGAAACGGGTGTGAAAGCCCGCGAGCGCGTTGCGCGTGCGCACGGTTTGCGGCGCTCCCAGCGTCACCTGCACCGGCGGCGGACGCACCTGAGACAACACCACGAGCGCCAGCGCTACGCTGAGCGCCTCGCGCCAGAGCGTGGCGGGACGGTCGGACACGTCACTCAGTGTATCTAATGATGACGACTGCGCGCGGCTTACAATTGCTGTGCGCGTTGGGCTGGTGCTGAGCATCCTGAAGCGCGCGTTGAGCGTGTCGAAGCGCGCAGGCAGGGCTTCGGCAGGCTCAGCCTATCGGCTCAGCTATCGCATGGCTTGGAGCACATGACTCAAGTGATGTGACGCACGAGCACGATAAACATTTCATCACAAACGCATGACCAAACCCTTCGTTGCCCTGGTGGGCAGACCAAACGTCGGCAAGAGCACTTTGTTCAACCGCCTGGTGGGCGAGCGCCTCTCGGTGGTGGACGACCGCCCTGGCACCACACGCGACCGCATCTACGCGCCGTGTGAGTGGAATGGCGTGAGCTTCATGCTGGTGGACACCGGAGGCATCGAGCCACTAGAGCCTGTCGTCCGCGAGCAGGGCGCGCCCGCGCTGGCGGAAACCTCCGCCGAATTCGTGCGCGAAATCCGCGAGCAGGCGGAAATGGCGATCAACGAAGCCGACGTGCTGGTCTTCGTGGTGGACGCGCAGGACGGCTTGACCGCTGCGGATCAGGCTGTCTCCGAGATTCTGCGCCGCCTGATCGGGCAGCGCCAGGCGGCCGGCAGGCGCGTGCCGCCCGTGATCGTCGCCGCCAGCAAAGCCGACACCCACGCGCTGCGACTGGGCAGCGCCGAGTTCTATGCGTTGGGCTGGGGCGACGTGTACGCCGTGAGCGGCGTGCACGGCATCGGCACAGGGGACCTGCTCGACGCAGTCGTCGCTGCGCTGGGGACATCTGAGCCTGCAGCGGAGGAACTGCCTGCCGATGACGACTCGGTGCGCGTCGCTATCGTGGGACGCCCGAATGTGGGCAAGTCGTCGCTCTTCAACGCGCTCATCGGCGAGCCGCGCGTGATCGTCAGCGATGTGCCCGGCACCACCCGCGACGCGGTGGACACGCAAATCACCTTCACCGAGACGCTGAAGGACGGTCAGACCCTGCAAAGCCGCATCACGCTGATAGACACGGCGGGCATTCGCAAGCGGGGCAGCATTACGCCTGGCGCAGAACGATGGAGCGTGCTGCGCTCGTTCAAAGCCATCGAACGCGCCGACCTTGCCCTGCTGCTGCTCGACGCAACGCAGGGCGTGGTGGCACAAGATGAGCATATTGCCGGCTACATCCTCGATGCGCACAAGGGCGCAGTGGTGCTGGTGAACAAGTGGGATGCTGTCGAGAGCGCCGCGGAGGTGTCGCGCATGGCGAAGCCGGTCAAAGGCTTCGGGCTGCTCACGCCGAAGATGCAAACGTTCCTGGAAGTGGTGCAGGCGCGGTTGAACTTCATGTCCTACGTGCCGGTGCTGTTCATCAGCGCGCGCGAGGGCTTTCGGCTGGAACACGTGCTGCCCACAGCGCTGCGCGTGCATGAGGCGCGCCACTTGCGCATCTCCACCAGCCAGTTGATGGACATCGTCCGCGAGTCCATCGAGCGCCATGTCCCCTCGCGCGCGGGCAAGCGCCTGAAGATTTACATGGCTTCGCAAGTGGGGGTGAACCCGCCCACGTTTGTCTTCCACGTCAACGACTCTAAGCTGGCGCACTTCACTTTTCGCCGCTACCTGGAGAACCGCATCCGCGATGCCTACACCTTTCTGGGCACGCCCATCCGCATGATCTTCCGCGGGAGAGACGAGGACGAACGATGAGCCGACGGGTGATTGTGATCGGCGCGGGGATGGGCGGGCTGAGCGCTGCTATTGCGCTGGCGGCGCGCGGCTATCGCGTCACACTGCTGGAGAAGCAGGCGTGCCCTGGTGGCAAGATGGCAGAGGTCCGCGCGGGCGACTTCCGCTGGGACACGGGACCTTCCGTGATCACCATGCGCCACGTGTACGAGCAGCTATTCGCGCTGGCAAACCGCTGCCTGGAGGATTACGTGCAGCTCGTGCCGCTGCAACCGCTCACGCGATACTTCTGGCGCGATGGCGTGGTGCTGGACGCGGTGAGCGACCTGGATGTAATGCACGACAACATCCGCAATGTCTTCGGCGCGCGCGAGGCAGAGAACTACCGCCGTTTCATGCGTTACGTCGCGCGGCTGCACGAGGTGGTCGGTCCGCCGTTTTTGTATCGGCGCAAGCCCACCCTGCGCGATCTGTTCCAGTTGCCGATAGCTGACGTGTTGCGCCTCGACGCGCTGCGCACCATGCACCAGGCGATTTGCAGTTACTTCCAGACGCCCCACCTGCGACAGCTCTTCGACCGCTTCGCCACATACAACGGCTCGTCGCCGTATTGCGTGCCCGCCACGCTGAACGTGATCGCCTACGTGGAGATGGCGCAGGGGGCGTGGTATCCGCGCGGCGGCGTGTTTCAGCTTGCGCTGGCGTTCGAGCGCCTGGCACGCGAGCTGGGCGTGGAGCTGTGTTACCAGGCGCCAGCCGCGCGGATCGTGCTGCAAGGAGATCGCGTGAAGGGCGTGCAGGTGGAAGGCGGCGTCACGCTGCCCGCTGATGCGGTGGTGTGCAACGTGGACTACACCTTCGCGCTGGAATCGCTCATCCCAGAGCGCCGCTCGCGCGTGAACCTGGAGCCATCGTGCAGCGGCTTTGTGCTGCTGATCGGCGCGCGTGGCGAGCGCGCGCGGCTGGCGCACCACAACATCTTCTTCACCGACGACTACCCGCGCGAGTTCGCCGACATCTTCGAGCGCCGCGTTGCGCCCGTCGATCCCACGCTTTACGTGTGCATCACCAGCAAGACCGACCCGAACCACGCGCCGCCCAGCCACGAAAACTGGTTCGTGCTGGTCAACGCGCCTTACCTGTCCGACGCTTTCGACTGGTCGCGCGAGGCGGATCGCTACATGGCGCAGGTGCTAGACCGTCTGCAAGCGTGGGCGCGCCAGATCGCGCCAGAATCCCCACTGGAGGTTGTTCACCTCGACCGCTGGACGCCTGCCGACTTGCAGGCGCGCTACGGCGGCTATCGTGGCGCGATATACGGCTTTTCTTCAAACACGCGACTGGCTGCTTTTAGCCGCCCAAACAATCGCCATCCGCGCATTCGAAGGCTGTATTTCGCAGGCGGCAGCGTGCATCCTGGCGGTGGTGTGCCGCTGGTCACGCTGTCGGGCATGGCGGCGGCGCAGTGCGTGGCGGAGGACCTGCCCGCGTAGCCGCGTTGTAGGAGCGAAGCCTCGCTCACGGCGGAGGCAGGGCGTCTGCCTCTTCGGGCGGCAGTTCGTGGAGGTCGCCATCGTCGCCGAGCACGTAGAAGCGGCGCGGCTGCGCCCACGCCGCCGCCGACGACCACT